>JAABUP010000022.1_pt1 | contig 344723 bp, 544 predicted proteins | sample 5559201 | NCBI WGS metagenome assembly JAABUP01 (sample SAMN10711887, study PRJNA513373) | rock metagenome | isolation source: Antarctica rocks | place: Antarctica
TCTCTAGCCCACGCTACTCGACCGGCACTTAACTCGGCTACACCCACGCGTGTCCTCGAGTTATTCCAGCCAAGTTCGACCACGGTAGCCCAACTTTGCCGAAGCTCAGACGACCGTCGCCGATTACGGGAGCTGAGCGTCGGGCCTATTTGCTGGTCGACGTAGCACCGTGACACTGACAGACAAGGACGCTTCGCCTCGCAGTGCGCCAACACGCTATAGGATCCAAGATCATCCCACATAGGTAGGGAAGGGAAATGAAAGGAAAGGGAGGAATCTATCTTGGTCACTAACGTGGCCTTCACATTATCACACAGAGGTAGGCAATTGATTTAGCCTGATAGATCACTGACCCCAGACCGTACATAAGAATCCCCTTAGCCGGATTGCAAACTAGAAGGTCCGCTATGACGCCTCAAGAGTAGACAGACCAGGCACAATGCCACTGGCCAGAATCTAACTAGTCTTTTGCCTCGTGTCACGGTGCTACGTCGACCAGCAAATAGGCCCGACGCTCAGCTCCTGTAATCGGCGACGGTCGTCTGAGCTTCGGCAAAGTTGGGCTACCGTGGTCGAACTTAGCTGGAATAACTCGAGGACACGCGTGGGTGTAGCCGAGTTAAATGCCGGTCGAGTAGCGTGGGCTAGAGATGCAGAGGCTATGAGTAGCTAGGTAACTATAGTGACTTTTTATTTTAATCTCGAATCGCTGGTTCTCCCCGACTCTCATGTCCATCCCTCTTATACGTCGTCTTCCAGGCCTATCTTCGGTCCTTCTCGTTTCGAGTTCAATGGTGTTTCGTCGTCGGCGAGGGGAAGCGTAGCGAGGACAATAGAGGCGAGCAGGGACAATAGGCGTTTGAATACTGACAGTGATAGCCTCGTTTCGTATTACAATGAACAAGGTTGCACCCCGTTTCAGAGTATAATGCCGGAGATAAGCACTGGTTGCTTATTGTCGGCGATGTTCGTCGATATTATCCGAGCTTCAATTCACAATCGTGACACCTCGCTCACTACCTTCAATCAGGATTCGGATATTTCGGCCCTCCGGAACATCACCGACCGCGTCGATCTGGCGTACTCGGGCCTGGTGGAAGCGCTGTAAGTTATATGAGTGCAGGATTGCCGTCAAAGAACATCGTTTTCCATAGCCGTGTAGACTTGAATCCTCGAAACCAGGAATTCTACATTTCTCTAAAAGAAGTCAGTCGCGCTTTAGGGTTCAATTCTCAATCGCTCTGACTTCAAAGGGGCCTCAAGCCAAACCCAGAAAAATTTCTCCTCAGCGCCATTTACGTAACCTAAACTCAGCGGAGAACGGTAGAGCCACGCAAAGACACGCGGTCAGAGTGACGGTCAAATAAGCATTGATATCTCTAACTGCCCTGCTCTGCCAATTTCGCCAATAGCCTCCCGACCCGCTCAGCCTCCCGAGTTCCACTGACGACAGCTCCAGCGACGCTTCCTCTGTGTTCCATCTCCGTATGCTCCCCAGCGAAGCCTAATCTCCCACCCCAGACCGGCCGGCTCAACTCCTTGAAGTCCATTGGAGACCGCTCTCCATTCTCCGAGATGATAGAGGGGGTCGTCGTCGCACCGAAGGAGAAGGGATCGGTGAGCCATGTGGTGAGATTGGACTCGATAGGGTCTGGTGGAGGTGTCGAGGGCTTGAAGCGAGAGATTAGGTATTGATGATAAGCGTTTGCCACAGCGTCAGATGGGTGGCGGAGCAGAAGGGTTGCAGGAGTCTCGGAAAGGTAGGTGAGCAGTGTCGGAGAGGGACTAGGGAGTGTCGGGCAAGCGGCATTCGAGCATACGAGGGTTGATCCAGCGAAGATCTGCTCCAGCGTGGATGATTCGGTCGGAGTCGAGGCCGTCGGAAGGAAGGTGTACGACCCGATCTTGTCCGCGTCAGGCCACCAGGCAGAAGGGTAGTGCAGGATCAGCTTCTCGAGGACACCGACTTGAGTGGCCTTGATAGACTCCTGCATGGAAGGCGGTAAGGGCGGGTGGAAGGCGGTCTCGGGGAGAGTTTTGAGCACACCAAGAGGAAGCGTGCAAATCGCTGTTTTGGCCGAGTAGAGACTCCCATCTGGAATAGACATGACAACGCGGTCTTGGTCCAGCAGGACATTTTTTATGACGGAGTTGAGTTGAACCTCTGCACCCTGCGACTTCGCCTGGGAGATGACCTTCCCAACCAGCGCCTCGTAACCTCCATCAGGAGCCGCATCGGATCCGGCGAACGAGGTAGTGCTTTCCCATCCCGACCATCTCAGCGAAGCCTTCTCGAGCTTGAGACCAAGTGGGACCTCGAGAGTTCGAGCGAATGCCGCTGCGAGCTCCTTGTTATCTGACGGGGAAGACTTGGCGGCTTCTGCCGCAACCGTTGGATCGGCGGGAGAGGTGTTCGTGACATCGGATGATTGGTTCGGCTCCGCTTCAGGCGAGAACAATGGGGACGATGACGAGAACAGGGCGGACGCGAGAGATGCGGATGGAGCGGGAGGAGGATGTGGGGTCTTGAAGGAGGATTGAGCAGCGGAAAGGGAAGCACGAAGCGCAGCTGCGGCGGAGCTAGATAAAGGGCCTGACTAATATTCAGCGAGCACTGGTTAAAACTTGATCAAGGGCCCACCATCTGGACCATAAATTACGCTCTCGGCTGGCTTCGGGAGATGCGAATTCTATAATGGCTTCAGAGTCATCTCACATGATAAATGGCTCGACCTACCACACCCAAGCCCTTCGCGATTTCCCTCGTTGGGTTCCCCTCCGTATATCCATGTATCCAGCTACACCCTACATCAATCTTGACGTCCCCTTTGCCCTTATCTCTCCATGTCTGCGCTCGCCCACCTACTCGATCACGTCCCTCGAGGATGAGGACAGAATAGCCCTTGGCTGTGAGATCCCGAGCGGCGACGGCACCGGACCAACCCGCTCCAAGGATGACGGTGTCAAATACCTTCTGACTGACCATATTGGGTCTACGCCGCGTTGTCGTGGAAGAAGGTGATGGAGAGAAAAGAAAAGCATCAATCCCAAATTCGCTAATCGGCCCCACTGTTAGCCGCCACCTCGTGTTAGGTGCGTCCCGAGATATCTCCGGCGGAAGAGGTCAAGCCCCTATTCGGACAAGATCATAGCTCGTTTGAATACCACCACGGAGCCACTCGAGAGTGACTGGCGCGCTGATGGACGTTTCGACTTCCAACCGACTTGTAAGATAGAACGCCCTCGCCACCGCTTCTTTCGGGCGATAGGATCACATCCTTGCCGAACCGATACCCGAGCAATTCCGACGGGATCTTGACCTGTATCAGACTGCGAATTCCCTATCCAACACATCAAGTTACTATTCTTGTCCTTGTCAGCAGCTTGTATGGACTCCCGTCTTGTTTTGGTAGTCCCACGCGACATTGCTGGTCCTTTGGCGCCGAAACAACAAGCCTTTGCTCGGGACTATCGCGACCGCTCATCGTCCAAACATACCGTAGGAGGGTGGATCGGACGGAGTGGACGATGACGGTCACCCAAAGAAGGGTTCGAGCGGATCCAGGCAAGCCGGAGGATCGTTCAGGTCAGTGTGGCCTTCCAATACAGCTGCACCGGCAGCCAGCTGATCTTGTTGTTGTCGATATTCAGCTACCGAACCTGGCATAAAGTACACCTGCGATGTCTGTGAGTCACCACTCGGACTACCTGGTACCCGCTGACCATCATCAGGCCACATTGATATCACCCACACGGTTCGGATCAAATGCGCCACCAAGGAGTGTGAGGAGGTGGACCTTTGTCCGGGATGCTTCTGCGAGGGCAGGGAGATCCAGCGACATAAAGCTTGGCATGACTACAAGGTCGTCGTATGTCCCCCTTCCTAACCTTGAAGGATATCGACTAATGGAACCTTCTAGGAACAACATTCCCAACCGATATTCACCGAGGATTGGGGAGCCGACGAGGAGCTCTTGCTCGTTTCCGGACTCATTTTGAATGGCCTTGGGAACTGGGCGGAGGTCGCGGGACATGTTGGGACACGGACGAAGGAGGAGTGCGAGAAACATTACCTTGAGATTTTCTTGGGCGCTGGCGCGGCGGAGAGCGAGGATGGGATGGAGCTTGATGGGGCAGGGAACGGATTTGGGACGAAGAGGGAACGGGAGCTCATGCCTGTGAGTGTACTGCGTCCTGCGTAGGGCCCGAGCTAAAGGATGCCCACAGCCCATGGATCGCTCCTTCGACATTGACCCCGACGAATTTCAGGCGAGAAAGAAGGCCCGGATAGAGGAGATGCGGAAACCGCATGGTTAGTGTCAACATTCACCTGCTATGATGTAGCCCATTGACGATGGCTTAGCCCTACCTGCCCCCGCTCTCGCTTCTCTCGTTTCCGCTCCCACTAATCACGAGGTCGCTGGTTTCATGCCTGGACGGCTGGAGTTCGAGCACGAGGTCGATAACGATGCCGAGCTGGTTGTCAAGGACTTCGAATTCGGCATCGTATTGAAGTACGGCGGGCATGAGCAGCCCCAGGCGAAGATTACGCGAGGGACTGTCGAGGAGGAGGATGGCGACGAGGAGGACGAGGAGAAAGACCGGTCTAAGGACGACGGCGACATAAGGGTCAAGGAGGAGCCGATGGACGACCAGCCTGAAGCGAGTGGATCACGGCTGCCTCGATCATCATCCCCTGCAAGGGACGAGTCAGGGAAGGAAAAGGGGAAGGGCAAAGCCAAGGCTGAACATGTGGTGGTATTCGAGGAGGAGGACGAGCTTGAGGTCAAGCTCGCCTTGCTAGACATCTACTTCTCCAAACTTGACGAACGGGAAGAGGCCAAGGACATCATTTTTGATCGGGCTTTGACAGAACACAAGCGGGTGCGTCCTTTGTTGCCGGACAGTGGTGCGGCTCACTCTGTACAGATCCAAGCGATGGAGCGAAAGCGTCCCAAGGATGAGCGAGAACTAATTCAACGGTACAAGGTTTTCGCCAAGCTACAGACCGCTTCGGACTTCGAGGTGCTTGTGGAGGGCTTGATCTGTGAGTGAGGAGGTCCCGAGGACGTGCAACGCTGAATTTACTGTAGATGAGCAGAACTTGCGGAAACGTATAGCAGAGCTGCAGGAATATCGGCGGATGGGAATAACCACTGGCGCCGAGGCAGAGGCGTATGATAATGCGAAGGCCGCCAGGGTAAGTGTTTTCTCCATTCCCGCTGTGACTTGCTGACTGATGACGTTCGCAGGCTGGATACAGACCACTGCCACCGCGGGATCGACCTGATTTCATTAGCGGAGCTCGAATCAATGCCGGACAACATCGCTTCCTCCATGGCGGACTTGGCACACCGCCGCCAGGCTCAGATGGGAAACGGCATGGAGATAGTCGGGAAGCTGCCCCTCACATGCCGGGCTTCGGCTCGAGAAAACCTCGCACGTCTTGCCTCTACTGCTTGTTCAAGCTTATGTCGTATCAGCCACGCAACTCAACCTCGCCAACGCTGCCTCCCTTGACCTCCTGTCCTACGAAGAACAGTCCCTCTGCTCCTCTCTCCGTGTCCTACCCAAACCCTATCTCACTATCAAGGAGATGTACATCCGCGAGAACGAGCGTCGGACAGGTCTACTCCGGCGGCGAGATGCTCGGTACGAGACCAATCTTGATTTCTTGAGCCCTACTGATTCTGATGGGACTGACAGGAGAATGCTAAAGATCGACGTCAACAAGTCTGGACGGATATTCGACTTCCTCGTCACGTCCGGCATGCTCACGCTCGCCTACGATCCGGCGGCGAAACTATCAAGGACGGGGAAGGAGGGACACGTGAACGGGTTTGCCCTTGATGGGATATCAAGTAGACCGGAGACGCAAGAGATGTATACGAATGGGTTTGGCCGGGAGAGGACGGTGAACGGAGGACCGGGAGGATGACGGTCATGTGGTGATGCAGATTGTGTCCCGGAGCAGGATCTTATGCCATAGAGTCGCCGACAGCTCCGTGTTATCCATGTTCACACTCTAAGAAGCTCAGGTTTTAAACTACTCCAATGCTCCGCAACGCGATGTTGCGGACGGCCTTCGGTCTGCTTCCCAGTCTCCGTTTCTGAAGAGGTTCCAGCACGCATGCAGCATAATCAAAATGGATGAGGCATAAGGTGCATATCGAAAAGCGCGACACGCAAAGCCCAGGACTATCCCCGCTGGACCTAATCACTGGGAGAGAGTGGATCAGCACCGAATCGACAGTGTCGCGGTGTCACGGGGGGACAGGACTCACTGCAGCGATGGTTACCTCAACCTCCACACCAGGCTCCAACGAGATCGACGTCTAGGCGCGAAAAAGTCAGCTTCATACTAGCTCTGTGACCGCCAGATCGGCAGCCAAAAGGTCAACCGAAAGCGAGCGAGACTCACGATCTGCTTGACGACGTCGGCGCTCGAGTTAAGGTCAATCAATCGCTTATGGATGCGCATCTCGTATCGATCCCAAGTCTTCGAACCCTCACCACATGGTCTGTTGCTCATCAGCACCTATTACCTACATAACCTTCGCCCCAGGTAGACTGACGTTTTGCGGGTGGTGTGCTTGAGCACCTTGGTAGGTAGTCGAACAGGACCTCTGACTCGGAGATTCCGGTCTTTAGCGCGATTGATCAAATCCCCACAGACTATACCGTATCAGCTCCATGACCGGGGTCAAAATGGGATAGGAGACCGACATTTTTCGAGCGGCTTCACGTTTCGCGAGGTGAGGGTGATTCGGATCTTGTGGATCTTCTGACCGCCCGCACCGCCCTTGTCGAGGTCGTCTTTTTCCATCTCGGCGAATCGGTCTTATCGGTAGATTGGTGTATGTAGGTAAGAGGTAGGTAGGACGTTGGCGGGAACAGCGACACAGATCTTCGCACGAAGGGAAGAGCTGGCGGTGACTGTCTCTAGTAAATAGACGAAGACAGCAGCGCGCAGAACAGTAGGATGTCTGTCGGAGTTTCGCTTCTTGGGGATGGAAGCCTGTTGTGGCATCTTTCGAATCTCGCAAGTGGGCAGATTCAGCGCGTTGCCCTTCATAAATATTGACACTCGACCTCATCAGGCAAGATGGTCCGCCTGATCACACACAACATGCTCACCTGCCACGTCCGTGAGTAGCCTTGCCTTCCTTCGCTGGTCGCTCCCCCGTCTGACTCTTGGATTGATGACTGGTTCCAGGCAATTGCAACAAAGACAATTTCCCCCTCGTTTTCAGCGACGTCGAGCTCGTCATCCGGGAAGCCCCCGAGAACCTCGATTTCATCCAGCGATTCCTGCCAAGGCTCGAGTGGCTCGCTTTGGTCGATACGGCGCGAGCAGTGAGTCCATTGCTCGTTGCGAGCTGTACTCGCGCCGAAGAGGCTTTAGCTAGGAGATTCGAGTTTGCCGGAGGAACAGCCTGAGGCCTTGAGTGATGAGCAATTGAAGGCTTTACATCATGTGCTCATGGAGGTGAACCATTGCGAATTGAGCTTAGGTCAAGGGCTGATATTGACAGATGCACGTCGAGGAGGGCAGTATGACGTGTCGAGGATGTGGGCATGTCTACCCCATCTCTAACGGCATACCGAATATGGTGATTTCCCCCTAATGATTCCTCATCATTTCGCTAAAATATTCCAGCTGCTGGCAGAGCACGAGGTCGGACGATAGCGAACCGGGAATGCAAGATGTTGTAACATATACGAATCATGCAAGTACAACCCATATCATCTGTAACCTCCGCCTCCTCCGTTTGCATACCCACCGCCTCCGCTTCCGCCATACCCATTCTGTCCTCCGCCATATCCATTCCGAGCTCCGCCATATCCTCCCTGTCCGCCGTTCGCCGCCCCACTCCCATCCCGCCGGTCCTCGTATCGGTCCCCTGCCCCAACCTTCCGGAGCATCTCGTCCTGACTCGGCAGCGGTCCTTGCGATCGCGGGAAACCGCCTGCTCCATCCGCAGCACCCCATTGTCGTATCATTGGTCCACCCAGACCAGGTAGAACGCCTAGACCCGGCAGCGATGCCGATGATTTCGACGGATACCCATCCCCGTTCGCTGGCACCGCGAAATTGGACAATCCCGGTAACCCAGCCTCCTCGTCCACTCGAACCCTCTTTGCCGCCCTCTCACCCACTTCCTCCTCCATCTTCGCCCCAAGTGCTTTCTCCTCCCCGATATGCCATCGGTCCAGCTCGTGTCCGCCCATTGGACGTGCTCGACACCAGAATCGCGCAGTGAAGTCCTTGCTGCCAGAACAGAGGATGTGGCCGAGGGGATGGAAGGATAGGGTGAAGACGGCATCTTCGTGTGCTGCTTTGAGGACTGCGACGGGTTGAGAAGGGTCGGGGGAGAGGAGTGACCAGTAGATGATAGCTCCAGAGGCGTCGCCGGAAGTGAAGAGATTGTGGTGGATCGGGTGCCATTCGATGCCTGCGGTCTGTTAGCTACCTAAGAAGCGAAGATGAAATCTCTCACAGTTGACCTCCTTATCATGGCCCTTCAGCGCTTCCAACTCGCGGAACGTTCGGATGTCAAACATCCGGATCATCCCGTCCCCACCAGCGGTAGCAACGAGGTGACCATCCGGACCCCACCTGCAAGCATTGACGGTGGATTTGTGCGAATGTCTGGACTGTCAGCTTATACCACTTGAGCAGCGAGAACTACCCACAATGTGCTGAGATCCTTGCCCGTCCGCGGATCCCAGAACTTGACCAGCATATCCTTACTCCCGCTCGCGACTAGACCCTTCGTCGGATGCCAATCCACACACCGCACATCCCATCCGTGCCCTACTCATCAGCCATTTCCAGAACGACAGCGCTTACCTGACAGGATCCGCTCCTCCCTAGCCTCTCGGTAACTCCAGATCTTCACCAGTCCATCGTCTCCGCCCGTGACGAACCTCTCGTCATTGGGACTCCATCCTACCCCATGACATGCTTCCCGGTGTCCCTGGAACCCGTGTATATTGGTGAGATGCGGCGTGAAGTACTTGATCGTCCCTGTCTTGTCGGTGGAGACTAATGCTTGGCCATTATGCGAGTACTCCATCGCTCGTATGGAATCATCGTGGACCTATATTGCTCAGGGGCGTGGAAATTTCCTTGTCAGAAACGACGGACCTGAGTGATCGACTCATAGTTGAAGGACGCTCCGTTCCAGAGCGTGAACTGCCCCTTGTCGTTACCAGTCAGAAGTCGGCGAGCATCGGGCGTCCACTGCTGGTCAGCTCAGCTCGGCGCAGGACCCTCACCTTGACGACTCGTGTGGGGGATCTCTCCTTGTTGATGGAGGTGTGAACGAAGTGATCGCAGATGGATGTGGATGGGTTCAAGCGGTGAGCGGCGGGTGTCAGGAGCTAGAGCACGTCATCTCCGTCGTCCTCGCTACTCAGGCCAGGCTCACGCCAACAATGTCGGATGGATTCGGATGTATCGCAGGCAACTGATCTGGTGAAGCTTTCAACTTCCCCAACTGAACAACATCTCTTCAGTACCGGTGCATCTCGCGGTGCAGGATCATACCTGCCGCCATCTCAAGACTGGACCCATGTAATCGACAGTCCGTCTCGGCTTGTACCTCTTGGAAGCTCTTGCATCTCCTCCCAGCCTCGTCACCGCCGCTTGATACGCTGCCTGCTCGAGAACCTCTTCATTGTCGGGATGATTCGGTTCGAGGTATCGGGTGGGATGCCAGGTGTCGGGACCACGTAAAGAGCCTGCCGTAGCCATTTGAAACACGTCAGAATGCTGCTGGATTAGCGGTGTACTGCTGTCGTCTATCTCAGCGGTTGTTGTCAGGTGTTGTAAAGGAAGAATCTGTAGAGTCAAGCTCAATTACCTTATCTGATGTTTCGGATAACGACCGGGACCAAACCCCCGACCACGCATTCTTGGGCATCCTTTAGCCATCAACAAATCTCATGTTCTGAGTGTATCTCTTCACTTCACATCAGAAGCCCAACACTCGATTCCGAGGCTGCATGCCAGCTTTGTGGACCGAGATGCAGTGAGGGAGACTGAGGGATAGGCGACTTTCGCTGGCATCAACAACGAGGTCCTCCTTTGACTCTGGTCGTTTGATCAAACCTCGCTTCTGCTTTCGATGGTGTACGATCCCGTGAGGGACTGCGAGGTCCCGTCACCAGCTACATCGCTCCCTTCCCATCGAGAACCACGGAAGGACTACAATACACCTGGATCAAGCTTCTCGAACCCAGGGGATGAGATCACAGTCGAGGCCAACGGACGGTCGCAACCTCCTGCTTTCGGCCAGGACCTGAGGTCGCCAACTGCGCCTCCACCTCGATCAGGGTCAGGGGGATTGAAAGGGCTGCTCAACGATGAAGCGGATCCGAGGAGGAAGAGTCGGACGCATAGGTCTTCGATTCCCTCGACGGCTGAAGAGGAAGCACGGAGTCGACCTTCCTTCCATCGGCTACTCAACGATACCCCCGCGCCACCTGTCTCCAAATCCAAGTCATCAACATCTCTAGCACAGTCTAGCTCCCCCTCCAATCCATCTCCTGGCTCCCGAAATCGTCACCTGGACCCTCATGGCTTCCTGACTCCTGCGGCTCCCACTTCCACGCAACCCCGTCCTAGTCCGGGAACGGTACCCTTGCCTCTATCATACCATGAACCGCCCTACCCATCCTACTTTCCCGAACAACAAGCCGGACCATCGCAGCGTCGTCAATCGGCTTGCCAAGCTCAACGACCGATGCTCCCTCCTCAGGATATCCCTGCGCAGTACTACGAGAATGGCGCTCGCGGCACACCAGGCGTTGCATCCCTGCTGCTCCGCTCCCCGTCGGTCTCAATCTCTCCACGAAGCTTCCACACGCCTCTTCCGCCTGGCTACGGCCCTCCTCGCCCCTCTTCCTCAAGTAGCGCATCCCATCCATTAGCTTATCAACCACCCGAAATCCCCGGCCTCTCCCCCGCTGGCTCCTCACGCCGCTTGTCTGACGAGCAAGCTTACCCACCCAGTTCTGGACCCAATCCAAATGGAAGGCGAGGATCGGCGTCGCATCGTAGCTCCAGTCAGGTTGCACCGATCTACTCACGGACATACCCTCAAGTGCGATCGCCCTCCCCAATCAGACGGACGATGTACAATCCTCGTCGAATATCCCATCCTTCGTCTTTACTACGACCCATCGAGGCAGAGGAGGTTGTATATCTCCGGACACTAGCAGTATCGAATAACCCTCTTCGACGGCGAAAGAAGCGGCCTTTACCTCCTTGGTCAGGTCCATCACCTGGCGCTGACGCTCGAGATGCGCCCACAGAGAGCGATTCGTCCTATTTCCCCTTGCAAGATGGGAACGGTCCCGGCTCAGGTTATCATCGTTCGTTTAGCATAGCTCACGTCGACCGCCGTGGTTCCGTGTCAAGCTCAACCGGCCGTCCACCGGTCACACCTGGCCCGTCCGTCTACCGTCCGGCATTTGATGAGCGGCCTGCCATCACACCCACAGGTGTTCCATCGTCTGCTGAGAATCCAAGGCGACGTAACACCAGCGGGAACGGCGAAGCAAATCTCCGGAAGAGGCCTTCGGCACGTGATGACGAAGGTCGCGATACGATGCGTCGAAAGGTCAGCGAGACGCATTATGTCGGTAACGCCGAGGCAGTCGCATATCACTGTAATCTTTGCCCTGATCTTCCTGTCCTCGCTAACAAGGCGCAGACAATGCGAGGCCCGAGGTGGGTGTACAGCATCGCGAGCTTTCCCCAATCATCGGCTTGAAGAAGTTCAACAATTGGATCAAGTCGGTCCTCATCGGCAAATTCGCTTGGCGGCCGAAAGGTGCACCAGGAGCGAAAGTTCTTGATATCGGTTGTGGTAAGGGCGGTGATCTGAATAAGTGGAAGCAAGCTCAGATACGGCTGTACGTCGGTCTGGGTGAGTGCTATGCTTTCATGGTTCCGAATGTGTTCTGAGGAAAGTCAGATATTGCGGAGACTTCCGTCGCCCAGGCGCGAGATCGGTATTACAAATTGACTCGCCCTGGCTTTGAGGGCTATTTCTTCCCCCACGACTGCTACTCCGTAAGTCTGACCCGCGTTATCAGCTTGGGAGCATGGCTTATGTGGATTGATTATCTAGAGACCCATCAGCGATATCCTGCCGGAACAGCTGCAGCTGACGGACCTCTACAACAATGTGACGATGCAGTTCTGCATGCACTACGCCTTCGAAAGTGCCTCGAAGGCGCGGATGATGATTGAGAACGTGTCGCGATATCTGCGGAAAGGAGGGGTCTTCATCGGGACCATCCCAAGTGCCGACCTCCTCCTGTCAGTCTGCCTTATTCAACGGGACCTGTTGCTGACAAAGCCAAAGGGAACGGCTGAACCAGCTGCCTGAAGATGATGAGGACCTCCGATTTGGCAATTCGTGCTATTATATTCAATTCGCAGAACGGCGGCATAAGGGCCTCTACGGTCACCAATACCGTTTCTTCCTCACCGACGCGGTCGAGGACGTCCCGGAGTATCTAGTAGACTGGGACAACTTTGTCGCGTAAGCTGGATCCCTGGCTTCCATTATACCTAAGCTGATAAGTCCGAACTCTCAAGGTTGTCCGCCGAGTACCGATTGCGCCTAGTTTACAAGAAGGCGTTCAACGAGGTGCTTCAGGAGGAACAGAGTAGTCGGGATTATGGGCCGTTACTGGGGAAGATGGGGGTGGTGAATGATATGGGGGAGAGCGCGATGGACCCAGATCAATGGGAAGCAGCGAGTATGTCGAGCTCGCATCCACCTATGAGGGTCACGACTCATGACACGCAGACCTGTACATGGCATTCGCTTTTGAGAAGCATTGACGGTATGACGAGGAAGAATCAGCACACTAGTACTTTACATCTTGGCGATTTGGAGCAGCCTCCTCCTCGCGTGTCACTCGATGCATTTCGCGGATGTTCCGCCATACTAAATCGTACAGAATGAACACTGCTCCCTTTGATGCGGGCTAATGAGGGATGCTCACGGGAGAGGAGCCAATGTCCACCTCCAGTGCACCCGCGGCAAGCAGCACAGCAGAGCATAGGGCCAGCACTAGCCAGTCTTGACTCGAAGGTCGAGCGGTCGCTATGACGGCGTGGAGAGGTCCCGCCGCTCCCATAGCTGAATCACCGTCTCCCCGAGGAACACCATCTCCTTCCGTACCTCCTCCACCCGCAGATCCTGCATCTCATACCATTTCTCCCCTTCTCCGCCTCCCTGACCTGCTCGAACGTGGATCTTCCAACTCATCTGGGCATCCTCATCCGGATTCTTCTTGGCCACCCCCGGACCGGTACCGGAAGACGAGGTCGAGGCGATGGTGGAATCGAGTGTGACGTTACATAGAAGGTCGTATACCGTATGTAAGGGATCGGAGGGCTTCGGATCAACATCTAGGTGGATGATTCGTCAGCGATTGCGAGCTTGATCCACAATCGGTCTCACAATCGGCTAGTACAGAACCTCGAAGGGGGAAATTGACGATGGTGGGGTTCTTTTCCTCGACAAAGTTGTTCTTGGTGAAGCGCTTGATATGCAGAATGAGGTATGGAGGTAGGGCGGTGAGGTGATGTCGCTTCAGAGTAGGGCCGAACTCCTACAGTGGCGTCAGCTAGGCTTCTGATGGCTATGACCGACTGACTTGAGTGGTCTTGCCGTCGAACTTGGCAAGGATGGCGGAGAGGGGGACCTGAGGAATGATCTTTTTCTCATTGGCATCCTGGAAGAGTGGTGTGGCGGGCAGATCCAGCGCGAGAAAGAGGAAAGGTGATGATATGACTTGGATGTCTAATGTTTCTTCAGCGTGATCAACAAGGGCAAGACTGACGTACCTCTTCCTACATCCAAGATCGGTCGAGCCTGATCTTTGTGAATGATGACCTGCTGGGTCTCGATCTGCACTTTACCCTGGAAGGTAGAATAGATGACGCTGGAGTTCCTCTTCTTCGTCCCTCCCAGGTCTCGATGCAGCGTATTGATCATCCACCCGAGGAATTCAACGGGGTCTCCTTGCTCGGTCATCTTGAGTTTCCCTCCACTTCGCTTGGCGACCTCCTGCAGAAACTCGTGCGGACTGATCTGAGACTTGAACAACCGAGGGTTCCATAATCTCTTGGCGAGGGTGGAAAGCCGCTTGACGAGCTCGGTAGGTCGTCGCTCATCCTGTAGTTCGGGCGCGTTGGGATCGAGGAAGAAGTTGCGGATGGGGGGCACATGGAGTAAAAGATGAAGAATTACGTTGAGGTAATCGTTCTTCTTGATATTGTTGAGTCCGATGTAGCCAGGAATGTAGGGGTGAGATGACAAGGTGTAAGAGGGAGGAGGGATCTTGGAAAGGCGCGGAAGCATAGAGGACTTGTATTTCGGGTTGAGGACATAGAGGATATCGTTTAGGGACGGATCGGATACGAGATAGCCTTCCGGCAGGACGTAAAACTGTAGCGGTCAGCGGCGGACTGATTTTGGTGCAGACCCGCTCACCTTTTCCGTAGATAAATTCAACCACACTCGGTGATTGTCTCCCACCGCATGTCGATATGCCCAGCTCCCTCGCCCTCGTCCTTGAAAGTACTTTCCACATACCAAACAAGCATAGACGTTGATATTGCTCAGCGATTTCGAACATAATCGTTCAAAATCGAAGTCGAGATTTTGCCGTGCGACCTACGGAAATCAGTGATGATTTGGGGTGATGGAAAGCAGACACACCGTATCGAGGTACATATCTCGCCTCGAAAGGTCCTCTTCCTCCTGTACCACCGTCTGTTCCGGCTCGTCATCATCGCACACGTCAATTGCAGATCTCATAGCTCCGGGTGATTGGGGGGCGGGTGTGGCGGGTGGTGGGGCATGTATACTGTTTCCATTGACGTGGCCGTTTCCTTTGAAAGGTGATGATGAGGTGGAGGGCGAAGGTGGCAGTGTCGAGAAGGTTTGATCGGGATCCAGCCGTAAACGCTTCGCTGCAGGAGGGGAAATGGGAGGGGAGACCATGGAAGCGGACATTCTGACGTGATAAGGGGGAGGTAATCTAGCGAGTCTAACTACGCGGAAAAATCTGTCCGTTGTCGACCATCAGGGTTCAAGCGCTCGTGGAATGATGAAGTGAGACGTACTGCTCTGGGTGGCTTGGACAGGTCGGTCAAAGAGCTGAGAGGATGGCGTTCACTTGGCTCATTCGCCCGGCGCGAGCTCTCGCAGGGCCTCGCTTAGCTGATCGCCGCTCACAGCTGAGTCGAGCGGGTTGAAAAGACCGGAAGATATCGTTGTGATTGGAGGCATGCGTTTGGTCTTCGGGCGAAAGAAGATAGGTGAAGGGAAACCACCTTAGCCTTTTGTCCGGCATCTCGGTGACATCACCTCGCGATAGATTTGATTCCGATCCATGTGGAGGGCGGCATTCACGCGTCGCATTTTGAAGGACCGTTGAAAGCATTCTTGTTACCTCACAGCATTGACCGCTAATATTCCACTCTTTAGTCTCCATGTGGGGATAATAAGAAACCATAATGTTCGAAGTGACGTGAGCGATTGGAATATTCTGGCCATCATCCCTTCCAATGCCCTGACACGAGCCTTTGAGATAGGCCTGGCGTCGGCCATCCCGGGCTTCTACCTAGTCCACTCCCCGGAGGGATGGAAGACCCCTCACCACCTAATCCTCAGAATCAGACTCGCCCAGGAATCCCCTCCGGACCTCGACCGCTGCATCAATACGCAAGCTCGTCCCGAATCTCCTCATCTTCCTCCATCCCGAAGGTCAACACAGCCTACGACTGGTCGATACGATCGCAGCCCTCGTTGAGCTCGCTATCGAACTTGGATGTCTTAGGCTCCTCGCCAAATGTGCTGCCTGACGGAGAGCCTCAGCTTACCGCGAGATCAGAGGAGTCACCCTGGGCCGATCAATCGGCTAATGGCAGTCCATCACGAACGCCTTCTTTCTATACAAGTGTATCAGCAAATCGTGACCCGGGCAGCACAACGGCGGATGCGCGATCAGATGATCGATATGGGCCTAAGGTCGGATACCAACAAGCCCCAAGCTCTCGTCCGGGTACACCGGCATCATTTGTCGTATCCCGACCGTCGACTCCCGTCTCATCCCCACCTGTCAAACCCAAGCCAAAACCCTTACGACTGAAGACGACTGACCTCATCCTGCCTACAACCTCTCCACCTTCGAAGGCAATCTCACCCAGTCTAAAGCATCGGCAGCAGGTCCGCACACGTGTCCTCGCCACTTCCCCGACAGATGACCGAGCTTCCGAAAAGTCGGAACGCACAGGAGGGAAGAAGCTTGGAATCGTTTCCAAAGCTGCTGGGAGATTCGGCTTCCGTCAGGCCGCGGAGAATGTGATGGGATACAACGAAAAGCGGTCGACGACCTTGAGCTTGACGAGGGAATTCGGCCAGCTCTCCGTTGAGGAGAAGGAGGAGATCACACGGGAGAGGCGGAAGTTCGCTCGAGATATCAGGGCTTGCCTGGATGCTTGCGCACTTGACGAGTCTCGTCGACGACTCTGGCGACTGGTCAGTGACGGGCGAGAGCCCGCGCAAGACCCAAAGAACGTCGCTCCATCGGTCCATGCCTCTCAGCACACAGCTCAACGCTTCAGCTTCGACCCGGAATTCTCCGCCTTCGCACCTCTCCTGACCGAGCTCCATCGTCATCTGCCTGCCGCACGTGCGAGGAAGCCGTGGTCGCGGACTTGCCCACATCATGCAGCCATCCTCGCGGAGCTAGGCGTAGCGTTTCTGCCCATTTCTGCGAATACGCAAGGCGAGCGGCAGCAAGCCCTCGAGGTATTCGGAGCCGTAGTGAGGAATTGGGCTCCCGACGACGAAGAGGAAGAGCTGGATCGGTGGCTCTGGTTATGTCGAGCTCTTCTCGTTGACGACCGACAAATACGCAATCGAGGTCTCCCTTTACTTGCGAGTTTTTTGCACGCAGATACCACTTTACCTCGTAGTCCTCAGCGACCACAAGCCGCACTCGCGTTTCGGAACCTTGCAGGGGCGCTGCTTGAGCTGCTGCATTCTGTCGAAACATCTTCAGTCCGGTCGAGCGAGCATCTCACGATGGTTGGCGGTTTTCTTGTGGACCTGACGGAGGGCGATATCCTGGAAGTAGACCAAACTTCGCTCGCCGACTTCCTTAGGCTCGATGGTTTATCTGAATCCCATGGTGGATTAGCAAGAGAGCTCTCGTGGATGGCTGTTGGCAGAGTGTTCGGCCAAAGACCAGGTCTGGCCGCGTGGCTGCTACAAGCAGATGGGGAGAAGCTGAAGGTTCGTGATGCGACCCTTGCAGATCGTAGAGCTCACACCGTAACCTGCTTAGCGTTTCTCACCCCCTTTGATCCTCCACGCAGCTTCTCCGGTGGTCCTGCGCCTCCGGGCCCTCGCATCATCCTGTTTCCTGAGCTCATTCTCCCGCTTGATCCGAACCGACGCAGATTCCGATGTCGTCTCAAGGATGTGGAAGACTATCCAAGATCTCCTGATTCCGGACATCCTTGTTCTTTCGGGCGATGACACCTCTGTCTTGTCTCGTCTCGGAGAATTTTTGATGGAGATGGAAATGCGAATCCATCGCTTCGATGTCGCTGAAGAGGAGGATCCGGATCCGTTCAAAATCCGAAGCTCGAGGACCAGATCGACCGCACAGCATCGGGATATGCTTCTTGGTTTCGTCAAGGAGCCTAAGTGGAAGACCGGTATCGACGATGCGGCCAAGCAGCTTGTGAGTCTCACGAAAGGCGGAATCTGACAGCCAGACCATTTCGTCTCCCTTACACACTGTCACGCGAATGCTCCAATCCTTTCTTCAGACGAGCGCCCTTGCGCCTCTCGGCCGCGAATGCCTCTCCGCCTTCTGGACAGTGGGTCTCATTATCCCATCCTTCGCTAACGAGATCAGCGTCTTGCATCCATGGCGAATCCGATAGAAGCCAGGTCTTTTCTCCTCTGGCTATCCACCCATCAACCTCGATTGTTCTACAAGCCACTTTTCAGTCTCTCTGCTGCGGATCAGGCGAGCACTCTTGACAGCAATCGCCGCCTCGTGGGCCTACAGTCAAAGCTCATCGGTGCATCCCGCTTTTGGACCTTTGCCGATCCTCAGATGGTCATCATCGTGCTCGTGGGCGCTGCAGGGCCAAAGCAAAGCAAAAGTAAGGGGAAGGAAGGCGAGCATCCCGACGTTCACATCAAGCTTGGTCGTTATGCGGTATTGCTAGAGCTCATCAAGGCTTTCGAGCAGAGCGAAGAAAGTGCAGGGCCTGGCAGCCGACTAAGGGGCTTCATCGATACGATCGAGTCGAGATTGTTGGCTATGCTTGAAGCTGAGGTGAGGCATGTGCTTCGTTCACCGCTGATGTGGTAGGAGAAAGATGCTCGGCTGCCAAGCTGGTACCGTGCACTGGTTTGCGAGCTCCTCCTGAAGATGCGCGTCTTGACGCAATCCCTTCGTCGGTGAGTTGTCTCTACTGGTCAAGACGAAGCTGATCTCTCAGAGGGCCATGGATACCATTGGTCATCTCCTGGTTCATAAACAACCCTCAATCACCCTCGGATCTTTGCGAGGGCGACCGTTTATCGTTGATCTCGTGCATCTACCGGTCCATCCAGAATGCGAGCGAGGGGGAAGAAGATGCTTTCACTTCAACTCCACTAGCCGAACCAAAGCTCGACCGGCGGAAAGGTAACATACCTCCGCATGCAGCCATCTTTCAGGAATTGTCCGACCAGTCATCGAAAGACGCGGCAGCTTCTGTCCTCGTCGCACTGCATGCATGCCTGGCGATCGAGGACTGGACGCTTCTTCTGCCTCACGTCTGGCGGCTGGCGGACGGGCCTGAAAGTAGTAAGAAGTCGGTGAGCTTGGAAGCAGATATGAATGAAGAGCGAGCTGAGACGTTCTCAGATGACGTTTCTCGTCATGAAATGCGGAGAAATTATCCCTTCCCAGCTGCGACATCTCATCAGCTCCGAACTCATGAGGTAGGCTTTCCGGCATGACGGCGCTGATCTCAGTCCCGACGCCTTGCTGCGGGAACGCGCATTTCAGAAGCTGGCGAACATCTACGGTTGGCGATATCAGGTCCTCGCTCAGCGAATCCTTTCGGACCGCCGCGGACCGGTCTTTCACTTTCCCCTTCGCACGCTTGGCTTCGTCACCACGGAGATCGGTTCGCCCCACTGGATCCCGTCGCACGACGTCCAGGACGCAGCACTCCAGAAGTTCGGACAGTCGCTCCCGCTCGAGCTGCGACAGAGGCTCATGGATCTGGGCTGGACTGAAAACGACTCGCTCGCTGGCAAGAGCGACTGGGGGCAGATTCCAATCACCAGCCTTCCTACCTTTCAATACCAGCAGGATGGCTCGGGCACGACATCAGAGAAATCACCGAGCCCGGCGAGACCGCTCATCCGGCGTGCTTCGAGTGGATCCGGAAACTCGGTCTCCATGCGGAAGCGAAAGGTGATCTTCGCCCCAATTCTGATGACTACGATCACCGAGCAAGCGGACGTCCTCGTCAATGACCCGGACGGCATCGTCAGCACCAGTTTGGGGGAGCTCGTCAAGCTCTTGCAGCGCGAGGATTCTACAGCATTCCTCCGCCCGTTCACCGATGCGATGACTGACAATTTCGCGATCTCTCTCCCCAGGCTCAATGCATTCGTCATCGATTCAACTCCAGGTTTCGCTTACGCCGCTCTCAATGCTCTCGTCGGCTTCGTCAAGACGACCCTTCGAAACGAGTATAAATTCCTATCCTACAGCCGGGCACTCGCGACCATATCCCTTTTGATTCCACAAGTCAGCGAGATGTCTCTTCGCGACATTCGGAAGAACAAGGCCGAGGCAGTTCTCCTTCCAGCGTCCATACATGAGGATGAAGCCGGGTTCAAGCTGCACGCGCCATGGCGAGATAATTCACTTTCGGTGCAAACAGCTCAATTGCTGGTCATCACCGAGATCTTCAAAGCCAACCCGCGTGAGGTCTACCTCATCAAAAAGATGTTGTCCAACCTTCAGATACAAGGATCCATTCAATCGTTACCTTTCAGCCGCACTTGGCTCGTCCTCATAGCGACACTCTTTCAAGGCGTCAACCGCAACTACAACGACCGAGCTGAGCTGCGTCATTTCCTACAAAATATTGCCACGATCCTTCGCCTGCACGGAAGTAGAGATGTCCTGATCGCGTCGCATGCGATGCGGGTGTTCATCCTTTGCTCTGCTCGATTCCGTCGGCTCTTCGCGTCGATGGGTTTCTCCACGATTATGCCCTCAGTATGCGAGACTTACTCCAGCGAATCTTTCGCCATTCGAGACTGCATCGACTATGCGGCGAGAAGCTTCTATCGGATCCACCAAGACACTTTCGTGTACCAGACTTGCGTCGTGATAGCCGAGGGCGAATCCGATCCTGCTTCTGCCTACGACTTGCTCGCTAGCCTATCGACCGGGAATACCATTTCTTCCGGTGTCTCTTCAGGCATTCGCGGCATGAATGATACGGAAGAAGTCGATGCGCTCGTACAGATGATGTCCGGTCCTGAGATGGCCAATACCGAGATCGGCACCGCCGCAGCAGAGCGGCAGGCGCAGAAGATCGGAGCAGTGAGTCTCGATGAGGTTGTCTTTCCTCGTGAGAACATCATCCGCCTCCTTGTTACCGTCATCGCTTCAGATCCATCCTCGCCTCGAGCTAGGAGTTTCCTCCGGCTCTTCACCGGGATCGTACCGCACTTCACAGATCCGGCAAGCCAGGTGCTCCTCCGCCAGGGCGTCGAGGCGCTTGGAGCTGTGGTCGTCAAGGGGAAGGCAGGAGAGGAGACGGCAAGGTTGACGCACCATCCGGGAGCGCACAGTACCGATTCAGACTGGACTTTTGCAAGGCGGGAGTACATTTTCCTTGTCGAATCGTATACTCGATCTGGAGGAGCATTGGGGGCCGAAGCAACTCGTCGAACGCTCGAAATGGTGCTAGGGCTCCTCCGTCGACAGCCTGAAGCTGTCGGACCAGCTGCGGCCAGTATCCTAGGCGAGCTAGCAAAGACGCACTTGTCTGGTCCCAAGCCTGTGGCGTTCTTGCGCGACATCGCTTCATTGTTCCGATTCTTCATCGCTGCGGTGGATTTCTCCGGCGTTCTCGAACAGATTACATCGCTTATTCGGCGATCGGGTTATGATCTCGATACGGAGACAACGGCTATCGTCATCGAGGCGTACGTAGAGCCTGCCATGAGAGTGCTGGCGAACGCCTCGGAGAAGAGTCTAGCGCTCGCACTGCCCTTCCGCATGAGCGCGGTGACGTTGCTCTCTGCGGCCGTGTTCCTTCGAGGCGACGCCCTCGGAGCCATCGAAAGACATCCCCCGAGCCCAGGGCTGCTGGCATCAGTGGTCCTGCCATTCTGCCTACTCCTCGAGAATCCGCCAGACGTTGACAGAGACGCGGTACATTCGTCGCTCTGGATACGACTACTTCACTTCGTTTTACGATCTCCTCGCCATGCCAATAGAGGACCCGTTGCGAGCGTCGATCGTCAAGGCGTTGCCGCCGCGGCAGTCGTCTCTTTGCAGATCGTCAAGGTTATCATCTTACGCGCCCCTGACAGCGTGTCTAGCGTCAACGGTCTGTGGAATTACCTTGCTCAACATCTTTTGAAGACCATCCTCGACGGCGACGGCCGCTTCCTCGAGATGGGGGCACTCACACAGCCAGCGCCCCGGATAGTCGATTGGATGATGTGGTCACTTTTCGAGCTACTATCTCTTCATCGCAGTCCGCTCCATATCAACTTCCGATACCGGATGCAGACCGCCCTCGCCGCGCTACAGCAATGTGAAGCTCATTCCCAGCCTTCTACACCGGGAGAAGGACCAAGGATGGCGAGTTCGCCGCATGTCTTAGGCCGAGCACGAAATCCCTCCGGCCGGTCGCCCAGCCTGGCTGTTCATGCTCGTATGCCCAGCGTTCCGTCGCCTCAACAAGGCACCCATTCCCGCATGCCGAGCTTCGCTAACACACCCCACCTGACACCTGAGCACGGCGGGTACTCGCGTATGCCGAGCCAGAACCTGAGTCCTCTGCTCTCCGGACACGCCCGCATTCCAAGCGGGGCGAACGGTCGACCGACCTTCGCAGATCTGTCACTCCAACGAGCATCAAGGCCTGTATTCGAGGCATTCCCCGGCGGTGCAGGGATGTTAGTCCGTTTCCCTTCTTCCGCACCAGTCCGTTCAGGTGGTGGAGGCGCCATCGTCCATCTCCTTGGTGGGCCAAGCCAGGTGCTGTCCGCCACGAGCTCCTCCTTTCCGACCGTCACAAATGCGGCCGCCGTTGGCTCTGAGCGAGCCGTCAAAGACGTTCGGCTGTCCAGCGAAGCATTGAAAGCGGGAACTCGAAGGGCCGTCCGGGTTTGCCTGATGGTTTTCGGTTACGAGCTGGAGCCCGAGGAGGATGAAGAGGTAGTGCGGGAGTGGTCCGTGCACGATGCCTTGGTGAGTCGCTCAACGGGACGTTGGAGCGATTTCAGCTGATCCGCCGCAGCATGTGATCTGGCAGCAGACCAAGCTCTTCGTCGAGGACGAGTTCCGAGACGTCTGCAATCCCGCTCGCACCGAAGGAGTCGCAACGGGTGGGGAGGTCGACCTGGAGAAGGAAGAGCTAATGACACTGGAGCGCGACGTGAGCAAGGAGGAGGATGGTTTCGTTTTGCAGCTGCCGATAATGACTATATCCTCACCTTGATACCCCGCACTGGAATACCTGGGATGACGATGCGATTCATGACATGTTTCACTCTATGTGCTGGGCATCACTGTTGTCGCTACCGCCTGCTAAGCCAAAGCTCGACTCCCCAACCCTACCATCGACGTGTCCGTGCCCCGCCGCCGTCCTCACGTTTGCTTATTCTCGTTCTGAAGACGAAGAGATCGACGTCGAATGGAATCCGCTTCCGGCTGTGAGATTTGCAGCTCTAAAGCAAGAGTCGATTGTCAGATCGTATATCCTTTCCTGACGTAATCTCACCTTGAACCGGCTCGTCCGGTTCGGAACGGCTCTGAATAATGACCCGGGTCCTACTGCGACACGATCCATGAGTTTGAGTTCTACCTAATGACGGAGATTGCCCACCCGACGATACTCGACCTAGCGATTTGCGCCCTGATCGGGACTCGTGCAGCGCCTCGCGCCTTTGCTTGTGTTTTTGTTCCAATACCTTTCGTCGCCTTGACCGCGACTTTGGCATCGTCCGAGCCGGCGACAGAAGGAGGTTGGGACGGGGCGCCATCGGTCGCATACTGCGGGGTCTTTTCGTCTATCCCGAGGCCGGTTTGTAACACTTTCATATGCTCCGTGACTAGCTATGATTCGTTAGACATGAATCTTACATCGACTGTACCTTTCGAGTGTGGCTCTGCACGGTGACTACAGCTCGCCTGGTCCTGCCGAAACCACCGGCAGGGATGTTTTTCCTTGGCGAGGAGGCGACGACGACAGCAGTGGCCTTGGCGAGGACTGGACCTGCTGTCTGGGGTTCGGTAGCAGCTGCCGCCATCGGTCGAGACGGCTGCATTGGGTTGACAGGCTTGGTGGACGCCTCCTTATCCTTCATGCCATAGATGAGCGATTTAGGCTGGGCCGCATGTCGATCTTTCTGCTGCCGCTTTGGATCATCCAATTTATCCGAAATGGAGGTCGATATGGGCAGATCGCTCCTCTTCGGAATCTAGGTCCATGAACGCATGAAAATACGCCGAACTCACGTTCGGCGACAGATGTATCTCCTTCAGAACCCGAGACTTGACCTGGGGACTCGGCAGGCTTCGGCGCGAAGGCACTACAGCTTGTCAGTGGCCAATTTCACGTTTCGATGCCTACCGCTTCTCCTCTTCGGCTTGTCAACCACCTTGGATACGTCCTCCCAGTCCATCTCAGCCCGCTTGATCCACGCGCTAAGCAATCCCGCCCATCGCTTCTCCCAGCGCGGCTCGGGCGACACCAGCCGCTCTTCGATCTTTCGAGGTGTCTCGCAAAGATAGTAGTCATTGTTCAAGTATGCGAGAAAGCAAAGATCTTGGATGATGCCCGGTGAAAGTGGTAAACTCAACGATCCAGGCAGCTCAAGCGGAGGAGGTCTGTATCGCTTAGGATCGGGATGAGGCGCCTGAAGATATGGATGATTCAATATCTCGGATATCTGTTTCGGGTCAGCCGATGATTGAGCGAAGTATGCGGGACTGACCGTCAATCTCTGCTCCGGATCCCGTTGCAGCATTCCCATGACGAGCTCCTTTTTCCCGCCAGGAACCTCATCTTCAGGCTGCCAATGGAACACCGGCTCCTCCTCGACGATACGTTGCTTGACCTTCTCGCTGGCGTCATCCTCATCGGGCGAGAAGAAGGGGTGTGGCATACCGAGGAGTTTCGCGAGGAGGATGCCGAGAGCCCAGACGTCGTTCGCCTTCGGATCGTAGAAGACATTCTGCGCAGCATGAGCTCAACTCGACCACCTGATCATTGCACGTACGGCCACTTTCTCCGGACTGGAGTAATCTAAAGTCCCTCCAGCACTCATGACCATCCTCCCTTCTGCCGTGAAGTGACTGAATCCGAAGTCGACAAGCACAGGCAGATGGTAACCATCGACGAGGACATTCGAGCGCTTCAAATCTTCGTGGCTGATGTTGAGGGAGTGCAGGGCTTTCACGTAGTGTAGGAGGTGTTTGAAGAAGACAACGAGGTACCTGTGATCCCAAGGGGTTCGATAGGATGAAGCGGATGATTTGTAGAGGGTAAGGAAGACGTATCTATCGAAAGTGAAGGGCATCAGCGCAACTTCAACAAGGAATTTCGAAGCTACTGTGGACAGACTAGTGGTTAAAGCTGATCCAGAGTCGCCTGGAAAAGACTGTACGACTTACGTCCATCCGCCTTCCACCATGACCCCTTCAAGCCCGACGATTCCCTTCATGCCCGAGCCGCTGAGTGCCTTCAGCAGTACCACCTCCTTATGCGCCTCGACGGCGTCTATCGTATCATCCCGGCTTCGTTTGGGACTGCCGTAGTAGTGAAGAGCGGGGAGTATCTTGCATGCTGCCTTGTGGCCGCTAAAGTGCGTAGCAAGGCGTACATGCGCTAAGATTAATCAAGCATTATGTCAGGGACACTTTGAACGGAGATGGAATCGCCAGGAGATGGCTGAAGAAGGATGGCGGAACTCACCGTAAGCTCCCCTTCCCAAGGTATCACCCAGCTTCCACCCACCGATCTCAGTAAGGGTACTACGCGGAGTGACCTCGAGGCGCATCGTAAATCGAGCTCGGCTTCAAACCCAGAGGAGGGTTACTTGAAGGCTGGAGGAGAGAGATCGCTTAGATGTCGAGAAATCGCAGTGCGTATTGAGAAGCGGTTGCGGGAAGAAGATGGGAGTCAGGTGGGCCTGATGCTCAAGATTCATTCGCTGAATCGACTTCGAGGCGTCGAGACGGGATGACACCCAAGAGTGGCCTGGATTACAAGCAAACCTCGAGAAGGTGAAAGAGAGGAGATGTTGAGGAAAAGAAGGAGGAAGGTGAGAAGAGTCATGGGAAGCGGGGTCAGAAGGAATGCGGGGGAAAAGACAGTCACGTTGTCCCCGATTACAATAGCCCGTGGGAAGTTGATGGTTGACATACCGTTCTGACTGTGAGGTGGTTGGGCGCTTCGACATGTCAAGGGAATCGAGGTGTTCCAGGAAATCGCAGGTGGGTATGCGTGGAAGGATATGAAATCGGCATGCCCTCGAGATCCGGACTAACTAAGCCGTTTCTTCAGCGGCTGCCTTCGTGATATATGTTGATGCGTGCAATGCAAGTTACTGTACAAGCCCCTTCCGTAAGTCAATACAAGATCACCCACCCTGATCCCCCGCTGTAGCTAGCCCATCTATCCGCTCCCTTTCCGCTCGCTTCTTCTCCTCATCCTTCGCTTTCGCTCGTCTCGCTCTGCGTAAACGCCACCTCGGTCCGTAACGAAGCACGATCAATGGCATTGGCGTTGCGAGTATACATATCCCAGACAGCGCGACGAAAGACCATCCGGGGCCCATGACACTGTTCATCAGCTGGATGACGGAAACGGTGACGGCGCCTAGCAGGCACCGAACCAGATTGAACTAAGGGTAGGTTCAGCTTCGGGGACAATCTCGAAAACTGACGGTGGCTGTAACGGCGCCACCTTGGCCAGTGAAGAGATCTACTCCGTATATGGTCGCTATTTCAGATTAGCGATGTTTTAATCGTCTATACCGACTGACTTGTCGTGAGGAATCCCGCACCAATTCCAACGAAGAAGTTCAGGACAATGGGCACAGCGATAGGCGCTTTCGCCTTCAAGCTCCATCCCATGGCGATACTCGAAGCCACGAGCAGCCTGTGAGCGGCATCAACGCGATGACCATTCTGAGAGACGTACCCCACTCACCCAACCTGGTAGGGGAAGATCAGAAATCTCGTCCTCTCCAAGCGGAACTCCTCGGGACGGGCCCGGTGGTCACCTCTTACTCGTTTCTTTTCGCGACGATAGTAGAAGTCCATGATGCGACCAGAAATCAAGGAAGAGAGACCCGCGCCCAGCCCATTTGGGCTACATAGAGCTGTCAGCTTGAGAAAGCTTACTCGAAGGCTGCGGACAGACATATAGCTTAGGCCGATGATGATTTCGCTCGAGCCATACGCGTCCCTGAGGAGGGTCGAGAATATTGTCCTGGGAAATTTTTTAGCCTCTGCCAGAGCTCTGCCTCGAAGGGATACTCACAATACTGCATACCACAATGCGTAGTACAGTGACGCCCAGATGAAGATCAAGAACAAATCCGGCTCGAATGCCAAGAGAAACGATGCCCAAGGCTTGAACTGTGCCGTCTCAGCTTGCTTTATGAGATCATGTGACGCGAACACCAACTTTGGCCCGGTGACTCCGTGTCGCCTCCACCTCCTCGCCGCGGTGCTCCATCTCCCTCAGCTCCCGCTTCCGCCTCAGCAGTGCCGCAGGAGTGCAATTTAGTAATGGCGGAGGGATTGTGCCATCTCCTACAAGCGATCGCAATGTCTCCGGGAAGAAGCTATGCCGCACGCGTGAGCGGGCATGCAGCTGAAGGGCAGGTAGTCGTACAGAATCATTGGGACGAGCGCTACGGCGCAAAGGATGACCAAGAACCAAAAGATCGATCTCCAACCAAGGGTGGCTGCGAAAACACCGCCTAGTAGGGGTCCGACTGAAAGTCGTAAGTTTCACTTTGCTGTCACGATAGGCTGTACGACTTACTCGCGGGACCAAAAGTCGTGCTCAGGTTGAATACACCGAGATACTTTCCTCTTTCCTGAGGCATTGCAATATCGGCGATGACTCCTGTACCGATGGCGATCACCGCTGCCCCGCCGGTAGCCTAGCCCGCAATCAGCAGGATACAGCCGGGTTGACTGTGGATCAACTTGGGCTATCCGCATGAGGATTAGCAGCCAATATGCCGAAGTCGGACACAGAGCAGTGCCAACGCATGATAGGATGTAGATAAGGAGGACGATAATGTAAATCGGTCTGTAGCTTATCAGAGCTGGTTCCACGGGACTGTTATGTATTGCTGACCTCCGACCGAAGCAATCTGCGGCGGCACCCCAGATTGCCGGTGTCAATGCTTGGAAGATGCTATTCCATTCAGCCTCGGCACCGAGAACGAAGGACCAAGAGCAGCTTACAGATAGACCGTAAGGGTGAGATTGATCTTCTCAGAGGTCACTCGGAAAGCGTCGGCCATTGTGGCTAGAGCAGGAAGGTCAGACATCGCCGTCATTTTGCCAGTGTGACTCACGTATTGCCGGCACATACATGAAAGACGAGATCGGGCTGGGGAAGCGGTGTCAGTCTTCTCGATGGATGGAAAGCCTGACTCACGAGAAAATCCCTGCGACTGCGCTGAGTATGACTATGAACCATTTCTCTCCAGACGAGAAGGCCGAGTATGGTCGTCCACCCGATGCGTTGGTCAGATTCGTCTGTGCATGCTTGATCTCGGGCAACGGGGTTGTTGGTACGGTCGATTCGCTCTTTCCTGGCGGGCGCGAGGAGGTTTGGACGATCTCTCGCTGTTCGTCCGACTCGACCTGCAAAGCAGTCTCTTCGGTTGGCGCGTCCGCCATAGTGTGAGCACTTGCTATCTATACGGATGGTTCCGGGTCGATTGTCTGTCGCTCATGATGCTCTGTAAAGCTGCCACTGCTATAGACGCCAAAACAAGTTCAAATTCAAGATCACCTAATGATCCAGGAAATAGATCCGCCGATGACAGACGGCCGTCACCGTCGGCCGAATCCGCAAATTCCCACTGGCGTTCACCACACCGTGGCAGGTCCCACGAAAGCCTTCATGAGCAATGAAGTCATTTGTTACCGCTCATACAGGATTGGTTCCCCGCTATAAGACCTCCTGATGTACTATTGCTGCTCCCACGTACGCCTGTATCGCGTGGAAATTTCCTTTCCAGCTCATGGGTCTCGATATTTCACACTGCTTGCTCTTCGGCAACTACTTCTTCTCCTTGATGATAGCCCTCGTCATGGTCAAGCTACTGCCTCGCTCTCTCCCTCGAAGTCGGTACTCTCGTCATTGAGCATCCTTAGCAAAGTTCGGATCCTCCGTTTCGAGCGAGGGGACAACGATCTGGGATCTCGGTTACTCTTCTCACGCAGATCACCCAATTCCTCGACTTCTACATAAGGGCATCCTTCGGCTCATAGCGGATAAGGTGGCTCTTGATGGCTTTACTTGGCCCGCTCCCCACGAATTGCATCCTCAGCCATGCTGGCATCTCATGTTTCGATCGGTCTTATCAGTGAATTCGCCAGTCTTGTAGTACCTCAGCCCGGCCCAGAAGACCCATACAGTCCCGCCCACGGACAGACGGAATCGTCAGGCATTGAAGGCTCTTCATCAGACTCCGTCTCTCCAAAGTGTACAGATCTCGTTTAGGTTCCCCCTTTACCCGAGTCTTGTACCGCCTCCTGTTGATCCTTGGGAATCTTTGCAACTCGGTCAGTAGCCATATCGTGGCTTTGTCAGAGGGCATGGCTGCGATATCACGGTTCTATGAGCCCAGAGTGATGAGGATTGATCTTGCACCTAGACGACGAGAGAAGTTGTTTGAGGGAAAGCTTACCTTTTAGCCATCTTCCGCGGATCGTGTCAGCCGTATCAAAGGATGCAGCATTCCTCCCAGCCCTTTGCTTACCATTGCAAGCGCTTCTCGCCTCCGTGGGTGTCGTTCCATGTTTCGCAACTTGTGACCGTGTCTACCGTATTGCCACTGGGACAAAGGTATACAAATGTCTTGGTGCATTTTGGCCTATGGTTGCATATTCTATGGGATGGTATCGGCGAGCTGCGGATGCAATATGTTCCCCTCAATCTCACTAATACGCGTCAGGGACATCAGCTCAGATATCCAGCGAGCCAAGCTGCTGACCGCATAGAACTTCCTATTCTCATTCATCCCAAACAAGTCACGCCGCAACTCTGGCAACATCTTCCTTCCCCATCAGCCCTTCCCTTTACGTCAAAAGCACAACGCACCTTGTCCTCGAGGATATGTAACCTCTCCCCCAACGTATTATCCACCTTGATCCTTCCCGCCATCGTCGACCCAATCACCCCTCCCGCACTATCATCCGGCAGACTCGGCTCGTACTCCACCTTACTTTCCCGTCCCGATATATCCTTGTACTTCCCCTGTGCCGATTCGGTGGCTTTCTTCACTAGGTCCGAGTCTTTGGGGCGGTGAGCTAGGGTGACGTCGGAGGCGAGGAGCATGAGGAAGACCTAAGCTAGTCAGCTCAGCCGGGAGTGGGATGGGTGATGTACTTCAAGGATGAGACTCTCCATGGCGTCGGAGTAGGAGCCTCCTGCACTGAGCGATTTCACCTGGTTGGAAGCTTCCTCGAATAGGGATTCCAGGTGGTCATTCCGGCTTCGAAGTACGGAGATGCGGGAGGCGTTGAGCGATGTGGATTGCGAGCTGAATGCGACAGATGAGACAGACTCCGGCGATTAATCAGCACGCACATCTTCCATCCCACTTCAGCCTGCTTGTGCTTCTTCTCATATTGCGCGTCTATCGCCAATGACTCCTGCCGCACAATCTTCGCCTGCGAGGTCTCAGCGATGCTACTTCGGAAGCCAGGGGCGAGGACCGACCTTTTCGATAGCGAACTCCTCATCCGCCTTTATGTGGATCTCTCGAGCTTTCTCTCGGGCTTCTTGCGAGATGAAGGCGACCTGAGACAAGTCATCAGAGTTGCTGCAGCGGGAGAGAAAGGAGGGACGGAGGGGATGAGACGGACCATTTTGTTCATCTCCGACTGGATCTCGCTGTCGCTTAGAGCACCACGAGACATGTTGGGGGAAGTGTATTAGGGTCAAGGGCGACAAAAGGTGTGGGAGACGCAGGTCACCGTGAAGATGCTTGTCAATGAAGGCCGGTACGGTAGGCAGGCCACGAGGCGAAATCAATCCGAGCATGTCGCTTCATTACGTGGCAATACCATCTCACCTCAAGGTTTCCGAAATGCTCAGGTAACTATAGTAGTAAGAGCATTAAAGAAGAATGCGTGACCGGGTAGACAATAGCGATACATTAAATCAATTGGTATATGTGCTTGGTATCTACATCATGCGCAAGAGCCTCTTAAAACGCGGACGGATCCGCCTTAGGGCGATGGCATGACCTGGGTCCGATCCAGACTCCTCCAAATGGTCCGGCGTGATCGAGCAAAGACGTCCGAGGCAGCGAGATAGATCCTGAGCAAACATCACTCTCCTCGTGTAGGCTGGCTGAGCGGCAGGCATACGCTACTCGCGGGTCTGCACCGACCCAGATCTCGCCGAGACTAGGGTGTGCGAGTTCGAGGTGCCGTTCTGGTAGATGCGCGATCGTGTCGGCAAACGATGTAACGCGGTTGATGCGCAGCTTGCGATTGCTGGTCTCGACCAACGTGTCCATCCAATCGGCGAAGGATTGATCTCCAACTCGAGGAAGGCTGAACAAGGTTGCGCTGATCTCGACCGGAGGCAAAGGGTTCTCGTAGGCGTCCGCAGCTGGGCCAGAGACTTCGAGATGCAGAGCAGTTGCGAGGAGGAGTCCGACAGCTGATCCTAGTCCGTGGCCGATGACTTCGACATGACGGATGGGTTTCGGCGCGAGAGGAGGACGGGCTGTTTGACCGGTTTGAGCAGGGAGTCGAAGACTTCTGAGCCGGTCCGAGTAGGAATGGGTGGTGATTCGATGAGATCCAGCAACGCCAAGAGAGCGGCAGTACCGTGAGATTTGAGAGCGGGAAGGTAGGAGTGGTGAATTCGCGGCGGGGGAAAGTGGGGGTTGCTCGTTTCGTGGGAACAGGTAGAAAGGAAGGGACACAAGGAGATCATCGTCATCGGTTGAGTTGGCGGGACTGGATGCGAGAAGCTCCAGGAAGTCGTCAACAGCGGGAAGGGAGGAGAAGGCGAGTGTGAGGGTTTGGGTGGACGGGGGATGCGAGATGTACCGTGAGAGGGGTTAGATTTGGCCTGAGATCGTATAGGGGAAGCTTACAATTGATATCGACATCCCCTGCAAGGTGTTCGAACTCGGCGTCGCTACCGGATATCACGATGCTGGTAGTGTGCCAGGTGGAATGCGTGCGGCGTTGGTGTCGACCGGCCCGGAGGCTGAGCTGCGCAAGTGATGCAGGCTCGAGATGCTTGCTGGTTGGGCAATACGCCTTACTGCTCTTCGTCAGGACCATACTATATATGAAAGGAAGACACTCACTTGGCCGCGACTGCCATCCGGCCCAGCTCGATCATGTCATAACTTGAGATCGGCGTCTTCCCGACAGGCAGGTCCCGCAAGGCGGGAGTGATCAGTTGTGAGGACCGAAGCGAATCCTCGAGTCGGTATTGCACGGACCGACAGGGCGGAGAGAAGGAGGACTGTGGGGAGGAAGAACATTGTCCTTGTAGGGCGGTTGTTCTGGAAGCGACGAAGGAGATGCTGGAAAGCCAAAGGGGTTCAGGGAATCTAGACCCTTAAAATGCTCATGACAGGTCGTGGCTGGTGGCTTGGTAGCGGGAGTAAGGTGTTGCTCATCAGCCTGAATAAAGAGACTTCGCTCGACCAGACACCGGTAGGCCCAGACGTCGAGAATGAAGTCATTGAATCGGGGAGACGCCTCCATGCGCCAACGATTCCCAAAGAGGTCTGAAAGTGTCATGACGGAGTGGATCAACGAGTTGAGACGGAGTCTATACAGGAAGCCGTTGTTCAGATTTTCGGAAGCCTATCTTCATTCGCACCAACTTTTCGTATGCCTGACTTGCTTCCATTCACGTGCATGTCTTTAGTGTTACGAAACGGCCGTTCCGCCGAAGTGCGGACTGATGCCGCCAGTCTCGATAAACAGTTCCCCTAGATCCTGGAATACACTAGCCGAAGGTTGAGGCTTGTTTCTTGTTTGTTCGGTACGATGGGCAAGAAGCGAGGCTGTCGCCTTTAGGGTGTCTACTGTGATTTGATCCTCTGACCCCGCATGTGACCACCTATATCTCTCTGCGTTTGTACAAATTTGCATTACAAGGTCAATCGCATCCTGATTAAACAAGACTTTAGGCATGCATGGGGTCTCCGCGATGACCGACAGCGCCTCGCCAGCGGCGGCAATTCAGATCTTTGTTTGAATATGCCGAATGTGACGTACGGTGACGTGATGGCCTATTCCGACATAGCAATCGGCGCTTCTCTTCTCAGCCATCTCGGCGCTAAGGGCTCAAACCCGAAGACGCAACGCAACTTTTACTAGCGTAAATCGAGGTTCGATATCGCGATCCAGGGTCAGGTGAGTTTTCGGGTATTTCGGTCATACGCTCCCCACGGGGCAAAAAAGCAGCCTAATTCCCTTCGAAAGGGTGTCGCTTTGAAGCTCTAGTCTTGCTCCGTCAAGGCTCCTCCCGGCTGCTATCTGGACAATCGCATGGTGTCACCCGAGCGGCATCACCCGGCCTCACCCGGCCACCACTGGCCACTCGAGGATGCTTTGGTCGATATCGTCCCAATCCCGGTCCACATGATCAATCTCGATGCTGATCTCGTTTCGCATTAGGACCGAAAGGATCACCGGTGAGCTATAAGGTTTCTTACATGTCATTGGTATCGGAAAGCTGTTGCTCTCTTTCTCCCCTCTTCCGTCCCTCGCTCCACAGAGGACCCCTTTCCGTATTTTCCGCTATTTTTGCTTCCCCTCCTTTGCTTCCGTTGGATCTTCCCACTCCACTGGCTGGTCTTCGATGGGTTTCCATTGATAGCTGACGGACTCTTTCAGGTGTTCTCATCACCTTCTGAACGCCTTTCCAACCCGGAAAACATTTGGCAGGGAAGCGAGATCTCGAATACACCTCCTCCGTAAACTCCGGAATCCTTGAAACCTCCGCCTAGACATCGGAAAGTCGCCAATATCGCCTCTCAGAGTCTAGATCCGGTCGGAGAGTAACGCTTGAGGGACGTCGATCGGGTTCATGACGCGAGTGGGGAACGAGGGACAAATCGGTTCGGCCCTCCTCGTTTGTTAGCGGCATTGAGATCTTCAACCGGTGAGTGGCCTGCCAGGGGCAATTGCTTTTGGCATTGTTCCGGCTTGTCAAGCTGTCACTTACAGTCATTTAACTCCGATGTGGTCTTTCGTACTCAGCGAGAAAGAGCCTCCGGGATTCCTTTGATGGGGGACTACGTGGGAGACCTTTAGGAGCCTTGATCAGTGGCCCTAGATCAAACGCGCACAGACTCGATGCCCCGCTGGTTTCCCCGTCATCAGAGTGATCGAGCCGAGGAAGAGTGCAGATCTGTGCTCATACCATCCCAACACTTGGATCTCTCGCATTGCCCGCTCTTGTCGCTGCGCCGTCTTGACCACGGCCGATTTAGAGAAGACTTGACTCGGGCCCCTGGTCGCGATAGTCTTGTGTCTGTCCCTGTGGTGGACTGTGGGACGCTATGGTGTCAAAGGAATGAGTGCGGAGTTCTCAGCGGGAAGGAAAGAGATATGAAGGGAAGGACAGTGCTCAGCGTTGAGGGAGGGATAAGCGAGGAAGCCTCAGCTGACGCAATATCCTTTTCCCTGTTTCAGCCAACCAAAGCATTCCGGTTCACTCATCTTTCTTGGCGTCGCAAACCCCTTCGATGCGGCATCACCGCAAACCTTGCTGTTCGCATCACAGTCCTTCGAGAATACCATCGAGCGGGATTCGGGGGACAACCTGCCTAGGATAGCGTGACGTATTTCGGAGGCCTAGGTGGACATCGATCACCAAGGCTTCGCCCGTCTCCCGGGCAACGTCCAGGTCAATGTCTGACTGCCCCTCTCGCTCTCCTCAGCCAAGCGAATCTCAGCGACCAGGCCCGGCAGAGGCGTCTTCGTCGCTTATCAGCTCGTCCGATCTCAATAGGCTGCGGAGTTCACGGCGAGCTTCGCGCTCATCACCGACAGCAGCTTTTCCCCACCCAAGCCGATCGTCAGACCTTACGCCAGCGCTTCCTACACCTTATAACGGTCCCTCATCGCTCGCCAATCTATTACGTTCGCCCTCGCTTTCTCCTGTCCCAGCACAGCTTGTCCCGCGCTCCGAGATCGAAAGCCGGGGCGAGGCTGCCTCCGAAGAGGAAGACGTCGAAGAAGGCGATAACCGGAGCGAGAGTGGCGATTCGGGAGACGACGACGAGCCGCCGACCGCTGGTACGATCGGAGAGTGGTAGGTCGTCTACCTTGTCGACGATCCCTTTAGCTGAGTGAGGGGTGTAGGACTTATCACCTCGAAATCCTTCAGCAGCCGCAACGCGCACGGGCCTGCGGGTTTGGAGACAAGGTCAGTCGGGTTTGGAGTGAGGTGTCCGGCTCATCCTGTCATGCAGGACCGACGCCCGCTTTCTCCACCACCCATCATTCGCCTTTGGGTCAGGACGCCTTCAGGGGATGTTGTCACCGCGAGGTCAGCCCTATCTCGCGAGCTTGGGCGTAATGGCTGACGAGACCCAACAGTCACGTCAACATACAATTTCTCGTCCTCATGGTCGACATATGGACAGCGGACGCTCAACAACCGCGCAATGTGGTTATGCACCCTTCTTCACAGCAAGGAGGACGGGGAACGTCGCCTAGACCACTAGTAACCGAGATCCCTGAGATCCCATCGGTTCCTGGACCATCCTCACGGCCGACCACAGCGACGTCTCGTTCGGAGACCGGTTACGGTGCTTTGCCACCTTGGACTGGTAGTGCTTGGCGAGGGGCACCGAGTCAGTCAAAATTCACCACCAGGGCTTAGCTGATGTACACCCGGGCAGGTCCATACTATTTGCCCTTCCAGATCTCACCAGGACCCTCACCTCTCACTCGCACTCCTGGGCAGGACTACCAAATGCCTTCACCCCTGCCGATCCCTTCGCCGACAATCTCGGGTTGGTCACCACATTCCCCTCCACGACCGCAAGTCAGTCGCACACAAAGTTACGCTCCCGGATTCGCCATCCAGCAACCAGACTTATTGCGACCGGTCACTGCTCCGTCGCTATCTCGGCCGCGCACGTCCGTCCTTCGCGGCTCACCTTCCCGAGCCTTCCCTAATCTACCTTCTTTGGCTTCCATCACCGAGAGGCGTGAGGATCCGTCATCCCGCCCAAGACCAAACCGAATCACTCTTCCCGCCATACAGGATCCGCAAAGGACCTCCAGCATCGCCTCCTCACCCGGTCCATCCAGGTCACCTCAACTTAGCCAGACCACCGCCGATTATTCCTTTGGCCGATTCAGCTCCGGCTCAGTACGTCAGCCTTCAACGATGTCTCCACCCGAATCGTCCAGAGAGCCCCGCCTGGCCACCGCAAGTTCCGATCGTCCTCCTAGTTCCGGGTATTTCAGCTCCGGACGACCCCTTGCCTCCGCTGGGGGGTCCCCAAGTAGTCGTAGGGGCCGTGCACCGTTTCTAGGATCTCCGACTAGTCCACTGCATGAGCAAACATTTTACGCTCCGAGCGAGTCGTCCGCAGGGTACCCTCGTACACCGGAGTTACCCCGACTGCAGCTTCCACCCACGGCGAACTGTAGTCGGGTCCTCGTTGGTTCGCTGTATTCGATCTGCCAGAAACTGCAAGACGAGAACGGTCAACAGGGTCTCTTCTTTTTCGCTCATGATCTAGGAGTGCGGACCGAGGGGAGATTCACCCTAAAGTTCACCTTGGTGAACCTGATATCGTGAAATCTCTTCTCCCCCGAGAGACGAAGCTGATGGCATCTACAGGATGATGCAGGCGCCGGTAGCGGCTGGTGACCGCAATCAGGTGTTGGCAGAGACCTTCAGTTCCCCCTTCACGGTCTAGTACGTCCACGTCTCCTTCTATTGTAAGGTTGACTGACGTGCGAACCACAGTTCGGCCAAGCGATTCCCAGGTGTCATACCCACCACCGACCTTACCCGCCTTTTCGCACAGCAGAACGTCCGCCTTCCCACACGTCACAAGAGGACAAGAGAGGAGAGCCGAGCCGAAGTCGAGTCGGGCGATGGAGACGATGATGATTGATATACCTCGTATTAGACACGCCTGTTTCATACCATTTGCATTGGGATACCATAATCTGTTCAGTATAGTTGCCAGTATGCATATACATGATCCCATTTTAGCATGCTCTGCTAATATACGACAATGTAGGATGTAGCGTAGCGGAACTCCAGCTGGAGTACGCTTGAATCAGCCGGAACGCGGACATGATGAACAGTCATGAATGAAACGGCGGTGCGTGATTAGGTGTACTGACCCAGAGCAATCCAGCGAAGTATCATGGGATGTCCCCCGGGAGGCCGAAACGATGTATTCTGCGTAAAGAAGCGAGACGACGACTTGCTGTAGAGTACCTTGTGTTGTCTCTTCGCCATCGCCTCACCATGTCCTGTCGCCTCTACTACAGAACGGGCGGGACCGTCTCCATGCCCGTTCGGTGGCTGTTGATCGATCTCTCCACCACCCTAGGGATCACCTTCGAAGGAAGCGAGGTGAAACTTGATTCGCACGGTCGAACCAAGGCCGAGTACCGGCGAAGGTCGTGTCCCAGCACTCATCATAGACGGTACCACCCTCGTCACAGAGTCTGCCCGCGATCATGCTGCTACTAGCTGAACGGCACCCGGACGCAGATCTCGCTGCCAGCCCTCGTAATGCGCTTGCGGTCCGCTCACTCTACCTTTCTCGCCAATACATGCTCCTCAGCTTCCGGGACTATTGGTATAAAGGACCAGGATGGGCGGGCGGATGATAAAGAGGCGATCCAATATCTGGCGATCAAGCACATCGAGTCGGGCTGGGATCTATTTGATCAATAATTGGAAGGGAGGACTTGCCTGACGGGCGAGTCTGCGACAGTCGCAGATATGATGCCGGTTTGTATGCTGATTTGGCTGCAGATATATGCCGAGCCCAGCTCTGGAGAGGATGAATGTGAAGCGGATGGTGAGGACGATGTTGGGGCGGGAGAGTTGGCGGGAGTTCAAGAAGAGGGAGAAGTTGAGGTTCGAGCTTCCTGAGACACAACGATCATGTGGAGCTGCTTGTTCGCCTCGAGGGCGAATATACATAGATTCATACTTGGATCCGTAGCTCTTCGACGGTGGTGCCGCTGAGAGCAAAGCTCACTAGCCTTCTCTAGAGTCCTTTACGGATTGAAGGATTCCACCCCGCTGCGCCCTCATCTAACGGAGGACTCACTCGGCCGTATCAGGCTTTTGAGGCTGATCTCAACACACCCTCCTCTTCTTCGCCGTCAAGTGGGTTCCAGATCAGGTGGTTAGGTTGGCGGCACCACCTGGGCCCTGTGACTCGTCCAAGTCCTCGGTGAGAACGACCGAGATGAGTATGGGATAGAGATACGGGTCGAAACTGGTCAAAGCAGGATTTCCCGAGGCAGTACTCGAAGGATGGATGTATCTCTTTTGGTTGGCATGGAATCGCGAGGGAAAGCGTGCGAGGTGGGAAGATCATCGTTCTCAAGACGTATTCAAAAGTTGTGGTCAGAACCGGCCCATCAGCAGAATTCAGGGTCAAAGTGGGGATTTGGTGTCAACAAATGGCCGAAACAAAACGCCCTGTCTTTCAGCCAAATCTTGCATATCTTAGGCTCCTTCCTGCACCATCCACCCAGTGCTTGCTCCCCATACACTCTCGCCAGTATGGATTTGATGCCGACTCCACCCCGTCCCTTGCCGTCATGCTACGTCGAGGAAGCGCCAGAAACCCCTGGACCGATCCGAGCACGAGTCAATAACCTTCAGAACCAAGTATCCGAGCTCGTCCGCAAAGAGCACGCTGCGACAGTGCGTCCTGCCTCTTTCTACCGTACCGAGCTGATGATTGTACACAACAGCGCAAACATCGCTCCGAGACATCCGGGTTGGATAACACCATCGCCACCCAGAAAGCCCATCTCGCCGATAACGAGACCTCGCTCGCGAATGCCCAAAAGGAGCTGGAGCGGTGTAAGAACCAGGGGAAAGCTTGGCAGGCGGAACTAGCGAGATGCAAATCCGAGGGTGATGGAATGAGGGATGAGGTGGGTTCCATCGAGCTCTGATGCTTGAAGAGGACTGGGCTGATGGTGATAGCTCAACCTGTACTCAATGGTGCAGCAGCAGAAGGCGCTGCTCGTACTGGCGCAGGAGCAGATGCAGGTAATCGAGCTGGAGCAGAGGCTCGTACAGGCTGAGGCAGCTAGGAGTATGCTTTGCTTGTTGCTCTTGGGAGGCTGTGCTGATAAGGGTAGTCATGCGGGACCACAAGATCACGCTGTTCAAGGCGAAGGAGAATGATCTGGTTGTTGAGCTGGCGGAGAAAGATGCGCAGCTTGAGGAGCTAGAAGTGAGTACCGCCCCTCATCTCACAAACGTGCTTCAACACCCTGTGCAGGTGTCTCTCGCCCAAGCGAATACCTCGCTTGCGCACCAGCGCGCTGCTGATTCCAAGACCAGCAAGCTACTCGCCTCATCCCAGGACAAACAGCTTGCCAGGGCGCAGTCCGATCTTGAGGATGCGAGGGTGGAGGTGACTCGTCTTGAGGAGAGAGTGGAGAGTCTCGAGACGAAGGTGAGGGGGCTAAAGCAGCGGGAGAAGGAGGCGAGGGCGGAGTTAGATGGCTGGTTGAGGGAAGAGAAAGGCAAGGAGGGCTCGGTGCGTCTTTCCGCTTGTTTGTGGTTCAGCGGTGTTGACGTGACTGAGGTGGACAAAGAGAAGCGGGAACTCCAGACGGCCGTGCGTAGCGCCCAGAGCGAGCTGCAAAAGAAGAATGACGAATTTGCGGACGTACAAGAGGAGCTATCCGCGTTCAGGGAATCGAGCAAGGAGCGGGAGAAGGCATTGAAGGCGAAGTATCGGGCGGCAACGGAAGAGAGGGAACGGCTAGCCAGCATCGAGGTGAGGAGATCGCAACGGCCTTCCATTTGTCCGTTGAAGCCGATGATCACGCGCAGGAGGAGCTCGAAACCCTCAAGGTCACTGCTTCGTCCTCTCAGGTCCAGGCAAAGAAAGCGAAGAGTCTTGCTAGATCCCGTAGCGAGAGTCTGGCACCTAGCGACAAGGTAGTCGAAAAGCCGCGGGAGAAGGCGTCTGTCAATCCTGCACCACCGAGTAAGGTGCCGACGGCGAAGCCCGTTAAGGACAAACCTCGCAAGGTATGTTTCAAGTTGTTGATCCTAATTCGGACTGATGGCACACTTAGGCGAGCCTGAGCCCTGTTTTTGAAGAGGAATCGGACGAAGAAGTGATGCCGAAGAAGAAAGCACGAAAGGCCGATAAGCCTTCTGTGAGCTCACCCACTTTCCATGAATCATCTTCCCGCTGACAAGCTTTCAGCCTATGCCTCGGTCCAAGTCCCCCGCAGCCGACTCAGACTCGGGTGTTGTCTCTGACATACCGGCCAAGAAGCCTGATACGTGGGTCAAGCCGAAAGCGCCCTTGCGGGAGACCGGGGCAAACGCGAAGACCAAGAACTCGGACAAAGACGAGGAAGAGGCAGGTGGGCTACCAGAGAAGAAGAAGAAGCGGAAGCTGTTCGGTGCTCCGCCGACGTTCACTTGGGATCCGATCATGAATGTCGGTCTTCCATCGCCAGATCCGTAGGGACACGAGCTAACGATACCGCACAGAGCGCCGATGGCGTCATCCCGGCTTACCTGTCACCGGTGAAACCCCCTGGAACCGGGACGATTGGCGCGATCCCACGTATTGGCTTCCCGAGCGTGCCGAGTTCGCGTAGCTTTGGCCGATGCTAGATCACGACTGGGGCGCATCTCCCTTTTGATCCGAGTGTGAACATTCATCGCGGTACTTTGCGTGCTTGGCCTAGCAGATGCGATGAATGCGCGAGATACTGTGTTTGATGCTATGCGATGACAACCCTTCCGATGACCCTAATTATTCCTGAAACTTGAATCTCTCCCTCAATCGCTTGCCACAGATGAACATCTACAACCCCTTCAGCATGGAAAGGTCACGAAGGAACATTACTCACAACAGTAGGCGCTGGCACTTCTACTAAGGCGACGAGCGCTAGCAGGGTCCCACCCCAACCCCATCCGAGGTTCGCGAACAGATCCGCACTGAATTCGGGCAGAATGCAAGCAAGGACTGATCGAAACTGTAAATGCCGCGGTCTCAGCTCTGAGCGTGGTGATGGGGCCATAAAACATACAGCTGTAGCACCTGCGACTGCGGCTGCAGACTATGGGAAGAACGCGTCGACGATACTAGAGTGACGAGACATGAGCGGCTATTGACGGTGGACAGACCATTACGCACAAGATCTGGATACTATTGAACGCCAACATCAGGCCGAGGGCGATGAAAACCTGCCCGATCTGGGGGCCGATCCAGTGCGTCTCCGCGTGTGCTGTCCAGCCCTTGCTCCACGTCAGCTGGTATTGGTGTTTCGTGGCGGAAAGCGCAGACGTACGAAGATGAGAAGACCGATCGGCATGAGGCACATCCCGGCTTGAGTGAGGACGAGCTGGAAGCCGAGGTCAGATTCGCGATGCAGACCGAGGAGTAAATTGTGGACGCAATCGGTATTCTGGCTGTCCCCCGCCAAGATCCCCGTTCCTCTTCTTTAAATACTTGTATATTCGATCCTGGGCATTGGCGGCTGTTGTTGCAGCTATGGCGAAACCGATAGCTGAGCAGTATGTCGATCGGTGACGGGAATCTCAAGCACGATAAGGTCGTAGCTCACCCATGCCGACATAAGCCAGCGATAATGTAGACTGAGGCCATTCGTACGAGAACAGCCCGGATCGGCTGAATGGTGGAGATCCGAACAGCAATGGGACGCTGACGAGGAAGACGTAGATGATAGCTAATGATTCCATCAGCTCTACGAACGAGGCTTTATGCAAGCGATGCCGACCATAGATATAAGCATAGTAAGCCAAGACAATGAAAGCCACCGGATTCCCAAGCAGTAATCTCGGTGGTCGAGAGAAGGCTCGGCCGAAGACATGTCGAGCATCGTCGGCGGAGACCATGACACCCATCCAGCCGAGATCGTGGATGATACGCTTGGGTGAGAGCTTTGCGGAGAGCGAGGTGGACGAGAGGAGCGGATGTCGGGACGCGGTAGACGAGGACCTTCTCGATTGTCCTGGTAAGACGTCGTACCACAGGGATACAAGGTGAGAAATACGCACGGAGCATAGGTTTCTTTGGTGAGAAGAATGAAGAGACCGAGGTTTAGGGCTGAGAGGATGGTGATCGTCCAGAAGAGCCAGCACCAGCCACGATAGAGGATCCAATGACCCATCATGCTACCCAGAACAGGTCCGGGCATTGGTCCGACTGCGTCGATGCTGATGGGTCGACCTCGTTCTTCGGGAGCCCAGTACTAAAACAATTCTCAGCGCTTTAGGAGTTGTCTGTGGCTTCGTACGCCCACATCTGCGATGGTCGCAACGCCAAGTGCGGGTCCACTCGAGCCGAATACACCGCAGAAGCTGGTCATAATCAGTAGTAGTCCCAATCAGCCGAATCTGTCAATCGCAAGACGATCAAGGTAGCTATGCTACACAGCATTGTCAACGAACGTCCAGCACCATCATGATGGAAGCTTACTTCTGCGACAACGCCGTTCCGAGACAGAAGAGGGTATAGCAGGACAGACTTGTCAGATAAGCCGTCTGGCGTCCATATAGCTCGGATATCGGTGCGAAGATGAACGGTCCACAGCTATCGCAGATCAGCCCTGTTCAAGCAAGACTCGACTCACCCCAAGCCAAGGACGTAGAAGGTGCCGATGAGAATCCCAATCTTCTCATTGATCACCCCAAAGTAATCCATCACCGCATGGATCCCTGGTACACCGATCGAGCTCTCAAGGGTCGAGATGAAGCCGGTAAGAGCGACGGTCAAGGATGTCTGCCATTTTCTTGCTGAGTGACCAGTTGCGTGGATTGGCGGAAGAGGTGGAGAAATTGTCGAGCGCATGGGCGGCTTGACGGGCGGAAGCGGTGGTCAAGGCTGTGAAAGTCTGCTTGAGGGGCGGGAATTTGGGAGATGGCTCAGGAGGAGGCTCGGTAGATTCCGTGGGAACGATGGTGGATGTCGTTCCCACGCTCAGGTTGCTGGTATGGCTGCATGTTGGGGGACAGCGTCGCTAAGACCTTTCGGCCGGTATTCGCGGCCGCGTGCTTCAGTCGATCCAAGCCGTTCTTGATAACCGCCTTCCCATGTAAGGCACAAGTCTTGCTTTCGCTACTACTCTCTATCCAGCCGTTGCATCCGAAGCCGTGCCGCCGGGAACCGATGGTCCGTTTAGATAGACACTTGATCGCAGTCGTACCTAAATCCTACTCATTCCCTCGATGTCCATGCTCGACGACTGTAAGTGGTCTGTGATTTTTGCAGCTACCGAAGATTGACGAACTCGGGCTCTTGACAGTCGTCGAGCATTCCGCAGGACCCTCTGCGCCGCCTCGCTACTCGTCGTCCAGAGCCTATCGGGACCCTGGCGCACCTGCAAGACCCGGAGGTCCAGCGGACATCTCAGCGGTAGAATATGAGGGCTATGAGGTCGACGAGGAGCAGGATGAGGGGGATGAACCCGGGATGGTTCGAGCGGTCAGTGAGACCTCAGGTCAGAGAGGCTTATGCTGAGCTTGATTCTTTGACAGCTCGAGACCGGGTTCATCCCTTCCACACGCGCCGCCCGATCGCTACTCCCGCCCCTTTTCTCTCTCTCTCTGGTCCAATACCCTCCACCCTCCACCCTCCTTTACCTTGGAGCCGCAAACAGCTTACTCTTCCTCGCTGCCGCTCCGTTATCTATCATCATCATCGATCTCAACAAGCCCGAGGAGCTTGTCACCGTCGACCTGCCTCGACCTGCTCCAGAAAAGGGCAGTCCGAATCCTCAGGTGAAGGAATTGCCGGTGATTCAGAAGCTCTTTGTGGACCCGACAGCACGTCATCTGCTCATCACCACTAGTCACGGCGACACATTCTACCTACCTGTCAGCCCTGGCAACTCTGCGGTTCAGTCGAGAAGGCCACGGCCCCTACGACTGCGACAAAGCATTTCTGCGGTAGCATGGTCACCGTTCTCGGGTGTCGCCTCGGGAGACCCGGCGGGTGCGGGCGGCGAAGCCCCACCGACCTCCAAGGGAGATGCCATCACACCGCCGTCCACCGACATCCTCCTTGGTACCACAACCGGCCAGATCCTCTCCCTACCTCTTCCGCCTCAAGACGACATCTTCAAGTCAGTCTCGATCTCAATGACGAAACCCCTCGAGCGGGATTTGCAGACCGTTTACATTCTGCCTGATAGTCAACCTGTCACCGGAATATCCTTTGGCTTCTGGTCTACACCCGCGGCGTCTGGCAGCAAGCCAGGGAATGGGAAGAAAGGAGGAGATAGAAGGGCATGGGTGGTGATCACAACGAACGAGAGAGTGTACGAGGTGCAGGGCAACGTGTCCACGACGATAGCTGGAGGGAAGTCAGGAGGATGGGCCGAGGAGACGTTCAAGCCGACCCGGGATGGACCACCCAGTCAGTGGTGTTCACGTCGCGGCAACGTTAGAGGCTCATCTGCTTCTTTCCCCAGATTTCCGAGAAGTGCCGGGCGACCCGCCTTCTCCCGAGTTGAGGGTATATCTCCCTACTGTGGAGGGACAGTCGGCCACCTCATTACCTCCACCTTCTGCTCTAGCATGGCTCACTGGTAAGTGTGGTCTGCCTCTCCGGCGGGGTGCGAGGAAAAAACGCGCTGAAGTAGATGACAGCACCCGGGCTGTACACCTCTCCACTCAATTCAACGCCCAGCTCCGAGATCCTCGTCAAGCCTTCGCTTCTCCCGTACCCATCCCTCGACTCGTCCAATAGCCCCGCTTTCGACCGCGCACTTTCAGCAGCATCTCCTGCAGCACCACCTGTTCCGGTCTCAATCGCCGTCACTCAGTGGCACTGGCTCCTTCTATATCCCGATCGCATTGTAGGCGTTGCAAGAGAAAGCGAAAAGGTCGTTTGGAACGAAGCGCTTCCACTGGTGAGCGGTAGTTGGCAAAGTGTGCGGCCAGAACCAACGGCATGCAGGCATTCGACGAACGAGCTGTCGGTTTATCGGCGGACCCAGTATCGCAGACATTCTGGATCTATACGGATAGATCAATTCTCGAGGTGCTTGTCCGAAATGAAGATCGTGATGTTTGGCGGGCGAAGCTGGATCATGGCGACTTCGCCGAGGCACTGCGGTTTGCTCGGGTTCGCACTCCATTTGATCGCGAGACGGCCGCTGAATTAATAGACTGCCCCGCAACGAGATATCGTGCTGTCGCGGCAGGGTGATGCTTTCTTCGATCAGGGAAGATTCCTTCAATCCGCTCAAGCCTACGCGAAATCCAGCAGAAGCTTCGAGTTCGTTGCACTGCGCTTCCTCGACGTGGATGAGCGGGACGCACTCCGCATATACTTGTCAGACCGGCTAGACCTGCTAGATAAGCGGGTGAGTTTTCCAGGACGCCGCCGTGCAATTGCTGATGGTAGCTTCAGGATAAAACGCAGCGAATGATGCTCGCTACTTGGCTCGTCGAGATCTATCTCAGCAAGTGCAATACGCTAGAGGACATCGTGGCAGCCGAGTCGGCCACTTCAGATGTTGACAGTCTAAGCATTGAAAGGCAGATGATGGAGGAGGACATGCGGAATTTCATGACTACGTACCAGGTCGGCATGATCTTGAGTCTGGAGATCTACGCTGATACAGTGCTTAGCACGACCTGGAGCTCAAGGTCGTCTACGAGCTTATCCTGAGTCACGGACGGACAGATTTATATCTCTTCTATGCCGGCCTGAATAAGGATCACGGCAAGATTGTCGAGCACTGGGTGACCGAGGAGCAGTGGCTGAAGGCAATCGATGTGCTGAATAGACAGGTGATTGAGACGCCTCGTGGGTGATGGTGCTGATCTCGACCGCAGGATTCAATGGAGCTTTACTATCGATTCGCTTCCATTCTCATGCGCCATGCTCCAAAGGAGACTGTCGATTCGTGGCTTCGCCAATCGAGTCTTTCGCCTCGCCGCCTCATCCCCGCTCTTCTTCAGCAGCAGCAACGTCCCGAACCCCTCAAATCGAATCAAGCGATTCGATACCTTACATCCGTCATACAGCAGCAAGGGTCCACCGACTCCACAATCTACAACCTTCTTCTCACCTTTTACGCTTCGGATCCCGATCGTGACGACGGACCTCTACTACGCTTCCTCATCTCCTGCCCGGACGCTGGAAGACCGTGCTACGATCTGGATTACGCTCTCCGACTGTGCAGACTACATCGCCGGATACAGCCTTGTGTGCATATTTATTCCAAAATGGGACTCTACGAGAGTAGCGTGGATCTGGCATTGGAGCAGGGCGATCTCGAACTTGCGAAGATCAACGCGGATCGGCCAGAGGACGATCAAGTCCTGCGGAAGAAATTGTGGCTGAAGATCGCCAAATATGTCGTCCAGGAGCGGAAGGATATCAAGAGGTAAGCGACAATCCACTTTTTCAGGCGCTCATTGCCCAGTGCCATGCGATTCCTCGAATCCACGGATCTACTCAAGATCGAGGATATCCTCCCGTTCTTCCCAGACTTCGTGGTAATTGATGACTTCAAGATGGAGATCTGCAATGCGCTCGAGGAGTACTCCGCACGGATTGACGAGCTCAGGGCGGAGATGGACGAGGCGACTGCCTCGGCGGAGTTTATCAAACGGGATATTGATGGGCTAGCGAATCGAGTCATTACTGTCGAACAGAGCGACACGTGCTGGAAATGCGGCTTGGCGTTGGTGACGAGGCAATTCTACGTGTTCCCGTGTCAGCATGTCTTCCATGCCGACTGCCTCATCTCGATGGTGAGTTGTCCCATTGTTGAAAGAGACTCGCTGATATGCCTGGGTAGGCTATGGACTTCCTTCCCGCACCCGCGCTCCGCCGGATCCTCCATCTCCAGAACGAGCTGGTGTCCAGACCTTCGGAACCCGGTGGTCGAGCTCTGCTATCTTCCACATTCTCCCCGACACCTTCCGGTCCAGGCACCCCTCGTCACGGCAAAGAAATCTCTTCAGCGCGGAATCAACCTGTCACTTCCGGTTCGACGGCCACAGATCTCCTTCTCGGCGTCACTGGACGGAACAAGCTCATTGCTGCAGGAGATCGACTTCGCGAGCTCATCATTCCCGATGCCCTCGCACAGGCGATCACCGCGGTCGGAGCTGGAGTTACTGGAGGGGGAAGCGGGAAGGTGAAATCGAAGAAAGAGCGGGATAGGGAGGATACGAGGGCAGAGGCCTGCAGGAAGGAGCTGGATGAGGTGGTCGCTGGGGTGTGTCCGTTGTGTGAGGGAGCAGTGGTCGGGCTGGACAAGCCGTTCGTCGCGGACGGGGAGGATGTGGGGGATTGGGCTGTTTAGGATGCATTGCATGCGGATGAACACCATGACGGGGACAGCATATGCAGGGTGACCATCTCATCCAGGCCGCCTGCCCTGATTCGTTCACAGTCAAGGACAGTTTGGTGGCAAACAAAGCTTGAGGATCGGACGCCTTGCAGCAACACCACCTTCTCGATATGGCTGGACATCACCTCTCGATTGTAGTCTACATCCGAACCTCTCCTTGTGTATTGTGAGCTACGAAGCAGGGAAGGATTTGTATTCCTGCACGATATTTCCCTCCGAATGGCGAGGTATGTAGCCTGAAAGATACCGATCAAGGTGACCAATGAGGATTCTCACTACATGACCTGCATGCTAGCTCGCCAGCAACTGATCAATAAGAGATGGATCAATCGGAATCCCGTTCGCTCGCAAGTGATCGTCCGACCAAAACTTGCTCTGATGCCGTGACCCCGAATCGCATCTACCCATATCAGCTTCACACACCGCTCGCCATGGGATATTCACAAGATCGTAACTATCCGACTGCCGCGGCCCAGCTTCTTGGCCAGTCGCACGCACGTCACCAGGTTGCAGGCACTAGATGATCCGAGGTAGAGGCCATCGTGGGTGATGAGGTAGCGGGACATTGCGACGGCTTCCGCGTCGGAGATCCTAGGTGACATCAGAGCGCGTACCGGGAAGGAGACAGACGGACTCACCGGTAGGCGTCGTCGATGATGTCGAGACCCATTGCGAAGTTCTGCGTGATCTAGGTGAGATCAGCTGACTAATGGTACAGCTGAAGCGTTCACTGACCCGGTTGATTCCGATGCCTTCTACGACGGTATCGACTTGATGCCTATCATAGTCATCTCAGTCCGGAAAATACAGTTGTCCTCTTCGCTCACCGCCGCTTCTTCCCCTCACTCTCTTTCGGATCGAACATGACATTGAAGCGGACCTTGTTGTACAGCCCCGACCCTTCCGGGTCTGAGAGGACGACTCGGACTGCAGGGACATATTTCTTAAGATACTGCCCAGTGCCCGCAATCGTACCGCCAGTCCCTAGTACCATCAGCCTTGTCCCGCTGTCAGAGATCCCGCTTACCAGCCCCGCTAACGAAGGCATCGACGTGTCCGCGCGTCTGCCTGAGTATCTCCGGGCCAGTCCCATGATAATGTGCCTGATAATTACTCTCATTCTCGAACTGGTCGGCAAAGAAACCTCGAGGTTTGGTCTCAAGTGTAGTTTTGACGACTGAGGACGCGTTGATCACTCCGTTCAGCGAGGTCTTGGAGGTATGGTCGATCTCGGAGGCTGTGGCGAGGGTTGAGACGACCAGGTCGTCGCCTCCAGACGGGCCGCCGTCGATACCGTCGGTGAGGTCGGTCTTGCCGAATTCTAGGGCGCGTTTGCGGGCGAGGTTCTGGCAACATCAGGGGTGATTCGTGGAAGGTTACGCTTACTACAAACTGCACGGGCAGTCCTCATCAGCTCTCAATCGTAATATTTCCGAGGACTCCGAACTCACCTGCTTCTCGTCCACGATGCTCGCTATCCCCCAATCAGCTCCTCTTTCGCTTTCATGCTTATCCAATTACCCGGCCGAACTCGCTCGACCTTCGCCCCCAGATTCTCCAGCACCTGAACCTTTTCGATCGCCACATCATCCGGCATGATGATACAGCAATCGTAGCCTCTACGAACCGGTGGTGAGTCAGTAGAGTCGTACCCAAGATAAGACACATACTTGGCTCTTCCGACGGTAGCCAAAGAGATACCGGTACTCCCGACTGTGCCTTCGAAAAGCACGGATCCAGTATGGGGATGAAGCAAACCTTGGGATTCGGCGTCTTGGATGACTGCGCTGCTCAGCCACGCTCGACTAGCTCGGCTCACTTTGGAGAGCGACTCGATCTTTAGGGGACCCTCCTGGATTGAGAAACTTGTCGGTATCAGCCTTGCCACTCTGACCGGCGGTGGGGTATAGACCTCTGCTTTACCCTCCAGATACTCAGTCATCTCGAGTGAACACGATGGAAGATGGGGACTCACCAGGATCTCCACGCCCAACGCATCGCTCAGAGAATTGATCCGAATCAGCGGTGTGTTCCCTTGTTTTCCCATCAGCTCGTACGATGGTGATCGATGAATGGGAGAATCACCTATGAGTCCAATCACGCCCGAGACGACCTCATCGCTCCGTAATTCGATCGGTCGAGGTGGTATCTTGGCGATCGCCCTGCGTCTTCTCCATCCCTGAGCGAGGAGGGCGAGTGAGGTGGATGAGAGGGAGACGGTGATGCCGAGGATGAGACCGATGACGAGATCGCGGGTGAATCGGTTAGGGAGGCTAAGCCGGTCGGAAAGGTTGAGAGAGGAGAGGTGTGTGCGCATTGGAAGGGGTGAACTCGCTGTGAATCCAGAAGAGAAACAATAATGGTAGAGAGATGTGATGGCACCCAATCTCTTCACGTGTCGCGTACCCAGACTCCACCCTTCTACTGAGATCACCTTCTTGTACAAGCTCAACCAACGTTTCAAGACAGGTCCGGACACTGGCTCGCAGACCCGTCATGACAATCTTCTCCCTATACATCTACGATCGGTAAGGCTACACTCCCTCCACTTCCCCCTTCCTCCCTGTTTCCCCCCCCTGTTCCCCCCTCCTCCCCCCCCCCCCCAAGCTAATCACACTCAGACACTGCGATTGCATCTATTACCAAGACTGGCACCGCACCCGTCCCCTCCGACCGCCCTCGACCCCAAACTTCCGACCCGGCGTCCACCGCCTACCGCCAGCTTCGAATGGGGTCCCAGGGGTGAAGGAGAGTATCTTTTCGAATACCGAGGTGGTGGAGTCGAGAGTGCAGGATCGGCCGAGTGGAAGAGCTGGGGGTTTGCCGTTTGATGAGGAGGCGAAGTTGGTGTATGGGGTCGTGCTGAGTTTGAGGAATATGGTCAAGAAGCTGTCCGGGCGGTGAGTCGTCTTCTCCAGGCGGATCTTGTCCCGCAACCCTCCATGTCCTGGAATGAGGACTGATAGAACGACCAGGGACGAAGCGTTCAGCTCCTATCGTACACCCCACTATAAGCTACACCTCTACGAAACCCTCACAGGGTACCGCTTCGTCCTCCTCTCCGACCCAACCGCAGATTCTCTCCGCTTCGTCCTTCGCCAGCTGTACACAGGACCATTCGTAGACTTTGTTGTCCGGAATCCCCTCGTCGAGATGGATTCGCGAACAGAGGGGATCGACAATGAGCAGGTGAGCTGCCCCAATCGGACGGTCCAAGCAGCATGCTAACGATCGCAGTTCCGAGCAGCAGTCGACCGGCATATGAGGGGACTGTCAATGTTCGGAACATGACCACGCATCCATACACAGCAGTCACATGCAGCGATCTAGACCTCGACCTTCCCATCCGCCAACTCCTTCGCATCCTCCTCCTTGATCTGACTGGCCGTCATTGACGCCCGCGCCTTCTTCTTTGTCGGAGTGGTCGTCTCCTGATCCTCTTTGATGACAGCCGTTTCCTCCACGCAGTTGATCTCCGCTATGCCATCCCCAGCCTCGAATTTATTCCGCAGGGTTGTGAGCAGCGACTTTCGCACCTCCTTCGCTGTCTGGTCGTCCTTCCCATTGCTGGCCTCTCCGTCCAGGGTGATCTCCTCACCGCCAACAGCATCATCCAGCTGCAGCTTGGTCAGGCCGATGTTCAGCATGTCCTCCTACGTTTACGTAAGAGGTTGCGAGATTACGTAGGTATGACTGACATCGATGGTGTCCTTCGTGATCAGCTTGATGACCTCGACTTCTTTCTCTTGGCCCTGCGAGGCTTCAGCTGGGCTCAAGTCCGTGTGGATCTGACTCACTATGCGATACGCTCGGTCCGCCGCCTGCCGATCATTGTGCGGGTTAAAGTCCTGGTCATAGATGACGACGACGGATGCAGCGGTGAGATTGATCCTGAGATGGATGAGCCGATGAACCTCAATGAGGAGCTGTACTTACCCGACGCCTCCCGCCTTGGTGGACAAGAGGAAGACCGTGATATCCGGATCATCGTTGAACTCATCGACCAGACCTTGTCGCTCGTCGGTCCGCGTCCCTCCGTCGAGCCGGGTATATCGCACACCCAGGTGATCGAGCGCCACTTGCAGGATGTCAAGGATCATGACGAACTGCTCGACGTCAGCATCGCGGGCAATCCTTTTGGGCGACATACCTGGGAGAATAGGAGCATCCGCTTGCCCTCTGCTTGACACCGTTCGATATGCCGATGAAGCGCAGCCACCTTGCCGCCCTCAAGGAAGACTTGGGGCTTGAGGGCGAACTTGCGCAGCTCCTATGATACCTAAGTTACTGCCGAAGTTTCATTCTCACATTGTAGTCGGATGTCTTGCAGAAGTTGTGAATTTCAGCGTCGCTCATGATCTGTCTCATCAGCTCCAGTCGGTAGAGGTGACGACCCGCTTACCTCGAGGTCTTCGATCACGTAGTCCAGGTTCGCATCACACCAGGTCGGCGTATTCAAGCACTCTTTCGCGATTTGCCGGACTTTGGCCTTGCTATACAACCGCCTGAAGAGGAGCGGATGACTCGCCGCTTTCCTCAAATCCATGAGGATATGCGACGAGCTGCTTGCGAAGGGTCCCTTCCTCTCCTCAGGCTTGCCTTTTCTCGCCTTAGCCTTCCCATCGGTGGTTGGGAGCTTTGCGACCTTCTCTTCGTCTTCCCGATCGAGGGCTTCGTCACTCCATTCCTCCAAGACCTTCTTCGATCTCTGTAGCGTCTCACGATAGAGACTCGCTTGAGATTTGGTCATCTCGCAGTGCTCGACCCTCTCCACCTTTGGCGGTAGCTCGAGTACCTGCGCTTTCCGTCGACGGAGGACGAAAGGTGTCAACATGGTCCGAGCACGGGAGACACGCTGTTGCGAGAGGAGGCTGGCCTGGCCCTGAGACTTGAAGATCGCTCGAAGGTACTGCTCCGCATCGGTAAAGATGTCTTTATGGATGAACATGAGGAGGGACTAGGCGATGTCAGGGTAGATCAGCGCGGCGAGAATTGACTCACAACAAGCTCCTGCAGGTTATTCTGCAGCGGCGTCCCGGTGAGAAGCAATCGCCATCGCGGTTTGATCGATAGCAGATCGGTATATGCTTTGGTCATGCAATTCTTCAACCGGTGACCCTCGTCATACGTGCAAGTCTAGTCTGATCAGCCGGGATAGTAATAATACACTCACCTCGAAGTCGATCTTCTTCCGGAAGAAGCCGAGGTCATCCGGAGATGCGACCTGAGTATACGACGCGAGCACCACCTCCAGTCTGCCCGATCGGAACCGCCGCTTGAGATCGTCACGAAGTGCAGCCCGTTCTGCTTGGGATCCGTAGTACGTCTGGACGTCGATCTCGGGGGCGAACCGGTCGAACTCGCGGGTCCAATTCTCAAGGGTGGAGGCTCTGTTTCTCGTCAGAGAGCGGAACTCGCCGGAAGAATACACATACGGGACGAAGATCATATGAGGGCCATTAATTTTTCGCTCCTTGAGGTTCGCTAGGAACGCGATGACCTGGATGGTCTTGCCGAGTCCTACGTCGAATCAGCAGAATTCAAGAAGCCTTTTCTCACCCACCCATCTCGTCTGCGAGGATGCACCCGATCTTCTTTGAATACAGCAGGTTCAACCAATTTACACCCAGCAGCTGATAGTCCTTCAGCACCGTCCCTTCACCTAGCGTCGGCGGTTGCGTCTGGATGTACGATCCTAGGATCTTCTTCTTCCTCATGTCCGTCTCCATCCGCAGCAGCTCCGACACCTTGGCCACATCCACCTTGACATCGTTCAAACCATCCGATCTAGGCGTCCCGATGACACTGTCGTTCGCCTTGGAAGCGCCTCGCCAGACCATGAGCGTGCTCGAGACGTCCTCGGCGATCGCTGCGCAGCGGTTGAGACACGAGTCGATCTGGACGAAACCCTCCATGATCTCGGTGTACTGCTCAAACAGCTTGTTGGAGACGCCACGGGCTTTCGTGAGCTTGATCCGTACCGCTTCGACGTCCTCGTATGGTCGCAAGGATACGATTTTGGCTGCTTGCTCCACCCTACATGCTGGGGGGTCAGCGAGTCCACCGACGTTACTCACCAATAGTCCCAGTGAGCTCCTCGACGGCGTTCTCGTTGAACGCCTTGAGTGCCACGCCCTCTGCGTCCATCTCCTGCTCGATCCCTTTCCGCCTTTTCCTCTTCGGCCCATCGTCTCCGGACCAGTCCATCTCGCTCTCCCCACCCGACCCATCCGCCTCTAACTCGCTGTCGTCCGGATCTCGCCGTTTGCCACTGGATCCTCGATTCGCGTAGATTGCCGATTTCTCATTCTTCTTTGGCTTCGGAATCGGTCTCGGAGCAGGCGGTGGAGGTTGAGTGACGACGGGTACAGGAGGGCGGGGAATGGCGGGTCTGGAAGCGGGTACAGCAGGACGAGCTGGAGAGGAGACATAGTCTGACTCTGGTGAAACGCTTCGACCCTGCTCGTTGATATATTGCACCTCATTTATCGCTCGATCGGGATCCCCTGCATGCCGCCGTACACACGAGGCGATGATGGACCTTTTGACCCGGCTGAACTGTATTGCCAATCGGCCGATAAGCTTCTCCTCGTCCGCATTGATTTGCTGCTGTGCTGCAGCAACGAGACTGGGCGAGCGAGATACTGGTATGCGGCTTGACTCGCCCAGCGAGGGCTTCGTAGGAGTCGTATCGGTGTACCGAGCTTTTAAGCGGGATAAAGGCTGCGGGGAGGACGGGGAGAGGTCGGATAGGCTGGGTTCGTACGAGAGGGACGACTCGCCGGCCTTCCGAGGGAGGTCCTCGGCAGCCCGTCGATTGTGGATAGCACTGACGACGGCCAAGGGGCTACCTGGGAATCCGGAGGATGACGAGGAACCATTCGCGTGAAGTCCCCAAATATTGGAAGAGCGGATGAGGGATGGGCCGGAGGAGTAGCTGGGACCAGGTTGTGGAGAGCCGTGTTGAGCACCATTGGGGAAACGGGGTGGAAAGGAGGTAGAGGAGGATGGGACGAGGACGGACGCGGCGTCGGGAGAGGATAAGGTGCGGCTGCTGAATGGTAGAGAGGTACCCAGCTTCTTCTCGCGAAGGGCGAGGAGAGCCACCTGCAGATGTCATGAGGTGGTCTCTATGGCTAGCTCAGGTACTCACTCGACGCTTCCTTTCCGCCTCGACGGACGACATGCGTGAGCGAGGCGAGGTGTTTACGATAGAGATGCTAGTGATACGGGTTGAGAGAGGGAGATCTATGTACAAGGAATGTCACCGGAAAGTCAAGCGCGAACGTTAGCGATTTGAATGAGTCAAGGGCCGCAAAGAACGGACGCGTGACAAAATTGGCACCTTGCACCTTTACCATTTACCATTACCTTTACCTTTACCTTTACCTTTATACGTATCCATACGAGTATCATAGCGCTTGAATCATCATGTATTGCACCAACACGCTACGCATCGTCATCATCAGCATAGCGATGGCCGTCGAGCGCCACGACACTTTTGGGTTGCTCCTGCCTTTCAATGAGCTTTTCACGGTCTTCAGCCTATTCAACACGTACCTTCATCACTCCGACTCCGAACCAGACTCGACTGTCTGCTTTCCTCCTCCTCGCCCAAAATGCGTTCCCGAGCCTAAACGTCCATACAGGTGTGCCGCCCACCGAAGAGGCTCGACGGAGGGAGAACGTAAGCGAGTTTGGGAAGCTGGTGGTTGGTTTGGGAAAGGATGGGCCTAGGGTTGATTCAGGTCTGTTCGAACTCGCTGGGACCGTCGATGGCTCATTCGACCTCATCGTCACCACCGTCGATTTCTCCCACCCTTTCATCTTCTCCCTAACAGGCTTATCCGTTTACCCCCTCTCCCACCCCTCCATTTACCGAGGCTCTGCCCGTCAAGGGAGTGACCCTGGTCCGCTGGCGCTGCCCTGCCCGGGAGTGACTGGTCATGTATTTGCAATTGCCTTACCCGCTGACCAACTAACGCTTAAGGAACCATCAGTCGGTAAGACAGCCCACTGTCCATCCCACGCGGTGCAAGTTGCTCTCACGCCATGCCTTGATGCATTCGCAGACTCCTGCAAGCACCGAAAAGCACGCTAGCCGCGGATGGCGCAGCCATTGTTGAAGTCCCTTCACCACCTCGTCAAGTCTTTCCGCAGCGGTAATGGTTTACCCGCACCTTCGGCAGCTGATTTCGCTTGGAGTACGAAGTGGTCCCCTTCCAGATACCGATTGGCAGCAGCACCCGTCCTCATCGTGACATCCGCGATACTCCCTCCCATCCGCACGCCGTCCATGACAATCCCCATCACTCTTCCCTGTCTCTTTCTCAACTCCTTCGACCTTCACCGCAACGATGTCCATTCTTCAGACGACCAACTGGGCCAAGGCTGCGGCGGATTCCGGTCTCGACCTCCTCGCCGATCTCCCTGCGCCGAATGCCGATCCTCTTGAAACTGTCTCTGGCCGCCCGCCACCTCGTCACTGGAGCTCATGGTCTTCAAGTGTGATAAGTCCACTCCCAACTCCGCTCTGAAGCATGACGAGGATGCCATCGAGAAGATCAATACCGGGCTCGAGGCGCACAACCCCCTGTCAAACCCCTGCCGTCCCTCTACCTTTTGGCCCTACCGATAGCCGTTACGCACATAACTTTGCCGTCACCTTTACCTCACGTATCTGGGGCACGTTTGCCCGCGAGAACCGTGCAACAATCCGAGTCGCCGCTGCTGCCCTGAGCACAGTCAACCAAGATCCGACGATGGACGAAGGACAAATCGACGAGGTCTTGGATGGGGATGATAGGGAACACGCTGGGGATACCGGAGACGACTGAGTGAGCACCAGAGGATGGGTCCGAGGGTGGCGTCAGTCGTACCTGAGCCTAGGGGAGGGAGGGAGCCCTTTTCGCCCCGATATATAGGCATAGGACCCCCCCGAAATGAAGGCTTCCTGGGATGTCTCCTTCGGGTGTTTAGTGCAATGATTGGCACGCCTATAAGAAATCCGGGTCCAACCCTGGGATATCCAGCTTTTGATAAGGTCCTCCCGTTCGCCAACAGGAAGCCTCTGTGCAGTTTCGAATCACGACAGAACGGTCATCTCATCAATGTGCATAACTCTGCAGAATACGTGCAAGTCGGTAGCGCTGCAGTACTTATCCGCTACCAGATACAGAGATGCCCCTACAATTTCTCCGGAATCTCCATCACTGCGAACTCATCAGCCATGTCGGATCCGTTGTAGAACAACTCACTATGCCCCATCCGCTCAACCTTCGTTCTCAGATACTTGTCCAGCTCCGGACCACTCGCCTTGCCCGCGCCGATGAGCCCAACGCCCGCCCGCCTCGTCCTCCAATCTGCATAGTCCATATCATCATTCTCTCCCGACTCCAGCTCCTTGGTCCCTGCTCGCGACAACGAATGATTGTGCTTCCAATCCCGTGGTATCATCCCGACCCTCTCGGACACCTCGATCCCCTCCGCAGCGAGACCCTCGACCTTTTCGGGATTGTTCGTGAGCAAGCGAATCCCGCCTCTCCCACCTGCGTCGCCAGCGAGACCCAGATCCCGAAGGATCTCCGCAGCGACGGAATATCTCCGCTCATCCGCGCCATGCCCTAGCATGAGATTGGCGGTGACTGTATCGTGGCCGAGGTCCTGGAGGTTATACGCGCGGATCTTCTCGAGGAGCCCGATTCCGCGTCCCTCTTGGCGGAGGTAGATCACCACGCCGCGACCGGGAACGATAGGATGGGAAGCTGACGTGACGGTCGCGGAAGGGGATGGAGATCGGGAGGATGAGGGTGATGACCGCTGGCTTGAAGGGAGGGGACGAGGCTGTGCGATGACTCGGAGCGCCTCGTCGAGTTGTTCCCCGCAGTCGCACCGCATCGATCCGATCGTCTCGCCTGTGTAGCATTCCGAGTGTATTCGCACTAGCGGCAGGATGTCTACCTCTTCCTGATCCATAAAGTCCATCCCGTCGAGCACGTCATTCTCTTCAACGATTCTTTCAGAACCTCTGGCTGGCCGCGGATCGCTCGATTGGCCCTCACCGCCAGGTAGCAGTCGGCCTACGTAAGCCCCTCGGACGACACGCTCCATGTCCGTCTCGCCGCCTCTCCACTTCTCGTCTAGACTTCGGCTTCGGATCTCCTTTCGGCCAGACGGTGCACGTTCTCGGACATCTGTCGAGAGCTGGATCGGGTCGTATACAATCGCGAGGTGTTCCTTCGCGTCGTGCGAGTTGTGATATAGATGTAGGAAGAGCTCGCCATGAGGCGTGGGAATGCGAGTTCGCGCCATGCATCGTACTTTCGGCCGCCCAGATGGCTTCGGCCGTTGCGCCGAATTCGGTTGGGGGTATGCTGAGGGTTGAGGATAAGGGGAAGGCGCTGATTCAAAGTGGTTACTTCGCGGTGTGACCATCTGGAGTATCTGCGAAACAGGCGCAGGGTCGATTGACATCCGTCTCTTCGGTCGCTGCACCTCTCGCACTGAATTGAGGGATGATGACAAGGACTTGGATGTCCGCGGTGATGATTCGCCCGTCCGGGGGGTTTGCGACGGGATGGCCATGGCTTGCGAGCTAGATGATGCCCCTTGTTCGGCCTGGTCGACTTGTCGTTGCTCCTTGGCCTCCCGCTCAACGCGGAGTCGCTCGCTTCGTGGAGCTTGGCAGCTTTTCATCACCACCTTGCTTGGCAGAGGTTCCCGTGAAGGCGAAGCGGGCCGGCTCTGGTCGCACGAAGCATAGGCGCCAGGGCGAGCTGAGAAATATCAGCGTCCGCTGCGTGCTCATCTTCCTCTTGGACGCACCGCAGCCATGGCCGAGATGGTGCCGCGTCACCGGCCCACTGCCTGCCAACACAGCACTGATCAGGAGCGCATCGAGCGGACTATCTCGTCTCGGCAGCGACTTTTTCCGTCCCGCAGCAGGTCTCTCGGGCGGTGAGAGAGGACCGAGAGTGGATGAATCCGAGGTGAGCAGGGAGAGTACGTCGAGGTCTGCCTGTGACGGGGCGCTGTGGGACATTCGTGAGGGGAGAATGCTAGGCATATCGGCGTGGGGTGACTGGCGGGTGAAGGGATGCTTTGAAGAAGTCTCCCGCCGATGTTTAGACAACACTCACAGGGGCAGGATTATGACAATGACTGATTATATTGACGGTCTCGGATGGATAAGCGGTACATCGGGTCCGGCCGGCTAAGTTGATCTTTAGGCGTGTAAATTACCAGGAGGCCTATTAGAAATCTCATCTAAACGTGCCGATGGATTATCGTGCGTCGTGGGAGTCCATACTCCGCTCGGGATCGTTTTGGCTCTTCACAAAGGCACCCAAGGCGATCGTAGACGAGAGAGCCAACAACTCGTCTGCTAGGCCCGTCTACTTGTCAGATAAATCATGCAAGGTACTGAACCGCGTTCACCGTTGATCGCTTCTGACAACCATCCAGGCCGGTCACTGGCTAGCGCCGACACCGACTATTCTGCAGACTGCATCGAGTTCTGCCCATTCCAGGGGTTCGAGAACATCTTCGTCTGTGGGACCTATCAGGTCATCGAGCCAGCGGCGAGCACCAGCACCGCCCAACAAGCAGACGAGGAGAGCGAAGGATCGGCATCTCGCCCAACGGAGAGGACCGGAAGACTCTTGGTGTATCGAATTGGCAATGACGAGGCTTCGGTGTATGTCCATGCGTTATCGAATCTCCGTCGACTGATTTTACGCAAGAAAGGAGGTACAGCGGATAGAAACTCCAGCTATACTGGACGCGAAGTGGTGAGCCACGCGCAACTCATCTCAATTAATTTATTCAAGGGCAGGTCGACAAAACTGGATGACCTGGGTCGACCGGTCCTTGCAGTGGGCGATGCCACGGGACATATCACGCTTTATGTCCTCGATTCACATGTAAGCTAAGGATATCCCGGTAGTCCGCAGCTGACCGTTCCAGCTCCAGCTCGAGCGCTTCCAATCGATCGAAATCGCGGACCCGTCGACCCTCTGCCTTTCTCTAGACTTCTCACATCATCTTCATCCGTTCGTATTGCTTTATATCTTCCATTCGCTCCCGACTCAAGAGCCCAGCTTAGTACAGCCTCACATGATAGCCTCACTCTCCAACGGCTCGCTGGCCCTCTTGACTCCGTCAACCACTGGAGAGATAGAGATGACCTCCTCATGGAAGGCTCACGATTTCGAGCCTTGGATCGCGAGCTGGGACTGTTGGGACGTAAATACTGTCTGGTCTGGTAGGTCAACTCCTACGAAATAGGTCATCCAACAGGTCGATAGGCGGGGATGACCTGAAGCTGAAAAGGTGGGATACACGAGACACCTCGCGACCCAGCTTTGTCAACCAGAAGTGTGTCTCCTTAAATGCTCCAAATTGACCGCGACAGCTTCGATGCCGCTGTAACCACCATCACGTCTTCGCCACATACACCTCACCTCGTCGCCGTTGGGAGGTTCGCTTGAGTCTTCCAGCCTGATGCCGAGCTGACCTGAGCAGCTACGACGAGAACCTCCGGCTGTTCGACGCTCGCTCGCCAGACGTCCCGCTATGTACATGTCCGGTCGGCGGGGGTATCTGGCGCACTCGCTTCCACCCATGTCCAGCTCGGCGTGACGATATCCTCCTAGCGTGCATGCACGGCGGCTTCAAGGTGGTTCGGTTGGGCGAAGACATCCTCAGTCTATCATCAGATAATGAAGGCTGCGAGATCGTCAAGAGCTTCGACGGGCATGCGTCGCTGGCATATGGGGCCGATTGGTCGCGTAGCCCTGAAACGGTCGAGGGCAGCCTCATAGCCAGCTGCTCCTTTTATGACCATGCCATGCATGTCTGGCGCGTTTAATCCTCTTCATCTGCGTCCTCGTCCACGCCATCATCACCGTCCTCCCCGTCAGCCTGAGCCTCCTCGGATCCTTGCCGAATCACCACCTTCCCAGGTTCAGCTTTGACCCGACTAGGCGCCTCCCTGATTTGCTTCCGATACATCTCAGCGAACTGATCTGCCGTCGTTGCTTGCTCCCATCCCTTGTCCTCGCGTATCTTCACGAATCGGGGGAACCTCACGCTCAATCCGCGTTCCGAGCCAAGCAAGCTCGCTGCGGCGGGATACACCGGTGACAACGTAATGCTGCCAAGCGTCAGGATCGGGAACAAGAATGGGGTGGGTCACTCACTCGGCCCCGCGAATCTCCCAGACCTCACTAGGCTCGAACCATACGTCAGGTCGAAGACCGTTCGTCTCGTAATAGCCTAGTGCTTGCTGCTTGCTGCACTTCTCGGGCTTGCCTTCGGGCGGGTAACGTACTAGCAGGTCCTTGTAGAACGCGTCGGTGAAGCCTGAAGCGGGTTAGCCGGTCTCCACCGCTCAAGTAGCCTACCGGAGATACCTGGGCGCATCAGCCGGAGTGACAGCTTTGCCGATTCACTTACACTTGCAGACCGCCTCCAGCGCACCCGTCTCAGGGTTGTGTAGAGCCAACAAGATCGGACTCCACCACCCCGCCTTCCTCCCCGTACCCCACCAAGCCCCGATCGGCACGAGGTCCAGCGAGTCGCCCAGACCCTCGAGGTAGTCTCCTGTCAGCGTAATCCACGAGTGAATTCACCTTTCTTGACCTTCAGCCAGCCCTGACTCCTCTGATCCGGCTCATACGTCGCTGGGAGCGGCTTCTTCTTCCCGCCCTTCTCCTTCCTCCCCCTTTTCCCCTCTCCATCACCTTCATCATCTTCGTCATCCTCGCCGGTAATACCTTCCCCAGACTCGAGAAGCTTCACCATGAGCCCTTCGCACTTTTGCTCGACGACGCTCTCGAAAAACGCTTGCATTTCCGCGGGGACGTCGGTGCAGCGAGTCGAGTCGAGGGATTCGATGTGGGCGAAGCGAGCGAGGAGGGGGTCGGCGGTTTCGGCGAATGGCGGGAAGAGGGTGTGGAGGAGGTGTCGTCGGTGGGAGAAGGGGGAGTCGAGCAGGGGCTAAACGTTTAGCGCGAGGTGAGGCGGCCGGACTCACAGAATCGTTCAGGAGCATGAGGTCGAAGGCGAAGACTCCGACGACGACCTTGATGTCCTCCACCTGCACGTCTTTCTTCGCCCGGTTTGAGAGATCCTGGAAAGTCCGGTACGCACCAGTGTCCTTGTCGACCGCCACGATTTCCGCGTCGAGGATGAAGGATTTTATCGACGAGGCGAGTAGTCGCGGTGCGGGCTTTGTTTTCCGCGTCGACGACATCGATGACGCCGATAACATGGTGAGGATGAGTCGGCATACGTCTGGGTATTTCTCCGTCATGTCATCGAGGTGTCTACCTGTCAGTGGGGATATCCAGTCTGACCTACCTGCTGAAGAGCCGGACCCAGACCTTCGCTCCGTCGTCCCCCTGCACCCAGCGGCCACCGCCGTCATCCTCGCCTTGTGGTCCATCGGTACGCGCGTGAATCTGCACCCGCTGCCCGTCGAGCTTCGCTTCCGCTGTGAATGGAAGAGTGCCGAGTCGAGTGAACACCTCGCCGAGCGACCTTGTGATCGAACCGAGCATGGGGGACAGGGGTATACCTAAATCACGATCAGGACTGACCCTTGAGCAAGGTCGCACTCACCGACGCTCACTCGTACCCGATCGTCCAAGCCAGCGAGGCCCCCCTTGTCCAGCCCGCGAACGAGATCTCCATAGTTCGGATGCCGGACATACACCTTGCGCACCAATTTCATCGCCTCCAGACACTTTGCCTCGACCTCTTCTCTCGCTGGGTCAGGCTCGACCTTGGCGCGCGGGATGCGTTTCTGGCCTTTCTCCGCTTTCGGAGGTGGCGGTGGTATGGGTCGCACCGAGTTGAGGAGATCAGGGGGCATGTGGAGGAGTGCTGTCGCTCGAGCGAGCGATGTGAGGAGGGTCTGGCTCATCAGCGAGGATGTCTACGGTAGCAATCACATACGAGTCGCACCGCGCCAATCTAAAGTGATGTCAGCATAGGCCAGAACCTCAGTCTCACTCGCAAGTTCCGTCCCAGACTCCGCACCAAGAACCGCACCTCCTCCCCTCTGGCCTGCACCATCAACTTCCGCACTACATCCAGCTTGACTCGACCGCTCTGATTGCCTTTGATCCTAGACAGTCCGAGTAGCCGGTTATATACATCCCCGACCAATAGTGGCCTCGGTCTGACCAGTGTGCGGAGATTCGACTTCGCCTCGAAAGCGACGTCACCTGGATCGCCCCATTTCTCCCAGAGCCGTTTCAGGTCGCGGGGTTGCAGACCCGAAACCTCTTGCACCGCTTTGGAGAGGATCTGGTAGCCGATACCGAGCTCGCAGGGGAGGTAGGATGGGAGGAGGTGGTTGGACAGGAGATAGAGCGAGGGGGGTAGGTCGACAGGTGACGCGTGGAGTAGCAGGTGGAGGAAGCTAGGCCACTTCAGCTGTGACTCGAGCGGAAGAAGTAGACACACTTGGTCAAGACGCGAACGATGGTGATCCGGCTGCGTGTGCTAGACACCTGCACGTACACGCCGACCAGCACGCTGTACGGTGATCGACCTTTCGGCCAGCGGGACACATCGATTCGTGACGGCCGAAAAAGGAATGCATCAACATCGAAATCAATGGCTTCGACCGGCTCGGCCGAGGAGAAAGTGGTGGCGGAGCTCTTCGATGCTGTCGCAGGGGACTTGTGCTCGGGCTTCATATCCGGTGGTGAAGGGGTCCTCTGCTTGGCGAAGATGGAGGCGGCCGGCTTGTCGTCCTTGTCAGGGCTAGGCCTCCATTCAAGCTTGACTGGAGGAAGGAGATGAGCGCTCGAGCTAGATCCATTGACGCCATTGGGCTCGGAGCATGGCGCCTCGATCGCTTGCACATCGTCTCCGTCGACATCTGGCACCGGCGAAGGAGCCTTTGACTTGCCCTTGCCGTCTTCAGCTCCATCGGCCCACTCTTGAACCAGCTTTCTCGCTAGCTCCTCGTCGCCATTGCTCCGCCCGTTCTCATCTGGCTCATCGTCCGAGTCGACAAAGCTGATCACGCTCTTCCTCCTTTCCCTGTTTGTCGTTCCGTTGAGTCTCGGCTTGGTCGGGGAGGAGAAGAACGAGTCAATCGACGGCTGAGCTCTGACCTTCTTCGCTTTCTTCTTCGTCGACGGTGGGGTAGAAGGCTGGCCCCGCTTAGCTGGCATCGCGCTCCTGTTGTCTGAGGAGGTAGCAATCTTGGTCGAGCAGTGAATGCATTGTCAGATCACGTGACCATGACCAGCCCAAGGGCCCCTCGCCGGGATTCTAGCTGTATTGTGCGAGAACTAGCTGTAATTATGTAACTCACTCCGAAAGCTTTTGTCACGATGCTCCGATCCGTCTCCAATCAATCAGCCCGATCACACAAAGAACAGACAGGGAGGTACTCAACGAGGACGTCGATAATCGACTAAGTCGTCAAGACAGGCGGGACGTGTCTAAGCGACAAATGAGTGTAGCCGCGTAGACGAACCGGACGAGATCGTTTTGGACGTGGAATGGGACAATGAGACTCCATCGAGGATCACTGGGAAACCTCCTACAAGACGAGGCTAGCTTTGCTATATATCTACTCCTTCTCCGTAGACATTCAACCAACGAAACGGAGCGAGTGGACGTTCAACCAACAAAATTAACGAGCGGTGGAAATGGAGGTCGACGAGTGGCGGTGATACTGTGCCATGACGTGTCATTCGGTGTGCGTGGTGGAGTGTGGCAGTGGCCGACATGACAGCTTTGAATGGGCTCCATGAGACTATCCCGGATGACCTCTGCATCTTCGGCCATCTGTCATACTCTTCGCTGATGTAAGTTCCCAATCGTTCGGTATTCCTTGCAGTTTGACATTTTCTTAGTGAATGGTCGGTAATATCCGGCGTTATCTTCAGTTCATGACAGATATGACAATTAGCGAATAACAACAAAACAAGCATAGACGATCATTCATTGTTCAACGCTGTCAACAAGAAGCTTTTGATCAACAAGACGCTACTCTCGACGGTAAATAATAGCTGTTTGCTGCTTTTGCGGTCTCTTTGTCAACGAAGCATATATTAATACCTTAAACAAGAGTCCGACACAGCCTGTTCCTGCACCTTCCACCCTCCGAACAAACGCCTAGACTCTCAGCCACTTCATCAAGCTCTTTCGACATGTCAGTTTCTCCGGATCGAGACTCAGCGGATGTAGGGACGTGATGAGGAGTACCTCAAACGAGGGGCGTTGTAGTATCAAAATTGGACCGGCAGCTTCAAGCGCGGAGCGTAGAGAGCGGAATTGATGTTGCTACTTTAGTGAGAAGCAAGGAAAGGGGCCAAGCGTATGTAGAGCGTAGGCCGGTGATGCACTTTTCTGTACAGAGTCAATGGAGGGTCATAACCTGTTGATCATTGACGAATGCATAGAGAGGAAAGTATCAAGAAGCTAGCTAAAAGCTGAGCGGCAGCGGGACTGCGCAAGTCAAGTCACGTGACCGCCAGACGAGATCGCCTTCTTCTGACATTTTCGAAGCGGTGTGGACCAAGTCCTCGGATCCGGTATAAGGCGACGGTCAAGCAGCAATCAACCTTCTCACCGCTCTGCACGCCGAGAAGGCTCCGAGTCCATGCAGCCGTATATGCCGATATTTCTTCCCAAATATCCTCCTCCTCCATCTTGGTGCCACCCGTTACATCCCGGCGGTCGCGGAGGCAAAAAACCTCGTCTCAGAGTTTAGGGGACCGATCTGCTTTGAACAAACAAGCGCGAAGAAGCTCGATTGTCACAAAACTTGGAGTTTACCGGCATTCATGTATACGTGGGTCTGTTATTCACTCGTTCGCATTCAAATCAAGTGTTGCCCAGTGTTCGAGGTCTAAAATGTCACAACTCGGCGAAGAAAGGCCATCCTGCTATCCTCCTCTTGATAAGCGTAAGTGAAAACCACGTCATATAGTCGGCGGGTGCAAGGGCTCGACGGTCCGTGACATGAAGGACAAACTCGAAACTTGGAATGTGCGCTCTATGACGTTCAGGGTGTGTACATGAGCCATGCGATAGATGAAGACGCCTATCTGATTAAGGGGGCAGGCCTGGGGCTCAGGGGTTCTTAGACTGAAAGACGGGATCGAGCTCGAAATATGCGACAAGACGAACTAGCTGGGGACGAGACATTCGGAAGTCTTGCTGATGGCGAGCGCCCCGCTCCAGGAACGCCTGGATAGAGGTGAAGTAGAGGACGGGTGTTGCATATTGGCATTGACTTTGAGGTAGCGGTCCCAATAGCGGTTGGACAAGATATGGCGGGATATAGCTGCCAGAAGGTGAACGCGGCAACGAGTGGGCTCTTGATGGCAATGAGGGAGCAGCGCTAGGATGAGGGCCACAAAAACTGCAGAGAATGTGCACGAGAGGACCTTAAGCGCACGGTGAATAAATAAGGCTGTAGCTGTAGCTGCAGCCGTTGAGGAGATGTAATAATGGCAAAGTTGGATGTGTGTTCAAAGGAGGGTCCGGTGGATGGGTGGTGGTCTGTGCTCCATCTTACGTAATCAACGCTCATAGTAAAGTCTGTTCATTAGGCAGAGTCATTTGTGGGCTTCAAATAGATCTAGCCTCAATCGGTATCATAGGCCTCCACCTCCACCAGCCCACGCACAACAAACGAGCCGATAGCAAGACCCGCTGCAGCGCCTGAGAGACGGCATATGTGGCGTGGAATAGCTAGAAATCTCCTCCCCGAGGTAACTGATCCCGCTCTGACCGCGGCTTCATCCAGTCTGAAGCGGAAAGATCCGCACATCCACTCTCCTTCCACATCTTCTGCCGCTTATACATGTCCTCCTCCGTCTCCTCTCTCTGAAAACTACCTCGGGATTGCAATGAGCGCCCGGTGGACGCCTTCTGGACCGGCAAAGAGCGCGGGGGCGATTCGTCGGCGCTACGAGCGCGTTTCTGCGGAAGGATTTGGTCCGAGGTATATGGCGAGGCATAGGGCGTGATGATGGTGGATCTCGGCACGCCGGAGTGGTCGACACCAAGGGAATCTTCCATCCGTTTGGGAAAGTGCGAGGGGTAGAAGATGTCGCCTGCTCGGACCATGCCGAAGCCACCTTCGTAGCCTGCGTCTGTCAGGCTAGTCTGACGTAAGGGAGACTATGCCTACCTCGCAACTTCTCGGCGGTGAAGGTATCTCGCCATCGGCCGATGAGATGCCCGCCGGTATGCAGGTATCCTCGCCACAACCATCGACCCATGACGTGGCGCTGATTTGATCAGCAAAGTTGGCAGAAGGGAAGGCCGCTTACCGAGTAGGTGATGCCTAGGATCACTAAGCCGTCCCACGCCCTGACGCGACCCCTGACCCGTGCCCATCCCCAGCTCGTGCGACACTGTCATCAGCTCTGATTGCAACGGCATCACTCACCCGTCCGCTGATGAGGATCTCCTGTGTCCAACCCTCCTCTTCCGTCTCATCCTCCGTCACCACCTGATGGCCATACCCACTCTCGATGCGCTTCTGCTCATTTTCTGATCCAGGCTCCTCGTCGTCGTCGAATCCGGCGCATAGAAGGGGGCCCTTGCCTCCCACATCTTCGTTCCTAACCTTGATGATGGTCTCCTTGAACTCCATCTCTGCGGCTTGCTCGGCGAACGTGCCGGTGTAGACCCCGCGCATGTTTCCCGCGAGGATCTGACGGTAGTGGTCAAAGTCGTAGAACAGGAACTTGCCGCGCCAGAAGCCGGTGAGCTCGCCGCGGAAGGTAAGCGGGGGTAGACCCGGCGAGGTGTGGGGGTCTTGGCAGATTGAGTTTCGCTGCCACTCGCGGTCGTGGTATATCGACGGCATAATCTTGGTCATACTGAAGAGGCCGGGTCGAGCGGAATCGTCGGGAGAGAGGGAGAACGTCGAGCTGCCGGGTTTCAGCCCCATGCGGCCAGGTTGTCTCTCGAGGAGCCGGAGAAAGATGAGGTAGCACGCGAGGATGAAGTGGGGAGGGGCTCGGCGCCAGGTGTAGCCGAATCGCTGATACGGCAGTGCCTTTGATCGCATCGTGACGTCCGGCTCGTGGTCTTTGCAGGATGGGTCGCAGAGGGGGAGACGTCGGTAGTGCCATGGTGCGTAGGTGATGTCGTATTTCGCGCAAGCGAAGATGTACGGTCGCAGCATGAAGATCTTCTCGTCGACTTCGGCGGAGGTTTGCTCGGCGAGGAGGTCTACGCGTGAGCGAGACAGTCACGGTCTACTCACCTGCCCCGGAAAGCAGAGCGCACCAGATGCTGAGTGCTTTCTCGCTCGTCTCCTTTGGGTAGCCCGGGACAAGCGATCCCTTGACCATGTCCTCTTTGTAAAAGACGACCATCCATGCTTTGAAGGCACATTGGTCGCTGAGGAAGGTCATGTTTTTCCCGTCTTCCATCAGCGGGGGTTGTCATAGCCACTCACCATTCTCGGTCAACAGAAACCAGACATTCCAGAAATCTGCGACCAATCGGTCGTGATCACATATCGCCGGGTCATCGATCCGACCGTGCTTGACGACCAATCTCATCCTCCTCGCCTGATCCCACCTCGTCTTGTAATCCACCGCCCAACTCCGAGGATCGCTGAAGAGATCAAACACCTTTCGACCTCGTCCGGCGACCTCCGCGACATGATGGACCATCCAATCGTATCGTCGCGTCAGAGCGGCGTGGTCGAAGGTGGCTCGGAACAAGTTGTTATACAGTTTAGGATTGTCTTCGAAAGATATCGCGTCGCATACGGATCGGCTGGTGAGCCAGAGGGGTAGGAGTGCCGAAGGGCTACGGCCAACTCCCTGATCGTCGACGACGAGGTGATACGCGATGAGGGAGAGTACGTCGCCGGGCAGTGTGTCGAGTACAGGCCACCGACTTTGGGGCAAGGCGATTTTAGGAGGGGGTACATTCGGTGAAGCTATGTAGCCAGGCGAGCAGATGAATCCTAGCGAGGTCTTGGCTGGTGCTGTGCGCGGCGCGGTCATCGTTGCACTCATCGGAGCGGTTCTGATGGAAGGAAGGTTCAAGAGTCCTTTCAAAGGCCTCGGAGGCAAACTCGCCAGAGTCCTCGGCTCCGTGTACGATCGGTCGCTACAGTAGTCACTTCGAGACCGAGCGGAGCGAACGTACACAAAACAATTGCATCACGAGTATAAAGACCGCGGGCTGCCGGATTTCCGCGGCTCGGAGATAAGTCAGAAGTTGCCGAGATCTACCCTTGCCGGCATTTCGCCACCTTGACTGTTCCACGCCGGACGGCTTATGGCCGCTGACAAACAGAGGCCTTCGGCGATGAACACAGCTTAGCGCGGCGTTACCAAGAAGTTCGCTTGAAGTGGTAACAAACATCGATCGATCGTGCAAACCGAGATCTGGAGATCCCTCATGCCGGCATAGTTTCGTATCGGATCCGAATCACGTCTTACCTACCATATGGCCACCGAGCCATGCTGCAACAGCGCTCCTCGGAGTATGAACGTTGGATAGGAGAGAAATCCGGATGCATGACGTCTCATTGCTCCCGCTTCGTGTGAGCCGTCGACTCAAGAGTGCGATCGCAGCACCGGCGCCCCGCAAGAGTTTCCGGACGGAGAGTATCGTCAATTCCGTCACAGCGATGGCAGCCGCGACGATCTGACTCAGCTTACCCTCACAATACCACTCACCAGCGACGGCCGCAAGGTCAGAGCCATCGAGCTGATACCATAAAGGTTCGCCGCGACGTCACGCCAGAATCGCTGCATCGGGTGCCCGATTGCCATTGCACTGGGGTCAGCTCGGCGCGACTGACTCCGCTTACCTATACCTCGTACATCTCTCGTCCACATTCACGCCGAAATCCCCAATCAAAAGGTCGTACTCATCGCTCCCGACGACACCGGATCTCGGTCGTCGGGAAGGAGTATCGCGGAACCGGTACTATCATAAGCACTATTTCGCTTGGACCACTCACCCAGCTGAAGGCGTGGACGCCGCGTAGAGCATTGACTCAATCACGACGTTGACGGGGACGAGAGCGTATCCGGCGAGAAGCAATAGGATACCGCGCGAGTAGAGTGTGGTTTCTCGCCGTCAGCCGTAGCTCAAGGTCTAGACTCACTAGCAAAGTTTGGACAGATTGCATAGCACCTGAGCAGCATCAGCATGGTGACAAGCAGCGTCGACCCACTCGAATCCTGCCTCTTTCCCCAGGCTCTCACACAACCCCTTCCAATACCCCAACAGCCCGTGCGTGCTAGTCGAATACATCGTCTACCATCAACAGCACCCACGACGTCACACTCACCCCTCCAGCAATGCCGTAAACCCCCTCCCAAGCTGCTAATGAGGACCAACCGGCGACTCCGCGTTCGGGGATGCTCTGCCTAGTATTCCTGCGCGACAGTCGCGGTGAGGATCGCCCCCTGAAGGTTTACCGCGAGAGTGAGATTGCGCGGGGCGTGGGGGTGGGCGGGTTTGTCCTTTGTCGCGGCTGGACAGGTATCAATCAGGGGCTTGAGCCTGCGGTGAGGAATACCCGACTTCTTCCTCCAGCTCGAACCAGTCATCGCCCGACACGCCAGCGTTGGCGAAGAAGATGTCCGGTGGCAGCCATAGGAGGTCAGGCAGTGCGCGAATCCGCTGCTGAGGGAGGTGGGGTTGGTCACATCGATGGATGAAGGAGGCGCAGTGCATTCACTGTTCACTTCAGCATTATTACAAAGTCTCCTCTGCTCACCCGCCAGAAGCCCGGATCTCAGCAGCGAGACTATGCGACGCCTTTCCGTTTCGGTCACAAAGGACCACTTTCGCTCTGCTACTCAGCGTTGTTTCAGGTATTTGACCTACCCATGCTGCGCTGCGATTATTGCGGTGCCTCTCCCAAAACCCGAAGCGCCGCCTGGAAGATCGTGTCAGCTGCATCTGGGATGAAGAGAATAAGTGACCAGTGATCAAGACGACGGAGTCTTTCAGTGTCGGCATACTCGAGCAGCGAGGATGAAGGGACGTCGATCATCGCCACAATTCAACTCCACAGCGTGAATCGGGATTAAGAGCCTCGAAGGCACACGATTCTGCAGGGTGCGTCGAGAATGAGTCTCTTCGAATTACATTCCTTGATGTCACACCGCTCTTGAAACGTCTACTTCGGTCGCCCGGTCTTGGTACATCTTATCATGCTTTTATTTTCTTAATTGTGCTTCTAATTTTCCGATAGCTGTATTGCGCGAGAACTAGCTGTAGTTATGCGAATGGATGTAACTCACTCCGAAAGCTTCGAACGGAGCTTCAAATAGCAATGCATGGTACGTCATGACCGTACCCAACCAACTATGATTTGGATCGAACTCACGCCTAAGCACCCCTCATGCCCTGTTATGAATGGAGACGATTGTCGAACACAATTGCGGGTATAAATGGTCTTGACTACAGAGCTAAAGACAGGTTGATACAGTCAACAATTGTCGAACACAAATGCGGGCAAGACATAGACTGACCAGTCTAGTCTTGCACAGCACGAGAGATCGCTCAACCTGAAGGTGGACACTTCCACAGCAGGCTGGTCGTCGGTAGGGTAGGTCGGCTGATTACAAGACGTTGCATAAACTAGCTACAAGAACCTCGATACCGGATCTCTAGCGCATATCAGCCCATCTGGTCGCTTAGCACGAGGCCTGATGATCCTTCTCTCCGTTTCTACGGCATTCTAGAGGTTTACCAACCCCGCGTCCTCTGCTTGTACGCCAGACTCATGCAATAGTCGCCGATTATCGCGGGCCTGGCCTACTTGAGGGGGTATTTACCCGCTGCCCGGTGTGGAACGAGGTACCATCAACAACACAAAGGTCGTATCCGTTCGGTCGTGGAATGTGCTCGAACGATCTGGATACGCAGTCATATTCGACCAGCGGCGGTGATCCCAACTGCTCTTGGTACGAGTTTAAGGTTTTACAATCAGGCGCGCTTGGTGCTCTCGGGGCGCGTGTCTGGGTGTCTTTTATGGGCGTAACCTTCTTCCTGCACGTTCGCTGTGATGGTTGGATGGATAGGGAGGGTAGACGGCAGAGCTGAAGGAACCCATCAACATCGATCGCGTCAAAAGGAGGCTCCGTACAGGGTCAATGGGTCGCGATTGGCTGATCCGTTTTGGTTTCGATATCGCAAGGAGGAAGCTCTAGGTGTGTACTATAGTGTGTCAAGAGCTGAGAGATGTAGCTATAACGGTTGACTAGGTATGAGGCTTGGATGACAGGCTGTTGTCTCCACCGTATGGGATGTTATACGAACTCAAATTGTCCCATGGGGTAATTTAGGCCATCTATTTGTTTGGAATAATCCCGTCTATAGAAATGAGTAGCCTGCTTCATGGATGCGCCGGTACACTACCCTCCTTCATACCTTTTCACCTCGAGGATCCTTGCCGGACATTGATACAGGTTCAAGTCGCAGCATCTTCTTGGCATTCTAGTTGCAGCTAACCCCTTCACCCTCTCAAATTACTCGTAGCATGGTCTGGCAGGTCGACCTTTCCGGAAAGTGTATCGTCGTGACTGGCGGGAACCGTGTGAGTCGTGTCCGTGGGTCACCAGCTCATGTGATGACCAGGGTATTGGTCTCGCCATCAGTCATCAGATCGCCCAAGGTTAGTCTTGGCCATCCTTCCACATCCCAAGACTGAAGCAGCGTAGCCGGCGCTCATGTGGCCATCATCTATCGCAAGAACCCAGCCGCTCCCGACGTCGCCAAAGCCATTGCCGAGAAGTACGGTGTTCGCTGTGTCGTATGTCCCCTCACTTCGATTCCCGCCGCCCTGCTGATCAGAGCCGCGTCTCGCAGGCATATCAGTGCGACGTCTCGGATCAGGAAGCGATAGTGAAGCTCTTCAGGGAGATCTACCACGATGTCGGACCGGTGGCCGGTGTGGTCTGCAGTGCGGGTATGTCGACCGAGGGTTGCGGAAGGAGACCGCTGAGCTGTGTAGGGGTACAGGTGGTCAAGCCGGCTTTGGATATGAAGCGCGACGACTTTAGGTTTCAGATGGAGGGGAATGTCTGGGGATGCTTGACATGTGCTCAGGCGGCAGCGGCGTGTGTGGCTTCGTTACCGGTTCTGTTTGAGCTAACGAGGCGGGAAACGGACAGATTGTGGAAGGAGCACGGGTATCAGAACGGACGGATTGTCTTTGTGTCCTGTACGTTATTGCTAATATGTCTCTAGTTGACTTGTGCGCTGACGTCGTCCAGCCATGTCCGCGACGATCGCGAACGATGGGGTGGAGCAATGCCTATACAATGCATCCAAGGTGGATCGAGCATACCATTTTGACGTCCCGACTGACTTTGACAGGGTGCACTCACCATGCTCGCCAAGGCGCTGGCGATGGAATGGGCGGATCAGGGGGTCCTCGTGAGCGACTGTGGGCCGCTCTAGCTTAAGTGTTCTTCTATAGGTCAACAACCTCTCGCCCGGTTTCGTCGAGTGAACCGCTTCCACCTTGTTCCTATCCCTAGCTGAAATGGCGTATAGCACCGACATGAATCAACAGCTGCGAGATGACCCGGAGCTGAACAAGTACACCGCGAACAAGACGATGCTCAAGCGGATCGGTACCGCAGACGAGCAGGCAGGTATGGTCGTCTTCTTCCTCTCTGACTATGCGAATTGTGGGTTGCTCCCTCCGACATAGACACCTGCTAATTCGAGGCAGATCTCACTGCGCAGGAGGTCATTATCGATGGAGGAAAGTCGTCGTGGTGAAGTGTATCTACGAAGCTGTAATCGCAATGCATACCTGTAGAAAATGGTCGAGGCACGATGGATGGTGCCTGTTGCGCCGTAACTTCTATGCTGCGTCATCTTGCCTTTCATGATGCTGCTCTACCGTATCGCTCTACCTCGACTTAGCTCGTGACGTTCTCGATAGCAGAGACGCCATGATTCCTCTCCTCAATGGCCATCAAGAGTCGGTTGAAAAGCTCGCTGCAGAGCTCGCAGAGGAACCACCTCACCCGAAGCCTTCAGGATCAAAACCTGTCCCTATTGTAATACCGGACAAGATCAATGCCTTGGAAGTCAAAGCCATGCTATTATACGACGTAGAGAATCGAAACAGTAACGGAGAGGCATTCGACCCGGATGAGCTGATCAGGAGCCATGATCCGGAACATGTGAGTGGAGAAGCTTGGTGGGGGTAGCTAATGCGATGCGCTCAGCCGGCGAATTTGATCTGCGAGCTGTGCCGGGACTTCTACAGTGAGCTTAGCTGTTTTTGCTTATGGATGAGATGCTGATGTGTGCGAAGAGCTGGGATGGGTGACGGGTACTGGGGGAGGTGCGTTGATTGTCTGGCTGTTTCTTCTCAGCCAACGGTCTTCGCACAGGTATCAGCATTCGACACGGGTATGCAAATATCCAGACGCAGGGACTAGACGGGGCTCATGTGAATGGTCAGAGAGCACGTTTACCTCGCTCCATCAGGTCTGTCCTTCTACCGAGGCACAAACACCCGCTGAGTCAACTCGAGGGGTCCAGAAGGAGCGCATACAACCTGAACACATCTTCGTCCTACCCTTCGCCCAATCCTCCGTCCCCAAACCAGGCTCGGAACGTGACTTCCTCCGGATACCCACGAGAAAGGTGCGCTTCCCCCTGCCCCTTGGCCAATCTGATGCGCTGGCTAGGGGTTGAAGGAGTCGGCCTGCACTCCCCTATTCTGGAACGCCTTCACCCTCCGCGCAGCTGGTGCATGCATCCACACGCATTCTCAACATGCTGGTAAGCTGGTACACTTTCGAGTAATGCTAACATGGGCATAGTGCTCCTAACTATGCTCCTGCCGCATGACGCGATGAGCTTCCGTATATCTCACCAGGAGATGATCAAGGGCGTCCGAATCGGCGGTGTGGGATCGACCTTACGGTTCTACGATACGCTCGAGGTCCCGATCATCGAGAATACCGCGGATGAGGAGGATCTAACGTACGGGATGGCGGATGTAAATTCGACCCAGCCCACTAGGCTTAGCTGATCTTCGCAGGCGATGGAGAAGTACCCCGCGGCACCGGCGATCCTTGTCCGGCGGCATGGTGTCTACGTCTGGGGTAAGCTGCATTTTCGGGACGAGAGCTACGGTGATGAGAGAGTAGGGAACACTTGGGAACAAGCAAAGACACAGGCGGAATGCCTCGATTACCTGTTCGAGATGGCTACCAAGATGATTCAGGCGAAGATCCCGCTGGTCGGGGAAGATTGATCGAACGTATACCGGTCTCCACTGCACTTCTGAGCGGCGTACCGCTCATGTCCGGCCATATTCTTGGTCCTTTGACCGAATCGCGAACCTTTATGAGACGAACTCCTGACCGCTCTAAGAGATGAGTTTACTTGACACGGGACCCATCCACGAGGGTTTCATCAGACAAGGGATGTCAGAAGAGGACTCGAGACGCCTGCTGGGAAGCAGGGTGTAGGGGTCTGGCTGACCATGGGGACTCGCTCTCTTCGTTCTCTCAATAATACCAGCAAAACACTCGCCGCGGGCTCCACCACCGAAATACACATTGAGCCGATGATTCCGATCCGTCCCGCAAATTCACGGTCCAACGCTTCCACTGACCTCGTATCCTACTACCGAGATGTTCGCATGAGAAAACGCTCGACGCACTCAGCAGAGACATTCCCATTCGATGAACCCGTCTTCCAGCGGAGGCACGGTGAAGTATCCTCGCACTCATAGCATCCCTTTCGACCCTTGGGCGACCATCGGTGGGAGCGACCCTCCATGCACCGCTCAAACCCATTCAAAGCCATCGTCTCGACACTCAACCCAAATTCAGCGACAAAGCCTCGCACCCAGTATCGATGACGTCGACCCACGGACATGCATGGCTGGGACTCATCATCCGCCCACCGTGCGAACCCAACCGGAGCCGATACACTCGTCATCCAAACCAGAGTCCTTGGCAAATACACGCACTCGTCTTACTGTCCAAGCACGGCCTTGCATAGCTAGGAGCAACCCTCGAACCACCGCGCAGACCCTTCCAGAACCGATGTACACATCATCGAGCGCAGACACGACGACGAGCCCTGGCAGTCGCATTCATTTCGATCCATGGGCTTGCATGGGCGGGAACAACCGCTGACCATATATCTCGAGCCGATGAAGGTGTAGTCCAGCGCAAGCTCAGTCCCTAATCCAGGCGACGTAGATTGGTTGCAGGGACGATTCGTATATCGCATGCAGGGTATCATACAGATTCGTATACATCTCAGAACCGGTCGTCTCTGTCCACGACGTAGATGAGCGCAACCCCCTTTACTTGACAAGAGCAGACCCACATCTTCCGAGCATTCTGTACCCTAATATACAGCCAATTCACAGCCTCCCGCACTCCCGTCCTACTCCATCAGCATCGCTCCTTCCACATACCGCCCACTCACCCCTCCAGCGCCGAAACCCCCATCACGTCCAGACTAGCCATCCTCTCCTCCTTCTCCCCGCCGTCATCCCACCGATCATTCCCATTCCGCTGCCCTTTCTTCCGCTCTTCCCCCGCCGGTGATCGGGAGCGCTCCTCGCCCTCGCCATCTGCATGCCGCTTGGACAGACCGGCGCGATACCACGCATCGAAGGATTCTCGGATGTCCGCGACGGAGAGGGACGTGGGGTTATCTTGCTTGTTTGCGAGGAGGAGGAGGGGGAGGTTGAGGAGGCGCGGGGAGTTTAGCACTTCGTCTAGGAAATCGATCAGCATCTAGCTTGTGATTCAAATTGCGATCAAGAAGGAAGAGGCAGATGAAGTGTGGGGAAGGGGAACGTACCGAACACCTCCCATGTCTCGCTCAACCTCGCTTGATCACAAGCGTCGAGTACGAATACGACGGCGTGACATTCGTCGTAGTACCGTGGCCAGATGGAACGGATATCGCGTTGTCCACCGAGGTCGAAGAAGTGGAGTGTCGTGGACGGGAGGGAGATCTTGCCGACTGAGCGACGATGAGCGAGGAGGCCCACAGCGGAGGCGAAAGGGAATTTGGATGGCGAGCGCATGATCAGAAGTGAACGTAGGGTAGCAGACTCGAGGCGTACTGTTCTGCCCTACAGTCGGACCAATCTTGTCCGGCGTCATCCCGGGATTGGGGTTGTACAGAGTCTTGATCTGCTCCAGCATGGTCTGGTATCAATCAGCAAGTCCTTATGGGGTACACCATGCTTAGCATACGGTCTTGCCGGCCTGCGAACGTGAGATCAATGAGATGCGTGCTGGGACTGTTCGGAGCGAGCTCACATTGTCGAGACCGATGATCAAGACCGAGTACTCGTCCTTCCGGGTGAAGTGGGCGTGCAAGCCTTTCAAAAGGTGGTACATGACGGTTAAATTGGCTATCCCATGACGCGATTTCGAGACATTGAAGCAAAGGCTGCAGACAGAGGGGAAATCAAAGAACAACCCCTGCCATTTGCGTTTTACACGGTGAATTTCATCGAATGCTATCTGCCGTAAACCAACCCTATGGACCATGCTAACTCTCGCCTAGTACACCCGCTTATCGCGCTCACCGCCCCGCGGCAAAGCCATATCGCTCGCCGACCGAACGCGCCATGATATCCTTGACAGGACCAAGCAGGCGAGTGAAAGCCTGCTCCCCAAGCGCCGCGACGTGCAGCTTCTCGCTTCCAGATGCGCGGACCGATGCAGCTCGGTTTTGACGATTGATCAACGCCAGCTCTGCTCACCGTCACTCGAATCTCGCGGTCGAGATGCCAACTCACCCCCGAAGTAATCGCCCTTGCCAAGTTGCTTGACGATGGTCTCGCGCCCATTCGCGTGCCTCTTCACAGCCACAGCCGTCCCACTCTCCACGAGGAAGAACTCCTCTCCAGCGTCACCCTCCATGATCACGTTCTCCCCTTCTGCGAACGTGCGGAGCTCGAGCACGTCAGCGATTTTCGCGCGCTCTTGCGGTTGAAGGGATGCCAGGATGGGGACTTCGGAGAGGAAGGACTCGTAGAGCCGGCGCTTGCGCGAGGTGTGCTAGTACGTCAGGACGGGCTCATGATCGATCGACCTACGTCAAGGAGGATGGTGCGGAAGGAGACACGGTCAAGCGCCCAGAGAGTGCCAGAAGAGACGGAGACAATCGAAGCGGCACGAGGAGCACTGCAGAACGTCAGCGAGATCTGCTAACGCGAAAGTACCCACTTATGCATCAGAGCAAGCTCGCCGAACGAGTTCCCCTCGACACATGTCGCTACCTTTCTGCCCAGCGCCGGCTTGTCCCCCTTCTCAGGATCGAGGACCTGTCCCTCCCTCTTCACAAACACCTCGAGCGTTCCGCTTTCCACCACGTAGAAGAAATCGCCGGCAGCTCCCTGTTCAATGATCATCTCGCCCGGGCTGATGATCACCTCCTTCATCGCGGCGAGCACGTCGATCTCCTGCTCATCGTCGAGATTGCGGAAGAGGAAGTTCGGCTTGATGGCCGCGCGAATTCGCGCGAGCTGTTCCTCCGTCTTCGGGAAGCTTGGCATCGCGGCGTTATTGGGATTCGGCGTATCCTCGTCCTCCTCCATCGTTGACTCCAGGTGGCCAGACGGTGGGAAGGTCCGTTGATTGGCGGGAACAAGGGATTCCGCCGAGACGGAAGTGCGGCGACCGAGGGCATAAGAAGGGATCACGGGCTCGTCTTGTTGATCCTCGCTGGAAGCTGGTCCAGCGCCGAAGGTGGGTGCAGCACCGAAAGGAGACTGGTTGAAGGTGTGGCCGTTCTCGCCAAAGGGACTGGCGTCACGAGCAGGTGGGCCTGTGGCCTGGGCAGTGGTCCCGAAAGGCGCCGAGAACGCACTACCGAGCGTGGAGTTGGAGGCGGTCATGCTGCGCTGTGCGCCGCCAAAGGGGGAGTCGGACGGCCCAGTCTCAGAGAAGGGGGACAGGGCGTGGTTCGCAGGGCCTTGCGAGCCGAGGGCATGAAGAGCGGAGAGAGATCCGGGAGGTCCCCGACGGGAACTTCCGTTGGTAAGGGCGGATGGAGTCGTGAAATGTCCCGCTCGCTATCACGATCGAGATTCAGTGGAATTGCAGCGAGATTAGGATAAGCACTCACATCTCGCTTTAGCTGCGCTTGGAACCAGTCTGCGCCCCACTGCACCACATCCTCGGGCTGTTCCTTCGCCACTGCGCGGTTGAGCTCGTTGAAAAGGTCCGTCCAGGCCGGGCTAGCGGAAGCCATGGTGAGTCGAGGGGGAAAGTTTATGGGATTCGAGAACGGTGGAATAGGTCGATGAAGGTACTCTCCGGCTGCGTGATCCGAGTCCTTTGGCTGTCTATGAGCGACAGTCCGACTTTCAAGGACAGGTGATACGTTTACTGTGGGACGACGAATAGCCTGCGCAGGGGAAAGCTTTGAAAGTTGGAGGTGTCAAGAGCTTCCTGACGCGCCAGCCGTCTCGTCGGAAACAGCTACAATCTGCGCTCGTGATACGGGATGAGGAATGCATGACGTGGAAAGCTGCGCGTTGAGCGCGTTTGCATAACTTTAGTTCGGAATGTCTTGATCTTGATCTGCTTGCTGAAGATGACTTCTCTCACTGCTCCGAAGAGTATATCCGATGACGCCTCACCCCTCCTCACTCAGCTATCCCTGCATGACCTTTCTCCTTCGGTCTCGTCTTCTCTACCCTCCGCGAGTGACGGCACCCTCTCGCCGGAGAGGGGAGTTCCGCCCGTAAGACCGCCGAAATCGCCTTCGAGGAGGTCTTCTTCGCAAGATGTCAAGGCAAATGGCTCAGAGCTAGACAAGGCGACTGCAAGGGATCCCGCGTATGTGATGCGCACCTACGAGTCTCGACAAACGCTCATCGGCCTGCAGAAAGATGCTGGCGAAAGTCGCCGCCTTGTCTCGTGAGATCGCACCTTTGCTCGATCAAATTTACGATGAGTCGAGATTCTGCCAACGGACGGGGCAACTAAACAGCTCTTTGAAGCAACAACGCTGATACTGAAGGAAACAGATCCAGGAGTTCCGCCATTCCACTTCTGCGAGCTCCTCCTCTCAGCCCCTTGCGTCGACGACAACCATCACGACATCGCCCATAGACACCCCGATTGTTGACTTCAATTCCACCATCGCGTCTCTTGGACCTCGGATAACCGCTGTCTGCGCTGAATCCGCCGAGAATGACGTCGCTGTCCAGGATGCTGTCCAGGAGCTGAAGATGGACTGGCAGCGGGTCTCGGAGCAGCATACGATGCTCAAGCAGGAGATGAAGGAGGATGGTTGGCTAGTCCGCTTCAGAACGTGAGTACTATAACGTTTGTCAGCATGTTCTGATTGAGCTGCGCAGGACCGCAGACCAGGCGGAAGCGATGATGGATCCCTTGACTAACAGTCTACTGGACGTATTGGTAAGGGTTTCCTTGTCATTCCGGAGACCTTTACTGACGGAAGGCTGTAGCGATTTGTCGAACGAATCACGGCCTCACTTGTAGTCATCCCTTTCGAGGCGGAGATAGAAGACCAACCAAGTATCAGCCAACTTCAGATGTTCGCCAAGGGTCACGAGTCGCTCAAAGGGTGAGTCTCATTCCATCGACGATGTATCCGTGGCGCTGATGGCCACATAGAACATACGTACCTAGCATCAACAAGATCCTCAAGATGATGGGTAGAAGCATATCAGACCGGTCGACGAAGAACGGCGAGGCGCTTCGTAGGTCAGTGCACGATCGTCGCTCGGGCTGACTTTTGCAGGTTTGGCGAGATGCAAAACCGATGGATCGGCCTCCAGCGCCAGTTGCGGCAGCTCGACGCAAAGATCCGGCTCATCATGTCACAATACCACACATCGCCCATGTCCCCGACCGTACTCACCACCCCGTTATCACCGTATGAGCCGATTCCAAGCGAGTACTTTGGCCTCTCAAAGCTGGCGCAAGAAGACGATAAGCGGACGAACGGAAGTCATAGGTCGTCAATCTCATCCGGCTATTCAGCAGCATCAGCGGACTTCCTTCGTTCACCAGCAAATCGTCCACCAGCAAATCGTCAGCATGCCGCGACGCTCTCGCCAGATATGCGTCCACAGTCTCTGCGGCGCCGCCCGTCGATGGCGTCCGTCAAGTCTTCCGCCACGGCTCGAACGGACGACCGACCGCCGTGGAACATCTCGACGAAGCCAGAGTACGAAGCTCAGAAGACGCCGACCAACGCGCGACTCACTTCGTATGGGTCTCGGCTCCCCCGAGAGGGCTCAGCGAGCCCCACACCCAGCAACCCCTCCATTAGCGGAAGTATCAAGTCCCGTCCAAGCGCTGCAGGCAGTCGCATTCCCGTGACCAGTCCGAAGAGCAAGCTCGCACATACCGCGCAGAAGCAGATGGACGTCCCAGCATTTGCCGTGTCGACTTCACATGGGCAATCATTCCTGTCAGAAGATCCACATGCAGGTAATCACCTCGTGCACACACGGCAGGCTATGCGGACGCCCCAAGCGAGCAGATCTCGACCGAGCGCTACATACTCAGCCATGCAGCCAAGAGCGAGTTTGACCCCGTCGATCGGCCAGCGCTCCTTCTCGTCGGCTGCCACCCCTCGTACCGCGCCGAATCCTCGCAAGAACTTATCTTACGCCCCGCCATCCTCGTTCCGGCCTACGATGTCTACCCCAGGCTGGACAAGTCTTCGCCCCTCCTCACGCATGTCCGTGGCATCGTACTCAAACTTCGATGCTGCGAATCTTCAACCGTTCCAACCTAGCAAGTACGACCTCCTCGATCAGCATGTACATTCCGCCATCGAGGAGGTAGGGTTTGACCTGTTCGCCGGTCGGGTCGATCTGCCATTGCGAAAAGGGCAGAGGAAGAGGGACGACGAGGAGTGGAAGGGGGAATTCGTATTCGGCGCGGGGGAGAAGCCGGTCGGTGTGAAGTTGCTGGAACTAGCAGGGCGATCAACGTCAGGTGGATCCGAAGGGCCGAGGATGAAGTGCTTGGCCAGGACGGGCGGGGCTTGGGGGGATCTGGCGGGGCTCTTGATGAAGCGCAAGGCAGAGGCTCCTCGGGCCATGCTTGACTCGCCTTGACGATGCTTGGTGAGAGGATAATTACGCTTGCCGCTTCTGCATCGCTATGCATAGCTGTCGTCCCCAAAATCATGATCCGCCAACATCTCCAGCGTCCTATTCCACATCCCCGTAATCTCGCCTTCCCATTCTCGGCCCTCCCGGTCGTCCTCCTCGACTTCGCCGTCATCCACCTCACCGTCCCCTTCAGGAAAGCTAGATCCTCTGAAGTCCCCGTAGGTCCACGCCCAGGCCAACATCTTCTCCCGACCGGCAATAATGATGCTCCGTAACCGTATCCTGCTCCCTCCTCAGCGACACCGAGAGAACCGAGGAAAACGAACCGCTCGGTAGCACCCACAGACCCGCCATAATCCACTTTCACCGTCCTGCCCCGCCCACCAGACTCCGAAGGCGGTAACCACCCATCCCCACGAAGCACCGACATCCATCCCCGATCCACTTCGGCCAGGAAGTCAAGTAGCACGCGCATAGTCCGTGCCGCTCGTCGCTCGTCGTTTCGCTCCATTTCGAGCTCGGACATGGAAAGGGAGAACAGCGGGAGAGAAGTGATGTAAGCGGGTACGGAGCCAGTGAAGGTCAGGAGGTAAGATGTGCGGAGTGGAGACCATGGTTCGAGTGGGGGGATTTGGAGGATTAGGTGGAGGAGCGGGAGGAGACGGGCTAGGAGCGCTCGAAGGGAACCAAATGCACTGCGTCACCCATCATTGTCGAGATCGTGAGGAGGAGGAGGGGAGGAGATGGAGGAGGAGGAGTAGGAGACGCACTGCTTCCGCTCGTCCCGCTCGAGCGAGAGTAATCGGTCGTCAAGGTGGGTAAGGAGTCTATCCCCTTGCCGGGGAGTGAGGGATCGCAGCAGGTCAGAGGTGGGAACGGAGGTGGACGGGAGCTCGTCTGTGATAGGAGATGAAGTCGAGTCTGGGTCGGGGATGAAAATCGCCCGCCATATCCTCGCCCTCAGAAAGCTGACATTCGGTTGGATGGGATCATCTGAATTGCTTGGTTTCCGGTTAGCGGGAATCGTATTGGATCCCCCTAGCTTACGATTGTCCGGTCATCCACATCTATAGACTCTGCGGTTCTGGTGACTTACCGTCGGTCGGAACGAGTCCTCTGCGATTCAAGTGGTGCTTCGAGCCTTGTGCGCGGGCTGCTCATTGAGCCTACTACTTATCGGATCTCGTCTGGTCAAGAAGATGAGATTCAACATCGGGGACCTCCCCGTCCTCTTCCCATATGACCGGTAATTCAGCGATTCAGCGGAGCCATATCGTTAGGCGAGAGCTGACACCTTGGCTGACACCTTGACTCAACAGCATCTACCCTGGTATGCTTGGGTCTTGGTCAAATCGGTCCTCTTTATATTGACTCGACCTCAGAGCAATATTCGTACATGTGCGACCTGAAGGAGACGCTCGATGCTGGAGTACGTCTCGTCATCCCAAATCTGCGCATCCTGACCAGTATCCTATCGCAGGGTCACTGCGTCCTGGAAATGCCCTCAGGGACCGGGAAGACCGTGTCCCTACTCTCCCTGATCGTGTCATACATGCAGGTTCATCTCCCCCTTGCTCTCCTTTTACCGTACTGAAGGGAGACTTAGTTCTACCCGACGAAGCGAAAGCTCGTCTATTGCTCGCGGACTGTGCCCGAGATTGAGAAAGCTCTGGCGGAATTGAAGCGGTTGATGGAGTACCGGATGGAGATGGGTGCGAAGGATGAGGAGTTTCGGGGTTTGGGTTTGACGAGTCGGCGGAATCTGTGTCTTCACCCGGAAGTGAGCGGGCAGCTCCGTGTGGCGACATGAGAGTGCTGATCGGTTGAGTAGGTGAGCAAGGAAAAGAAGGGCAAGGTGATCGATTCGCGGTGTCGGGATTTGACCTCGGCGTACGCTTGTGAGAAAGGGAGGGCAAATCCGGGTAGCGTACCGCTGTGTAGCTATCACGAGGTGCGTCGGATTGATCATCATGCGAAGATCCGCTCAAGGTTCTCTCAGGAGCTGAACAACTACGAAACGGGCAATCTGATCCCACCAGGCATCTACACATTGGACGACGTGAAGAAGTATGGCCAGGAGAAGGGTGTTTGTCCGTACTTTACCATTCGGCGAATGGTATGCTTTCCAGAGCTTAGGCAATACTGATCGTCCTCAGCTGCCATACCTCGACATCGTGATTTATTCCTTCCACTACCTCCTCGATCCGAAGGTCGCAGAGAACGTCTCGGCGGAAATGAGCAAGGAGAGCATCGTGGTTTTCGATGAGGCGCACAACATCGGTGAGGACCATCGGCTGAGAGACGAGTGACTCACTCACCGCCTGCCCAGATAACGTGTGCATCGAATCTCTTTCCGTCGACCTGACCAGACCGATGCTAGACTCAGCCGCAAGGAGTGTCAACAAGATCGGCGATAAGATCGAAGAGTATGTCGCATAACGCTATGAGGCTGATCCTCTTCAGGATCAAGAAGACCGACGCGGATAAGCTGCAGAACGAGTACGAGAAGCTTGTCACTGGATTACAGCAGGCCAATGAGGCGCGTGAGGATGAAGACATGCTGTCTAGTCCAGGTGAGCTACATCTACGTGAGAGTATGCTGAGCGCGCAGTGTTGTCAAAGGACATGCTGGACGAAGCGGTCCCAGGGAATATCAGAAAGGCCGAACATTTCATAGCATTCATGAAGCGGTTCATCGAGTACCTCAAGGTAAGCTGTCCGTTGGTTCGTCTCGCTGAAATGACGTCAGACCCGAATGAGAGTGCTTCACGTCGTTGCGGAAACACCGCAATCCTTCCTCGCCCATCTCAAGGAAATAACGTATATCGAACGGCGGCCGTTAAAGTCAGTGAAATCGTGTCTCCGAGCTGATCGGATCTAGATTTGCTGCCGAGCGATTAACATCACTCGTACGAACACTTCAGCTTTCCAACATCGACGAGCACTATGCGTTGCAAAAGGTTGCTGGGTTTGGAACGCTCGTCGCGACATATGAGAAAGGCTTTCTGCTCATACTCGAGCCATACGAGACCGAACATGCGACCGTACCGAATCCCATCTTCCACCTGACGTGAGTTTCCTCAACGACGCCACTTCCCTGACCTGCGCAGCTGCCTCGACCCGGCACTCGCTATCGCCCCTGTGTTTGAGCGCTTCTCCTCGGTCATCATCACTTCCGGAACAATCTCGCCCCTCAACATGTATCCCAAGATGCTGCAATTCGTCCCCGTGAGAGAAGTTTCCTTCCCGATGTCACTCACCCGCAATGCCTTCTTCCCGATGGTCATCACCCGCGGGTCTGACCAGGTGCCGATCTCCTCCCGCTTCGAGGTGCGAAATGACCCCGCGGTGGTCCGGAATTTTGGGAGTATCCTCATCGACATGAGTCGGGTCGTACCGGATGGGATCGTCGCCTTCTTCCCTAGTTACCTGTATATGGAGTCGATCGTGTCGGCTTGGTACGATATGGTGGGTCATTCGGCTGGAACGTACATGCTGATGCTCTCCAGGGTATCCTCAGTGAGGTGTGGAAGCACAAGCTACTATTTGTCGAGACACCCGATGCGATGGAGACGAGCATTGCGCTGAAGAACTACCGAGAGGTGCGTTAATCTCCCGGACACGCTGACATTGCAGGCCTGCAACAACGGCCGAGGAGCAGTGATGCTGTCCGTCGCACGGGGAAAGGTCTCCGAGGGGATCGATTTCGACCACAATTACGGACGAGCTGTGATCATGTTCGGGTGGGCCGGGGCGTTTGATACGAGGCCGAGCTGACGTCCCGCAGCATCCCATACCAGTATACCGAATCGCGTATCCTCAAAGCCCGCCTTGAGTTCCTGCGCGACAACTATCGGATCAAGGAGAACGACTTTCTCACTTTCGATGCGATGCGACATGCTGCGCAATGTGTGGGTCGTGTGCTGCGTGGAAAGACCGATTGGGGTCTCATGGTGTTCGCGGATAAGGTGGGTGGGAGAGCTTGGAAGTGCTGACTCGACCAGCGATTCGCTCGCGCGGACAAGCGCGACAAGCTTCCAAAGTGGATCAATCAGTACATTATCGAAGCGCACTCCAACTTGTCGACCGATATGGCCATCTCGCTTTCAAAGAAGTTCATCCGGCAGATCTCTCAACCCTTCGATCACACCCAGACGGGAATCAGCTTGTGGACTTTGGACGATATCGAGGATAAGCAAAGGAAGGACGAGGAGGAGGCGGAGAGGGCGATGAACGAGCTTGGCGCGGTACCGCCTCCACCTCCTGCGGCGATGCGGAACGGCGATCTGGATGTGGGCATGGATTACGACGGTTTGGATGACGAGGCCTTGGCGAAGTTGGCGATCCCCGCGGCGGCGTAGATTTGATCTATTCCTTGGGCGACATATCTGTAGCACTATTGAGGTTTGGGTATACCATGCATCTACCATTCCACCTCAGAAAGAGCTGACCTGTTTGGGATCGTCTCGCCCGGCGTAGAATTTCTCGAGGAACGTGACAGGGGGTGGAGGATCGTCGTATCGCTTGAACCAGCTCATGATGTGGGGCTAGCAGCCGTCAGCGCGATTAGCTTCAACCAGAACCGCACCACGCATCGCTGGCAAGGGGACATCCCGCAAACTGTCAGGGGACACAGCGACCCGTCCCGGCTGCTCGGTGTCAGGGAGACACGACTCACCTCCTGCTTCCAACAATTCATCGTCTCCTGATACTCCTGTTGATTCTTATGTAACAACATGTCGATGATGCCCAGATCGTTGATGTGTCGGTTTCGCTCGAAATCTTGGCGGATCTTTAGGCGGATCATGGAGGGGGGTATGGAGAGGGAGTAGAGGGAGACGATCTCGGGCGCCTGCGGGGGTGAAGGGGAACGGAGTTGAGACCCAATCGATGACAACGTAATAAAGTGAGTTGATCGTCGCGATAGAAGGATGTGGGGAGATGAGAAGGTGATTGACATCACGGTCAGCTGAGACAAATCGCATGAGCTGATAACCACTGACCGAGCGATACCACTGTCGATAAGCATTGATGCTTCCCCGCCGCGCTTCCTCCATCGAGCCCGACGTACCCGACATCTTCGCGAGTCGTGCGGGAATGGTGGTCATTGTGGGTGGTGTGATGACTTTCGTGCGACACTCGGGGCTGAACTAGTACGAAAGAATGGGCATTTCCCGTAGTGTGGCAGTTTCTCGTCGGGAACTTCGGCGGACATGCACCAGAAAGATCATTCCTCTTGCTGACCCGGGCGTAGCGGTGGCAGCGGAGTGGGAAGTCCGCATCGATGATTGACTCGTGCTTGGGATATCTTATCCCCGTCACATCCGCAGCATCAAAGACGCTGCGAAAGATGTCGCCCTCTTGTCGCTGCCGCCGGTCACGCCGGGGTGGCCTCGCCAAGAAGTCCCAAGTCACCTCCAGGGTTTGGGCCGGTGAGGTGTATGCTTTCAACGATAGGTGCGTGACTGACGGTCAAAGGCCGGCGAGGAGGTGCTCGTCCTGAATACGATCCGATGTCTCGCTGCAGATCTTTGCCAGCAGGTCCGGGCCCCCTTCACATGATCCGTGATGAACCGTTGACGACCCGCAGTTCAAAGGCGGCCACCCTGGGACTGTCATGGGTGCAGCAGCCATCGGCGTAGCCCTCTGGCGCTATCACATGCCATGCAATCCTTCTCACCCCGACTGGTTCGCTCGTGACCGTGTGTCTCTTCTCTCAACCCACATCTGCCAATACTGAGCTCAGTCCGAATCCAAGCTTCGTGCTGTCCGCCGGCCACGCCTTCCTACTGCAAGACCTCATGCTCCACTTCACCGGCTACCCCGCCTGGATGATGGACGAGATCAAGAAGTACCACGCGCCAGTGACCGATGGGATAGCAGCGGGACATCCGGAGATCGATTTCCCCGGTATAGAGGTGACGACGCGTCCGCTTGGACAGGGGATCGCGAATGCCGTGGGGATGGCAGTTGCGGGGAATATGGTGGCGGCGACGTACAACAAGCCGGATTTCGATACAGCGCCGGGCAAGATATGGTGCTTTACCGGAGATGGGTGTTTGCAAGAGGGAGTCGGCCAGGAAGGTGGGTTTGTAGGGATGGGTAGAGCTGATGAGGTAGCTATCTCCATGGCGGGACATTGGGGATTGGATAACCTGAATCTGATCTATGATAATAACGCGGTCACGGTGGACGGAAATATCGATCGTTGATTCACGGATGATACGTCTGCCAAGCTGAAAGCGGTCGGATGGCATGTCATCGAGGTCATGGATGGCTCCAACGATGTGAGCTCCGTCTAGCCCTTTGCTATGGGTATTCTAAGCTAAATCTCGCCCAGCTCGCCGGGATCATCGCCGCGCTCGACCAGGCCCAAGCGGTCAAAGGCAAACCCATTTTCGTCAAACATCCGCACCATCATCGGTATGTCCTCGCGCAACCAGAATACCGGAGTGACCCACGGTACCGCGCTCGGCGAAGACGACGTCGTCTTCGTCAAGACCCAGCTCGGCTTCAATCCAGACGACAAATTCGTCATCCCTCCCGCGGTATACGATTATTTCGCAGAATGTGAGCCGCAAGGAGAGGAGCTCGGGGCGGAGTGGAATACCATGTTTGAGCGGTACAAGCCGGAGTACCCTTACCGAGGGGGAGGAGTTGGAGAGGAGACTGAGTGGGAATTTGGTTGATGGGTGGGAGAAGTCGGTGCCAAGGAAGGAGCAATTGCCGAAAGGACCGATCGCGACGAGGAAGGCGAGTGGGATTGTGTTGAATGCGCTCGTGCAGCGGGGTAAGACGTTCGTCGCGGGAAGTGCGGATCTGATGAAAATCGACGTTTGTCAATTTCGACGGGATGACCGAGTTCCAGAACGTAGGTACTCCCACCTTGTTCACTTCTCAAACTGAGGACCCTTCAGCCCGATAGCGGGCTAGGCGACTACTCTGGGCGACAGATCCGATATCGTATCCGGGAACACGCCATGGTCGGCGTAGGAGACGGTCTCGCAGCGTCCCACAAGGACACATTCATCCCGTGAGTCACCTCCCCTTTCTCTGATCCTCATCCTCTAACCGTACACTCAGGATCATGTCGACCTTATTCATGTTCTGGCTATACGCCGCTCCCGCCGTCCGGATGTCCGCCCTCCAGCCACTCCGTTGGATCGGCCACGCGACCCACGACGCCATCGGGATCGGTGAGGACGGACCGACGCATCAGCCTATCGCGCTCGCGGCGTTCTATCGCGCGTTACCATGGATCAACCTCATCCGACCGGCCGACGCGGAGGAGGTGGTGGGTGCTTGGCTCATGGCCCTTAGCGATAATCTCCCGAATCTTTTCGTGCTCAGTCGACAGGGGGTACCGCTACTTGAGGGGAGCGATCGGGCTGCCGTGGCAAAAGGCGCTAATATCGTGCACGGCGGAAACGAGACACCCGACATCACCCTCGTAGCCACCCGGCGCCGAAATCTCCCGATCCATCGAAGTCGCAAAACTCCTGTCAAAGAAAGTCTACAAAGTCCGCGTCGTCTCCATGCTTTCGATGAAACATTTCGACCGCCAACCGGTATCCTACCGCGGCCTCCCAACCACCACCTCCCTGGTCGTCGCCATCGAGGCATGGGGATCGTTCGGGTGGGCAAGGTAGGCCCATGCGGGATGCCACATGCATACATTCGGGAATGGTGCGCCCCAGGAAGCGCTCTATGAGCATTTAGGATTCGGGGGAAGTGGGGGAGTGGGCGGAGGGGAAGAGGAAGGAGGGTGGGGGGTGGGAGCCGCCGGCCGTGGGGGAATTTGAAGAGTTGCTTTTGGGTCTTGTTGGGCATTAGGGGTGGTAGGATGGCTTGAATCTTGTTTGGGTATCTGATGCATGTATAGATTCGTTATCTTGATTCAAACGATGAGTATAAGGCTCAAAGCCATCAAACTGACAGGACGACGTGCCAGCAGCCACATAAAGCCTCCACTCAAACCTGTAAACCCACTGAGGTCGAGGTGACATGCTTGCTGACCATCACTCCAGCTCATTCGACATCGTCACGTACAATGTACAGCCGGCCTATACTGGGCAGCTTTACCCTACAGGTCCTCCCCCTTCCAAACATGCCTTTTAGCCAAATCCCAATACCCCTCATACCTCGGCGTCAACCAATCCTTCGCCTTCGTATCCGTCTCCGCATGTCTCGCTCTAAACACCTTGAACATCCGTTCTGGCACCTCACCTTCCCAGATCAGCTCGCACGTGTTATCCTCTAAACTCTCGGGACCCTGCTGGATATGCCGGGTCATGCTCGGTCCGCCATCTTCCTCGTCTCCGACGGCACCGTCGTCAAGGGGTCGAGCTTCTTCTGTCCAATCGATTCGAGAAAGGAGGAGCTTCTTATAATGCTTGACACCCTTGTCGACGCCTTCGACTAAGACGAGCGCAAATGAGGGGTGGAAGATGCACACTCCGGAGAGGAGGTCCTTCTTGGCAGTTTCTCGAACCTTGAATTTGTGTCGACCATTCGTGAGGTATTTGATCCTGGATACATCAGCTTGGATCGCTCATTGATTTGAGCTCACTTGAACGCCGCCCCGTAGATCCCCTTGCTTTCCCTCGCCTGCATCGCCGAATACTCCTTCTCCTTCCTCTCCTCCGCCGTCAGCTTCCGCTCCTGATTGTCCTTCTCATGCTTGTGCGCCCGCATCGCCACCTCCCTTTTCACCTTCGCCTCCACCTTCGTCGGGTCTTGAACCGCGTCCGAAGTGAGCACCTTCATCAGGTTCGCCAACCGAACTTTCGGCGGATCAGGTGGGATGAGGCCCATCTTCTGCCGATCCCGCTTGTCCTCGAGCTCAGCCTGTCGTCGTTGTCGACGCATCTTCCTCTGTTCCTTCTTCGTGAGCATGAGACCGCGTTCGGGGTGCCTCTTGTCTCCGGGGGCCGCGATGGGGATGGGGTGTTGGACAAGGTGGGTTATGAGAGAGTCTCCGGAGGTTGTGATCCATTCGACAGCGGATTCGATGTCGTCGTAGGTGCTCCCCTCGGGCAGGATTGCTCGATCCCACCATTCGACCTCTGGTGGCGGTTGGCGCTGCAGACGTCAGTCATAGGACAGCCGATTAAAGTAGTACTCACCTTCAGACTCCTTTCCAGTGTATCGAACTCGCTGTCCAGACCCGCTTTCCGACTCGCCTCCGCGATCCTCAACCTCAATGCCTCCATCTTCTGCTCATTCCGCTTGGCGTCGCCTTGGCGGACATACTTCCCAGGCTGGCTAAACTGCAGGTTCTTCGAGCGCCTAGATGAAGCCGGTGCGTCTTCCGGCGCAGGACTGTTCGCAGCGGGAGTAGACGCATAGGGGTTGAAAACGGGCGCGGCTACAGCCGGTCGGACGGGTTCAGGCGGGGCGAGGGATTGATTCGCCTTGACCGTGCTGAACTTCGGTGCCATGGTCTTATACCTATCCCTCTCCTTCTTCTTCTCGTTCTTCTCCTTCTGCTGATTCTGAGTCGCTTCGCTCATAAGCAGTGGGTGGAGCGCGATGGAAGACGAGCCGACGGGCATTGGAGCAGGGGAATCGACTTTCGGCATAGACCCAGACCCAGACAGATACGGGTTCTTCGCTCGAGCGTTCAGAGCTTCAATCTTTGCTTTTGCGCCTGCGAGCCGTTCTGCAATGGAAGTGTCCATGGTCGCAGGTGGCGGTAGGGAAGCGGTCCCGGCCGGTCGTGCCGGATGGGTAGGAGCAGGTGCGGGAGAAGCCCGGGCTTCAACCTGCGCCTTCTTGGCGGCAATCTGTGCTCGGATGGCGGCGAGATCTGGTGTTTGAGCGGGAGCAGTGGATGGAGGAGGGGTAGCGGTGGCAGAAGATTGCTTGAGCTGAGCCTCGGCTTGAGCGTTCTTCGCCGCTATCTGGGCTCGAATGGCGGCGATGTCGAATGATGCTCCGGTCGCTGATGCATCAGTCCGAGCACGCTTCGCGTCGGGAGGCGCTTCGGAAGCGACATCGCCGCTGCGGCGACCCCACATGATGAGTCCAAGGTCGTGGTGATTGGTATGAGAAGGATGGAAGGTGCCATCCAGTGACCAGAAAACCCCTTATTCCACCCCTCCACCTTAGACAGGAATCTGGTGGCTCTCTGTCGTGAAGAGCGGGTAGATGAAAACAAGACATATGCATATGATGGCTATTCCCAAATGAGCTTCCCCTTCGCATCCAGCGTCGCCTTCGCTGCAGTCCCCTTCTTCTGATTGTATATTTCGGTGATTCGCTCTCTGCTCAAAATCAGCATTTGCCACCAAGAATTAGCATCAACGAGGATCACTTCTCGATATCCCTCTTATGCACTGCCAAGCGCCTCTGCCTGTCCGCCTCATCCGCTGCTTTGGCCGCCTTCTTCGCCTCCGACTTCTTCGCGTTCTTCCTCTGGATCTTCGTAGATACGGGCAGAGGAGAGGTAGTAGACTGAGATGAGCCGGGCGTCATGGAGACCGACACCGTTTCTAAGAATGGAACGTCGGCAGCTGAAGGCGAAGAGGTGTGGAGCACTGACTCTTCTTCTTGCTCGGCACCACATCCCACCCGTCATCCTCTTTGATTCCCGCAGTGCCGGTCCCGGATGTCTCGTCCTCGGAAGAGCTCGAGGCGAAGTCCGCTTCGTAGTTTGATATCTTTTGCTGGACTGGTGCCGCCAATGTGGGAGCGGATGCAGGGGTTGGTTCGGGAGCTGGGGCCGGAGTAGCGGAAGTGGCCTTCGAGGTGACCTTCATGACTCGAGCATGGGTTGCAGGGCGGTCCTCAGGGGCGAGCATGCTAGGATACCATGTCAGCTTGAGCCCAGCATGAGCGACTCTAAGCTCGAGCAGGTTGGAGTATTGACGTCCAAGAAGTCCGAGCTTGATTGGAAGGGAGTAAAGGGCTTTGACCGATAGCTAAGAGGTATGGTAACTCACTCGTCAACCTTCGTCTTCCGCGCCTTCGGTGCGAGTCTCTCCACCAGCGTCTTTGGCATGGCCGACTGGGATCCTCCAGCGACAGCTGCGAAAGAAGGCGACCCATTCGTCACCTCGTCCGGCATCGACGTGGAGTTTCCAGCCTGCTTCGCCGCTTGGGCAGCTCTGCTGACATCCTCGCCTGACCCGCTTGGCTTCCGCTTGCCCTTGGACCCCGTCTTTGCCGCCGGCTCTGACTGAGCCTCCTCGGCTGGGGTCGGCTTGGACCTCTTCTTGCCCTTCTTCTTTGCCGCGTTGGAGCCGGACCCGCCGGGAGCTTTGGGGAGATATTGGTAGCCGACAGCGAGGACTACTAGGAGAGCTGCGCCGACGAGGGCTTCCGTGGAAATATATGGCATGGCAGACACTCTGAGATCAGCTGATCAGACAAGAAGTGCTGTAGTCATGTATGTGTTTTATGTTGTGTGTTCGCGTCGAGATGGGGAAAATGGACGAAAGCTTCATCAAGTCATTTATGCCTCATTCGGCAATTATCCAAGAGGACACGCCAACTACTCGCCGCCGTGAGCGTCGACGTTATCTAGACGTTTGCGATTGCTTGCTTTCCGGAACTTTCTCTTTTGGGCTGAGCAGACAGTCAGTCAGTCGATTCACGGACCTGGTAGGTCCGTGAATCCCCTCGAATACACGCCGCGAGCTGGCCAGTAGCGATGGGTCCCTTTGTACCCTCCTATCCGAGGTCTCGCTGAGTTGAGGCTATCAACATGATGGCTTCCAAATGGTGGTCCTTCTCTGCTTATGCTGACAATCCCCAATAGGATAGCTTGAGATTCTAGAGTCACGCCTGACGAGCTAGACGAACCATTCCATTCCCTCATCATGGACCAGCAACTCATCTCGCTTGTCAACAAGGCGAGCAGTCTTCTAGAGGAATTTGAATGCATAGCCGACAATGATGATCATAGCTTCAAGATGTGTTCGCGTCCATCGGCGTCTCCAACAACATCGTTAGCATTGCCCTCCTTCCAGTCGAGCTTCGCTGACAAGCTGGCAGGACCTCCCTCAAATCACGGTCATTGGTTCGCAAAGTAGCGGGAAGTCCTCGGTGCTGGAGGTGGGTCATCATCCAGTGGTCCTTCAGGATTGACGGGGGTCACAGAACATCGTCGGGCGAGACTTTCTGCCTCGAGGTACGGGCATTGTGACTCGACGGCCTTTGGTAGGTGGCCGACGTCCGTAACTGAGCCGCGCTGACGATCCTCAGGTACTTCAACTGATCAACCGACCCGCAACGAGCAAGCCTAATGGTACTGCATCAGAGAAGCCTGGTGAGCATATCTGGTTGGCTGTGCTGATAAAGTAGAGGAGGCCATGTCGAATGTGCAGCTGAACGAAAACAACCCGGATGAATGGGGAGAATTCTTGCATCTTCCAGGGCAGAAATTCCACGACTTCCACAAGATCCGAGAAGAGATTGTTAGAGATACAGAGAAGATGACGGGGAAGAACGCCGGTATGTGGGAAAGCAGTCCTGTCGGAAGATCCCTTACATCCGCAGGAATATCGCCCAATCCCATCAATCTACGAATCTTCTCCCCCAGTGTCCTCACACTCACCCTCGTCGACTTGCCCGGTCTCACAAAGGTCCCGGTCGGCGATCAACCTCGTGACATCGAGAAGCAGATCCGAGACATGCTCCTGCGCTTCATTTCCAAACCCAATGCCATCATCCTCGCTGTCACCGCTGCTAATACGGATCTCGCCAACTCGGACGGTCTCAAAATGGCCCGCGAGGTGGATCCGGAGGGAACGAGAACGATCGGGGTATTGACGAAGGTGGACTTGATGGATCAAGGAACGGATGTGGTGGATATTCTTGCGGGACGGGTTATCCCTTTGCGGCTAGGATACGTGCCGGTGGTGAACCGAGGGCAGCGAGATATCGATCAGTCCAAGTCGATCGCTTTGGCGTTAGAGAACGAGAAGCGATTCTTTGAGAATCATGCAAGCTATTCGACCAAGGCGCAATATTGCGGGACGCCATGGCTTGCAAGAAAACTCAATATCGTGAGCCATGCCACCGGCAGCCATATCTGACTCGTGCAGATCCTCATGCATCACATCCGAAACACTCTACCCGATATCAAAGCGCGGATCAGCCAACAATTGCAGAAGTACCAGGCCGAGCTCCTGACCCTGGGTGGACCGATGGGCGAGACCAACCCCGGCAGCCTGGTGCTTTCCACTATTACCGAGTTCTGTTCCGAATTCCGCGCTGCCATCGACGGTAATACCAATGATCTGTCAGTGAACGAGCTCTCTGGCGGTGCGCGTATCAGCTTCGTCTTTCATGAGCTCTTCAACAACGGCGTCAGAAGCATCGATCCATTCGACCAGGTCAAAGACGGCGATATCCGGACAATACTGTACAACTCTTCCGGCTCAACGCCATCTCTTTTTGTCGGAACCACAGCATTCGAGGTCATCGTCAAGCAGCAGATCCGGCGGCTTGAAGATCCGGCACTCCGATGCTGTTCCTTGGTGTATGATGAGCTCATCCGGATATTAGGGCAGCTGCTGGCAAAGACTGTGAGTCAACCTAGCTCGAGCTAGCTGACATCAGTCCACCTTCAAACGCTATCCCGAGCTAAAGGATCGGTTCAACCTTGTTGTGATCAACTTCTTCAAGAGCTGCATGAACCCGACCAACAAGCTTGTCACCGACATGGTGGCGATGCAGGCTTGCTACGTCAACACCACACATCCTGACTTTCTCAACGGCCACAAGGCTATGGCGATCGTTACCGACCGGATGAATGCGAACAAGCCGATTGAAAAGCCGGTCGACCCGAAGTCTGGCAAGATCCCACCGGGAGCATTGAACAATGGAAAAGACCTCGACGCGGACATCAAGAAGGAGGAGCCGAGCTTCTTCAATAGCTTCTTCGCTAAAGATAAGCAACCGAAGCGCAAAGGAGGACAGATGGATGCACCGCCGGCATTGATCAAGCCGATAGCTTCATTGAACGACAGGGAAATCATGGAGACGGAGGTCATCAGTGAGTCACCTTGATTCGCACCGCTGACCGTAGAACTCCTCATCATGTCATACTTCTCCGTCGTCAAGCGAGAAATGATCGACATGGTTCCCAAAGCAATCACCCTCACCCTAGTCAGCTTCGCCAAGGAGAACTTGCAGCGAGAACTTCTGGAGCACCTTTACAAGCCGGAAGTACTGGAAGAGCTGCTGAAGGAATCACCGGACGTCGTGGCGAGGCGGAGGGAGTGCGTGAAAATGGTTGGCGCTCTGAATTCAGCGGAAGCGATTGTTGCTGCGGTATGATTGGGCCTGTTGGACGATGATGTCACGAGACTCGCATGCGTTATGGGTCAGTCAGTCGTAAGACTACGCGCTATTCGTGCACAATCAAGAGACTATATTGCCCATGGTCATCACGATGCGTGATATACCTATCTCGTCTGTCTATGCTCCGTGGTTGCTGCGTGAATCGACAAGCTCAACCCGCCCGACCTCGCTTCTGCGATCCACCACGAGAAGCCGTAGCCCCCCTCTTCGCCGGACCCTCAGACTTGACCTCATTCCTTCCGCCAGCTACCGCGCACGCCGCCTCGAAGGCATCGAGGAGCGCTTGAAAATCGCAGGTATCACAACTGCCAAAGAGGTCATTTCTGTTCATCCCGAGCTGCCTGCAAAGTCGTCAGACCCTGCAATTCGCACAGCAAGAACAAACGCACGTCAGACGGGGAGTGGAGATGCCAAATGCCATCCTTGCGAGTAATCGACTGTCATCTCGCACCCCACAAACTCGCAGAATACAATCAATGGCATTTTGCGATGGTGCCTCGTAGCTTGGACTGTAGCGTAGAGGTGTTTTGATTTTGCAGTACTGTGACGAAGCCGAGCGTTTGTCAGCCAGTTCTTACGCAAGTTGGGGCCCGGACGACTGACCGAGCAGTTTCCACATCGTCCATTTGGCACGCTCTCACCATCTCCAAAGTATGTTGCCAATGCCAGGGCGAAGCCTACCTTCTTGTCAATCGGCGCAATGAGGACTAAGAGATACGCACATTCGGACCCAGTCGCCACGTTGATGACGCTTTTCAGCCTTAGCAGCTCCTTCTCCTCCCTCTCCACCATCGTCTTAGCCAGTTTCACCGCAAGTTCCTCGAGGTCTGCGGGCGTCGACGGGAGCTCCTCGTCCGGCTTGAGCAGGCGGAACTGAGCGCGAACCTGAGAAGGCGTAGTCTCGATGTAGCCGCCGAGTTCCCATCCGCTGATCACGGCAGCGATTCGTTTGCGCGATATACCACTGGCACTGGCGGTATCCACCACATTCACCTGTCATCAGCGGTCAGCAGGTCGAGGACTCACCTGCTTGCTGGTGGCTCCTGACCAGTGCGACCTGATCGCCTTCGCCGCTGGATCTGAGTCTTGCATGACTTTCCCCCATCCATTGGCTGTCTTCTGCTTGATAGTGTACACCTCGTAGTACGGGGTTCGTGACCGCATCAGACCGAAGTCCACCTCCAGGAGGGCGAAAAGTAGGTTAAGCATATTCGGCTATGTTTTGGTCAGCGGGGTCACGCGAAATGGACAGGTGGTTCACGCGGATGTCGAAGTCCTTTGATTGGTTCAACAAGTTGAACGCGAGGGTGTTTTCGTCGTCAGGCTCAGTAGTAAATACGGCAGTCAACCATTTCTGCAGAACCCCCTTCGAGCACCTGTAAGACTTCAGCAAAGCGTCCGACATCGGATGACTCACGCATCCGCTCGCGCAAAGCCTTCGAGCACCGGGACGTCCGCCGCGCAAAGGTACAAGCAGCATTCCGAGACCAGTCCGTCCCGTCCCGCGCGTCCCATCTCCTGACTCAGACCTTCTCAGCTTCGCCAGAACTTAGGACGGCATGCTTACGTCCAATTCTCAAGCGATTTTGGCAGCATAAGGTGATGAATCTGCCGGATATCGTTCTTGTCGATCCCCATGGCAAAGGCGATCGTCGCGCACACCACCCCAGTATCGCTGGCCATGAACCAGTCCTGTACCTCTGGATGCGCTTCATCTCTCCTTCTTAGATGACGTGGTGAAGATCTACCTTTCCGCTTCTCCGTCTTCATCCCCGCATGGTACATCTCGCATAGTATCCCTCGTTGTTTGAGCATTTGCATAGCAGTCTCCGCCTGTCTCTGCAGGGTCACGTAGATGATTGCCGGTCCTACCCTCGTATCAGCAACTTTTCACATTCGGAAGGCGACAGAGCAGCCCACCCTTCCGTGACTTCAACTTCGGAGCGAGAATCGCCATCTTCTCATCCATGGTATTCGCGATGACCGCCGAAATATGCAGGCTGGACATAAGCTTGACAAGAACAGCAAATGAGTGAGATTCACTTTGAGCGATATATCGGCGTTCGGAATGCCCCGTACGACTCGTCGATATCGAAGCCCTCGCAGATGTCGCTCGCGACGGACCGGGTCGCGGTTGCTGTGAGGGCTAGAACGCGTTCGGCGTTGATCTCTTTGCCGAAACGGGCGACTTTGAGGTATTCTAGCGATCACTTCAGCCAGAGAGGTGTATCGAACAAGCAGGTCGTACCAGGTCGGAAGGACGGTCCCCACTGTGTGCTCAGATATCATCAGAGATAGGTTTGATGTCTCAGGTCACCCACCTCGGACACACAGTGAGCCTCGTCTACTGCCAGCAATGATACGGTGATCCCCTCGATCAGTCGGATGAAGCTTTCTGCATCTCGTCATCCGGCAATTCTGGACCAATGGGTTTGATCCGCACCGTTGTTGAGCCTGATGAGAAGATGCTCAGCAATCAGGCTCCTAGTGGCGTATGGAAGGGAAAAGGCCCCTCTCACCTCTCCGGCGCGACGTACAGCAGCTTCAGCTCCTCGACAGCGCTCAGCGGAGGGTTTACTTATCATTTGGAGTGACTCACTCCCGACCTGACGCCCTGCTTCACCGCCGCCGCCTCTCCCGGACTCAACGTCGAGTCCAACGAAGCGGCCTTCACGCCCTTCCGCTGCAGTACACCCACCTGATCCTTCATCAAGCTCAGTAACGGGGAGATGACGATCGTCAATCCATCGAGTAATACACCCGGTATCTGATAGCAGAGACTCTTGCCGCCGCCTGTGGGGAAGATGACTAGGGCGGACGCGTTGTCGCCAAGGAGGCGATGCAGGACCGCTTCTTGGGATTCCCGGAAGCTGGAACGATCAATGACTCGTGGTGAGGAGAGCTGAAGGGCTCACCCGTCATAGCCAAAAGTATCCTTCAGGACTCGTCTGGCGTCATCCATCCTCACGACTGGACATATGGAAGGCCATTGATGGCCGGAGTCCAGGATGAAATCAAACATGGACGATTCAGGGGGACCCTGAACAGCGTTTCAGTTTCAGATTCCCGAGTGTGCTTCATGTATCGTTATTCCCAGCATCCTGAGCCCTCCGGAATCACTCATCTTACATTTATAGCAATACAGAAGATCCCAAAGTCCCTTTGCTCAGACAAATGAGCGCCTCGCGTCCCGTCTATACTCAAGGAACATCTGGTGGAAATAGCAGATGAAGAAGGAGTACACGGCGCAAATGACGATGTTGTCGAGCTGTAGAAAGTCAGCTTGGAAGCCGCGGACGGAAAGGTGACCTACCACTCGGTCCGAGTATGCGTATTTGCTATCCGTCCCGTTATATGCCGCATCTCCGATGGCACCTTTGACCTTAGTGAATGACCACAGTTTGATCCCGACAGTAGCGGTCATCCATAGCGATCAGAAGCTGACCAGGAATATCCAGGCCAAGCCGTGAGGTCGAGCAGGTCGGGACCAGCCACCTCGACTCCAGGCTGGCGAAGGAAGGTAGAGGCTGACGAGGACGATGACGAGCGGGATGAAGCAGAAAGGGAGTAGACCGATCCCCTGGTGGTCGGTGGAGAGACGGGCGATCTCGAGTACATGCATTGCGAAGAGGGCAATGATGAGGAAAGTCGAGAGGACGAGTATGGCGATGCGCGCCTTGCGCCATTGACCGCTCCAGGTCGATCCGGTATTGCGAGACTGCAAGGTACGGGGGTGAGAAGGCGGGATCATTTTGACATCTTCGCCGGACGGGGGTACCATCTCGACGTCTCCTCGATCTGATCACGATCAGTGAACGGAAGCTACGGAAGGACAGGCTACGCACTGGGACAGGTGGTGGTAGTCACTGTCCGTCGTCCTCGCATGACCACCAAGAGGAGTATGGCTACCAACATGAAGATCCAGCATCCTATGGGAAGGAGGATGGTGTCGTCGAAACATGACGTTAGGACGTGCAAGGAACCGGTGGTATATGGGCCCTGTCGGCTTTTTAGCATCTCAAGATCTTCAAAGAGACTCAGCACTCACGATACCGCCATCGACTCGGTTGGTGCAAATCATGAGGACTGATGTTCTTGGCGTTCTATCTCAAGCTGTTTAAGGGGATGCTCAAGTCACAACAAGATCTGAGCGCTCGAGGAATGGCTTGACGATGTCGCTGCCTAGGTTCGATATGGTTTTGAGCTGAGTGACGGTCCTTTTGAGCGACTTGGCTAAAGTGGACGAATATGAGTCGATGATCCCAGAAGTCTATGCTACATTCAACGTTGGTTATGTACTGTTCATTAATGGTGGGACGATCTTCATTGACCGGGCTTGAGGCGACTGATTTTTTATTCCGCCAATATTAGATGTCAGGAGACCGACACGTTAAATGTTGGACCCCTATCAAGTGCTTGAATGCTTGATACCTTGATGTGATATGTCCTGTACCACCCCGCTTCGGCCGCCATCTTCTCTCCGCGACGTTGAATCAGGAGCCTTTTCTCCGAGAACCGCTACTCCAGGAACGACATCAAGAGAACCTCCCCTGCTATGTCTCGACAAGACACTCATCCCTGCCGCGCTGTCACCGGTCTTCGAGCTGAGGAGGGAGTATGGCACGGGAGCTAGACAGATGTCCGCATTCACCATGCTTGAGGATGTGGCGATGGCGACGTTAGACGCGGATAAGACTACAAGAGGGGTGCGTTTCCTTGCGACGACTCAGTCGACAATCAACTTGACGACTAGCAGGCTGCTTTGAATCGCGAATTAGACGTTGTCATGAAGCGCCTCACAAGTGACCATAGTCCTACCACCAAATTGACCCGTTTACCGAAACGGGATGATCTTTTATTCCGGGTCAGGGTGCTTTGGCTTCTTCACGATGGAAGACCAATGAGGGCCAGAGAGCTAGTCGTACAAAGAGTTCACCTCGGATCAGGTGCACGAGAGAAGCGGCCACTATCAGCTCCGCAGAAGAAGCCTGCGACAAAATGGAAGGAGCCAATCAAGTCAGAACCCAAAGTGAGAGCGTGCAGCTGGGATCGCCCGTGTCCTCGGTCGACTATCATGGCGGAAGAGGTTTCGATGCGGACGAGAATGCCCGAGTACGAAAGAAGCAGAAAGGGGCAAAGGCGGAGTCCAGTGAGAAGTGAGATATGCCACCCAGGGGCGAGGGAAAGACATGGGCGCAAAGACGACCACGCCGAATGCGAACTTGAACTTGCTGCCCGACGCCTCAATCGAATTACAACAGGTCGTTAAGCGAGAGCGGTCAATCTCTGCGGGGTCGCCGGTATCTGGCTTGGCGTATGGCTATTTGCTCCAGGCCTTCCCGGCGCCGTGAGAACCCGTTTTTTCCCAGCCGAAGATAATTGGGTTCAGGCGAGATATATGGGCGGCGAACGGCAAAATCATCATCTCGCACGGGTCAGATGCAGCTTTTCTTGTGAGCTGATGGTAAGAAGCGGCGGTCAGTGCTTCCGCACTACCGGTCAGAACGGCTGCAACAACGAAGCGGCCCTCCAAGCCGATCAGTCACCAACCGATGCCCGAGTCGATACCCTCCTTCGTGCGGCGGGGAATCGGACACCCATCATCCTTATCGCTGGCAAGGTGTATGACTTCCTCCCATGGAACCTTGAGTACGCATACGCAGTTCTGGGCTGGTGAGTGAAGCGTCACGTTCTGTGCTGAGCAGAAGGTACTGGATATCTGCTACGTGGGCGGAAGCTGAACCCGTGGCGAGGGGGATCCAGCCGCCGAACGGAAGAAAGAACTTTCACCGGTACAAGATCCGGTTCGACTGGGTGCAGGGCCAGGGATCACCCTGGTGGGACCACGGCACCATTCACTTGATCTGCCCCAGCATCCCCGCAAGCATTGCTCTGAGCCCGTGTCCTCCAGGATCGGCTTCTCTTTGATCCTGCCCGCTACCGAATCCAGCCCGCCCAAGCCAGGGAAATCGACTTATTCAATCGACGCGCTTTCTCGGTATCCACTCGATGCTACTTCGACCATTTCAGCAGCTTGAATCATTGCCGCAAGATGAGTATCAAAGGGCTCTTGAACCCGGTGCCGGTCTCGGGACTGCTGACGCCTCCACCTACTCCGGACAAACTCGCCGCGCCGCATCAGTCTCACTTTCTGAATCCGCATATGGATATCGAGTCGAGTAGGATGACGCCTTGCTCGGAGTGACGGCTATGAGTCCGACGAAGAAGACGAGGAAGACGCTCAATATGCGAAGCACTTTCAAGCGGCAGATTCTCCTATCGCATCGAGTGACGATGCGATCAATTGCTTGTGAGCTCCTGTATCGTTCCTCTGTCGTGCTAATGGAGACAGCACCATCCTGTCGTCGAAGTACTGCCCGAGCTGTACTCAGACCAGCCCGCAGGTATATCGAGAAGGCTGGATCTGTCTTCGACCAACATGCAAGCAATTCTGGATGCTCGACACGATCCTTGGCCTCCAGCCCATTCCTCCCGGATTCAGCTCGGCGTATTCTCCCGCGTTCTTGAAGTGTGTTCCAACCCCAAAGGAGTTAGTGAGGTTGCCATATGGTGTGGTTCCTTCGCCTCCTGTAGAGGTAGGAGAGCGGGGCGAGCCGAATACCTTGCCAGCTGGAACGAGAACGCTTTGGAAAGTGATGTCGCGATCATGGACTTCAGAGATGACCACCAGGCTGGGTGTGCGGATCCTGAGGGAGGGCAAAGTAGGAATGCCCCACAGCTCGCACCTCTCGATCCTAGCGCCTTCGCCTCCGCTGGTAATCTCCGACCTATCTCACCACCCTTCCTAGGTGATGCGATAGTCGATCCCAAGTCTGGCATCAGCGTCCTGATGAGACGAACAGATTGGCCATCCGCGACCGTCATGCTATATGAGCTGCCTGAAAAGTGAGTCGCCGCTGACATGCCGGTCTCATCATCGAAGCGCGGGACGCATCTATCACGTCATCCACGATCAACCGGTGCTAGCGGACGATCTATTCGCAAAGTATCAGCGGGAGGCGGCGAGTATGTCGGTGCCGCTGTTCCAAATACGGGCTCTCAAGACGGTAAGCGGAAGTACAATCTGATCGTCACTATTGATTTACGCCAGAGAACGGTCAGGTCCCGCGATTTCCTCTTCATCTTGCTAATGCGCGTTCTCAGTCAAGGGAGAACTTCTCGTTTCGCGGTCAATTCAGGTGCAAAAATACAAGTACAACGTCGAGGTACTCAGCTTGGCATTCGAAAAAAAGATGAGCTGGCACGACGACCGTGAAAAAGGTAGGTCTCCGCTGTCCAACGATGGCTCATAAATATAGGTCTCTGACCAGTCGTTGCCTCACTCAGTCTTGGCAGTACCGCGACCATGTCCTTTCGGCTCAAAGGTGTCAGGCATGAGATCAATCAGCCATACTACCTTGGCCACGAAGCAGCGAAGAAGAAGCCACCCATTCCGCCGACGGCGCTGCGCCTTACTCTTTCACATGGCGTAGGTTTAAATGAAGATTGCTTGGCTGAAGACTTTCAGGATATCGTGATCATGCAGGGTCGAGAGCTGCGGAAGAGGTACCATCACCTGACGATCCCTCACGGTCTCCGGGTAGCCGCTACCGCGAGGAGCATTACATAGCCGCTGAAAGTCCTTTGGACGCATGAGTCATCAAAGCCAGATTCGAGCTCTATCGCACGGTTACGCACGGGGTCTTCATGCACCTAACTCGCTTTCGCAGACGGAATGATCCGCGCCGAGGACAACACGTTTCTTCCTTCTTTGAATCTTTCCTTTCCTCTGCTTTGATCAGAATTCTTCACACTGTTTTATTCTTCGTGAGTATGAAGTAAGAGCTCAACTGGATAGAATCATCTTGTGCTTACACGAGCCCCCGGGCGTCGACTACATCGCGATAGCTCCTGTCACGATTCGATTTCTCGCCACCTGACCTCGGACTTCCTCTCCCTACCGCAGTCGCCTATTCCTGATCGTCCTGGATTCACTGATCCTCCGCTCGAGAATGCCCATCGACCCGAACGTGGAGGAGGAGTCTACCGGAGGGGAGGCGGAGACGAAGGCGGAGGTGTCGGCAATCGAGATCACCCCGAAGGAAGGGACGTACGAGAAATTTGGGGAACATGTACTGCCGGCAGCGATGGATAAGACGCCGGTGCGCGACTATGGGTTTGTGAAGGTCAAAGGGAAAGAGGAATTCTGGTACGTCGCTTCTAGTGGTTGTGCTTCGCGATTGACCGATACATCAGGCATCCTCGTGTCGGCGCTGCCTCAAAAAGTCATCAAATCGGCCTGTGGCGACGCTTTGGGTTTGCCACAAAGGCGGCCTCTGGAGGGTCGCCTGCATCAACTGCTCCTCCGAGTCGGACTGCGATGATGCCGTCAACCCGCAGGATCCGGACACGCCGCAAGCAAACCGTCAAAGAAAGACGAGGGTGTCGAGGTCTGCGGTACCCGGTGGAGTACGTCATGCGACCCCCTTTCAGAGTCCTACAATGCCATCGGTCTCTTGTTTCCGACGTCCGACATCACCAAGCCTGGGATTGGGCAGGAACCTTATGGAGGCCTGTTCTTTGGCGTTGGCGACCCATCATTCCTGCTAGAGATTTTCGGGCATATGATGCACGAGGACGCCGTCAAACATCGAGATATCCTCCCCGAAGTCAGCGTCGACCCCACAGCTATGGCTGAGGGACTCGAAGAAGGTCTCCTTAGCGCCAGCAATCAGAAGCGCGAGGAGGGATATTTTAAGGAAGCGGACGAAGACGCAATCAACGCGAGTCAGTCGGAGACGGCTGTCGGCAAGGAGGAGAAGCAGGTCCATGATCAAATCCGGTCCATCATCCGTCACTAGTCGGAGCGAACGGGGCGAAGGTGGTTCGAAGTACAAGGAGGAAGTCCTGGAGGCAAAGAAGGACATGAAGAGGTCGGAGAGTGACACCTTAGCCTTCGAGGATGGTGACTGTGACTGGCCTACACGGCTGGACGAGAGGAGGGCAGGGACGCGCAAAAGATTCCGCAAAGACTTCATTGACGAGATCAAGGGTAGCGGCGCTGGCAACGACAAGAGGGAGGCGTGAGGGGAACGAGTTGAAGATTTTTCCAGGTGTGAGAGCTTCTCGCTGCCAACGAGATGTGGATGTATGTATGTTATAGCCACATTACCATGCTTTTTATCACCGTCACGGTTCTTTGCTATTCACTAACATAGTGCTGAAAGCGATTTCCTTGATCCCGTGCAATGCAGGGTATCACCGCGATCAACGGGGACTGATGGCGCGCAACGACGAGGAAATGACGATATACCATGTGTATGATGACATTGACACTTCCACCCTGCGATGTCGTTCGGTAACATTGCATCATTAAGCTGCTTTCCTGCGGCCAGCATGAAGGGGTTATTCTAATTTCGGACCGGGTGTATATGGAGGGGTATGACTGTGACTGCGAGACGGAACCCAGAGCGATGAGGGTATTGCGAACTTTTCTAGCGTTGTTGGTTGGTGATGGGCCGGTGCTAATCGGGATGAAATCAACAGACTGTAGAACGGGGCCACCGCGTCGTCAGATCATTGTTGCGAAGATGACCGGGCCGCACTCACTGCTATCGGCAGCAGCCACACGTCACCATTCTCAGGAATCCTCCTCCGCCCTTTGTCGTCTCCCGCTCGAAATCGGCCTCGCCGACCTGTTGCGAGTTCGCCGCCGTATTGCCTGGCCGCCCATTTATCGTCATAGGGGCCATTGGCTGCATCCCGGCCTGAGATGGGACAGCGACATTAGAGGGGTCATATGATTGGTCTCCTCGATCGTGCGGAGTGAGGGCATTGACAGTAGCAAACGGGTGTCCTTGCTGTGATTGTCGACGAGAGGCTGGAAGGGGACTTGGGGCAGACACGCCGACAATGGCCTGATTGCTCGCGTTGGGCATTGCAGACCCGGCTTGACCCGATTTACGTTGTTTCCTGTCCTCATCAGCGGAATTCGGATAGGTATGAGAGCCCACTCACAGAGGCGAGGGCCCTCCTGCTGGACTACTCCGCAACCGGTCCATCCGTTCCTTATACTCCTTCTCCGGTCGAGTCCGCGTATCCCGTCGAGCCACATCCGCAACAGGCGGTGCCTGAACAAGTCAGCTGGGCCATCAGGACAGGCCTCGCAGCCTACCCCGTTCGTTTCCCATCCTTTCCCATTATTCAGCAACATCCAGTCATATGTCCCGTCATCCTCGTCCCCGTCATTCTTCAACGCCGTAAGGAAAAGCTCCCTCAAAAAGTCGTAATCCGGTGTTTCGTCAAAGGTCAATTTCCGAACATAGTTGAGGTAGATTGCAAATTCCTCTGTGCGGTGTCAGCAATGACGTACCCGTGACAGACGAGACTCACGAGGATATCCCTCCACAAGCTCGGGAATCGGCGTCGTCTGCTTCTTCTCCCCAATCTTCTCATACTTCTGCTTGTTGTTCGCCGCCTTCAACCCCTGCCACGGCAGACCTCCTCGCAAAAAGTAGAAGAAGACGTGTCCAAGGGCTTCGAGGTCGTCTCGCCGTGATTGTTCTGCTGGAATCAGCGAGAACTCCTAGATCCTGGCGGTGCCCTCACCTCTTCCTAGATGAGTATTAATACTCATGTACCGCGCGGTCCCGCTCAAGCTTTTCCGTTCTCGGTAAGGGATGTGCTGCTTCCTGCTCGCGAAATCAGCGTAATTCATGACTATTCACTAAGACTACTCACGTCTTTGGATCTCGATATTGCTTCGCCATGCCAAAGTCAACCACATGTGTTGTGTTGGCCGTCTTTGTCCCAGGCCGACCGATGAGGAAGTTGTCGGGCTTGATGTCTCGGTAGATCAGGTTCTTCTCGTGTATCGTCTGTACTCGGGAGAGCTACGGATCATCAGTATAGTGCGAGAAATGTCTCTCACCATCTGTCTCGCTGTCATACAGCAAGTCTTGACGCTGAATTTACGACCACACAAGTCGAAGAGATCCTCCAGAGATGGTCCGAGCAGGTCGATTACGAGGATGTTGTGAAGACCTTCTTGGCCAAAGTAGTACACCTGGGGGATACCTACTGCGCGATATCAGCAGTGAATACCAAAGAGCGGTCGCACCCACCACATCCGCTAAGAATCTTGTAACTTCGGTACTCATCCCGCAGTTGAGGAGCATCGGATTTGCGCGGTTCCTATAGATATCATGAGCTTGAGGACGCACGGTATAAAGTCACACAAGCTTACGAATTTGATGGCGACGGTTTGAGAGTTTAGGAGATTCGTGCCTGCGATGGGCGAAAGAAATCAGCCTCACATGCCGAGACGCCGGAACTCAACAACAGAAGTGCTGTGCAAGGATGAGCAGGACAAGCAGTCCACTCGTCCCCTACACGGGACCATAAACCTCGAAATGCACCAACTCACCCTCGAATATGACCCCGAACGATCCCTCTCCAATCTTCTTCCCCACCTTGTAGTGAACCCCGACGATATTGCTCGAACTCGACGAATGGCTGCCCGTTGATGAGAGATGCTGTCCGGGATTGGTCGTCGAGATGACGTGCGTCGTCGCCATCTTGACGGAAGACCGCAAGTGAAAACCCCAGCTGGCGACAAGGTGGTGATATTGGTTGAGAGCAGGGAGGGATGTGAGGGGGCTTGAGTGCTTGGAGATGGAGGTTGTCGCAGCTCAGGGAGGGATAATCATGAGTTTCGGTATCGTTTGGTAGAGACGCGGAAGCAGTTGAAGGTGAATGACAGGAGCGCGACGAGGTTGTGGATTTCAAGGGGAGGGAAAGTCCAGTGAGGGAAAGTAGCAGGTGGAAAGGTGAAGCAACGAGCTAATAACGCTCAGTCTCTCGGGCGGAATTGGTGCCGCAACCGGAGAAGTGCGGCGTTATGCGCTTCCGGTGGAAAATCGTTTCTGTTTACCTGAACTCCTTAGCGCAGCCTCGAATCACCAAGGAGTCGGAAGTGCCTGGTTGCATACATCCACCTCTGAACCCTCCATTCAGCTGTGAGCCGATAGGACGAGCAAGTCGAAGGTGTGCTGCATAGCCTTGGAGGGGGAGCATGTCGGCCATTGAGACTTATGTCGACCGTGAGTCTGGCGAGAGCCTATCCGTCGCATCCGGAACTTCTTCTGGCCCTCCTACCCGCTCACCTGAACTTCAGACGGACTGACGAACTGGTCTTACAGACCTCATTCAAGTCATCCTCTACGATGGACGGATCATAGTCGTGGGTGTTCTTCACCCATGATTCCAACCACGAGATTGAGCGTGCTGCAGGGCAGGCTGAATGGCTTCGATATTCGGACGAACCTCATCTTGTCCGATTGCGTCGAACGGGAGTACTCGGCAGAGGGAGTGGAGATGGTACCGCTCGGGCTTTACATGATCAAGGGCGATAATGTGTGAGTATGACTTGCCCCAACGCGTATCGCGCGACCGCTTTCCGCTTCATATCTGGGAATCAGGTTGAAGGATCAAGGCTGCCTCTCGGGGATCTCGGCTCGCCTCTCCCTTTAGCGTTTGCCCCGAATCAACCTGTCTTCGACCGCTCAGGACACCATCGTCCTCACTCATTTCACCTCAATGTCCCTGACTGGTAATAGACAGCTGATGATTCCTCTTTTAGCGCTATCGTCGGCGAACTTGACGAGGAGAAAGACAGTCAGATTGACTATTCGGAAATACGTGCCGAGCCATTAGATTCGATACACTTCGTCTAGTATGACACGACAAGCTTGACAAGATGAAGGGCTCAATTGCCGAGTCTGGTATAGAATATGTTCATACGCAATACCGTGTTGGTACGTTCATCCGGCTAGGTCGAACTTTCGAATCTGCACCGCTAGTAATATATATCGTATATCGACAGAGATGGGTAGATTCATTCAGGCGCAGCGTTTGGTTGAACGATGAAATACTGACCGAACAAAATTGGTAACCGCAGCAAAGAGGCACCGGCGTTCTTTTCGATTCTCGCAGCCACCACGCATAGATCTCATCTATTGTTGCGCAGACCGATGCTTAACAAAAGGGAACACAGCCAAAACAAGTGGCTTGCTCGGCTGGAATGTAACCGACCGATGTCCACGGTCACCGCCAATGGTATCTTCTGAAGAGCACGACCTCTTCAAGGGCGATTACGAGTCTGGCCGAGCGATTCTCGTTCCTGCTCCACTTGAAGCACGAGGCACCAGGTTTTCTTTTCGTATGGACTCGGCATGACGGCCACGTGCTTCGAATCGCCCTTTGACTGCTCTCTGCCGGACGGTTCAAGTAATCAGATATGCGGATTACATACTGTCCGCCCCGGAAGACGTTAAGATGGAGCATAGGCTCCGACGGGGAAGCTGTCCAGAGCGTAGTCGATGATTGGGAAAGCAGGGATTCAGGGATTTCGCCGGCTGATCGGGGGATAAATTGCTCCGAACATCCCTGCAGGGCTGGGAGATTAGATTCCGTACATTTCCTCTGCTGTAAAAATTTGGTCAGGGCGTGAAAGCAGAGAGTTAGTTCGGCGTACCAAATTGCCAGGACCCAGAAGCACGGGACCTGGAGGACCTTTGACCTTCACTTCGCGTTTCCACCTTTGTGTTCGCAACGCCTCGTTGACTATTCACTAAAAGTACGTCCGCGACTCCCGTTCGTGCTCCCGAGGCCGGCTTGTTTGTGCGTCGCAAACTCCACCTGGTCTATCTTTACATTCCACCTTTATTCTTCCTCCATCAATCAAGTCGGTCTTCGCCCCGGCCGATCGCCCGTGCCCCTTAAAAGAAAGTTTTGCTCGTCCTCCGTACTCAATCGCCCGGCTTGGGCAACATTTCAGCCCCTCCTCCACGTTGACACGCTCGATTCGCTTTTCCGGCCAAACCTTCGGCGTCCGAGCACTCCTTGGACGAATTCCTCTCTCGATTCCCGTGGATCTTTCAGTCCTAGACGTCACACGGACATTCTCTTTGGGCACACACGAAAACCTTGACCCATTCTCTGATCGGCGTCGAACCCTCGAAACGTTCTGAACCCGATACGCTCGGACGGTTCCACACAGCGGACGGACTCGTGTCACCAGCCATAGCGATCAGCGCCTGGCACAGCCGCAAAACCCGAGCTCGGACCCCCTACCTTTCGTGCCTTTTTCACCGCAACGACTTATACTCTTTCACGCTTCCGCCTCCCTCTTCTTCCCATCTGTGAGAAACAGCATTCCTCCAACGTTGAGCCGTCGTCGGGTCTGTCGGAGTTCGGTGCACCAGGAGAGGCAGAGGACAAAGATCTGGCTGGACCGTTTGACCAGTCGTGGTTATAGTGAGTTCCGCTCGGACTTTCTGCACGTTCCCCTGTCACACTCTCGTTTCGGTTTCCCCTGAGGCCACTTGTTAAGCAAGCTCTCATTCACCGAGATCCTTCATCTCTTACAGGTTGAGAAACGCTCGCTGACTTTCCCAGCCTCGACGCCCAGCCGCCAATCTGTCTTTCACACCGCCCCTTCCCTCTTCTCGCAGTTCCGGTGCCAGCAGCTATACACCCTATACTCCAGCACAGTCCTCTCGTCAGCAGCAGTACGCCAACGAAGGGTATCAGGACCAGGGCGGGTCCTATGGGTCCAAGGGTGACGTCTGGCTCACCGGGTCGAGCAGCAGCTCCCCGCCGTCGCCATCCCCGTGAGTCTTTTGTCGCTGTTACTGCGAAGCTGACACGCCTACAGACTAGGATCCACTAGCGATTTGCCGACTGGGGGAAAGTACTACCTCTCATCCGAGAGTGCTGAAGACGCCGAGGAGAGCTATAATCGCGCGCGCTCCTCCTCCCAACCCTCAGCCTACCGTCGACATAATCTGAGTCTCAATATCAGCTCACTGCCGGCCCCCTTCCAGAACGTACACCTCTCATCGCCCACATCCCTTGCGAGCAGCGGAGCTCCTTACACCGATTCCTTCTCCCTCAACAACGTCCATCTCGGTCAGGATTACTTTCAATTCGACGAGGCGTCCCTCCCTTCCGCTACCGAGTCCATGCATGAGCCCTATTTCCAGCAGGTCTCGAATCACTTTGGCTACCGCTTGCCTGCTTCTCAGCCATCTAGTCCGGTGAGGAGTATCTACCCTTCCGGACAGGGCCCTTCCGTCTTTTCCGCCGGTCGTCAACGTGGGGCGACTTTCAGCGGATCCTTCTCCCCACATGAAGAGGCAGTTGGTGGACCGCTCCATACCCTTTCACTGGGCCTACTTCCAGCCTCCGCTGTACCCACTCAACTCAGCTTCAGCAATACCCGATCGCCCTTGGACTCGCCATTCACCGAGTCCCCGCTCATCACCGAGTCCCCGCTCATCACCGGCTCCCCTGTCCGGCTGAACGGGGATCAGGGCTACTTCGGAGAGATTCCTCCAGTCACGCTCAACACGGATTTGGATGTGACCGATGTATTGATGGACGACGTATCCACACCTACGCCGGCTATGCCTGCATCCCTTGACCTACACCCATCATATCAAGACACGCCCATGGGGTCGACAACGCACGACATGTCGGGAGAGCAGTTAGACAAGCTGTCACTGTTGGATGCGTGAGTACCGCTGCAATGTGACTCCGCTAATATGCAGGATCGTCACGTCAGCTCAGAGCGCCAAAAACGCTCTGCTTCGGGGACAAGAGGTCGAGGTCTCCGCAACGCTTGGTCACCTTAGCACCCAACTCGACGTTGCCAGCGAACTCGGAGTCGGGCCCGCGCAGACTCCCCGGGACGGTACGACGCCGAGCTCATCAGACGTCTCTCCCCAGGGTTACCTTACCTCCCCCACGGTTTCCAAACACCCCAACGTGACACCTGTGATGGCTTCGATGCTTTCTCCGATCCCTCACCCGACTGCCGGCTTGCAGCCACCGCGATCAACCACAGGACTCTTGCCTTTATTGCAGGTGGATCAGGTATCTGGACTGCGACGCGCATCTCCAACTGCACCGATCAACACCGGTACTCCTGGGACGCAGTACCTTCGGGCGGAACCCGCCACAGCAGATTTCCTCAATCCTCCAGTGCAACCGCCACCGCTTATTCACTCGCACTCCTTTCCGAATGGCCACCAATTGCCGAGCCAGCTTCATGGCCCCAACCCGAGCACCCCGATCATCTCGTCGCCATCCTTCGCCGCATCCTTAGGAATCGCTCATGCCCCGATCTTTTCTTCGCCTCTTGCCACGATGTCGGTCTCGCGCCCTCCCAGTCCGTTGAGGCACTACCCGCTTCCCGAGCAGACTTGGGCGGAAGCCAGCGCGACTGAACTGATGATGATGCGAGCGGAATCCGAATTGGCGCTGTCACGGCGTCCCTCACTCGTCGACGGTCGAGCGGACGGGCGACCCGTCATCACGCGTTCTCGCAGTATCTCGGTAAATAAGCATTGGAGCAAAGGTCAGGTAAATACCTCTAGCAATCCCCCATCCGCATGGTATTCCCGGCCAGTCTCGTCAGACGATGATGACGATGAGGAGTCTGAGGATGAGGGGCCGAAGCGGACCAAGCGGAGGCGAAGTTCGGCCGGAAAGGACGATGCGCCGGACCCAGGCTTCATCAATGGGCCCATGATTTCGGATGATATCAGGCGCCAGTTGGATCAGATATTCGAAGAGTTCCTCAATCGCATCTGCTCAGATCGTGAGTCATCTTGGAGGAGCAAGAGCTGACGAATAAGTCGACGTGTGCGATAGCAAAGGCGAGAAGCTGCATCAGGTGCTTATGCCGAAGAAGATGGCACGCCTCGACGAGTCTACCGATTATCGACCATTCAAGTTCCGCATCCAAGCCTTCACGAACGCCTTTCACGATGAGGTGAGATTGAGGATTCACGTTGGCTCGTTGCTGATCAGCCCAGCTTCAATCCCGCGGCATCACCGAGGAGACCATGTCAGTGAAGAAGGCCAAGACGTATCTTTGGCGCCAAGATCTCATCTCTCGATTCAACGCGGATGGCAAAAAGGCGAAATCAAAAGGCAATCACATCTGGAATGTGGATGCTAAGAAATTGCCGGGGGGTAGATGGGTTTTCAGGCCGTTCAAGCGGAGGATCATGGGGCAGCCACCCGCTTTTGCGTGAGTCAGTGATCATTGTAAAGGGCTGTGCTGACGAGCCGCAGCCTGGTCAATCAACGATATGAGTGGGAGCCAAAGATCTGGGATCCTCAGGCTGCGGCGGAGAATATCCGGTCAAACTTCAGATCGCCACCGGGAACTCTGCCTCCGTGGCTCAGATGGGAGGGCGGGGCACAGCTGGTCGGTGTCCCGGAGGCACCGACGACGCCGATCCAGGTTATGGCGATTGCGGATGTGAGCAGCATCTGTCTCGTTATTTCAGAGTGCAGCTGAGTTTCCCAGTTCACGGATGGGGCTGGCGACAAATGCACTCTCGAGACGACGTTCACAGTTCAAGCAGTGTACCCTCACCTGATGCCGCCCAGTGACCCGTGAGTCCACCTCGTTGTGCTTCGCTGACAGCCAGTGCCGCGCTCTATGCCCAGACGCAGGCGGGGGTTATGAACCCTTGGAGCAGCGAATACCCCGACCAGACGATGCAGGTCAATGGATTCGGTCGGCCAAAGTATGTTCGCCTTTCTCCAAAAGGCTCAGCTGACTCGTCTCAGCCTGACCTACCCTGGCACAGCAGCATACCCGACGCAAGCAAACTACCCCGTTTCATGATACCACCAAGAGAGGGGAAATGTGTAGAAGTGAGAAGAAATATCATTGGGTACATCTTGAAGAGTTGAATGTAGATGTATTGCGCCTAGAGGCTCGTCGAGTACGGCCCTGTGATGCAAGAGATAATACGAATCATTACCTCACAAGATGCTACGAAGATCAGTTAAAATAGGCTGCTTGCTCGATGGCTCTATATTCCCTCGCTGGGTGAGATGATGCTCTGTTCGCAGGAAGTCGGGTTCACCGCACATTTTCTCGCATGGTCAGCCACTTATGCTCTGGTTTCAGAATGTTTCCACATGTCTCGCATCATGAGCAGCGAGTCACAACGGGATCACGAGCGGGTTTCTGTCTCACTCCCGCCGGAACGACGATTCGTGGGAATCGGTAAAGCGGGCACGTGACCCATGGCCTCGCGTTTTTGCGTCAACCCCTTTGATCGTTTGGGGAGCGGTCTCCACCCAAACGGTCACCGTAGACCGCATACCTATCGACAAGGATGTAATTGTTGTTTGATGGGATCTGGGAAGATGGTCATGGCCGACGGTAATCTCGTGCCTACGGCCGGGGTCAAGGTACGTTGGACGTCTGGTTTGGGGTGATGAGGGCTTTATTGTTTCTCCGCGGCCGTTTTCAAGGGTCTACCCATATTCGGATTGCGAAGAACTGGGACTATGGCCAGCGGGGTGGGACTGTTTCTCGGAAGGGAACTCTGCTCCCGTCCCCGTTCTCCAAACTGCATCCGGAGAATTTGCAGTTCTTTGAGGCGTGGGAACTCGACACAGCCTTACACCACACGTAGAAGTTTATAGCAGATCTGGGTTCAAAGTCATGCACAAGTCCGGCTTACATCATCTGCCAAGACAATCTCGGGGTTGAGTAACTTGATCCACGTGTCGCACGGGCCGCGGGCAGGTATCACCCCATGACCGAACCCTGAAGCGCCGGGACCGAACGAATGCGCGGGGGTCATTAATCACTCGCATCCATTGGAATCGATATTTGCCCTTCGGCCGGGGAGATGCGAGCAGTGGTACATAAAGCATGAGATCTCTCCCACATCGATCCAACGTCCTCGTCCACCCCTCCAACATCGTTCTTGTCTATCATAACCACCAATCAACATGAACTTACTCAATCCACCTTTGTATGATCCGGTCGACCAGAAACCGAATGTCTTGGTAAGCCGCTCGCACGCGACCATGGTCGATGCTGTGCATACTAACCTCTCCCCACAGAACTCGGTTCCTGCGTGGGGTTCTTACCTCTACCAGAACTTCCTTCTCCCCGCCTTCAGTCCGAGCGATTGGCTCAACACACCATCCTCGACCATGAATCAAGTCCCGCCGCAGTCGATGGACTACTTCAGCCAAGGTCAGGGCTGGGCGGCGTTGGCATCCGATGTTAAAGTGGAGCCAACAGACTTCACTCGACCACCTCTCAAGTCCCGACCCGCCGTCACCGTCACATCCCCCATCGTACGGTTCCAACCTCAACCCCAGGCTCAGCCCGGCCCATCGAGTTTCTACCCTCAGCCGTACTACTACAATCCCACGGTGCCCACCTCCTTACTCATGTCGCAATCCTCCTCATCCAACCACAACATATCACCTTCCATCGACGTGATCGATTCCGAGATTGCCAAGTCCCCATCTCCGATCTCGTCCAGCGCAAGTCCCCCCGACCACTCACCGAGGCGTGCGACGAAGCGCCGTGCGAGTTCGATGGATAGCGATCTCTATGATCACTATGATCACGATCACGATGAGCACGATCACGACGTGCCAGAGGGCGTCGAGAAGGATGGGATGATCTGGGGGATGAAGGTCGAGGACTACAGAGCGCTTTGCGCGAGGGAGAGGAAGAGGGTCAGGAATAGGATCTCGGCCAGGACGTTCAGGGCGAAGAGAAAGGGTGAGCAGTCATATCATTCCTTGAGACCGATTCTGACTTGTATTTAGAACACCTCACTTCGCTGGAGACTACCCTCTTTGCGAAAGATCTTCAGATCAAGCAGGCGGAGGACGGGTCGGCACGTCTAAGACGGGAAGTGTCGGAGCTCAAGCGGAGGTTGTCCAAGTATGAAGCATCGTCATAAATACCTCATCTTTGTATCACCTCGTAAATCATGTAGCCTTGATAGCCTGCATTTTAGAAGTTTTGCATTTGCGAGGGGTTTCATGACTAATGCGGTGGCCGTCCAGACATACCTCGGTCAGGGATACCCTGTTGTATAAATCTCCGTCGGCCTCGCATTGAACAACCTTCCCTGTCGAAGCTACAAATGCTCGTCCAATGCAATGCGTTCTACATTATACAACATTTATTCCGCAGGGGACCATCTCACCGCTCCAATTTCTCTTCCAATTCCGCCCTTCTCGCTGACATATCCCGGATTTTCCGCAAAAGATTGCTCAAAACGTATGGTTTAATGACGACTGAGGAGTGTCATCAGCGACAAGCTCATGACGACGCGCACGCACCATCGTCCATGCCCGCCGAAAGTGCTTGATCGATCTGCCCCTGTCTCGCATTCCCAGTCAACGCGATGACCATACTCCGACTCAACGCGCCGGCCGCTTCCGCCTCTCGTAATTCTCGCACCGCAGTCAGGCCGTCCATCACTGCTCGTCAGCCTGTACCCTCGCCGACTCCACCCACCCGGCATCTCAAGATCCATCAAGACCACATCGTATGGTCTCTTCCGCCCTGCTCCGCCCCGCCGCGATTGCCGATCTGCCTCGCGAACGAGATTGAGCGCTTCCAATCCGTGATTGGCGACTGTCATCAGCGCGGTCCCCTAGACTGGACTCACCATCACAAGTCAGACCAGACTTGACGATCTGCCGCTTGAGCACGGTCTGATTGATGATGTTGTCCTCTACGATGAGGATGTGGAGATCGAGTGGAGTATCCGGCGGTGCCGAGTCGGTCGAAGTAGATGGTGTGGAAGCGGCAAAAGAAGATGGAGTCATCAAATGCGAGTCGAAAGTCGAAGCCGAGCTGGCCACAACCATCGCGGCGAGAGTGGATGGAAGGGAGACGGTCCGCGTCTCGATGAAGAACCGGAAGACTGACATCAGCGCGGTCAAGGGGTTTTCACTCACCACTTCCTTGCCCAAGCTGACTCTGCACTTCTATCCAACCACCAAGCATTTCGGTGATTTCTGTGGAGCATAAGTACCGGTTTTTACGCCTTGATCACCCACTTCTGCATATGAAGAGCCCAAGACCGGAGCCTACAACGTCAGCGTCGCCCAAAATTCGCGGACTAACCTCCATATCGCGTATGTATCATCTTGTTGCCCTCTATACGTCAACGATCGTCACCTTATTAGAGCTCACGTGAGAAGCGCTTGAACAACATCGCCAGCTCCTTTGGACCCAAGCCAGGCCCGGTATCTCGAACACTGATAAAGAGCCAAACGGGAGTATCTTCCGCGACCGGGACAACATTCGGCAAGCCGAGGGAGCTGGGCAGCGCGCAAGTATCGTCTGCTGGGGGGAAGAAGGCAACATCATATCGGACAGTGATACGTCGGGTCTCGCTCGATGCGGTAAATCGGATGGCTAAAGTAAGCTCAATACAAAGGGTGATATCGCACCATTCGATATCAAGTTCGTCAAGACCTGGCGTCAGCGCGAATTTTTATCCTAAACTCACCTGCCCTAATCTCACGGGATCCGTCTTGATCCCGCTGACCTTGGCCAGGTCCATGGTATCTCCAAAGTCCAAAACAAGCTCTATCTTCTTCATTCTCGCTTCGCTCGCAAAGACCGAGAGGACCTTGCGAGCCTCCTTCCTCAGGTCCATCTCGATGGCATGCAAACTCAGCATATCTGGCGTCAGCTGGCCCTCAACCATTGACCCACCCAGCTGAATTCGGGCGAGCGACAGGACGTCTCCCGCTATCCGCTCTTGAACGAGACCGCATTGGTAGATACCTGGCGTCAGCGAGATCCAGGATTTGACCTACTTTCTAGCGCCTCCACATCCTCCTCCAGATCGTCCAACAGCTCCTTGGTGGGCTTGAACCCGCTCGCCCCCGACCATTTGAGCTGATCCTTCAGTGCTACAAGATTCTCCTTGACCAGCGACGAGCACTGTAAGATTGCGGAAACAGGTGTTCGAATCTCGTGCGAGGTGAGATCGATCAAAAGCTCCTGTTGATGCTTGCTCTCTTCCGCTTCGAGTCGGCGTTCCTCGGCCTCGATCAAGCACCGCTGCTCGTATGTGGTATCGGTGACGCATCCCAAGATGCCTGACAAGCTGTGGACCGCAAGGTCAAGGCGGATAAACAATCCGGAGGCGGAGCAACCGTTCCGCCACTTCCAAGTCAGCTTGCACTCCTGTTCGTCTCCTTCGAGCCATGCCGCCCATGCTCGGGAGAGGTGGAAATGTGTCTCAGGCTCCACATACCGCGCCCAGTCGTCGGGATCGTCTTTGTCCACCATGCCGGCCATTTGCTTCCACGCGTCATTGGCATAGACGACGTGACCATCCGTATCGGCACGCATGATTCCCGATGGGCAGTAATCCGAGAGCACGGCGATTTCGGCTTCCCGCTCCGCAAAGAGTTTCTCCAACAGGGCACGTTTCTTGCCAACTTGCATCTGGAGATGTACACGAGCGAGCAGCTCCTTCGGCTTGAAAGGCTTCTCGAGGTGATCGTCGGCTCCCATGAGGATTGCGTCCACCCTCGCATCGTCGCCTGCCATGGCGGAGAGCAGCACCATGGGTGTGATCCTTGTCTCTGGCGTATTTCGGATCGCCGTCAAAAGCTCGAGCCCGTTCATTTTCGGCATCATGACGTCGGAAAGAATGAGATTCGGTTGCAATTTGATGGCGAGCCGCAGTGCCTCTCTTCCGTTGGTGGCCTCGATGACCTGGCAGAATGGCGAGAACATACATCGCAGATAGTTGCGCATGTCGAGGTTATCGTCGACCAGGAGTAAGACGTCGCTCTTCTCGAACATCAATCCTTCGCTAAGCTTGGCGCTCGAGGCAGTCTGCGAGTCCTCTCCACCTGCATCGCTTGATGCTTCGGAAGCGCCGTTGTCCTTCACCCATCGCATGGCCTCCTGAGCGACCGCCTTGCTATAAGCCCCAAAAGTGCCTACGGGATCAGGCCCCAAGATCGGGGTCATCTTCCTCGTCAACGGTATCCGTGCGGTGAATACGGAGCCGTGTGGACCGCCACTCTCCTCCGCGGTCTGACTGGAAAAGAGAAGCTCGCCATCATGCAGACGTAGTAGTTGCTTGGCAAGGGCGAGACCAAGACCGGTGCCCTGCGTCCCTGAGTGCACCGCGGTGGTCGCTCGGTGGAACCACTCTGTGACCATGCTGACCTCCTTCGAGGGGATGCCTACGCCAGTGTCGATGACCGAGACCTCGGCGAAATCGCCGTACGTGACGCGTACGGTAATGGCACCCTCCTCGGTGTATTTCAACGAGTTGCCGATGAGATTACCGATGATCGTCTCAAACAGCATCGGATCGATAGGCACGAGCCTATCATGATGTTCGATTTGCACGTAGAATTCGATATGCATCCGCTCCACCGCGGGGCGAAATAGAGCGGCGAGGTCGGAGACGAAACTCCCGAGGTCCGTTGGGACGAAACGACCCTCCACCCTGCCCGCCTCTAGTCGACTGAAATCCATCAAGGCATTGACGAGGCGGTTTAGGCGCTCGACGTTGCGTTTGGCAGTTATTAGCTGATGTCTCTGACTGGAGTCCAGGTTGGTATCGAGCAGATCCTCGAGCGGCGCGCTGATCAGAGCCAATGGACTCCTCAAGTCATACGCTGCTCCCCGGAACCATACCAATTTGGCTCGTTCCATCGCACTTGCATCGTCAAGCCTCTGCTGCTCCGCTTCGTACGCCTTGACAGACTGTAATGACGACGCGAGATTAGATCGTAGGACTTGTATCCATCCATCGTAATCTGCATCGAGCGGCCGGCGGAAGTTGAGACCGATGATCAAGATCGACTCGGGCACTTCAGTTGAAGAATCGCTGCAAATCGGTATGACGACGGCCGAAATCGGAAGCTGATCCCAAGCTCGCAAGGGGTAGTCCTGGATCAGATGGCGACAGTCGTCGACGATGACGCATTGTCTTGTGGAGAGAGCTTTGAGGATCGGCCATGTTTTGCCGTCAGACGGATGATACACCCGACTGCTTCCAGAGGATAGGGCGGAGATAGCCGATAGGGTAGGGGAAGACAAGCGATCCGCATTGGGTCCGAAGCGGGAGCGCGGCTTGACAGGAATGGACAGGTTTAGCGTCGTGAGCTGCTCTTGGGGCGCGCCAACGGTCGTCTGCAGGTTGACTGCGACCGAGACATGCGAGTGCTCGATCTTTCCTCGCTGATCCACGCTGTAGCACAGGGCGAAAGGTGCGTCCTTGGAATTCTGTTCGAGGACTTCGGCGATACCGTCATAGTATTCCTTGCGCGTCCTGGACAAAAGCATCTGTTCCGACATGTCTCTCACTGTACTCAGTCTCCGCTCCGCTAGAATCTGGTCTGTGGTCTCGCTGGCTTGGTTGAACATGCCGATAACCTTTCCTTCCTTGTTGGTAATAGGAACAAAACGGTACGAGTAGTACGTTTCGAGTTTGAGGTCGTCGCCATATCTCATAAACTCGTGCTGCTCGTTCTCTTTGTAGACGGCGGTGCCTGCCATGACCTGAATGAACACAGGCTGCAGGAGTTCCCAGATGGACGCCCATATCTCTCGACCGGGCTTGCCGAACCCATTGGGATCACTAACGATCGTCGAGTAGGATTTGTTGCTCACTTCAGCGCTGAGCCATGGTAGACACTCACTAGAGAATCTGCAGATCCTCCCCAAGCCATACAGAGTCTTGGGTTTTGGACTGAAATGTCACCGCCAACAACGGATCCACCAGTTCCGCCCATTCTGATCGGGGTCCCAGCTTAGTCTTGGACCAATCGATGCTCTCCACGAGCTGCCAGCATTCTTCGGCGGCGGACTGTATCTGCATTTGTAAGACGGGTCGATCCGAGATTGGGGACCGCCTTCCGAGTTTTGATTTCTGCCTTCGATCGAAACTACGCTGACTCGAGCCCGACGCGGGGAAGTAGGAACCTGATGACGCTGAAGTGGCGTCGGCAGAGACGTCCGTGGAGAATGACGTCCGCATATCCATGGATGCGGCAGATGAGCGATGGCGGTTGAAGGGGATATGCGGGCCTGAGGAGGACGTGTCGGAGGATGTGGAGGCAGGGCATTGGACGCGGGATTGTGAGGTGACGACACAGAACGCATGGGTGCTCGATGCCGGGCTCAAGGGTACGACAGTCTTGGCCAGGTGAAGCCGGATGACGGGTTGCTGCAATTCCAGGACAAACACTGAGCTGTTGTCATCCCCCTGAATCCACGCCTGAAGCCGATTCTCCGTTTGCTCCCCCAGGTACTGGTCGAACGGTCGCCCCTCGGTGAGCTGAAGCCACTTCTCATTGCTCCAGGCAACTGTGCAAGAGGATACCACATGTACCGAGGGACCGCTAAGGGGAGAGAGTTCTTCATAGTGTCGGACCGTCACATCGGTGTCTCTACTGATCAATGATGGTCGAGTCCTCTGAATGACAGGTATAGCGAGTACGAAGGCGGGGAAGGGGTAGGCCTAGTTGTCAGCGACAGCTCAAGAGAGTGGACTCACCTCCAGGAACGGGATCGGCAAGCCCGAGATGTCCAATCCATCCACCAAGTCGATCATCTCGTCCTTCCTGACCTTGTCCTCGCACTCGCATTCACCACTATGCAGATTCGGCGCAGCGGAAATACTGCTGTTCTATGCGAGTATATCCCAAAGAGCCCGGTGATGTAATATCGCTGTTGACGGGTGAAACCTATAGCCATGGGAACAGATGCTGATTATGAGATTACAATGTCAGGAGTCATGAGCAGGGTAGGGACTCTTCCGCTCCCCTCCTTCCCGCCGGATCTCCTAGGTAGTATGTATAGGATGGTTGGAGGCAGAATAGATGTTCGAGATCCCCTATACAGACTTGATTCGTGCTATGCGTAGACCCGCATGAGATCATATTGCCACGTGGCTCAACCAAGTGGAAACCCCCTTCAGCCATTCGGTGAATGAAAGCTTACTGTCGACAAGTGATATTCCCGCTTGGACGTCTGCAACTGCCAATACCGAGGCTTCGCGGGCAGTGATGAAGTCTGGCTGCAAGCGAGGAGCGGATGCAAGCTGTTTTAAATTTAATATGTATCCGATAAGATGAGACTACACCTTCTGACCCCGCCGATATGTTACAGTGCTCCAACAGATCCTCCGTCCTGCGATCTTCCCTCCGCTACAGCGGCCTTCCGATGAATTGTTCGGTTTCTCGTCCTGGGAAAGATCTCAGCGCCTCCAGACGTCACCGGTCCCCGGTCATAAGCACTCTTCCGACCTTGCCCTCTTCTTTGGTTGCGGCTATGATCGGCGGTGCCATGGCCAGGTTCGAATGTTGTGCGAGCTTCGCACCGCCACCCGCCTCGCCTGCGTCTGCGAACAGCACCCTAGCAGCACCGCCTGCCGTCCGTACCGGCGACGGATGCGACGGATTAAACCGCTTCATGGGTGAAGGCGAATGAGCGAGGAACATCATGAGCTCGGCCGCGTCTTGTTCGTCCTCGCCTCGATCCGCCTCTTCGGCCCCGTGATTCACTCGACTGCGGGTATGGGAGGATGGGGTACGGAGATCGGATGGACGGGATGATGGTGGACGAGGGGACAGGAGCTCTGGAGTGGTGTTGACGGATGCTGCGCGAGGTCGCGGTGGTCGTTGTTCAGGGGATGTGGGCAGGGGAAGGGAGGTGGTGCCTTGTGGCGGAAGAAGTGGTGCCTGCATCGACGATCTCCGCCTGGACGAATCGGATCCTTGCGAGCTCGAGCTCAACATCGAGGTCAGTGCTTTCGCCGCGTCTACGTCCTGCGTCGTGGTCTCGCGTGAGTGGTGAGAATGGCTTTGGGACCGACGCTTCTTCTCGCCTTCTCGAATGTGACGTAATGGGGATGAGGGGTAAGGGTCGGTGTAGAGATAAGTCGGACTTGCCACCGAGCTTGATGCACGTCTGTGTCCGGGAAGGTGACCATTGGGTAGTGGTAGAGGAGCGGAAAAGTCGTCCTCGCGTGATCGCTTTTGCGGGCTGACTGGGGAGGTGGGATACCGGGAATGGGATGGTGGAGGTAGGGGTTGCCACAGCACGTCGATGAGTTGCCAGGGTCGGGAAGGGGAAGGAGGTTCGTAAGGAATTTGCGGACTTCGGGGAGCGGGTTGTTCAGTGATGACGGAGATCTCGGATCGTTTCCGGGCTGGAGTAGGTGGAAGGTGCTGTGGCGAGTCAGCTTAGACTCCGCTCAAGTAGTCGTCGACGTACCGTCTCGATCTCGCCAATGGTCATGTCGGTCCATCCATTGGTCGCCTTGACAGATGCCAATTCCAATCTCGTTTGTAACGCATGCATCGTCTGCAGTCGTCAGTTCCACCAAAAGCTTACACCCACTTTCTCCATATCCATCCGCTTGAGGAACTTTTCCATCTCCGGTGCATCCTGACTCTGACTCGACGTCCCCATGGACGTACTACTGCATGTCGCCTGATCCATCGCGGCACTTTGAGATGAGGACGAAGAAGGTGTAGCCTCGCGTGAGGTCCCATCCCGACTGAACGGAGAAGCCATGGTGCCTCCGTCGGCCAACGGAGCTAACGGAAGTGGTAGGACGCGTCACGTCGCGCGATGGACTGGACCTTTACCCGTTCGACGAGTTCTAGCGCGATCGAAAGCGATTCTAGTATGTGTCGAAATGCTATGTATTGCTCTAGAAGACAAGATTAGATGTACCGACATGGTTGAGCCCTTGAATCAAACCTTTGCGCAAGCCAGTAACTTAACCCAACCGGAACGCGTGTCTGTCTGCTTCCGCGCGCGCCGACGCTAAGGGTCCGATTCGCCAAAATTCCTCATTCCAGCCAAAAGCCGTCAAAATCATGGCCCGCCGACGTCATTGCATTTCGGGGCGATCATCCGCATTCCAGAAGTCTGGGATGCCGGACAATTGCAGGATATTTTTACGTAAGGATCTAGGCCGCCAGAGGTTCTCCCTTGTTCATCGTCAACCCTTGTCCAACGAACGCTAATGACAGCGGCTTGACTGTCGCCATAGCCATCTCCACAACCGCCTCTACCCTCCTTCGCAGATCATCCGACTCACATTCCACATGCTATTAGGTCAGCCCAATCCTCTCTGTCTCAAACCCACTATGGAGATAAGGTCTATCCGAGCGACGATCCCATCCACCGTCACGTCAATGACCAGCAGCTCGTCTTCCTTCCCATCCACCATTTGAGTCTGGGGTTGAGATACGTCGCCAAAATGCGCTTCTAAAAACATATGAAGCGTTGCAAATTCGTCGTGGATGTCCCCGTTTCCATTTCCGTTTCCATTGGCCTTTGCGTTCGGTTGAGAATAGGAATGTGAACGATGCGAGTGGGGATGTGGTGTGGAGGTCACTGCGAGATATCAATGGCAGATCCAAAGGAGAAGTCGCACTGACGTTTGACAGTCGCTGGACTTGTATCGATGCCCAGTAGTAATGCTAGGGCGGAATCGGCGATCATGTCGTTGCTCGTATTCGAAGACCATTGGAGCTCCGCCACGGTCTCGCTGACCTTTATCAAGCTGACCGCATGCATGATCTGGGACACGTTAGCCTGAGAGCAGGACGACGTTGTGCAGTGTCATGCTGTCACTTGAATTTCTACCGCATTGACTCACCGAGAGTGTCGGTCTCCCCTCCTCATCCACCCCATCCTCCACCTCGCCATACATACCCTCAAGGTACCACCGCACGACCGACCAGTCCACCCCAATCGGTATGCTCTGCTTCTGCACGATGCTACTCGTGTATAGACCGGTGAAGTCGCGCAGATCCTTCGCATCGAGGAGGGTATACGAGAAGTCCTTCGAGATCAGGAGGCCCTTGATGGATGCGCCGTGCTCCGGTCGCGAAGCGGCGAGCGAGCCGATCGCCTATAGATGTCAGCGCTCTTCGTCTTCATAGAAATGGAACTCACCTTGATCATGCGCTCGGCTCGGAAAGTAAGGGTGAGAGGCTCGCAATTTCTCGGCGTATGGATATTGATCTCCTGTCCTCGAGCAGCATACGTATCTCGCAACGCTGCCCGCAATCGGCCCATCTGTGATGCTTCTCCGTGCACCAAGACGATATGCTGCGCTCCGACTTCCTGGATGAATCTCGAGTTCTGGGCGTAGTCGACGTGCGCGCCGAAGGAGATCTCCTTGACTGTCAGTCGTCGGGGGATGGTACCGCCCCCAAGCGACTCGATGTGGTCTGGTTCTCCCAACAGTGTCTATGATCACGTAAGCGAGGGCAAGATATGCATAGACATACCCTAGCCATAGTCCCCTCTATTGAATATCCAGTGATGATGACCCCGTTCTTCGGATCCGCAGCCCAATCCTCGAGCAGTTCCCGACTCAGTCCGAAACTCATGAACTGGGCAGAAGCCATCACCACGCATGGTCCCTTTGTATCGTCCAACCGTTGAGCACCTTTCAGCCATTTAACATATTTGAAGTCGAAAGGGTTATCTCGTCTTGCGAAACGGGACCGGATACTGGCGTTCATGGTATGAACGTAAGTCTTGTAGACCCGCATGCCGCGCTGGAAGAGGCCGGAAGCGAAGTGAATTGGGATTGATCGGAGTTCGGGGTGTTCATGCCAGTACTCGTCCAAGAGCAGTGCGAGCTCCTGTCCATTACCGAAGGAGGGGATGGGCATGAGGCATCGACCCCCGCGTCGGACAATGTTTGAGACAAGGGCTGGAATCAGCTTGATCCGATGGATCGGACTCACTCGTAAACTGCTCCTCTTTGTCTTTCCGGTCGGGCAAGGTGTGAACCCCAAATGTACTCTCGCAAATCATGACATCCGGCTTGACAGGCGGGATCTCAGCGGTGACCAGATGTCGATCTTCCTCCCTTGAATAGTCTCCGGTGTAGAGGATCTTTAAGCCTGCAATCTCGATCAGAAACATGGAGGCGCCAAGGACATGGCCAGCGTGATAAGGAGTGAACCGGAGACCACCGGAGATGACGATGTCCTGGTGATAGTCGACTGCGATGGCGGATTGCCAAGAAGACTGGACGTCGGCTTCGTTGTATAGTCGTCCGGCAGAGTCGGCGCTGTTGTCACTGCGGAGAGTCAGCTAGAATGGGTGGCGCTAAGCTCGACCTACTTGATGCGGACGGTGTCCATCATCGTCAACCCGTAAATCGCCTTGGTCGCATGGGTCATGTACACCTTCCCGTTGCCGTCTTTGAAGTTGGTCTGAGCGGGTCAGGACGTAATGACGACAGTCGAAAAGCTCACCTTCTCCATGACGTACGGAAGTGCAGCAGCATGGTCAACATGAAAGCTGGAACCCATCAGCATACGCTAAGTCTGGAGTCTAGACGTACTGTGTGACGAGAATCGCATCCACCGTCGACCAATCCAGCTCATCGATAAACGGCAGACCCCCCATCCCAGGATATGCCGGATGTAATCCAGCATCACACACCACCTTCTTCCCCCGATGCTCAATTACGCAACATGATCTCCCAACCTCCTGACCGGCACCGAGCATGGTGATTTTCAACGAAGGGGCATCCTCGCCGCCGCTGATCACCTGGACCGGTGCGGAGCGGTGATCATGACGTCGAGGATGCCGACGCATCGCTTGGTTTGAGTTGCCGAACCGTTTCGTTCCCGTGATAATACCGCTGTGGAATGTTGAAGAGGAGAGGGAGAATACAATGCGGCCAGCCAAATAGACCAAGTGCCGCCGGAGATGGGAACGCTTTCAGACTTTCCGGTCTTCTTCTTCCTTCGTCATTCTACCTGTGGCGCATCCTGCCCAGGCTCTTCAGTAGGTCTGGCGCTGCGGAGTCCGCCCCGATTGTTCCTCCCCAGTCTCCTCCAGCTGATACGGTGACTCCATCCACCACTGCCGATTCCGGCAGTCAGGCGAGCGGCGGTATCATGTCCAACGGGACTACCAACAGCGAAGGAACAGTGAACGGAGATGCCGAGAGCTCCAAGATGGCTTCCACAATGTGAGTATCCCACACTTCGGTGATTTGCGGCTGATGACGCCAGGACCGACCCTACATTCTTCGCTCTCAACCTAACGAGCTATATCTTCAACGTCGGCTACCTCGGCTCACACTGGGCCGACATCCACCTCACGTTCTTCGACACCGGTGCTCATCTCCATCGAAGTATATTGCTCAGGTGTATTCTACACACTGCTGATAGTACCAGTCATACTCGCCCGTAGCCCCTATCTCGCTCATATGATGATGAACGCTCCGCCCAGACCCACCGTTCACCTCTGTTTCCCAGATGAGAATGTCACGGCGGAGGTAAGGAGATTCCGTTGGTAGACGTCTTAAGCTGAGCTTTCACAGGCCGTACACATCGCCCTTCAGCACCTCTATAACCCGTCCCAACACCTCGTCACCGCCACCAACGCCCGTTCCGTCCTAGCCACCGCCTTCTTCTTCCAAGGCATGCCTGAGCTCGTCCATCACGCATATACTGTCTGCCGCGAAAGCGTTTCACCGGAAACCGTCATCGATTTCGTCCAGTGGCTCGGCTCAGCTCCTTTGCAACAGAATGGACAGCCCGATCTCGGGATGTCATTTGGCTCGGTCAATCCGCAGGAGGGTCGTAAGGCGGGGATCAGCGAGTCGACCGATTGGATGGACCCGACTTCAGCGAGGTATGGCGATTGGTCGGTCAGGTTGAAACAGGATGTGTGAGCGATTCTACCCGCCATTTGTAAATCGACTGAGCAGGCTAGTCTCCACTTCCTCATCCAGGTGCTTCCTTTACCCACATCTGAACCACCAGCATCAGGCATCAATGACCCGCTTCTCACATCTACCTTTGCCCGCCTCCCTTTCGACCTCTTCAAGCTGTGCGTCGAGTCTCCCGACCTCCCGCTCGATTCAGTCCAGCTCTCCTTCAACTTGGCCAAACGGGTCATCGCGCAGCGGAAGAAGCTTGGCACGGTGGGTAATATGGACGAGGCGGTGGTACTCGCCATCAGGGGGGGCGATGGGGTGGCAGCGATCCACATCACACGCAAGCCAAAGAAGAGGTCGGCGTTGTGGAAGGTCGAGGGTTAGTCATGGCATTTGGGTTGTTCATATAGCAACATCGTGCATCCATGCGATTCGTCGTGACGGTGATCATTGGAAGGTCATCTTGAGGATCCGCTCGTAGTCGTCGACAACTGATTCCCACGTCTTTGCGAGAGCTCCTTTTCTCTCCTCCGGGGTCATTTGCGAGAGCATCTCCTGCAGGTATCATGAGCTACCGAGCCCCCAAGCATCTCCCGGCAGAGCACTCACATAGTTGAATCGATACAGCCGAGACTTGACCTGCAGCCTATACGCCCTAACCCTCGTCGGATCCTTCGTATCCAGCTGCTTCAACAGCAACATCTCCAACAACCTATCAAACTGTCTCTACGCCCCATCAACCTCGTCTCCACTTAGAAGACTTCACCTACCTGCGCGATCTTATGCTTCTTCCTCACCTCCATCTCCCACTTCGCCCTCGGTCCCCTGATTCCCGATCCCACACCATCCAGGAACAGCGGGTCCTCCACCACGCCCTTCCTGATCAGATATCGCAGGTCATTCCGATCGCGCAGATCCTCAAAGGCTTCTGCCGGGTCTTCGACGGTGAGCTCAGCAACATCGGGGCGATTGAGGAGGTGTTGGAATAGCGTGGAGTATAGCTGGGCTAGGATCATGTCAGCCCTTACGGGACTGCAGCAGGAACCCGGTGGAAACCTACAGCCATGTCCCTGTTGTTGGTAAGGAGGAAGGATGACGAATTGACTGAGCCGTAATCGGACTTGGTCGGGGTAACACCAGAAGGGATAGACCGAGACGTAGCCCACAAAATGGTAACAGGAGATCTCGGTGGCCGGCCGTCTCCGCCGTTCGTACAGGACCACAAACTCCCAGGCGTCCTCGTCCTCCTACGGGGCACAGTCAGCGGGATGCAGTGAAAGTGGGAGGATAGACATACGTGGACGTAGCTGCCGCCTTCGATGAAGAGGAGGATGAAGAGCTGCATTCGGCGGTGGTATTCTCGGAAGCCGGGAGTGCTCCATGTCGCCTGTGTTTGGTCAGCAATGCTTCAACGCCCTGTTTATACCACCATCCCCAATTCCTTGGGGGCCTTATCCACTTTCCCCAGCCCGGTCGAGCTAGCGACCAATACCGGAACTCCTCTTGTGCATCGCAGACGGCCAGACTCGAAAACTCACCTTGTACATCTCATACACCACCGCATCCTCACTATCCTCCCCAACCTCCACATCCGCCGCCTTCGCGCTCGGTCCGTTCGCTTTCGCCTTCGCCTTCCCCTTTGCCACCCCCTTGCTCTTCCCCGGGTTCAACGACGCAAGGTACGCAGCAGTCGGCCGAGCATACGACCCAATCTTCTCGCCTAACGGCTTGAACCCCGTCGAGTCCGCTTCCACCAGTTCGTCAAACGCGACGGACGATTTGGTATAGTCTGGCGGGATGAATTTGAATAGCTCTCCCTCGATGTCGTCAGGAGGGGTGGTCTCGGAATCGAGCTTCTCATCGTAGGTGATCTCGAGGAGCTGCTTCAGGCTCCCTGACGCGCAGGAGAGCTGATACCTTGAGCATGGGTTTATGGGGGATGCGATGCTCTCTCACGTTTATTGACAGTCCTTTGTAGCCGAATATCTTCTCGTGCTCGCCGAATATGGGGTAGGTGAATGTGGGGTTGAACGGTTCGCTAAGTGCGAGCTCCTCATCGTGAAGGGCGTCCGAATCATCGAGAGACCAAGCTGAGGGCGAGCCTTTCATCAGCGTTTGCAGACAATTTGCAGCGTTCGCGTACCGAGTCGCAATGTCAAAGCCTCTTTTGAGTCGGCGAGCCATTCCTCGAGCTCTTCGGTCATTCTGGTTGAGAGAGCTTGAAAAACACGAATCTGAGCTCGCGTAACATGAATCTCTCAAAACGTGGCGAATGATACGGCCTGATCATGCGTGTTTCGTGACCTTTTCATCACCCTACCGCAAGGGACGTGATTCACAATTGACGAAGCATGCTCGGACCGCATCGGATTCAATTTGAGGAGGGAAGGAGTCAAAAAACGGGGGCCAGCCGCGAATCGAACGCGGGACCTCTATGATAAGATCGAGAGCCCTAACATAGCGTTATACCTCTAAACCACAAGCCCTTTGTGACATCCTGTGCGCTCATCACCATGTCTAGGAGACGGTTCTGATGTGCGCCTACGGGGATATACAGAACGGGTGCGGCGACCACCATGGCTAAGGCGGTATGCTCACGACACATGCAAGGCCTGAGCGTTGATATGCGCGAGTGAATGCCTTCGTTGTGACAGCTTTCGCGCCCCTGTCTTTTGCGACGATATCTACTGATTAGGGAATATGAGCTTGATCATTTCAACCGTAATCAAAGGACTCTTCTCTTAATCTGCTCGTTCGTACTCTTGGTACAGGAGGCTTGTCCAGTCTGAGGGACCTTTCTGAGCGCTCCTCACCGCATCCCGCTTGCCACTATTGCGATCGAGCCCTCGATTTTGGGGCCTTGGCCGTGAGCTCCCGATCTCCTCAGCTTCGCGGAGGACCCCTATGCCCCGTCAAGATCACATGTGTCTGTCCCTTGTAGTCCGGAGCCGGCGGGCCGTAGGAAAGCGAATTCCGGCAAGTCTTAATCGACCGCGAATCTACCGGTTGAAATCCGACACCACCACCTATCAGGTCCACGGGCCAAAGGGCCGTTCTCTACCATGCTGGCGATCATAACCGACAGATGATGGGGCATTCCCGGTGGATTGGCGCTTCCCGGCGAAAAGTCCATGGATCGACAACGAGAGCTAGTATTCGAGGAAGAAGGATATATACCGACTCAAGAGAGCTGCTCAACCCCCAATCCCACCACTTCTTACTCACCTCCTCCTCGACAGCAATACAATCAAGAGCTGACAACGTGTTCTCGCTCCCGATCCTCTCGGCCGGGCTCTTCCCCCTCGCTCTCGCCTCCCCGCTTGACCCACGATGGGGTGAAGGCGTCCCCGACGCCCTGGGTACACTGGCAGAACAAGCTGGCAAGCTGTACTTCGGCACCGCCTTCAGCTCGTGGTACGCCGCGGACACGAGGTACGGCAGTGCGCTCGAAACGCAGTTCAACCAGTATACTCCGGAGAACGAGATGAAGTGGGAGGTCATTGAGCCGTTGCGGGGCGTTTTCAACTTCACGGGGAGTGATCTAGTGGGTTTACTCATCGGCAGAAACGGTTCATCGCCGATGGGGATAGATCCTTGGAGAGGCGAACAAGGCGGGCTCACGAGTTCGAGGGCATGACTGTTGCTGGGACTAGCAGAAGTGATTGACCAGACCGGTCTCGAGGTGGAGCTCATGCAGATCACAGCCCGACCTACGTGCGAACATCACCGATCCTGACGAGCTCAAGTCACTCAAGGACCATATCGGCGCGGTGCTGGGCCGATGAGTCTTCCAGCGACATTCAGACGGATGCTGACTTGACTCGCTAGCTACGGGACCAGCTCTACGCTTCCGATCATCAATGAGCGTGAGTGATTACCGTCCTGACTGGCTGATACTGGCTGATGGAATCCTTACAGCGCTAAATGACAACGGAACTTACAAGTCATCCGTCTGGTACGACGTCCTCGGGGAGGACTACAATCTCTATTGCAGTGGGTCTACCTGCAGTGTCCCTACCCTGCGGCTGACCCTGCCAGCTCAAGTACGCCCACGCCGCCGCGCCGAACGTCAAGCTCTACATCAACGACTACAACATCGAAGGCGTCAACAACAAGTCCGAAGCGCTCTTCTCTTTCTCCCAAGGTCTTCTCGACCAGGATGCTCCCCTCCATGGTATCGGCTTCGAGAGTCACTTTATCGGTGGCGAGGTGGATCCTAAGCTCGCGGCGGGGATGAAGATGTTTACGGATATCGGATTGGATGTGGCGATTACTGAGCTGGATCCGAGGGTCCCTGTGACGAATGATGGGGACTGCAAACTCGACGTGGCTAAGCATCCAGTGAGTATCACAGAGACCGTTTGATCGAAGGCTGATGTGAGACTAGGGCGAAGGATTACGCAAATGTGGTTCAGATCTGCCTCGACAACTGCCCCGGTGTCACCGTCTGAACGATCAAGTATCCCCTTGAATAGTCTCGCATCATGCTGACTCGATCGCAGGGGAATTCTCCGACATCGACTCTTGGATCCCAGGCGTCTTTGCGGGTTTCGGCGCTGCAGACATCTACGGTCTGACCTACAAGGCAAAGCCGGCGCACTATTCGGTCCAGTCGACTCTGCAAGCTACGTAAGGCGTAGAAAAGAAATACGTTGGGGTCAGTGGCCATGTAATAGGGTGGTAGTACCAATGCAATCAACTGTCTTAGCTCGTCTGCCTTGCAAGACCAAGACAGAGTTGATTAGCAAAACCGGTACCAAGCATATTGCTTCCGGTCATCCCACGTGCGACAAGGAGCCTGTTCCCAAAAAATCTCTCTCGGGACAGTCTGCTTCAAATATATCACAGCGCAAACCCATCAGATGGACCGCCAACTCCAATCACACCTCCTCATCCAGCCCATCGGGAAGCTCACCAGGCTCACCACTTCCCAAACCTTCACCCAACTTGGCGACTTCCTAATCACCCTCCCACCCTCACCTGCCCGGACTCAACTGGAACGACTTACCGATGCTTTGGGCGTCGAGATCGGCCTAATAGCTCCATCCGAGGGCGAGCGGCGGGAGACACAGCGTAAAGCCGCGAAATCTACAGCCAGAGCCGAAAGACGACGGGTTAGAGAAGCTGTGCGAAAGGACGAGGAGAGGGCGGGGATGGAGGGCGTTGTTGAGGGGTTCGAGGGGGAGGGGGAGGGGGAAGAGATGGAGGAAGGTGCGGTTGGCTTGGAAGGGGAGGAAGGTATGGATGAACAAGGGGATGTGGAATATGGGGATGTGGTAGACAGGGAGGAGGATGGGGATGAGCCGGATAATGAGGATGGGAAGATGGACATCGTGGAGAAGGATTGGTTGGTCGTCTTCTTCTATGCTTCCAACCGTCTGACGGTTGTCTAAAGAGTACATCCCATACAACGAGCGCATCACAGGTTGCCAACACAGGAACCCCGCCCTTCCGCCTTCATATCCAGTATTCGGAAGAACCCGCAGCCCTTCAGATCGCCCGTCCGTCCTGGGCTTTGGCATTGCCAGAAGAACACCATGTCATCGTCGATCAGCCCAGGCCCGTCTTTGGTCTTTGGTGACCCCGACACATCATCACCAACCTCTTCAGTCTTCGGGTGATTGGCAGAAGCTCGAGCTTTAGAGGGCGAAATAGGCAGACGAGAGCGGGCTTTCGCTTTTTGGTCTGCACGAAGAAGCCTACGACAGAGCATGAGGCTCGAAAGACAGCATAGCACCGAGATGACACACGTTGGGATGCCACATCTGCACAAAGGCGTTCCCTGCCGAGGACCTAGTGGACCCACGCCAGGCTTTGGGTGGAAATCTGCAGACAATCTCGTCAGCAAAAGCTCAAGCTTAGATACGCAATCGCGATTGGGTGGATAGGGCAGTGAAATGCCGCCACAGATCCAGACGATAGAGGGTGACGAAACTGGTCGAAACTCACCTTCCCGGTAGAACCTGAATGTGATGTTGATTCTCGACGTATACGTCCTCCGCTCGTCCTCGGGTATCGCTCTCTCGTCCATATCAAACCCCGGTCGAAAGAGATCCAGCGCTTTCTGCGGTGGTACACTTCAGATCAGCCATGCACCTCCAGTCACACTCACGTATGCTTGTATCGCTCCTGATTACCCGCATTCATCAGGCACAGGCTATTATGCCCAAGATTCACCTCGTACGTCCGGATGAGCTTGTTCGTCGAGAAAGACGGATCGACGGGGTCGGTCTGGCGGAGTCTGAATGCTCGAGGGGTGCCAAGGGAGAGTGAGGCGATGGTGGGGTATGGACCGAGGTCTAGAAGAATGAGCGAGGATGCGCCGATGACACAGACATACAGGTCAATTGATCAGCATGCCAGCCGACTCTTTTGAGTTATTAGCGGTTTCCGCAGATTACAGGTGTGACGCACCCGCTGCTCGCCCCATCGTATCGGTTGGCTCCACATACATTGGCCTTCCAATCTCCTGCCCATTCGAAGGGATACCGAGGACGAGCTCGTATGGCGGCGTTGACTACGGGTTCGATGAGGTCCGCCGCCTGTTTGAGCAGTGGGGGATAGTCCTACGTGAGATCAGCAAGGTCTTGATGTATCTGCTCACCTTCGGTGTGCCCAGCTCGTTGCCCGAGTAGAAATATCTCGGCTTTCCTCCACTATATCCCACCTCTGCCTTGCCTCTCTCGTCGGCACCTCTTTCAGCCCTCTCCTCTTGGTGCTCATCTACCTCTAGCTCTCCATACCAATCCCCCTTTCTCGCATACACCGTCGTCGTATGCGGGCTCTCCACCCACCTCCCCGAGAGATACCACCGATTCCGCTCCCATTTCTCGCTCTCCTCCATCAGCGCGAGGTAAAGCGCTGATGCAAATGACGGGCATAGAGGACACTGAAGGAGAGTGACGGGAAGATTGTGCGCATCGATCGCGGCTTGTGAGGTAAGGAGGAGCGCGGGATGAGGGATCGACTTGACCTTGGGACGCTTGGTCGGGCTGGCCTGGCCGAGGGCGGAGAGGAGATCGATAGCGGGTTTGACTTTCGATGGCGATCCGTTGACAGTCTTCCGTCTTGGTTCTTCCACCTCATCACTGTTGTTCTCCACCTGATCCACCCTCTTCCCACCCTTGACCAACCACGATCCGATGCTCGTCCCGGCTCTTCGCTTTTTCACTCTGGGTAGAAGCAGCGCTTCAGCCGCCAGCGACACATCTCCGCTCGCTGCAGCCAGAGCTTCGAGGTACTCCGATAAGGGAAATGAGACGGGGTCGAGTAGAGATGCGAGCAATGCTATCTTCGTGTCATTGTCCTCGGGGTCCGACATCGCCCGGACCTATGGTCGGGAGGGTCGAGAAGCTGAAGGGAGCTGAAACGACCACCGTCAGCGGGCGGTTTGAGATGCAAGTTTCTGATGCAATACTTGAAAGGGTGGTCGGCAGGTGACGTTCCGGTCAAAGAGATATCAATTCAATCACTGTTGGAGGCGAGCAACCGAGTCTTCCGGATTGCGGAACCAAAATTCCGAAGCGTATGTCGACGCCGGGTCCGTCCTCTCCTGTTGTTCTCTTTGACAGCTTCAGCAAGCGCGTCATGCTCTTGTCTACGCTTTTCCTGGTCGTGGCGACCGTCACAGGCCATGGAGACCACACTTTCGACCTGGGCGACCTTGACGACGTCGGCATGTCCTATGCAGAGCGACATGTCTGTTTTCCTTCGCCAACAAACACGTATTCCTGCTGACGCCCGTCAGATGCATACGGAACACCACATCGACTCCTTCGACCTCGAATCCTTCTTCAAGCTCCATGACCTGAACATGGATGGTTACTGGGATGAAGCGGAGATCGAAGCGGTCTACGGACTGCATCATCACTCGGTAAAGGAGAAGATACCGGAGCCGGAACTGGTGGAAGATCGGACGAGGATGGTGGTGGATAAGGTGCTGCAAAAGCTGGATAGGAACAAGGACGGTGAGTTGTGTCGGTAGAGGCGGAGCTGATGGACAGACAAGGTCAGCTTGGATGAGTTTATAGCTGGAGGCGAGGATGGGCTGCCCAGCTTTGAGGGGTATCAGGATTTGGGTCGTGAGCTACTTCGTGGAACCCAACGCGAGAACCTCGTTGAATGGACGCGATAGATCACTACGACGAGGAGTCAGAATAGTGAGCATGCCGAGAACCGCTCGCATCTTGAGCTAACACGGTGCTTAGCTTTCTGCATCATGAGGAAGTATGACACAACATCTCGCAAGCAGAGTCTCGCTGACATGCCTCAAGCTGTATCACTCTACGCCAGAGACTCAGACGGACGAGGCATACACACATCCTGAGGGTGAGTGGCCCTAAAGCTCGCTGCTTTGCTAATGACTCCATCCAGATACCGAGCACTTCAAGCGTAAGCTGTCGCAGCACAAATGGATCAGTCCCGCTTACCATCCGACCCAGATCACGCGCACATTGAAAACGAGGAGGATGAACGCGAACGCGTTTTCGAAGGACTCGCACCCGGTGCCGACCTGTCCCAAGATCACGTCGCCGCCGATCCCCTAGATATACATGAGCACGCACCGGGTGAAGGTCCCACATCTGTTGCCGAGGGCAAGAAGCCGAGAGTCACGCTTGAAGCCGGTGACGAAGTGCCTCCACCGCCCAAATTACATCGCGAGGATCCTGGAGCTTCGCCACAACGGATACAGAGGGGTAAGGGACCGGATAAGGATACTTGGGAGAGTGCGAAAGCGGCTGTGTCCGGACAGGGGTATGGGCCGGAACATGGACGGCCGCGGAGTCCAGAGGAGAGGTTACGGACGGGAGTGCCATATAGTGAGTATGCTCATTCCTGACGATATAGCGACTGATGATATCGATGCGCTCATCGAACTGTAGAGTATAAGTGAGTCGACTTCACGGGGTTTCACGATGCCGTCGCTGATGCTGGGTCGGGTCAGGTTTCGGAAAGGTCTTCGCGCCGACGAGTTTTGACCAGCAAGTTCAAAGCAACGGCATATGAAATTTTGGTCGGGATATGCCTATGCATTCCCATGTGTCTTTCCGCAGTTTGTAAAGGCAACGATCCGCATGGAGGGAGTGTGGAGATCACTGAAGACGAACTCTTCTTGTCCTGTCTTCGGTTCCGGGTAGAAGTGGAGACCACAAAAAACCGCGATCCCCTTTGCAGGTGATCAGACGTATCGACCGATCCAAGCGTTGCTTTTTCGGCGATCTGGTCGACGTCTACGTCGGATAGGCTTCCTCCTGCTGAATGATGCAGCCTCGAACACTTCTGGCATGGTACAAGCCAGAACCTTACGGCAGATTTCGTTAAATTCTCTTCAGCCAGCATCACGGGTACCCGGTCCCGAATCGCTTCCTCTTTGCGATAGGATTTTCTCCTTGCTAACGCGGTTACACATACTGATCACTTCCATCGAGCCTCGGCCATGCCTTGGAATCTGGGCGAGAATCGAACATTGCGGGAAGCCAGACTACCACTTCTATCCCGCTCTAGACGTGCAAGCAGAAGAGATATCCGTGTCCCGCTTCGGGCCGCGCACGGTCTACACCTGACTGGGACAACCACTTCGGTCTCTCGGTCTAAGGGTGGTTTCGTCTCCTCCCCGATGGACGAAAACCAACCTTTCAGCGTATAATACTTCGGCCCCTTATGGTCATGACTTCCTCTTCATGGGAAAAGGGACGACATGACCAAGATCATCCTGACTGGCGCGACTGGCATCGGTATGTAACGACACTCCACCATCCACTGTTTCAAGAACCAAGCTGATGGTGCCTTTAGCTGGCAGCGAGATCCTTCGTCCAGCGTTACTATCCCCTCAAATCTCCCAAGTCACCATCTTGACCAGTCGAAAGACTACACCTGAATCTCATCCGAAGCTCAAGACCGTCATCCTCCCCTCGGACGATTGGCCAAAGGGCTTCGATGAGTTATCGCCATCCTTGATGGAGGCCGTGAGGGACCATGACGCTTGTATCTGGTTGGTAGGTGTCAAACAGAGCGAGGCTTCCAAAGAGGACTATATCCGGTCCGTCTCTTCCACAGCACACATATGAGGGGTGACCTGATGCAACGCAGGATCACTCTGGACTGGGCGATCCATGCTGCCGAGAAATTCAGCTCGATGGGTACATGGCTTCCGAGTCCCACCCATTCAAATTCATCTGTCTTTCCATGGACGGGTTGGATCAAAACAAGAAGTCTTGGTTCATGAATCGGAATATCAAGGGAAGGATGGAGAGGGAGTTGTCCAAGATGGACAGGCCTGGATTACGGGTGGTTTCCGTGAGACCCGGTGGGATTATACCAACCGACGACGGAAGTCCGCAGCCGCCCCACCCGGCGTTTCATGGTGCTCGCTGTCATCGGTGACTGCTGATAACGCACAGCACTTGAAGACAATGACGGGGAACAAGAGATTCAACCTCAGCCACTTCCCCCCTGTCATCCACGATTGGTGCTCTAGCTTGTTGATCACTGCCGCCGACGTCGCCAAGATCTCTCTTGCTGGCTACGGGGGAGACTGATCGGGATTCGAGGACGGGCGAAGCATGGATCACGCATAACGACTTGAAGGAGATCGCTCAGCGACCTTGAGAGACGACGTCGGCGAAGACAATGAGGATCTGGGTGGTCTATGTATGTCTGTCGCGTTCTTCTAGCTGTTCGTCATATGGAAATATGCGTTAAGATTCCGCTATGACTTGATGGGACATTTCGGCGCCGTCAAGTTGGAGAGAGACTCGGCGTCTGTCCGGTAGATAAGGGCTTTCCTCGAGGCTGTGGGGGAGACCTCGAAGAACGAGTTTTCTGCATGTCACTCTGCATGTCTTACGTGCTAAGACGTCATCGCTTATCGTTTCATCCGAGAACGCACCTCATGCACACTCACATCTTCTCAGGCATATTCACACGCCTCGTCATCCATGTCCACCCATATCCATCAATACAACTGCATCGTTCTCGCTAACTGATCCTCCAGCGCCGATTGCTCCTCCCGATGCCACCTCTCGACGCTTGCCGGGGACATCGGGCGGAGAAGCATCGACGGGTCACGCTCGTAGTCTTTGTCGAGGTCACCCACAGAGTCCCAAACTCTACCCATGATCGTTTTGATGGTCTTGCGATCCACCATGCTCCGACTGTCAATCTTTCCGTTCAGCGAATCGAACATTGCGCGGGTCTCGTCGAGGAATATCTTCGGCTTGAGTTTCCTGGCCTCGGCCAGAACGATCATTTTCCCGGCGAAGGTGTACGTCCTGCAGTACGACCCGGAAACCGTTTTCACAAGACGATGAATGGGACTCAGCTTCCGGCGCATGACAGCCTTGCTACTGCCTCTCATGCCGGTAGCTTGGACAGTGCTCTCCTCCCGAGACTCCCCGAAAGTCCCAGAGGGCCACCGCCTAGCCCAGTACCGACACCCGTACCGAGGCTGAGTTCCGTCCTTGCCGGTCATCATGCTTGCATGGTCTTCCAGGTGCCTCGTGGAGTTGAAGTAAGACTCGAACTCGAAGATGTTGTAGGATTACGATGCTGACTTGGAGTCATTGCTCATGTTGCGGCTCGGAATCGGTCGGTCTTGATTCGGTGGATGGAATGCAAACACCGACCTGTTGCGAAAGCCTGCTCACATGTCTTCTCAAAGGACACGTAATCGGGCTTCAACAGCACTTGGGACTCGATTCGGGTCTTCGAAAGAGGGAAGAGCGACGTGATTGATGAATCAAAAGACGGCTTGAGCTCGAGACGACGTGCGGAATGTCAAGGGAGGAAGCTTCGCCGACAAGGGATGTGTCAGGATGTGAGGCTGTCGATATACAGGTCTGAGACTCCTGGGGATGATTTTGGTCTTGATGGATCTTTGAGCTCGTCAATGGGACAAGTAGAGACTCATCCTGAAGGGAACTATTTGGTAGACTAGTCCTGTAGGCAAGAAGTAGCAAGAGTCGTACTTCAAGTCAGTGCACTCAAGTACCCAATGACGTTTCTAGCCTTCCTGAGTCATACTAAGGTATTCTCACAGATAACGCTCATCAGTCAACGTAACCGAGTCGTTTCTCGGCCGTTCCATCTATCAACATTGACATATCGTACACTAAGTCTCTTACCTCGCTTACGGAATACGGTACACCCGCTCCACTGCCACCCCTAGTTCTCGTCCAAGATGTAATCATTGCAAGGGTCCCCAATCGACAGCCATAAGCGAACCATGACCCTCTTGAGTGTGTGACGATCCTTCATGCTCCAATCGCCATCCTCCTTGGTCAGCGATTTCGGCAACAAGCGAGTTGTCCTGAGGTACGTCTATAGCTTGAGCCCGCTCGCCTCGGCTAGAGTGGCGAGGGTTGGAGCGTACGCCGCATAAGGCGCCCAGGTTTCTCCTCGAAGGTGAATCACAGTACGTTCTCACATTTAAGAGAACACCAGACAGCTCGCGGTCCAGGTAGATCTTGCTGCCTTCACCTCTAAAGCCGGTTACCTGGAGAATCCCTGCTCCCTTGCTAGAGAGATGGCTGGTCTCCGCTTTGGCCGTTCATCATGCTACTCTTGGTCTCGGAGTATCTTTATGGCCTTGACATGTTGACGGATCGGGATGTTCGTGCCAGGCGATAGCTCATGTGTCGATTCAGAGCCAAGTGTAATGAGGCAGAATGATTGTTGAAAGGCAAACATCAGCTCCTCGCAGGCTGCTCTTTATACCTTCTCTCTTGAAAGACGTCCCTTTGAGCTTCGACAGCAAGGAAGAAGCTTGACTGGCGTTCAGCTCGTCAGATGAGGGAAGAGTGACGTGCTCGAGCATGCCAAAGGAGGAATCTTCGTCAATCAGAGATGGCTGTTCGGAGCAAAGGAGGTGGATGGTGTCGGCCATCGCAGACTGCAAAAGTGATCTACCCGGCGCCACATCGGTCGAGCGGGTGAAACTTCTTATGCTTCAGCTGTCTGCAACAGACCAGACTCCTCCCTCAAGCCTCTCACTTCCAGCAGATACCGCTCGACCTCGCCTCTCCCCCCGGCAGACCCATCGGATCCTTGAGCTCCTGATTTGGCGGTCGAAGGTGGTGCAGGGGAGAGGTGGAGCTTGATCCATGTCTTCTGGAGAGACTGATGCCAGGCCCCGAAGGTGCGGCCGGTTCTGGAGAAGCCTGGAGGATGACCGCTCAGCTCGAATCTCGGAAGATGCATATGCGGGCAGACCTTTCGCCTCTTCTTTGGCTTGGAGCATCCGCTTCAGCTCGTCGCTCCCGGCCTCCACCTGTTCGAGGGTGTCGATAAGCCTAACCAATCCGCTGGTCAGCCTCTCACTCGAGCACTACCCAGCAATCGCATATCTGCTACAATGGCGAGATTCTCGAAGGCGGCAGACCCACCACCATCCCTCGAACCCGGATTGTACCCTCCTCCCATAAAGGGTCCTAAACACCGGCATCGGTCTTCCAAAATTTCTCTTCGCCCCCATCCATCAGTCTTCGATCAATTTTTCGGCATTGGTATGCGTCCACAGCTGATGTTGCGGTCCCAAACCGGATGGGCATTTGGAAAGATCACGATATAGCTGACGAGGATGCTTCAAGGAGATGATCAGAAGCTGGCGGTGGTGGACTGGCGGAAGAGGTGTCTCTTCAGGTGTTCGAGTAGGATCATACGGAGCTGCTTGGCGTTGAGGCCATGGTCGGACAGGATGGAGAAGCAGGTAAGTGTCGAGTTCTGGGCATGGATGAAATGCGCTGTGAGGTCATTCGTCAGTATGTCGGCTTGCCAGAGTTAGGGACGGCCGTGTCCCAAAGGGGAAAGCTCCATGCGGGGACTCCATACGGAGATCGATAGATGTCCTTGATTTTCCCTGTACGTGAAGTTACGATCCGACGCGTTCTGCCGTCCGTTACAGGGTCAGCAGTTGAATGACCATTCGGAATACCGCGAGACTTCGACTTGACTACCAACATCACGGCTTATCCTTGTGGCTTGACACTCTCCGGCTCTTCCATACTCAAGGTACTCCCAGCGATTAGGCTCCACTTCACACACGCGCTGCGCCCATCTCGCCGCTCAGTGATCTCTCACCGACCTCGATCGGGCAGCATCGACTGGACTTCTGCGTCCCTCTTGCCGATAACTCCACCGTACCGCTCTTGCCATCGCGCTCGGTGATTTAGCATGTCTCTCGAGAACTATACGAAGCTGGAAAAGGTTGGCGAGGGTGAGTGTAGCTCCGTTTGTGTCGAGAACCCTCAGCGAGAAGCTGCTACCCTCATCACCTGGCCTGCTCGTTAGGCAGCAGACTGTGGGAGAAGTCAGCAGATGTGCACTCGTTTCCAAGCTGATCGTACGGTACAGGAACATATGGTGTCGTATACAAGGCAAAAGACCTCTCGACGGGCAACTTTGTCGCTCTGAAGAAGATCCGGCTCGAGGCGGAGGATGAAGGGGTACCGAGCACTTCGATCCGGGAGATCAGCCTCTTAAAGGAGTTGAGCAAGGATGATAATATCGTCAAGTGAGTTGAGCCTCCATCCGGCCAAGGAAGGGATCGAAGTCGTCTTGAACAATTGCTCCTGGCCGTGTAACACCGGCCGATACGGTTCGAACTCTCAATCTCTATAATCGATAGAGGTACAAGCCGCTGACGCTTTCATTTTTTAGACTCCTCGACATCGTCCATTCCGACGCGAAGCTCTATCTTGTCTTCGAGTTTTTAGACCTAGACTTGAAACGCTATATGGACACAATCGGCGACAAGGAGGGCTTGGGACCGCCTATGGTCAAGGTGAGCCTTAGCTAGCGAATTGCTGAATCCGAAGTCGCCGATTTCTGACTGGCTCGGCGGGAGCATCGCAGCTGAGCTGACTCTTGCTCCCAGAAATTCACCTTCCAGCTCGTCAAAGGTCTCTACTACTGTCACGCTCATCGGATTCTTCATCGCGATCTCAAACCCCAAAACCTGCTCATCGACAAGGAGGGTAACCTCAAGATTGCTGGTAAGTGCTATCTCGCAGCTGTTCATGTATGACTGGCTGACACAGCGGGCAGATTTCGGTTTGGCGCGAGCCTTTGGTATTCCCCTTCGCACCTACACTCACGAGGCGAGTCTTCAGGGATACGAGTGGTCCTGTCTAATCGTATCTTGCAGGTCGTTACGCTGTGGTATCGTGCTCCAGAAGTCCTCCTTGGCTCCCGCCACTACTCCACCGCCATCGACATGTGGTCCGTGGGATGTATCTTTGCCGAAATGGCGATGCGTCAACCGTTATTCCCCGGAGATTCCGAGATTGACGAGATCTTCCGCATCTTCCGGTGCGTTACTCGTCACTCGATCTTCCATGAGTTGATTTTAACCCGATCAGGCTGCTTGGCACGCCCGATGAGGAAGTATGGCCCGGAGTGAAGTCTCTGCCAGACTACAAGGCCACTTTCCCACAATGGAATGCTGTTGAGTTGAGGGGCGCTGTCAGTGGTCTTGATGACGCTGGACTGGACCTCCTCGCTTTGACGTTGATTTACGACCCGGCTCACCGCATATCGGGTGAGTTCGTAGTTAGTCCGAGATTATCGAACTGACACATTTGTCTAGCGAAACGAGCTCTACAGCACCCATACTTTGCGAACCCCATGTAGGACGTCTCTTCTCGTAGCATTCGCCCGGACACTAGATACCCCGCCATGATACCCCTTGCATCCCTTGTTTGTTTCACCTTGGCTTCTCATGGAGGATGAAAAATCGTCTCCTGATCGCTATGAGCATGTATCGACATCTGGCGCGTAGAACAACGTCTCTGTCCACATTATGGGCCAACTGGACCGACTCGAAAAACTTCGCCTGGATAGATATACATCACCCGAAGTTCGCCCACTCCAAGCTATAGAAATCTACCTCCCCCTCTCTCTCTTCTTCTTCCAGCGCAGTCCCCTCCCGCACCCCATCATCCCAACAACAGATCAACCCCGCCTTCTTCGTCCCCGTTCCCAACCTACCCCAAGCAACAATCTCCCCGGGCCTGATACACTGATCCCTCACCAACACCTGACTCGTAAAATGCGCGTGGTACCGCAGATAATCGCCTGGGTAAATGAGATATTCCCCGCCGAAGCGTGGACCGAGACCCATTCGTAGGTTGAGGGAGTTGAGGGTGGTGAATGTCTGGACTAGAGCGCGATCTCGGGGAGTGGCGGGGAATGGGAAGAGCGGGTGTGGGAGGGAGGTTATGGGTGGTCCTAGATTGAGGGAAGGGGAGAGCGGGTACGAGGGGACTTCATGGAAGTGTCCTAGTGATGTCGGTGTGGATTCGGGACAGGGCGATGCGGGAGGAGGTTGTTCTTCCTGCACGAACATGTTCTCCGCCTGTCCCACCGCTTTCGCCTTCTCCGCCTTGATCCGTGCCCTCGCCTCGCGTTTCGACCGAGCCGCCTCTCCACCCATCTCGAACTTCTCCCTCCCCCTCTGCTCCTTCACCTCCTCCTCCCGCCTCACATCCTCCTCAGCAGCTCGTATTCTCTCAACTCTAGCTCGCGTATGCTGCCTCACCTCCTCGCGAGATGGAGCGGTAGGTGTAGTGTGGACAGGAACGAGATAAGCGACGCCAGAGCGGACGAGGAAGGCGGTCTCCTCTTGCATGAGGGTGAGGGGGAGACCGAGGAAACCGTTCTGCTGGGATACACCGGGGAGTGTACCGGTACGAAGACCGGAGATGGAGTGGGTGCAGTGAAGGGTGGCGGCGGCTGAGAGACATCAGCGTACGAAGAGAAACCCTTGGAGCAAGCTCGTCTAGCTGCAGCAGGAGGTTCCGGTCGGAGCCAGCGAGTCGGCACTCACTTTGGGGGTCCCAGACTGTTGCGACGCCGTTGATAAGGTAGAGCGGGATCGATTTCGGGTGCAGTCCGGATCGCGAAGACTCGCCGGGCTTGTCGAGTTGGACTGTCATGAACGATATCGGTGAAGAGGTCAATCTCCAGGAAAAGGTGAGGAAGGAGAAACCCTTTGAGCGACTGGGCGGAAATCTGAACGCCTTTGGAGCACCAAATGTAATCTTTTACGTAAGCGAGAACCAGCTGAAGCGTTTGGTAACTCCGCTCTCAATCCTTCCACTAACACTCCCTAATCCGCGCATCGACTTGTCCCCGTTCCGGATCTGAAAGTGCCTTCACGGCTGATGGTTAGTCGTGTTGTCTGCCTAAATGAAGGATATTCTCGCTGACCGAGCTGTTTTGCACAGCTCATCTTCTCGTCAGTGTGCCTCTTCCCTCATGAGCTCGCTTCGCACCATGAATAGGCGTTTCGACAAGCTATGTTTTGGAGTCCGACGCGCTGACGATTGTCTCATTCCTAGCTTTTTCAAAACCCTCACCGACCAGGTCATCACCGTCGAGCTCAAGAATGACCTCTCGATAACTGGGACGCTCAAGTCGGTGGACCAGTGAGTAATATACCACCGCCTACATCTGCCTTCGCCTTTCTCGCATACCTAATGCGAGCTCGGTTGTCGGTCTCAGGGGGTGCTGATATACATCAGATTTCTCAATATTAGGCTAGATGGGATATCGGTGGAAGATCCAGAACGGCATCCGCACATGGTGAGTGAGGTCCGTGAGAGCTTCTCTCTCGCGTCGCCTGTCGACTGCTTCAATCGAGGGTCCTGCGGGTCGAGCTAGCTCCTCGTCCTCACCGCGATCTTTCACACACTGCTATCCATCCTCGCATCAAGGGTGCTGATCCGGTGATCATCAGATGGCAGTGAAGAACTGCTTCATCCGAGGCTCAGTAGTCCGGTATGTCCGGATGCAGTCGAGAAGTGTCGATACTACGTTGTTAGAAGACGCGACACGGCGAGGTATGATGCAGCTTACTGTCTCTTTGTGGACCTTGCTGATACTTTGGCGACAGAGGCGAAGGATGCGAAGAAGTGAGATTACAGTGCTTTTGGACGATATCGTCTTCTGAGCTGCTCATGTATTACATCCGAGTCGTGTGAGCTGATCGCGACCTCTCCGGACCAATGATCGACCTGCCGGAGCCCTGATTTATCGGAGCTGACCTGAATCACTGTGGTGCCAACGGGATGGGAGGCGCCCTGTCTGATAACAGCGGACCGGAGCAGTCCGAGCAAATCGGACTGGCGTGATGTGTACGCGACAGGGGATAATTTACTGGATGACTGCCTTTTCAAACGCGGCTCAAGGAGTAGCACGACCAGCCGACGGGCGTGCGACCGCTGGTCGACCACACCGGCCTACCACCAAGCGGGGCAAGATGTTGTACGAGCCATCGAGCGGCCAAGACCTTTGTGTGAACATATGCTGATGCATGCAGATCTCATATCCGATCCGGCATCTTTCTCCGCACCCGTCTCTTCACCATGTACTCTGCCAACCCCTATTCTTCACCATCAGTATTGATCAGGCGGTAAATAGAGGGATCGGGACTGACGTAGACTGCAGCGTCGATAATCCCGACTGACAAGACGGACCACGTGCTGATTAGGTTCAACGGCAGACTCTGCTTTGACGCGGCCATGTCGTACACCAGTCGAACCAGCGACATCGAAAATACCACCATGTACTACGCCAAGTCAGCTGGTACTCGCCAAGATCGGTACGAGTTTACTCACTGCTAGGGGGAAAAAGAGCATGAGAAGACTGGCTTGTCGATTGAAATACGTCGCCGCAGATGTTTGGATCCCGCCTTTCCCCGCAGTCGCCGTATCCCCTAACTCGACCCTCGTCGCGTCATCTCCCCCCGGACTGCGATACTCTTGGAAGAACTCCTTGAGGGTCTGTCCGGATGCTCGACTTCTGTTTGCTTCCATCTCCTCCAGCTCGAGATTGAGGAAATCGACCTCGCCCTTGCCCTCGGACAATACCGGACTGAGAACGTGATGCGAGAAGTGAGGGAAGATGTCGATGGCGATGTCTGGAGCGGTATATCGCATTTCAGGCGTCGCTAGCGCTAGCGTTTCCGAATCCGATTGTCGTGCAAAGTCGTGCATGGATGGCGATTCGGTGGGTATCGTTGATGCCGAGGAGACTTTCCGCTCCACCGTGTCCTTCTCGGCCACAGGTATAGGCGCGAGCTTTGGTGATGGCGGTCGAGTGACCGGGCGGGAGGTGACGAGGATACCGCTGAGCATTGATGAGACCGGATGGATGTAGCTCGTGGTGGGTGACGTCGTCCGGCCCCGCTCATGGCAAACGGTGACGAACTCGAGCTGTTCCCAAGGTGCGTCCGGGTCGACGGGTTCGTTTGATTTCCCGGACGGTAAACGACCGAACTTTCCGAGCGGTCTCAACATCTTAACAGCAGAGTCCTTTCGTGCCGATAACTCGCCCGACGCGATTTGGCTGGAAAGCTGGATGGTGTCAGGTCGTCGTAGGAACAAGTATAGCTTGGAGTAGAGGGCTACGACGACGATGAAGACCAAGGCTCGAGGGACGAATTGGATGATGTCTCTCACGTCGACACGCTCATGGTGAGGAAGGGGATGACTACCGTAATAGCACAACGTTCCAGTAGAACGAAAGCCGACAGTCTTCATCCATACTTCCGGTCAGCGATGTTGAGGGTTTCAGACTCACTTCCTGATTGCATAAAGGAGATGCCCCAGATGATGGGCCAGGAGGCCCAGGAAGATCGTTCAAGCTCCCGATCACGGACGATCCGATCGCATTGATGTACAACCACCTTGTCATGGCGAGCATATGACAAGTGATAAAGTCGAGAGCACGATGACTCGTCGACTGATGTTCCCTGACGACCGATGCAACAAATTCGGAAATCAAACCGAAATGACCCAAAGAGAGACAGTCTGGAACACGCGTGGATGAAATCAAGAACCTTCTTGCTTCTAGATGCCGAGAAGTGATAAGCCGAAGGAGTCCCGACAAGCATACTTTCTTTCAACCGAGATACGATCCCTCATAGGGCCTACCTAGACAGAGGCTGGCCGTTCCTCGTCTAGATGGGACCTGTCACCTTCACCGAAGGTAGAGGACGATTCAGGTCGTCCGACGCGACCCCTGGATCGTCCCTGTGGGTGAAGCTTGTAATTACCTGCTCCGGAAGCGATCTCGGCAAGCGATCTCGGCCTTACGTGACGCTACTTTCGCGAGGCCACGAATTCAGATGTCAGGCGGTGGCAGAGGCAGTGCCCTGCGCTCGGGAAAAAACAGCGCCATCCCGGTTCTTCGCCGGCCGTCCGGACCGCTTTGATCTCATTTCCAGAGGCGTATCCTGGCAGCAGGGAGATTGGGCAATCTTATAGCTTACCTGCGGCCATATTTCCCGATCCAGTCCCTTCCGTAAGACAGAGCGACGTCTCATGCTTCGTATCGGATGCATGTTATCTCTCCAAACGGCCGTCAAAAGCCTTGCTCTGCCAGATAGTCCGACTAGACGTGAGCGGGACCAATCATATATAACTCACGACTTCGAGGTAGAATGTTGCCGGTCGAAATGCGATCGGATTGCCCGTCCATCCAGAGATAGCGTATCGGACATGGTTGACCCACCCGACTCTGCCTTCAGCAGCGGTTTTCCGCGTCACTCACAGATCCAGGTGATTCACTCCAAGCAGCGTCCCACGGTATTCCCCCCACCTTGCACTATGCACGGATACTAGTCCGTCGTTCGGTCCCTCCTTGGCCAGGATGACCGAGTGCGGCCAGCGAAATGTGTCCAGCAAGCCAGGCTCGAAGCTCGCTCCCCAGCTGAAGTATTTGACGTCGTCGTCATTCACGATCTCCGCATTGAATTCTTTCATCGACCTTGTGCCGAGCGCATTGAAGGCTGAGCCATCTCCAGAGTCGGGCAGGCGAAGGGTGTTCATAAGTGAGAGTAGCGATGGGAGGCGCTCCCCTGTCATCAGCACCGTCGGCATTTGCACTCACGTCCAATGACGTTATCGATCACGTAGTCGGCGAATGCGGAACCTCGATGAGGCGTGGAGATGGTCGTGAGGCTGACGACCTTGAAGTTTTGCGGTCGAAGCTCGGATATGAGGTATCGGCAATCGAGGCCGCCCTACTATGAGCGCATTCATAATATTTGACCTACCATGCTGTGCCCTATCAAGTTTACCTCCTGATCTGGGTACTTTTCGCCAATAGATTCCGCCAGGATGGCCGCGCGGTCCTTGATCGATGCAGTTGCAGGGACACGCGTGATGAGCACATCGACGCCGTTGGACTCGAGCACCTCGCGGATACCCCGCCAATGGGATATCTGGAGACTGCGGGTGAGCGGAGCGCCCCGAACTGGCACCTACGGAGGCAGACTCGTGGGTCCTGTGCTCGTCAGACCGCTAACATTGTGATGCTTACCGAGATAGTCGAATCCCAGCAGTCCATGACAGAATACCAATGGATGCTTCGGCGTCCGATCTGACATCAGCGCTGCCAGTCTGCTCGGCTTACACTTTCTCCGATGCTTCTCCCTCTCCTCCGCCACAGTATCCGCCTGATCCTCCTCGCTCAGCGTATTATCCACCTTGCCCTTATTCCCACTCCACCATCCTGTCGCCCATGTCGTCCAGTCATCTTGCGGTGCTGACGAACTGAATTCTCGCCAGGTCGTCCGCGACATCTCGCCGGATGATCGAGTACCGGGAAGGGAGACTCGGGGTAGTGTCAGAGAGAACCGAGGGATGACGCTTGGTTTTTCTGTGGGAGGGAGAGCCGCTAGGAGGTCGGTGATGGTACGCTGAAGGTGACGGGAGGGGTCGGGACCATCAGGACCGCTGATCTCGAGAGGAAGACCGATAGCAGGGTCGAGGTCCGGAAAAGGGCTGTCAGAGAGGGTAGGAGAGGGGCGTTGCCATGCTGTCGAGCTTTCTCCGTGTTGCGCAAGCCCGTTGCGCTCTCCCAGTGAGCTGTAGGTCAAGCCTGATGTAGGCATTGTCGATCTCGCCAAACCATATAGGAGTCGAGGGCGGTTGGGACGTAACAGAGGGGGCTGATGGGCTCTGGCGGGTGCAGGGATGAGGGAAGGCCGTTCAAAAGACGAATCTGGGCTATCGGGGATGGAGACTGGCGAAAGTGGAGTATGAAGTGCCTCCTCCAGCATTGAGCTGAGCGGAGTTTGGGACGCTCCAGGTCCATCGTATGGCGACCTGGGCCGTTTTGGTATCACTCGCTCCTTCCCTTTGTCCTTCGGCGGAGACCAAGGCTGACCAGCACTCCCCTCTGACTTGGCCATTCGAAGCGATCTCGACGTACTCAAGCGCCTGAGAGGCATATGGCGCCTCGTCGGTCAGTCAATCGAACGCAATGTTTACAATTCGAGTGGTGGCAATGATAAATGGGAAACGTCATGGCCAAATTCACGCGCCTGTATTTCTGAACTCCGCCGGAAGCAACACGTCCACGTTTTAAACATCATGTTTTGCAAGCGATTCGTTTAATCGAAATGTCATCCCCGCAGAAGCGAGGGAGACGTCCAGCTAATGCTAGCTCATCGAGATTATCGGAGCCTGAGCTACCATTACACCTCATTCTCGCTTTACTCGTCATCAAGGTCTTCCCCATCAATGCCGACCGAGAGCCTGTTCCGACCTATACGGCGACCTTCACCTCGTCAATGCTCAAAGTCATCGCTAGAGAGGTCTTCGAGGTATGTTTCGTATCACGGGAATGCATTTGACAGTGATAGCTTTCCGACAAGCCGACCACTTACTATGCATTGCTCAACGAGACCGACATGCTACTCCGTCATGAGACGTCTAGCATCGCGAAAGCGAATGATAAGCTGAGAAGCCGAGGTCAGGTGGTGAGGAAGGACAGAGAAGACGCCGGGACCTTTCAAAGCTGGATCGGGTTCCTGGTCAGTCCTGCTACAAGTTGAGAGTCCAGCTGAATACGGCTAGTCGTCAAGCTTTGCTAGCGTAGTGGAACTGTGCTCGTTCCTCGACAGTAAGCCTATCATGCCTGTACAAGCTAAAGAGGGTTTGCAGCTCTCGAGAAGGAGTTGCGAGACCGTATCAACCCGGACGATGAAGAGCTTGTCGAGCTTCCCGGGCCTATCGTCTGTTCTCCCTCGCGCCGACTTTCTGTCAACTGATCCGGCCCAGGAACGGCGATCACCCCTAGGGATCTTCCTGCGTGGTCTCCTCGTCACACTCCGCAGAATCTCGTTCGATGAGACCGCCCATCTCGCTCGTCAAATCGCTCAATGGTGCGGTGCCAATTTCGATGGACCGTCCTGGCCGGTACATATCTGGTCGTTGAACCGAAAGGTTGCCATGGAAGACACCCTGGATAAGCGAGTGAAGGCCATGGATGAGTGAGTGGGCGGTTTAGGGCTTACTGACAAACAGCTACCAAGTTGCCTCGGCGTCCGGCGATTACTCAGGAGCGCTAGCCTCGCTGAGACAATTCTATGATTACCAGTTTCCGGTCGCTAGGCGGTAAGAGCGAAAATCGGCGACAGGCGGTTCTTATGGCTTATGGAGCGCAGAGGACAGCACCAACATGCTTTACTCAATCTTGCGTCGTTCCACTATTCGACAGGCGGACTGGAATCCGCGAGAGCGGTGAGTCGCGCTTACAACGCAGCTCCTGCTGACGTGCAGGCCATCGATGAAGCCATCCGAGTGGCAAGAGCAGAAGGCGACAAAGCCTGCTTACGGCACTGCATAAGGTATGCCATGCCTTCAGACCAAATGCCCGCCTGACTTGTCTAGTCTTTCGCACCGAATGACGAGCGAGACGACCTCCGCTGCAGTCACCGCTTCAGAGATTCCCCGAATCCACCAAACACCGGTCCCTCATTCTCGATTAACGCTAGCGACCACACCGATGGACGAGCTATGGTCTATGACAGCAGCGCTTGACCTCGTGGGGTGGACCAGGTTTGTCACCGATGCTGATGAGCTTAGGGCGAGCCAGTCCACGTGGCGTTCCGCAGGATCCACCTCGTTCTCGCTCGTTACGAACAAACCGAGCTGAAGCCTGACGACAAGAAGGACCCGAATGACGGATGGACAACGAAGCATATCTTCGATGTTGCAGCGTGGCATGCTGCACAGGCTGGTCTATGGACATCGCTCGGTGCGCTATGAGACTCGAAGCTAGCTAATCAGCAGGATCTGATGCCCTGGCAAGGCTGCATGAGGATCTGGCGATAGCCGTAATGGACGGGGACGACGATGGGCGATTGACAGTGCTGCTCGCTCGAGCTCAACGAGTACGAAATTTCTAACACTCCTTGAATCCGTCTCACCATAGTTTAGGCGGCGAACAGAGCGGATTGCGACGAAGGCCTTGCATCGCTTCTCCATATCAGTGTCGTAGAAGGTATCTCGCTCACGCAATATCATCGCTGGGCTAGAGTAGTCTGGTCCCTCCTGAAACGGCAGGCAACCAAGAGGTAGGCCACTCCATCGGGGGTAATCCAGCTAATGTTCCAAAGCGGGGATGCCGAATGCATCGCGATGATTAGCGCATTGCAGCCACCTGATGGATCCTCGATACGCCTCGGACCAGGCGGTCCACCTCGTAATCTCGCTCATCCTCCTTCGATCTCCGACGCCGTGGATCGCGAACAAACACCCCGCGGAATCGTGCTCGCTCAAGAGGAAGTCCGAGCGTCTCTCCGAAAAGCCAAAAAGATGCAGGTAGGTCGACGATTGGTACGATTTGCTAAAACAATCTAAGGAAGCACATGCTCCGCCGCATTTGACGCTGCCCCACGTGCTCTCGGCCATCCAGTTGTCAAGCCAGTCAGGTCTTTGGCCGATCTACCGCTTCGGAATTGTAGTGCTTGGGGACGTACTGCTGTCAATGGAGGGTATGGGAATGGCCAAGAAGGCGATCGAAGAGGTCGAAAGGGTCTGGGATCAGGTAACGCCCTCCCGCTGAAGAATGCGTAGGACTGACCATTCCAGATACTCGGGTCTGGAGACGAAGAGCCAATAGCGCTTGGTGCGCTGGTCTTGGGTAAAGCCAAGGTCGAAATGGGATTGGACGCAGACTCGTCAGACCTGTTAGGTAAATAGTGATATATACTGCTAGTGCTGAAACTTCCAGCCGAAGCAGCAGAGCATCTCCACCTGAGCCTCCGATCGGCCACCAAGCTTGGATCCCGCTCACTCACGCTCCAAGCCACAACGCTCCTTGCCTTAATAAGCGACGTGCTAGGCCTTTCTGAGCGGGACCAGCTTGCTGAACGCTGGGGAGCGGCGAAGGTGGGCAACGCGGACGATATGTCTCGCCGAAGAGAGCAAGTCAGGCGAGTAGGAGAGATAGTCAAGCTCCTCGGAGTGCGTGTAGCCGAAGGCTGGCGATGAATTCCGAAAATGCATACTACAACACACACATGATTTACTCGAAAGCGACGACGACCTAGTCGTGCATGACTGCGAAGATGCGGAACTCCGTTCGACCTAGTGGATCTAATGTATGGTCGACAAGCTCGCAATACAGTCTGTGCGGTCCGGGCGAGAGTCCCGACGTGACCTCTGTGACCCTGTAGAGATCTCAGCGAGAGCAACTGTGACGTAAAAGTCCCACTCACATCCCCATATTCCGTTGCCTCATCGCCCAGTACCCCTCGATCATCCTTCCTCCTTCCCGATCATCATCCACCCAACACCAAACGCTTCCCAGACCCAACGTCGCGCTCCGTTGATAGCCAATCATCACTCGTCCATCTTCACCTCGCTCCCGCGTCACCTCAATCTCCTGCTCCGCCTCGGACTCCTCCCCATCCTGACGTCTCACATTGCCCAGGTAGACCCGCTTGTCAGTCACCCCAACGGGATTGATATTGTATGGTCCTTCAGGTCGCATACCGAGCGGGATCGGCTTGAACCCATTCCGTCCGATTTCCGGCTCGGGTGCGGGTTCCTCCTCCATCGCGACTTCCGGTAAGGGAGGGTCGACGACCTCGACTTCGGGTGGTTGGAGGACAAAGTCGAATGACGCGAGTGCGCCGATCTCGTCCGTGATCAGGTAACTCTTCTCTTTCCAGTGCCACGGGTTCCTAAGGGGGAGTCAGACTTGCCCGGTGAAAAGGATGGAGACATGAGTCTCACCATCCATGAGAGCCCTCTGCGAGGACGAGTCCGGCTACACCAATGTCGGGTGAGTCCGGCTGCGGAGAGGATGAATATGGTAGGTGGAGGATACCCGAGTTCATGGATCGGCATGTCGGGTCATGCCGGATGACACCTCGAAGTGGGTCAAATGGTTTCGTCAATGCCGCCTGCGATGGTCAGCCTAGGAGCAGCATCGGGGTGGGAAACAACACGTACATTTGGGACGCCGAGAATACGCAGACTCGGCTTGCGAATACTAGCAGGCGAGAAGCGGCCTAGCGCTACGATTGACCGGGAGGATGGCTTGGACCGTTCTATCTGCTCGTGGAGGTATCGGATGACCAGACCCGCTGCGAGAGAATGACCAAGTGCCGAGATCTAGGAGATCAGGCGTCAACGGTTGCAAATTCACACTGAATCGACTTACATGCATGAGGTCTACGGGGACCCCGCCCCATTCTCGCACCTTGTCATCACCGAGTACCACCGTGTCGCCCGTCCTGAACCATCTCGGCAGCTGGGCGTTCGGGTCGGCGAGGATTCGAGGTAGGATGACATCGCGGACGGAGAGCGAAGGGACGTCGTAGAATGCCGCTATGTCCTGGTGAAGGGACGAGGATGAGAGGAGGGTGGGGAAGAGAGTGGAGAAGGTTCTGCGGTTGGTCAGCCAGGATATGCAGGGAACGGATATGCCCACTCGATGTTTATGACCGCTGGACGCGATTCCAGCTCGAGGATCCCGCGGATGACGGTCTCATACGCATCGACCACCTCTATCTCCAGGAGGTCGTTGATTCCAAGCTCCATCAAAATCAAATCCGAGTTATCAGGTATATGTTCCTCTATTACGGGTCAGCATGATCCTCACACAGCTCGGAGCTCTCACTGAAGCACCATCCGAAGTATCCCGCTCCGACACCTCCTTGCGCACCGTTTACGAATACATTCTCAGGGTGCGGGTAAGTCTCGTTGAGCCATTCGAAGATGAGCACATGCAGGTTCTCAGGCGAGTACAGCGTTGTAGCGTCAAGGGGGAATGAACTCGACGATTCGCCTGGGACGGGGGATTCGTCTCGTCGTTTCTGCAGTCGCTGCTCAGGAATGGAAGGAATGGGTGGAGATCGTCGTTGAAATACTGATAATTGATCAGGACGGGTTAGGCCTCGACCTTTCGATACTAGCTCGGCTATCAGTGCGGCTCAGGCCAGAGGAACTTGGTCGTACCGCTGCCTCCAAGCGCTGAGACGGTGAATGGCTGGCCGGAGCGAGCTTTGTCAAGGAACGCCTGCACTCGCGCGCCACTCCCTGAGACTCTTCAGCGTCCGTCTCTCTCCAGAGCAGGTCGACCTCACCCTCGTACTGCAATGCTCGCCGGTATTCCCATTCCCTGAAGCTCTTTATCAGCGTCCGCTCTCCATCACCTCATCGGACAGCGGGAAACATCCGCCAAAAGTAATGACAACGACAACACAAGCATCCCTCTCCATCTCGAACAGGTACCTAGTCTCCGTATCTTCGATCTCAGAGAACTCACCGCATAGCATCCTCCTGATCCCCAAGATTCGATCCATCTCCACTGTCTTCCGCCGTCCGTAGTCGCCCTAACGCTCCAAACGTCTTGTGCTTGACAACATGCGATCCTAAAGGCGAGAGATAGACGAGACTCGACACCGCCAGAGCGATCACAAGCAGGATCGGTCGAGCGCCGACGCGCAATGCCATGAGTCTCATGACCTGCTAAAAGACGTTCAGTAGGATGTGGAGGTGTCGGCGAGGGGGAGCAGGCGCTAGGTCTCCCATGGCTCCTGCAAATCGTGTCGGCTAACCACCGGGAAGCGTGGCTCGCTAAGACCAAAAATTTCCCCGACCGTTGCCTCGATTCGGCTCAGGCACGTCAAACCCGAGCTAATTAGTGTTGAGATTCGAGCACCTGTCGTAAAGTTGCAAGACGTTCAAATACAAGTATGAATGTCCGAGGTGATGGGGAAGCTGCCAACTAGGCCTGCCATTTAGCTGGATAGGCGAGTAAGATTATACGCCTTCAACAATTACGAGAAATCTCGCGTTTATGCTTGTATATGTAAAAATACAATCAATGACCTATGAGCTATGAGCTTTTGAGCGAAACCTCGCTCAGGACACGGAAAGCCTCTTTGTACGCATCGAGAAGGGCTTTGACACGAGTGCGTTCGGTGACGAGCGCTTCATCCTCGAATAGGAGTTCAGCAAAGAGGTCTGGTTTGTAGAGGGATGTGACGAGACGTTGTTGTATGGCGTCTCGGGAGAAGTTGACCTGAATACATGAGAACGAGCCAGCTTTGCTGGGAGCACCCACCAGAAGATGCATGACCGCCTTGGGTACCAAGTCCTGAATTGTTTGTCGAGTGATCCCGAAGTAGCTCGCTATCAACGACCGGATGAGCGTAGTCTCCATCTCTTCCCGTAGTGACAAATGCAATGGCCGATCATTGGGTCCCTAGCGACATCAGTATGAGTCGATTACAGTCTGGCCAACTCACCGCTTCGATATGCTTTCCCAGGCTCTTCATGCCAAAAGCGGTAGTCCCGTTATCCAAACCCGACCGACTCGCTGTCCGCCTTCCGGTCCCCAGGTCAGGCAGTAACTCCCTCGGCGCATAGCTCGATGGCGGAGGCCGCTGTGTTCTTTGTTCTCGATCCGTCCGTCCATCGTTCGGCCCCTGCGTCAAGCTCGACGGGGCTGGATTGGTTCCATTAGGTCCGCCAAAGAAGTAGTTCAGGAAGGATTCTTTTGCGGTATTTGACGATTGTCCGGAAAGGGAAGCAGGATGTGAGGGCGCAGGCTGGATATTGTTAGGGGAAGGATGGAGCCCACCGGAGCCGGAGCGGTTGTGATGTCGTGGTTTCGATGGTTCCAGCAGCCTTGCTGGAGGTGCAGAAGGTCGGCGGATATCGGGAACAGAGGCGGAGGCGGAACGAGGGTGGTGATTGGGTATGGGCGGACCGTTCGGTAATGAGCCGGCACCATCTGATGACGATTCCTCGTTCTCATCTTCGGGTGAGCTCGCAGCCGATGGCACCTAGTACGGTCAGATAGAGGCATAAGGGGTAAGGAAAGCGTACCTTAGGGGGCTCAACGGGCTTTGGGGCGCCGGCTCGCGCGATCGCCGCGGAGCCCGCGACGAAATCGGGGTGATTGGTATTGATGTATGCGGCTTGTATTTGGATCAAGCTGGAGACGTACTCCGATGTCGGGCCTAACCGTTCTCGGAGTAATTCGGACACCACCTCGATGAGCTGAGTCAGAAGTCGGGGGAAACGTTGAAGCTCCTGTAAGCCGTCAGATTATTATCATCTTCCAAAATGATACGCACTGGACTGGTACAATTATGGCAGATCTTCATCAACTCCTCGTACACCAGCTCCACGCATCTGAGACTCGGCGGCTCGAGCAGCTTGATCTGCGGCTTTACCAGCAGGTCAAATGCTACCTCCGGCACAAACAAGCTAGGTCTCGGACCGGTGGAGTTGCGAATAGCTGTTCGGATATCGGAGAGCGATAGGTTGTGCGTCGGATCGATGGACTGGAGGGCATGTCCGAAGATCTCATTGAAGATGTAGTATATTCGTGCACCGCCGCACAGCTCCTTCGTAGAGATTTCAAGCGAGGTACCGTCAATCGAAGACACAAAGTCTCTTGAGAATTCGGTCATGAGTTTGAGGATGAGTGAACCCTGAGCCCGTAAGTGAAACACCAAGCGTGAGGCTTAAGCTGACCCGATGCTGCTCGCCGAGGAATGTGGCATCTCCGAACGCATTGAGCTCCTGCTGGGTCTGCCCCATAAGGGTGTTTAGCCGCGCCTTCATATCGGGCAGCTTATCCCGGATATGATTCATCAAGACCTACCCTCGTCAGCTGGGATTATAATCTATTGTCCTTGACTTACCGCGTTGAGCGTCTTCGCCAAGTACTTCGTCCCACACCGGTGCGCCAGGTTTCGATATACCGGGTGATTCCGGAAGAAGTCTTCCTCCTTCTGCCTCGCATCCGACATCGGAACGTCCTGCATGATGTCCTGTTGGCTCCGGTTGACCACGCCCACAAAACCCAATTTGAGCGGATATGTCCGGCCCGTAAGTATGTCGAGTGCATTGGTGCCCGCATCCATCAAGTCGAGCTTCGATAGCACTCCTAGCGTCCGCAGGCCACGAGGATCGACGGTGCGTGCGAGTTTGAGGGAATCAGAATTGGCGAGGTCGGAATTTGCGGGGGAGATGGCGAGAATGACTGCGTTGGGTTTGGAGATGTAGTCCAGGACAAGGGTTTTAATCTGCCTCTCGATGTCGGTAGGCTGGTCACCGACAGGCACCTTCGTCAATCCGGGAAGGTCTACTAGTGTCAGGTTGAGGACACCTGGTCCGTATATCTTGAGGTTGATAGGAAGCTTTGATACGCCCTACATCAGTCGTCAGTGAGGCGGGTTCTCCAGCGCAGCGGACAATCACCGGCCTTGTTCTGCCCGGCAACCCTGAACGTCTCGGCCTCAATCTCCTTCTTGATCTCCTCAAAGTCGGTGAACCTCCGCTGGATATGCAGAAACTCTGCATATTCCGCTCCTGAACTGCCACCCATACTTCTCCCTCCTGGTCTCATCACGCCCGCTCCCATCGTCGGAGTCGTATCCAGGTTCGGCAGGTATCCATCCTGACCTTCCAATCCTCCTCCCATACGTGGACTCCGTCGGACAGAAGCGGCGGTATTGGAGGTCGTGAGAGATGTAGAAGCCGGCGTGTGGATGAGCTGTAACACGAGGGGTCGACGGGTGACTATCCCCTGTCCTCTAGGCAGAAAGTCTCGTCCGACGATGGTCTCAAGGACAGATGACTTGCCAGAAGACTGGGAGCCGACCACGACAATCTGGGGCAGGTCGACAGCATCGCCTCCTATGGCATTGAAGGTGTCTTGAAGCTTATTGACGAGTGCGATTAGGTCGCCGTCCATGGACATGGCGAGGGAAGGCTGGATCCGGACAGAACCGCCTCCAGGATTGGTGCTATTCTACAGCCTATGATATGAAGGCGATAGGGAATACGAGCTGACTTCTAGACAGGACTACCGAAATGGTGGTAGCCCGGATTTGAGCAGTGTGTTTGACCGAGTTTGCAGTCACAAGGATGAGGTATGACGTCCCGGGCGATGTCATACGGATGAAGGGGCACCGTTTGAACGAATGGAGGCGCTTAGAGACTGCGCCAAAGACTCATCGGGGGAAACGGAGAAGAGTCGGATCCGTCAGGGAAAGGCTTGATTTTCGCCTTGCAGGCCTAAAACTTTGGCTCAAGCTGGCTCAGGGTAAATATGAAACCGATACAAACGCTCTCCTCATAGACTTGAAGTCTCATCGTTTTCCTTCGTCTTGGCGTGATCACACTCTCCTCTCACCTTACTGGGCTTGAAATACTCACTTTAAAAAACATGGTCGACTGCGAACAGCCATGCAGGGTTTACCTGATTGCCACGATGTGGGTGAGACTTCTGGAAGCTAAGTCACCCGCGACTTCATATCCAGACACGCTCCTCCATCTCTTCTTCCCGCCTTCTCCCTCTCCTGTCTCAAATCTTCTGCAAGATTCATCTGGTCATATCATTCCTCATCTCTTCCCTCTCAACTCCTTGGCTTGCGTTCTTTTGCATTCTGCTTCCTAGTGAAGGCGCTCAGCTCAGCTTTTTCCTCTCACTCGTCGTCTTACACTTCTCACTGTCCACCCTCTGCGACCGAAGCAGAACCTGAGCCAGATAGGATACGACCATGGCTGGACCGTCGACTCCTAAAGCCTTCAGGCAAGGAAGGCCAAATGTCAAGCACCTCGACCCACCCTCAGCATTCCCCCTCCTCCCGTACTGTCACCGACGGCATCATTCAACCCACTGGCAGGATCCATATCGTCAACACCTGCACATTTCTCCCGGCAGCCACCCTACCGCTCATTCCCTAAACTCCATACCACGGCATCATTCAGGAGCTCCGATCACCCCAATCAGAACACCACCCCAGAATCACTTATCAGTCCGCTCCGCCTACGCCAGTGATTATGCCGGCCCGCTGCTCTCCGTCGCTCTCCTCAGTCCGGTATTTGCTCGCCATCGCCACCTCATGAACACCTTGGGTCCCTCTGCGCTTCGGCTCGATCGAATCAGACTTAGAGGAAGTACCTGATGCTCAGGAGAACACGGGGATGGTAGGGTCTCAAGGCATCGGGACTCACGACCAGCCTGGAGCGCGAGAAGGGCCAGCGGGAGAGACCGTACGAATCTCGGACCCGTCATGCGAGTCTCCTCCCGCTCGCATTACACCCAATGCTCTTGGCCTCTTCGAAGAAGGCAGCGACGGAGGCGAATCGCGCGATCATCGAGCCGAGGGTGTAATCGACGACGGCCGGCGAAGGACAGCGCGGAGGAAGAGAAAGAGGCAGGAGCAAAAGCAAGGGGAGCTACAGCGAAATGAGCGAGTGAGCTGAAGTCAGCGGACTTGATTCACACCGTAACGATTCGTGCCAGGAGCGACAGTCCAACCAAGCGGCGCCGTGCTCGAGCACGGCTGGGCCGAAGCTGGACGGCTCTTCGAATGAAGCTGAATCTCTGACTGCTGTCCGACTCCGCGTGACAGCGACGGCGGGCTCGGCGATGGGGTCTGTCCTCAGTTGCGATCATCGAGCAGATCGCCCTGCGCTCCCAATGGACATCTGAACAACGCGCAGTCGATCCCGTCATGGATGCCTTGCAGGAGAAGTTTGCTCTTCGGACCCAGACTTGCGAGCCTGCCATGACAGAAATTGAGCTACACGAGCTCGACAAAGAAGAGACAGGCTGGAAAAGAGGTTGTTCCGCGGATTCCGGGGCGATCCGTCTAGTTCGAGAGTCTTTTCGAGCGACTATACACGAAGTGGACGACTGGCATTATGTTCCCGTCCGATACCAGTTCGGATACGACCTGGCAACCGAAGCCTTCTTTACCGACGTCCAGCCCGTGCCCGGTGGTTTGCTGGCAGATGAAATGTACTTTCCCTTACGCTCGTTGCAATTCTGCGCCGCCTACATTCACGTCGACGAGCGCGTATCGTTTCCCCCTCGACTTCGAAATAAGGCGGAGTTGATCGACATTTCACATTCATCACTCTTGATGCCTAATGTCCTCGTAATCTGTGACGAATCTACCTATCGATATGACATTTCAATCTGCCTCGTACCACATGCAGATCTCGACCGGGATGTCCTTTGATCCTTGGCTGTGGCTGTCATCGCTTCTTGCGCAGAGGCCGAGCGACGGAAGCGACCCCTGGCTCAAACTCGTGTACCGCTGTACGTCAGCCTTGCTCGAGGCGTTCGAGTGCCTACATGGCTCGTCCTGCCTGACAATATCAAAGTATACACCAAAGAGTTCTTGCCCAGCGGATCACCGCTTGACCAGGAGACTCCTGTGCTTCAGATTCTCCCCGCGGAAAAGCAGCAAAAGCTGCCTACAAGAGGATCCATGGACGATGTAGGCATCTGGTACCATGGCTTTATGCGGCTGCCTGCTCAGCCGATGCAGGAGCTACATTGGAGCGGTCGAGCTTCGGGGAGGCAGGGTCTCAAGCGGCGCAGACACTCGCAGGCGACGCAAGTCTCGAAGCAGCGAGCCGTGCAATCGGCGCAACAAGCACTGTGGGTGCTTCTCGCATGGAAAACGAGCGCTCGGTGACCGACATCGAACCCGTAACACAAAGTTTAGCACCGAGAGAGGCTGCGCTACCGCCAATATCACTCCCAGTGACAGTTCCCGCTCTTTCCGTGAGTTCCGTCAAAATTACGTAGCTGAAATCTGAAGGAACACGAAGCAGCAGACCGAGTTTCCGATTGAGACGGAGCAACTTCCTTTGCCGGATCCCCACATCGCTAGCACCGATCACATCGGATCATCACCTCATCCGACGATCGAAGAACCCCCGCGACCTGTTGTACCGAATCCGCTCTGCCCTCTTCCCGACCACTTGGCAGGCGCTATTTGGCTCACCATCTTCCATTTGAAGGTCTCGTCTGTGCTGCCACAGTTCGAGAAGGCGATCGACGGGCTTCAGGGCCATTTCTCGCCAGACGACCTCAAGTCTCGCCTGGGCGAGGTGATGGCTGCGCAGGAGAAGCTCAAGGAATTGATCGAGCTGTCCCGCCCCGCTGAAACGGTATGGGAAGGGCGGAACGATCTTGGAGATGGCCGCGAGGGTTCTTGGCAAAGGGCAAAGCGGGGAGGCTGCTCCGGTAGGTGAATGATAGGTCTGTCATTGCTCCTTCCTGGATACAAATCGCATGCAGCTTTGCGCAATGTACCCTGTATCGTTGTCAAGTACTGCTGACCATTTCGTTTCATGTGCAGTTTTGTAGCTTTGATCAGGAGTCGACTACTATACCTTGCATGATGTCGTCTCAGCAAGTGACTGTCTTCCTCAGAGCATGCATCTTGTATGGTCAGTCCCCTACACATGCACGCACCCAGCATTATGTTCGCAATGACATCGCAAATCCTCGTGGCGGATCACAGCTGACTCTCGTCATCCACAAACACTCGAACCCGACCACCGCCCCATTTCTCCATGACCGCCCTCCCACTATCGGTCGGCTGAGAGAACGCGACTTCCCCTTTCTTTGGGTCGAATGTATATCCATAGACTGTATGAGAGCTTGCCGCGTCGAGGAGGATATGTGCGAGGCCGAGGGAGCGGTAGGCTGGGACAGTGAAGAGCCGGTGAATACCAAGCGGAGTCGGTAGGGGCGAAGGGCTGAGAGGTTTTTGAGCGTTTGGCTCAAGGAGTTTGAGGGTGAGGGCAAACCTACTCGCACACCACACCTCCTCCCGTATCCACCGCTCTCGCGCCCCCTTCCACTTCCTCACCCGGTCGAAGGACTCGCATAGCCCACTTGATGCCCTGAGCTACCACGACTCCCACTACCCTCTCGCTCGGTACCTTTGTTCTCTCGTCACTGCATTCGCTCAATCGCGGCCGCTTGGTGAGTCTCAAAGGCGGTGTAGACGAGGTGATAAAGAGGAATATCTTGCAGACGTCGAGGATGCTTTGCGGAGACGGTGGAGAGGATAAGACAGTATCGATTGTGCCGAGTATATCGTCGAGCTAGGGTTCCCCGTTCAGTACCTCACACAATGATATGATAGGAAGACTGACCTTGCTTCCTCCCCAAGATCCATCACACACCACGATCTTCCCCTTCCCCTTCTCCGCTCCGAAACTGACGCCATCCCGCACAACTCTCCACCCGCCGTCAGCTCGTCCCTTCCCCTTGTGCCGTCCCTGACCGAGTCCATCCCAAATAATGCCCCTCATTACCCTCGCATGGTGCTTCCTATGCAAACCTTCGTCCTCACTTCCGCGGACGAATGACATGCCGCATTCCTTGCAGGTATGGAGGAGAGGAAGGTGGGTGAGGTGTAGTTGTGTGAGTGATGATTTGGATATGGTCGACTTTGATGGCGGAAGATGGATCGCTCGAAGATGGCTGGGAGATTGTGAAGATGAGGAGAGAACAGATACGGTAGCCGCCGGGTGCAGGGGTCGCTTCTTTCTCGACAAAGGGGTAAAGAAGCCTCGGATGGTCGATTGGACTGCAGGGGCCTTGGCATTGACACCAGAACGAAGCTTCTTCTGTTGCACGCTCCTTGATCCTCCATCACATTCATCGTCGTCCTCTGAATCCTGGTCCGAATGTCCGGGACATGCAGGGATCACGCCGTCCTCCTGTGCTTCCGGGAAGAGGGGTGATGAGTCTCTCGAACGGTCGCCTGTCCATTCAGGAGGAGAAGAGGGCGGTAGGGTACGGATGAATGACGAGCTGGGCGGAGACGATGATCGCCAAGCCAGAGATGATGCGGATATGTCTTCGAAGATGAGTGAGGATGATGATGATGATCGTGGAACTTTCGAGCCGTATGTCTGCCTTACGACGGGTCTGAATAGGTCAATCGTCAGACCGGGCGTAGCATGATCAATCATTCACCTAGAAGTCATGCTTATGTACACATCAAATGGGTCTAGCAGAGTTGCAAGCAAGATAAATGAGATTGAATGAAGATGAGATGGTGAAGCGGAAATGAATTTGGGCGAAAAGCAAGTCGCGTAAACGCGTATCGATTCCACGTCAGCGGGTTCTCCTTTATCAGTGTATCACGGTTGCCTGAGACCAGCTGATTACCACCCGAACGTCCACCCGTCGAGCAGCTGTCCCCCGGATGCTTTGGTCAGCGTGAATGCCTTTGACCCTCCTCTCCTTGGTGACGGCAAAGCCATATCCGGATGATCCCACGCACCGCTCGGGGTTCGGCTGTCAGCGTGAGCCGGTCCCTGCCTTTCCTCATTCGACGCATTTTAGCTGACCCACCTACAGCTCTCCGCTCGCTCACAGGTCCCTCGCACCGTTCCCGCGTTCGCTCGCACCTTTGCGTCCACTTCCGCCATGTCTGAGCAGAATTATAGGAAGGAGAAGGACACCTTCGGGGACCTACAGGTCCCGGCTGACCGGTACTGGGGAGCTCAAACTCAACGGTCTCTGATGAATTTCGATATCGGCGAGTCGCACGTACTCGAGCTAGGCCGGACGGCAAGCTGATTTGGCTCTTCTGCTCTTCCCTGGCCACTTCAGGTGGTCCGACTGAGCGCATGCCCCCTCCATTGATCAAAGCTTTCGGTGTCCTGAAGAAAGCGGCAGCGAATGTCAACCTCAGCTACGGGCTCCCCAGAGATGTGGCCGAGCATATATCGAAAGCGGCCGACGAGGTGATCAGCGGCAAGCTCATTGACGAGTTCCCGCTTGTGGTTTTCCAGACTGGTAGCGGCACGCAGACCAATATGAATGTGAACGAGGTGATCTCGAACCGGGCGATTGAAATGATGGGCGGGGAATTAGGCAGTAAGAAGCCGGTTCACCCGAACGACCACGTCAACATGAGCCAGAGCTCCAACGATACGTGAGCACAGCCAAACTTCCTTCTCTCCATACTGAGCAGTCCTCTAGCTTCCCCACCGCCATGCACGTTGCGGCCGTTACCGAAATCAATGCCCAGCTCATCCCAGCAATGCAAGAGCTACATGACGCGCTGGAGGAGAAACGGAAATCATTTGAGAACATCATCAAGATCGGGCGGACGCACTTGCAGGACGCGACACCATTGACACTCGGTCAGGAGTTCAGTGGGTACGTGACGCAGGTCGCGAGGGGGATCGGCAGGGTGCAAGGGTGCTTGAAGAACCTGAGCATGCTGGCGCAGGGGGGAACGGCTGTCGGGACGGTATGCGTCTGGGACGACGACGAGGAGGTATCCCGCTGACAGTTGTGTAGGGCTTGAATACGAAGAAGGGTTTTGACGAGAAGGTTGCAGCGGAGATCTCCAAGATCACCGGCTACGACTTCATTACTGCTCCGAACAAAGTGTGTTGTAGACAGCACCCATCCATCAGGATGCTCCTCGCTGACATGATGATTCACCGTATAGTTTGAAGCTCTCGCCGCCCACGATGCCATTGTGGAGGCCTCTGGAGCGCTCAATGTGGTCGCGGTGTCCCTTATGAAGATCGCGAATGACATCCGGTATCTCGCTTCTGGTCCACGATGCGGACTTGGTGAGCTCGAGCTGCCGGAGAATGAGCCCGGATCGTCCATCATGCCCGGAAAGTCAGTTTGGCTTCTCTTTGATTTCGCTCGCATCATGCTAAAACTGACTTTCTCACTCCAGGGTCAACCCAACGCAGTGCGAAGCCCTCACCATGGTCGCAGCTCAAGTCATGGGCAATCACACAACCATCACGGTCGCCGGCTCCTACGGTCAATTCGAGCTCAACGTCTTCAAACCTGTCCTCATCAAAAACCTTCTTCAGTCGATACGGCTTCTTGCGGATGGATCACGAAGCTTTACGAAGAATTGCGTGGTGGGAATCAAGGCGAATGAGGAGAGGATCAAGAAGATAATGAACGAGAGCTTGATGCTGTGAGCTGCGCCACACGTCTGGTTGTTGTTCCCTCTACATTCCTGAATCTTGTTGAACTGCAACTACATTTTGGCGTTCTCCTCATTTTCGATGTGAAATGCTAATATGGACCAGAGCGACTTGCCTGAATGGTACTCTTGGATACGATGGTGGGGTGATCTCAGTATTCCATGACATCCGCTGAGAAGTCCTCCCAGACGTGGCGAAGATTGCGAAGAAAGCGCACAAGGAGGGCTTGACGTGAGAGCCTCATGAACCCGCTGCGCTATTTGCTAAACGACATCTCCAGACTGAAGGAATCTGCTATTGCTCTCAATGCGATCTCTTCGGAGGACTTTGATGCAAAGGTCCGGCCTGAGCGTAAGCGCATAAAGTTGAATAAAAAACAGAGCATGCTGATGCACGCCCAGTCATGCTGGCACCCGATGAGGTATGAGATTGCAGAGACCACATGCATACCACGTATATCCGACGCCTTGCATGGACCTCCATCGCAGAAATTCACTCTGCTTGACTCGCTCAACTCCTAAATTACGACAGGGCTCGGCGAGACCCAGCATCTCAAAGTCGGACATCGACAGTCATGCTGATGCGGAACCAAACCCCAGAAGACCTCCGATATGATCCGAGCTGTGCCTCCGCCGATCTCTCCTCTTGCCCTGCCTTGATTGAGCTCTCCCTTCCGGCTGTCCAATTCCCCAACTCTTCTGTTCTCATCTTTCGCTCGGTCTAGCTTGAATCCCTGACAATATTGCCATCGAAGCGGTCTTTGGACATACATCTGTCGACATGGCGCCCCTCGCAGATACTGTGCCTATCGAGCAAGAACTATATGCCCGAGCAGTAGCCCGGGTCCTACAGGTCAACTCGACTCAAAAGTCCGTTTTCCGCGGGCGATCCGACGAGGAACTCATGTTGAGGTGCATAGGGTCACCCTGATAGTCGCTACGAGCTACATCGTGGCTATAGCTATCTGTGAGTCATGTCGTAGATCAGGCGTAGAAAATCACTCAACCTTGTGTGTTGACGTCCTCCGCAGTGGTGAGCCTTTATTCGTAGAGATGATGACAGCACCTGCTGGTTGTTTTGACTGCTGATGATGCGGTTCAGTGGTGAGCACAGGTTTTATACCGAATGACCCAGCTGATGGTGGTACAGGCATGGTATGAAACCTCTTCCACCATGATTGGCAGACTCACTCAAATATCGTCCGATCAGTGCCAGTACTGGAAAAGATCATATACCCATTCAAGCTTCTGGCAAGCAACCGCCCGATCTTACTCCCTACTCAACAAGCTGACGAACGCCCAGACCGTAGGAATGCACGAGATGTCAGTCCGACCTACATGACGAGTCCGTCTACCGAAGCGCTAACGGTTTTATAGGTCTCACGCCATAGCCGGTGTACGCCGGTCTCCTGTGCAAGAGAACCCGCTGATATAGAGTAGTTCCTGACATGCGCGAACGTAGAGAGTATTTCTGTACATGGCCATCTCGGTATACTCTTACTGAGTCAAGCTGAGCATCCCGTCACCAGCTCGATCCCTATGAAGGGGGCTCTACTCGCATGCGGGGTGGTATAGCCGCGGTACGACGATGTTCTCCTCATTCCCGCCTCGCTGATCCGCATCGGCAGATCACACTCCCAGCAGGATATCTCGGTTCTTCCCTCATCGGTGCAAGTCTCGTAACATGCGTCAGTCGCTCTTGCTCCCCTTTGTGATGGACCGGGAACAAGAAGACGTTTCGTGCTCGTAGGGCTTCGACACCGACGCATCGAAAGTCGCAAGCCTCGTCCTAGCTGTCTTTTGGGTACTCACCGTGTGGTTGGCAAAGGGCAGCTGGGTCGTATGGTTCACCATAGCGCTCATGGCCGCACTCATTATTGTAAGTACTGTCCAGGCCGTGAATAGATTGACCATGGAGGAATTACTAACGAATGACAGGTGTGCTGGCTCGTGTATCACTCTGTGGCTCTGAGGTTCTTCATCCTGTTCATTGGGGTCATGTCTTGCTTCTACTCGATTGTACGTACCCAAAAGCTCTAAGCTCGTCGTCTATCACCGCTGATAACAGTGATAGTGGGATATCGTCGATGTGAGCTCCTCGAAACGACCGCGTCAGACTATAGTGACGACGACTCAGGATACGCTCGCACGGAAGGTCAACAGCTCAGACGCGTCCGAGTACGCCATGCAGATTGGCTTTTGCAGCTCGCGATTCTGGGGTGAGACAAAAGTGAAGCGACACGGATTGAGTAGTGACGGGAACTCATAGGCGCGTTTTGGCTGTTACAAGCCGCTGTCTGTAAGTGATGAGCAGCATGAGTTTATAGCTAACATATTGGGGAAGTCTTCGCCGGCGGGATTATTGTGGGGATTGTCGCGTTCAAGGACGATTGGGCCACTCAAGCTGCGAAAGCAGATCACTTCTTGGGAGGTGAGCCGCTCCTTTTTGATCTCCATGGGCGACGCGTCGTGGCTGCTCCTAGTCTCAGGCTCGCCGAATGATGCTCATGTCTCGAGATAGGAAGCCCATGATATCATGATATTGTGTCATCGAACTCAGAAATGTGGAGCTTCGGATGTCTATATGTAATCATTAAAGCCCCTGAACGACGACCTGTTGCACGTAATCCGCGGCGATGCCAAGCCAAACCAAACCCCCTAACCACCCATTACTGATGAACTTGCTCCAGCAGTCTGGCCGGCTATCGAAGTCGACGGCCGCACACTGCCAAGCGAGGTGCGCTCCGGCGCCCGCACATGAGATGAGGTAGTATAGGGGTCCGAGGCCCGCGAGCTGGCCGGTGACGGTCAGGAGGGAGACGAAGGTCGCGGAGAGTGAGAAGATGAAGGTGCGGGATGTGGTTGGGAAACGGAGAGCGGTTGATTTGACGCCGACGAGGATGTCGTCTTTCTTGTCCTGCGAGGGCGGCGTCAACGATGAGAGCGCTTCGAGGCCAAGTAGGAAAGCGATCGCACCTGATGCGCGTAGATGGTATCGTACATGACGCACCAAGCCACACCGCCTAGATACATCGGAGCAGCGATCGTCCAATCGACAGCACCCACAACGGCAGACCACCCTAGCAAGGCTCCCCAGTTGAAAGCCAGACCTGTCGAGCGGCATCAGCGGTAGCCGAGCAGTTTTGATGGGGACTCACCGAGAACGATTTGTGGATAGTACGTGATGCGTTTCATGAATGGGTATATCACCACGAGCGAGAGGGAGGATGCCCCAAGGACGATTCTTGCGTCATATCAGCTTGAGCAATGCCCATATGGCGATGCACGTACGAGTACCAATTCAGCTGAGTGAGCACGCCCAGACCCATCGCCAGCTGAGCCCCCAAAAACGTCAACGCTCCGAGCTGAGTCACGTCACCCTTAGCAAGTGGCCGAGTCCTCGTCCTTTCTAGACCGCTTCGTCAGCCACATTCACTGTACCCGTATGAAGCTGGAACAAGCTATTCGGGGTGAGGCTCAGGGACGTACCGACGGCAGAATCTATCCGGCGATCCCACATGTCATTGATAGTACATCCCGCTCCTCGCATGATGACTGCCCCGAGCGCGAAGAGGGACATGTAGAAGATTGGAGTGGAGGGAGGGAGATGATTGACTGTCGAAGCCATCGTGATTGACCAAGCTGTGTACCTCTTGTCAGCTCGACGTCCCGCTTCGAACTTCCCCACTCGGTACGGGAAAGAATTCGAGGGAGAATCTAGCTGGAGAGACGTACCGCATGGCCAGTAAAGGAGGATTGAACCTATGGGCTTGTCGATCCGGGTCAGGAGAAGGTAGGGCTTGGCTCGAGCTGCCCAGGAGGGAAGGACTCGGTCGAGGATCGTGGGTGGTCCAGGTGAGGGTTGAGCCAGCTCTGTGACGAGATCGGGTTGGGTGCTGTAAGACGAAGAAGGACGGGAAGGGATGTTGTTGAGCCGAGGGTAAGTATGGCTTTGTGGCTGGGTGGAAGTACGAAGGTGTCGCTGAGCAGCAAGAAAGACGAGGCTCCTAGTAGGTATGTGAAGTTGACCAGGTTTAGCTGATCTGATCAGGACCGGAACCACCCTCCGGCAAGGAGCTGAGCTTACCGCCCTACCGAGACGGTGTAGCATGACCTTCACGACCTCATCAAGAGAATCCGTCTCCGATTCTGTTGATCGATTTCTTGCGATGTCGGCCATTTTGATAAGATAAACGGAGGGGTATGACTCATCTGATGTGCCTGGAATATGATCTTCAGCCGTCGCTTATTTCCTCCTCGTTCCTCCATCCGCTTCTTCCTGCTCAAGAATAAGGATCATTTTACCATGTCAGCACCGGTCAACCCTGCGGCACGGCCCGCCAGAGGTCCTACCGTTCAGGTCGGTCCGGAAGGAGGATGGCAAAAGACGGTCCAAGGTTTGGTGAAGAGTGTGGCCATGTTCGTGGGCCTCCAGATGGGTGAGTACCCTTTCATGCGAAGGTAGGTACTGATCGGTATCCAGTGATGCGATATGGAATGCAATATGTGATTGATTGAGAGGTATTCAGTGACTTGGCTGACCCCGACAGATGGGCATCAACAACGCCAAACCTGCACCTTCCGCTCCCGCTTCCGCAAACGTTCCCGGTTCTACCGGAGCTGTCGTACCACCAACTGGCGGCGCGATCGACGCCGAACCTGCTTGGCCCCTCGGTACTCCGCTATCAATGCTCCTCTTCACGTCGACCTCGCCAACCGGTTCCGACCTGAATCTGGGTTCACCTCTTGTGGCTTGGGACAACATGACTTATGGCGGCTCGAAGGACGAGCGGGAGGCGGATCTCATCCTCGACGTACCCCAGTCTGTGAGGAGTGAAAACGGGAGCTGGTGGATGGATGTTGTCCTCGTCAAGGGCGGTGGGCAGACTCTAATCGGCAAAGAAAAAGGAGAGGTTGCTATGTACCGAAAACGTGCGTGCTCAACCTCCAACAATCCCGCCTGACACCTTGCAGAACTTACACGATTTCTGCCCAAACGAAGAATCCGCAAGGAGAAGAAGCTGATCAGGGGTGATGAGCCAGAACCAGTCGAGGAGGAACCCGTCGAGCAGCCCGCCCAACTGATCGTAGCGCATTGGTCTCGCAATCTCACCCTCACCATCGTCAACGGAGGAGGACCAGTCAACCTGGCCGGGCTACCTGCCCAAGTCGCACCGCACTACGGCCTGGCTCCCTCCGAAGACGGCGCAGTCAAACAGTATTATCCTCCCATGTTCCCCAATGACTTCTGGATTCTCCGCGAGAACCTTGATCCGATCAACGAGACCTCCATGACCCTCCCTCTTCATGTCAATTACCACGCGCTGTCGGGCATGAAGTTCACCGTTTTCGCGTCGATGACTCAGAGCTTTGAGCAGGCCGCTCAACAGCAAGGGACCGGAGCTGAGATGGACGAGATGAAGCGAATGTTGACGGAAACCAATCCTTATCTGCTCGTCACCACTGCCATCGTCACGGTACTCCACATGGTCTTCGAGTTCCTCGCATTCAGCAGCGATGTCTCGCACTGGAGGAAGAAGGATAGGGATCTGGTCGGCGTATCCCTCAACACCATCTTGACCAACTGCTTCGTTCAGCTTGTCATCTTGCTGTATCTGCACGATAGCTCGGAGGAAACGAGCTTCATGATTCTGTTCGGCCAGGGCATGTGAATGCGGGATCTCGTTCGTGAGGGGTTGCTGACAGTATGCAGAGGGCTGTTGATCGAAGCCTGGAAGATCACTAAGGGTAACGACCCATTCTTGCCAGCACGATCAAGCGCCGACATGAGATTTAGTCGTTAATGTGCGAGTTCGTGAAGCGCCGGGAACACTCATCGGGTACAAGGTCACATTCGAAGGCATGTCAACCCTTGATGTGGTACAGAATAATGTTTTGCTGATCATGCACCTGACAGACAAGAAGGTCCTATCTGAAGATGAGAAGAAGACGCAAGAGTACGATGCCTTGGCTTTCAGGCTTGTTGGCTATGCTGCATTCCCGATGCTGGCAGGCTATACGATCTACTCTCGTCAGCCTTTCGTGCTTCATCCTATTTCGGCTGACCACCGAACCTCATCAGTGCTTTACGAGTGGGTGTTCGAGGCGAGCTGAGGAGTCTTTCGCTGATTTATACAGGACTCACCGCGGATGGTGGTCTTTCATCATCACCACACTCGCCCAGGCGATCTACATGTTCGGCTTCGTCCAGCTCGTCCCGCAATTGATCATCAACTACAAGCTAAAAAGTGTTGCGCATATGCCGTGAGTCTAGCCTATGATGAGCCGAGGTCTATACTGACGGAATCGCAGGATGAAGGCGATGATGTATAAGACCCGTGCGTACTGCATCATCGGTACACAGCTGTGGCTGACCGTCATCTTGCTCGCAGTGTCGACTGTAGTAGACGACTTCTTGTGAGTGTTTCATCGATCCTACAGTTCGCCTGCTGACTAGTTCTTAGTGGTACGCGATTCAGTTGATGCGGCTCTAAGCTGATGTCGAATTAAGCCTTCTGCATTCGCATGCCTTGGCTTCACCGGTAATGTCATCTCCCCTCCAAGCATTGCAGTGTCTGATTCTCTCGCCTCCACAGCCTTGCATGCTTCAGAGACGATGCCGTCTTCGTCATTCTGCTCTACCAACGATGGATTTATCGTATCGACTATTCTCGAATCAATGAATACGGTCAGATCAACGAGGGAATGGTGGAGCCTGTTGGCGAGAAGGACGTCGCTGAGAAGCTGGAGTCTAAGAAGGACAAGTAGGACCTCCTGCTTCTTCCGGCCTGTCCAAAAGGGCAGACTGAGTAAGGCAGTGAATGCCCTCGCTCAAGCTAGCAGATCACACTCCCAATGCAAAGCATGTTCCGCTGCTCTTGCACTCTGCTTCCGCAGAGCTACGTGATTCTTGCTACCAGTAGTGCCGATCGACGTCTGGACGCTCTCTTTTTGTTGGCGCCATAGCTTGTGAAATCTGGAGAGCGAGCTGGCAAGAAAAGAAGAGTATGAACGGGGCGTAGGCATTCGATGGCGGTAACCGCGGATAGGCGCAATTGGGCTAAGCCATGTCCGATCTGTCGGCAAACTGATGCGAAAGAGACTGCACCTCTCTCATGATGGCAGCGGCTCGTCACGCGCCGATCAACATCATCAAGCGGGTATGGGAGCGTATAGCACCATTACAACTCGCAGAGACAAAGTGGGACAATGTGAGTGCGCCTGGGATGACGTAGCTGATGGGGAGCGACAGGTTGGCGTTCTTATGGGTTTGTCTGACCCAAACGTCCCACAGAACTGATTGCGATGTTTAGAGTCTCCGAACCCGACTTCGAATCATAAGCAGGTCCTGCTGACCATCGAGTACATCCCCTCCTTTCCGCAAGGACGATACTGACGGGATCTAGCCTGACCACAGCGGTATGCGCCGAAGCTCTCGCTTTACCATCATGCTCCGTCGTCATATCCTACCACCCTCCCGTAAGCCCCTTTCCTCCTTCATCTGCCCAGATTGACGACATCGTACAGATTTTCAGCGGACTGAAGTACGCCTCAGAACACTCGGTTTGACTCCACGATAGCTCATGGATCGGGATCAGGTCGATGACGATGTCCGATCCCCTTCAAGCCTCGCTCCTCCGTCTTTCCGCTCGAGGGATATCCATCTTCAGTCCACATACCTCCCTCGACGCAACGCCGAATGGGATCAACACGTGGTACGCCACTCAGCTACCATTGTATACCGAGCTGAGGGGTGACGTCGGGAAGGCTCGTGAAGCCGTTCGATCACCTCGCATCCTCGTCGATACCCATCACCCATTCTACGCAGATCGAGGGGTTCGAAGGTGCGGGAATAGGGAAGATTGTGCAGTTGAAGGAGGGAATGAAGACATCGAAGATCGTGGAGATGGTCAAAGAGCATTTGGTTTTGGAACATGGTACGTCTGCGGGATACACCTTGTAGCCATGGCTGAGGGCCGATCAGTCCAGCTTGCTACGCCTCGCGATGAGCCGGATCTCAACTCGATAGCGGTTTGTGCGGGATCAGGTGAGGCGTCCACATGTCATATGAGTCTCGATGACTTTCTGACGGTATGACAGGAGCTAGCGTCTTCAAGGGAGTCGAAGCGGACCTGCTCCTGACTGGCGAGATGAGTCACGTATGTATCCCTCTGTCTCGGAATCGTGACCAAGCTGATCAGCGCAGCACGAACTCCTCGCCGCAGTCGCGTCCGGCCAAACCGTCATCCTCTGCAATCACACCAACACCGAACGACCGTATCTTTCACAAGTCCTTCAACCATGGCTCGAGAAGGAGCTGAACTCGGAACAAGAGGAATCGGGTTGGGAGGTACTGGTCAGCAAAGTGGACGCAGATCCACTCCGGACAGTCTGAGCATTGCCATGCAATTGATGATGCTTGCTATGGATCCCTTCCCTCGAAAATTTCCCCCAACAGACCGTCCTCCACCGCATCCCAGTCCACCTTGGCATTTGAGTAAACCCCCTCGAAGGTATCGACGCTAGCTCGCGAGAAGAAAGGTTGAAGCTGATGGAGACTGGTTAGCGTCCGAATCGAATTGAGTCGCGGCCGCCTCAGTAATGATGAAATGTCGTCCGATCCAAAGAGCAATGACGCTGGAGAGTGCTGCAGGTTTTCAATGACGATCGGCAATCGTGGAACCCGCAGGAAGCCTACCGGGACAGATTGGTTGTTCTCGCTAAGGATCTCGGACAGGCGATCCATGATGCCCTCCGGGGTGAACTCTTCAGGCGGATATGCCGCATCTGTGGTGTCCGTGACGAACATCCACTGATGTCTGCGTCGCATGCGTTAAATTCAATTTGCAGTCGTAGGCCGAAGACGCACATTTGGAAGTCCTCGGACTGGATCACGAGCAGAAGATCGAGAAACTTGCAAGCAGCAAGGACGAGCTGCAGCGCTTCCGAGCCATCTAGAGGTGGCTCATCCATCGTTGCCTCATATATCCGCAGCTGTTGTGATCAGCTTAGTCCCGGGTAACACATGAAACACACAAGCTCTGCAAGAATGACTGGCCAGAAATTGGTCAAGTGCTGAGTGCCGATGCGACACATGAGGACCCGCAGACAAAGGTAGACCTGCGTATGTCAGCGATCACAGGGCTAGTCATGATCACGTACCTCGCTATGCACTCTCGGCGAAACGACATCAGTCCGCAATATCTCGACCAGTTTCTCTTGAATGCTGGGCAATTGGGTGAGGTAGTGATTGTCTTCCGCCGCGAAGAGAACGAAAGATAGCCTTCGCAGACTGAGCGAGCGCGCCACCATTTCTTGCTCGCGGTTCGTGAAGATATTTGCGGAAGGCGCGGCGGTTATGCGACCTGGGCAGATATGAGCTTCATCCCTTTGGCGGAGAGCGAAGCGTGGAGGCGGTCTCCAGATGAGGTGGCATTTTGATTTGAGATGCAAACACACCAAGCAGCTCAGCGAATCTCTCCCTATCGCTGTCCATCAAAGCGCATATCAACGGCTTCCATAGTAGCGCTTCTTGGAGTCGGACTCGGAAGAATCGAGCATCGTTGAAGGCATCGCTAACCTGCAATCGCCAAGCTTTCGTCGCCGATGAGATCTTGCTGATCTCCAAGACTATAAGTAGGATCGCAGCATCCACTCTATCCCAGTCAGTCCAGTAAGGGAAACGACACTCACTTCTGCTGGCGGAAAGCCGGCACAACGATACTCGCCGATATGCTGGTACATGCAGTATTGACGCGCTCACTATCGAGCAGGAAAGCGCGAAGATTTGGCAGGACGCTCTCTGCGATGAAGCGGTATATCTGAATTAGGGGAGCTTCGGTGGAATGACCATTCGGCTGCTCCTGCTTCTCTCTCATTGCGTTCCTGTCCAACATTGACCCATTCGAAATCCGAGAAGCGTTGGCTACGACAACGTCGAGACATTTGGCATATATGTCCTGAAGATCTCGACGAAGGCGGCGATCTTCCAGCGCGCTGGTCGTGGATACGGTCTTGGCCAGTATGGTCAAGCAGCACAGCACGGGGTAAAGCTGCGCCTTAGCGAACGGAGCACCCGCTGAGCCGAGTATCTCCCGAGCGAAGCTGAATAGCGTGGGCCAAACCTGAACGGCGATCGGCGCCTCCAGACGCGAGGTGTAGGCTTCAAGAAACGCCATGAGAGCGGGATCGGGCTGGTAGTCCGCTATCGAGTTGCGACTTTGTTTGCCGTTGACATTCTCGCTGACGAGCTCTATCACTCTCTGTGCACTTGGTGTGAGGGAGTCAATGCAATCGAATATGGCATCATCCGATATCCCGCTGGCATTGCTAGACCAGACGTTGACGCAGCTTCCGATCATGTTTGACGGGAGAGCTCTGAAGATTCTTTCAAGCACCTTGTGAACCCGTCGCCGTATGTTGGAGAAGACCTGTATTCTGGACGGTCCCGTGGGACCGACAGAGGGAGAGTCGGCGGTGACTCCCCACGTGACCAGTAAAGCGTTGATTGCGTCGTCGAGGTAGCCCGAATCGAGCTTCGCCTGGAGGATTAAGCGCGGACTCAATTGATTGTACTCACGGTTTCAGGGCTCGCTGCAGCCTCTGCGACGAAAACACCCGACATCATGCCGAAGAGCCCACCCCCTCCTTCGTTTGGCCGTGGCGTCCGTTCTCCGCTCTGCCTCGGTGTACCGATGGACGACAGCAGGGTTACTATCCGCTCCAGTGCGTCCAGCAGCATTTTCGGCTCCGCGTCCGTCAATGACGTAGTGCAGTCGAGCGGCGATGGGCCATCGTACGCATCCCGGAGGTGGAGCATCGTGGTCCGCAGAAGTGCGCTGACGCACTGGCAGACTGAGGCGAGCAGATCTGTGCGCCGCTGCAGGCGAGGAGCCATGACGATAGCGAAATCGACCCAGTACTCCAAGACTGGACGTTTTGCGGATGCGGACAGACCAGTGACAATCATTCCGACCAAAGATCGATAAAAGTCGCTGCTGGATTTCGGAGTACCGGTCACGCCGTTCGCAAGGAGCTTTTCACTCAGTGACGCGGATCTGCGGTGTCTTCGTGCTGATAATCCCGCAGTTGCGCTCAGAGCCGATTCCAAAAGACGAAGCATTTTGCCCTGAAGAGTGAGGCGGCGGTGCTCTATCGCCCATTCGAGCTTCCCAAGTAGCGCTACCTTCAAGACATCGACTAGAGACGCAGACATATCGCCGCGCGAGACTAAGGTCTGCAGCATATCGAGGGATACGTTTTGTATCCGTACGACGTAGGGCCTTACAGCTGGGGCTTTCGAGGAAAGCGGAGCTTCCGTCTGAAAAGAGCTATGGCAAGTCAACATGAGATAATCCCGGAGAACTCACCGGATGAGGAGGTCGACCAGGAGGTCCATGTACGAGGCCGAATCTGAATCAACGTCAGATCAGGTGAATCTGAATCGATGGGAACCCTCACTTGTCTCTGTCTCTGTCCTTTTGATGATTGCAGGATGATGTGATTGGCTCAGCTCAGTTGACTGGCACTCTTTGCTCAGAGTTTGACCGTCAAAGCGGAAGAGAGTCATCACGCAATCTAGTAAGTACTGGATGTACGCTAGATCGGCCCAATCTCGGTATGCGCCGTCCGCTTGAGCAGCAGAGGAGGTTATGAGTCGAGATATGATCGGGTCCAGCACTCTGACAGTCAACACGATCCGGACGCGCAGAACTCACCGGAAGTACGAGCGCAAATTCCGCCGCATCCAAGTCTCGGCGATATGCTGCAGCTCGGGGTCTTGGCTCTTCAAGCCTTCTAAAACCGCAAACATCGGAGTACTGAAGATCTCCCCGGGAAGTGTCGAGTCATCTGTCCATCAGATTGGCAACAGGCTAAATTCTTCACCAGTAAGACGCCACAGCACGCCAAAGGCATCGAAAGCTCCGGCCTCGTCCGACATTGAGGTCATTCGACGAGCGACGACGTTTTCGAGCGTATGCATCCCGGCCAGGTGATTGTACTCCGAAAGCAGCTCGACAGCGCGATGGTGAAACGGTGCTGCCTCTGACTTGAGAAATCGGAAGAGCTGGCCGTCAGTCAAAGCGGCCGACATTCGACTCACCGATCCGAGTATGGCTGAAGCGATGGTTTCGCCAGTGATCTCGAGGCGAGGCTTGAACATTGTACAGCGGCTAGCTTTGAGAGCAGAAACTATGATGGCGTCGACCACCGAAAATGATGACGTCTGAGGCGATAAGCGCAATTCCCACAAGACCACTACTCACATCGGGCAAAGCACCAATCAATCCTTGTAGCCACGTATGACCATCAATGTCTGCAACCGCCGCAGAGGCGTCGTATTCGATCAATCTTGACGTCATTTCGAAGGTCCTCAGTAGGACTCCGGAATTCCTTGAGTGTTCTACCAGGGCCAACGAGTTGACGGCAAATATCTTGTATACTATGGAGGGAATGATTTCGGACGAGACCCGAGCCGACGGGATATCCTGCGATGTGCCTTCCAGATATAGCAGAATGATCAGGTCTGATTGATCCCCGGCCACCGCTTGGGATCCAGGCGTCTTCGTGAAAGCTTGCTGCGGGATGACGCTCAGCAGTAACGAGGCCAGTTCCAGTGGTTGCAGGTGGTTCGATGCGGAGACGGACCCTTCCTGAGAATGCCGTCAGTCCGGCGAGTATGCACTATTACTCACCAAAATCCGTGACAATAACCAATCCAAGATGACAGGGACGTGCATGAACTTCACCTCCTCATCGTGTTGAGGCAAAGAGGTCAGGAGCCATCTGATCATATTCGAGCTCTATCCCATGAGTAAGGACCGCCTATACATAAACTTACGGATGAGCCGGGACTATCCAGCTCGGCTCGCATAGAAACGAAGAGCGCCTTCCAGACAATGATTGGCTCAATTGCGTCATAGACGGCAGTGGCGGTCGTCAAGACCTTGGCTTCATTAGTATCTCGACGACGACGAAATATGACGGTTCTTGGAACTGTTCTCACCTCTTCTCCCTTTATTGATGACTCCTCGGCCATGGTCTTGATCGCCTGGAGTGCTGATATAGCAAGACTGTCCGACAATACAGATCCAATTTCCCACTTGTCGAGAAGCGAGAGAAAGATCTTAAACGGCCGCTGAGCCTCAGTGATGTCGGTCGTTGCTGATGCAGATGCCATGTCTACCTTGTGGCCATCAGTATGAGAGTTTCTGAATCCTTGAAACTATTCACTCGGAGTGTCGCTGCTAAAAGATCATGTCCGTTCTGCCTGAAGTACTCGACCTGCTTATACGATGCTTCCTCCGGGCCAAGGAACCAGGTGTAAACCCTTCGGGTGAGTGATAAGTCGCGCTGAAGCACAACGGCAGCAGCCGCTCTGACAAGCAGCTCCTTGTCGCTTGACTCTGCTTCTCTGCGTCTGGTCAACCCAACTTCACTCTGAGTAGGATTTCCTTACCGCATGAAGTCACCGTCCAACCGTAGAACCCTCAGGAGGAGATCCAAACCCCCTCGCCGGACTAGCACATTCTCGTCCTCCAAGACCAGAGCGACACCCCTTATGATCAGTCCAGCGTCGATCGTCATGACTTCGGGGTCAGGCGGTATGAGCATTTTCCGTCCGAGGTAATTCAGAGCAGAGAGCCGGGAGGAAGGGGAAGAAATGAGGACCAGGAAAATGTTCTGCAGGACGAATGATGGAGATACGGCGTCCGACAGCCGGCCAAGCAGTGTGAGGACCTACGAGATGTCAAATGTCTGGCCGATACCTATTAAAGGAGACACTCACTCTATCGAAGAAGTCACCTGTCTCCTCCTCCATTCCCGGCAGCAAAGCGAGAATAAACGCCTTGGTGGCCGGTCGGAGGTCGTGACCGAGCGGAAGATAGTACTTCTCGAAGATGTTGATAAGGATCGGTCGGACAGATGTCGCCGCGAATTGGAAGAAGGGGAAAAGACCGGATGACCAGATCACGAGATCCCTTCGCAGGCCTTCCATCTGCTCTTGTAGTCAGCTTAGCGGATAAAGATAGCTCGATTCACCCCAATGACGCTGAATATGTACGCATAGACGTCTAGCGCTCGCTGGTGCACCCCAGACGGAAGCGCCGGGTTCAAGCATTGGGCTAGGCGCTTTGAAACAATAAGCTTCCGCGGAATCTCGTTGTAATGTTCGGAGGGGGACTGAAGAGTCTATTGGGACGTCAGCCTCCTGCTCGACACGGTTTGACCCACCTTCAGCAGGCGGGACAGAAAGGAAATGAAGTCGGCCCATTCGTTGACGCTTTCGAATGATTGAAGGCAACGGTCCACTTTAGCAGCGTACTTCTTGTACTTGGCGTCGGTGGCGAGCAGGGAAGAGGTAAGAGCTTCCAAGTCAGCTCAAGCCTTCCCAGGGGAGCTTACCTTTCCCCGTCCTCCGCCTCTGCTCCGGCGTTGAAAGTCCACTTGAGCGATGAGATTCTTGGGCAAGATCAGCTGTCAAAGCTTCTTGTTGGCTCGCAGAAGAGCTCCTTCGGGATCTTCCACCGATGTTGGGACTCGCTAATCGTTCATGGGAGGCGGACCGGCGCATTGTCGACCCCTTTGCGGAAAGCAAGGGAGAGCGACTTGGAAAGGAGGACGGTACGGCATCATGGAGGAGAACGGTATGAGGAACAGCTTCGGACATCGTCAAGGTACTTTAAGGCTTCTCCTACGAACTCTCATTTGTCCCCTCGAGATCTTCTAGGCGTACCTGGTCGAGGTGGACTGAGAGATTCCTATATAGGTTTTTATATAACTATGTCGGGAGACCGGAGATCCGAGTTGGGATTCACGCCACGTGGCTTTCATTTGACAACATGGAATCGTATAAGTTACCAAAATACCCTCGCAGTCAATCACAGCGGTGTTGCACTCACTGTCACGGAAGCGTCATCTTACTGAAGCGTTCAATACAGGGATCCTACTGGTACCCTTCCCATGTCTCTTGATCGATAATCTGCGTCTTTCTTTAAACCTGTACCTCTGGGCGCCGGCCTCATGAGTCGGCTTTCATGTCATGCGTCTCGAGAACCTCGACGACGGTAGCAAGTGAGCCTTGCGTCTCTGTATTTTATCAAGACAGGTCACTCAAGGACTGTCTTAGGCTCGACGCCGCATGGCACGAAGCTCTCAGCTCGGCCCTCTCCTACTTCCGGGCGCTCCTTTCCTCGGCGAATTCCTTGTCATGGAAACCCGTCTCCGTGCTCCCCCTGACAGCTTCGACCACTGCTCGTGACTCGGGAGATAGCCGAGGTCGAGACTCGGCGCTGGGTCAGGTCCACGCAAACGATGTCGCTGTCCATCGCCGAAGCGGAAAGAATGGGGAGGTGTATAGGGCTACGGTGGAGGTGGAGTGCGGAAGCGATGTCAGCGTGGACACGTTCAGAGGTTGCTTGGCGACTCCGGAGACGCGGCCCTTGTGTGAGCTTCTCATCACGAGTGAAGCGGTGCTGAAAAGTTGCAGGGGATCGTATAGTAGAATCGGCGACGACGATGGACTTGCTGGACGCGCACACCCGAGTGACCAAAACAAACTATCGGCTAGGATGGCCGTCAAGGTAAGCCTGATCACTGGCGCAGTCCGTCGTGCAGTTCTGTATGTGTGGGATACCCGTTAGGCGGGTCTGGGGAAAGTTGTGCCAGGAGGCTGTAAAGAGGGAATGAGAACCCTATAACATGGGGTGGTCAAAGTGGTAGCGGATGCTAATGTCTGTCTAGTCCGCGCGACGTCATGACCATCTCCAAGACCCTTGTCGACCAACATACGCTCCTGGAAATCTCAACATCTCTCCCCCGTTCCCGCCATGAACCCGCCTACCTCCGATCATCACCACCCTACGTCCGCGCACATATCGCTCTGCTCGCATGGTGCATACAGCTACCCGGTGGGGCGACTGAATCGTCGCCACTGGCTGAAGGAAAGGCTCGGATCATCTGCATTTGGTCGTGGAACCCGAAGGGCGCCTGGGCTGTCGGCGGTGGCGTGCCACAACATCTTCCATCCCTTGTGGTCGGACTAGTCGATTACGTGAGAGAAGGAAGTGAGAATGTTCCGGTGCTGCTTGGCTACGGGCCGGACGTCAGCATCGGTACGGTCGACTATGACACGGCGAGGGTCACCCTGTCAGTACGATATGCCATCGTCAATGACGGACTTGCGGCCGAACATGAAGGTTTGAGAAGGCAGATCGAGTTCGGGCTTTCCTCGATGCAAAGCTGGGATGTTCAGATTGGAATCAAAACGCAAAATGGGGACGAGTCGGCTTCGACAGTCTGGACCTCATTCGTCGGACAGGCACCCGCAGCGTCTTTCGGGTCTGCTGCACCTAAGCGGCTTGTTCTGCGGTTCGCGCACGCCGCACTCCACCCCGACGAGGAGTTGGTACGAGTCACAGTATCAATAGAGCGGACCTCGACCTCGGCGGCATCCGGCGTGCGGGTCAATGGCATACCTGTGACGATCGAAAATATGGCTCCTCTCGCGAATGGTCGACCCCTTCTCGAGGAGACCGCAAGCATCACAGCGGTTTCCCTTCGGACTTTGAGCACAATGGATAAAGCGTTCTCGCAAGATGAAGCGCTTGGGGTGAGAACGGCGATCTCGACGAGAAGCATAGCAGCGGAGCGCAGCATCGCCTCGCTGATCAGGCGCAACTATATTTGTGAGTCACCTTAGGCGTACGAGGCTGATGGCAGACTTCACCTCATTGTTGCAAGAACCGGAAGCAAAATGGCGTCCGGTCGCAGACTTCCGCGGTGTTGCCATACACCAGCTGAATTCGATCGACAAGACCCTCGTCGTCTTTCGAGCGGAGGCGGTCTTCGTTGGCGTCGGGATCTGGGATCTCTTCGCGACTATCGCAAGTCCTGGGGGTCGTCGGGTATGGGACAAAACCCATGAAGAGTCCACACTGCTCGAGGACGTCAACGAATTGACCGATCTGTCGCATTTCAGGTCGAAAGCCGCCTGGCCGGTGTCGGCTCGAGATTCTGTCATGCTGCGTACGACCTACAAGTCGCCGTCATCTGTTCACCTCTTTGGGTTCTCGGTCGACAATACCGATCTCTTCCCCCGCATACCCCCAAGTATCGATCCCACGGTTATTCGAACCCAAATCGACCTTCAAGGCTGGTCGATCGATTCACTCTCGCCAAATACAACACAGGTGACACTGCTCGAACAGAGTGATCCCCGAGGATGGTCGAACAAGTCATCGATCCCTCAAGTCATGATGACGACGCTCGCTGGCATTGGGGAGTTTGCGATAAATCACGGTGCTCCGCCAATAGCAACGCGTTTAGGCGGGGCGAAAGCCCTTGCTTCACGGTACGAGGTGGACAAGGAGACATACCGCTTCGAGTACGAAAGCGCAGAAGCAAGACGGTCGCTCTCATCGAGCACAGTTACTGCTTTCCCTTTACCCGTAGCCATTCGCGCTGGTGATCGGAGAAATAGCGAAACCAGTCTCAAGTCACTCAACGCCTCGCCTCGCCTTGTTTCGAATATCGAGTGCGAGGTCCGATGCGACGCGGACGCCTGGGCCAACCATCTCGTTATCGTGATTGACCCACCTCACAGTTCAATCTCAGCCCTGAAGCGGAATCGTTTGTCATCTGGTGGAGGTGGTTTATGGCTCACCATCGAGCATGACCCGGTGACCCTAGGCGCGGAAAAGGTCATCATCACTATCAGGCGAGGCACGAGAGTGCCGGGCGCGAAACCTGCCGTCGTGGTCAATGGTAGCAAGATTCGAGTTGACATCGAAGATCTCGCCGAAGCCGACGTCAAGCTGCTGAAGAAGCAGAAAAGAGCTAGACCTAGTCGCGCCCCTCTCGACCAGCCTCCTGCGCTCGGCACTCTCCGCCAGAGGCAGAGTACAATGCACATCGCTACGGTCCCCTCAACGCAAAATTCGGATCCGTATAAGACGATCACCCCCGCTTCCGCCTACAACCGCATTGCCTTGCCTTTATCTCGATTTTACTCGGTCGCCGCACAGACCACGCGCGCCACTATCGTCCCAATGCTTTCGCCCACGCACACAGCTTCGGCTGTGAGCTCACCCGTCGATGCGGCCGTTCGAGCTCTCACCCAGCTCGCCCGTATGCATGCTGATCGAGACGGCGAGTCGACAGACCCGTTTGGATGGCAACCGGTGTCCGATCGCGATGGCCTGAAAATCGAGCGTAGAATTGTCTCGCACGTCTCAGAGACCTTCCCTATCTTCCGCGCCGGGCGAATCATTGAGGGCTTTACCGCTGAAGAGGTCTCGGCAGCGGTTGCTTCGCTAAGGAAAGACGACAATTTTGACAAGCCGCTCCGCTTGCAATCCTTCGGATACGGCATTACGACATCCCACCTCACGGCGCACACCTCTTTCCCCTTTCGCGGACGAAGCATGCTCGTCGCCACAGTAATCGCTCGTATGCCCGACCTTCCGACCTCTTCCCCATCCGTAGGCCCTCCCGCTGCCTTATCCACGATCTTGCACGCGTCTACCTCGAGTTTCGATCCAAAGACGATCGAGATGGACCAGGCTGAATACAACCCTTTGGCCCTTCCCGGAGGGAGCGCCATCCTCGAGGGGTGGATACTGGAGACGATCGATCCGTACTCGCATGAGCACTACGCCATACCTTCAACGCGTTGCATGTATGTCGCAGCTGTGGACTATAGCGGCAGCATTCCCTTATCAGTCAACAACATGCTAAACGGCTCACTACCGCGATCACTCCTTGCAGTCGAGACCATGCTAAGAACGAATGGTCCACCTTCACGTGCTCGACTCCCGTCGATGTCCGTCCTCTCGCCTGATTCCGCAGCACAAGGTCCGTGGAGTCTCGAGGGAATCGACGCAGAACGGACTGGGGTCGACCAGCGGAACGATGCAAACGAGTATTGTATGACGGTAACCATTCAGCCAAATGCTGCTCAATCAAGCAAGGACGACACTCTTCACCCAATCCTGAAGCATACGGACAGTCGCTCATCAGTCCAGTCTAGCCGGTCTACCGTAATCGACCTGGCAGAAGACATCTGTCGAGGACACAAGGATCTCGTCGTCCTCGAAGTGGATGTCGGCAGTGCGCTCATAAAGGCGGGCTGTGAAGTGCAGCTCAAGGCCGCATCACTTCCTGCAGCACTGCACAGCACGAATAGCGATGTTTCCACTCTGTCCTTCAAATTACTTGAGGCGACCCTTGGCTTGCCGTTCAAATGCTCCGTCATCGCCCTGGCACCATCCGTCCTCCAGTCTGCCTCCCTTGACCCGGCTTCGCAAGCCAGACATCTCCTGCGCGTCACTTTGCCTACATCCGGCTATGAAGCCCCTGTAGCGGACCCTCTGACCGGCAAGACCGCACCTCTGCCTCGACCGAGATGGCTGTTGGACTTAATCAATGACGGTGCGGTCGTCCAGCTGCGGCTGACTGTAAAGCGGAAAGGGCCTGCTGCCTACACTTTCGGTGGAGTGGATCTGCCTATCGAAGACGAAAGGAAGACTGCTAGAAAGGATTCGTGGGATCCGGCGAGATCGAAGCTGCCCCAGCTTGTCAAGTGAGTGCGAAGAGATGCCAGAGCTGATTTCAGCCGCCTCACACCTGGCTGCTCGAGCCTCGAGAAGCCGCTCGCAGTGGCACGAGAATACCTTGCCGAGCCTCTTCCGGCAACTGCGGTCTCGCCACAAGTGGATGCAAATGGTGATGAGGGGCCTGCGATGCAGGAATCCACCGTTTTACCTCCGGAAACGAATGTTTGTCGTCCTCCTGTGTCGTGGTTGCCCTGCTGATCCCAAGCCAGCCGCCGGAGGCCGAACCGCTTCGCCCTGCTATGCTGGACACGTCGTCGCGGTACAGTTTCTGGAAGTACCCCTATTCCCGGCTGGGAAGGTTCAGCACAGGAATCCCGTCGTCCGGCATGACTTCGACAACCGAGTCAAAGATCCCTGCTGTTGCGCCGGCGGATGCCAAACCTGATTCTCCGGTCAAGACGGCGTCAGAAATCGCCGTCATGATTGAGACTGATCGCCTCTTGCGACCGATGGTGTCTTGGCCCACTTTTATCGTCGCGTGCATCGTCTGCTTGCTTCTCGGGAGTCTCTTGCGGTCACTATTGAGCGAGGCGGACTTTGTGATTCATTCGCCGGCTGGAGAAGCTGTGCCGGAAGGAGAGACGTGGAGAGAGCTGAAGAGATTGTTGGAGTGGAGGATCGGCTGGAATCGGGATCTAATCATCGCAATCGCTCATCGAGCATGACGCCATCTCCTTTCCTAGCATTTGCATCGTAAGGACTGTAGGCTGTACAATTAACCATGCATGGTGCAGTACAGGGATCGTCCTACATGACGGGCTCGGCAGTACTGCTACCTCCCGAGACCGGAAGAATCTCCTGAGCGAGCTTTGATTTCCTCCGCTTCGCCTTCCCACCCTTCGTACCACGTCCCTTGCTCGGCACGGGCGCACCCTCTCTGACACTGCCAGCCACGATCTCCTCTCCGTCCCCTACCTCCGACCCAGCTCCTTCCTCAGGCTCCTCGACAACCTGATCAGGCGATGCGCTATCGAATGAGTGAGTCTGAGGGAGTGGGGGTCGGTCCCATGGGGCGGCTGTGAAGGTGAGTAGAGGCACGTCAGCCGGAGCGGGTTTCGGCTTGGGACGGGTGATCTCTTTCGCGTCTTTGTCCGCTTGGACCAGACGACCAAGTTCAGACGACGGGCCTGTGGCTCCTTAGGCTGCTCTTCTCTTTGGCATCAAAAGGGGTAGTTACCCTTGGTCCACGTTTTGAACTTTAGTCGTCCACCACCAATACCCACAGCAGTCCGCTCGGAACGCTTCCACGATCTTACCCGCTCCTTCCGCGGGAAAGGACCTGTATCGCCTCCGTTGTTCGGCGCGAAGAATTGCGTAACCTGATATAATTAGTAGGGTATGGTATGAAGAGGCGGGGCACTGACTTTAGGGAACGGTCCGAGGTTGAGCTTGGGAGTTGCGATGGGTTTGGAGAAGACGAGGAAGCCGAGTCTGGTAGGATCGGCGAGGACGAAGGAAGGGGATCCAGCGTGAGGGCCGGAGTCGTGCTCGTTTCCTGCAACGGGTAACCGCTTAGCCAATCCGGAGAAACTATTCAAGCGATACACTCACCCGGCTCAGGAGTTCCTTCTTGGCTCCGGGGCGTAGCCTGTCCAGGAAGTGTCCCAATCGGGTAAGCAGGACACAAGTCACCGAGAAAAGCCCCTCCTTCTCGCCAAGGTATCGGCATACCCCTACCATCAGCGATCATCGCCCTCGGCAACACCCACTTCTTCAATCCCTTCCTCCACGCTTTCCCTGGTCCAGGAGGCGCATTATCCGGCCGTCTCTTATGGCTCTTCTTCCCCTTCCCATCCTTCCCCTCACCCTCGTCACTCGGGGACCAGCTCATGATCTCTGGCATGATCCGTTCCGGTGGCCCATGGTGCGATGCAGCGGCAAAGGACGGTTGTAACCAGTCATACGATGTTCTGTGCTGAGCTGGCATCGACGGATCTTCGAAAGCGGGGGGATGGAATCTCTTTGATGGGCTTGTTCTCGCTTTCATGGATGGAGGTCCGTCTTCGTCGGATGAGGAGGAGTAGGCGGCTCTTTCGGCTATGGCTTGCTTCATGCCGAGTCGGAGTGTGATGGGCGGGGGAGGCGAGAGGGATGATCGGTCAGAGTGCTGTTGAGCAGGGTCAAGGTGGACGCCATCGTTCACGAGGTGATTCAGGCTGGGTCGCAGCTAGGCGAACCTCAATTTAGCTAGCTGGGAAATCTCAAAGTAGGGAGGACCTACGGTGACGCGTAATGGATGAGTCTCGGTGCTCGGTCCTGCACGAAATGGTGAGTCCTGAGGGACAGAAGCTTCGGACGGTTCCCGTGAGTAGATCCCAGAAGCAGATTCGACGGGTTCGCTAACGGGATGTAACGGTTGAGCCTCTTCGGATTCGGGTTCAGAGTCGGTGAAGTCATGTATAGAGAATACCATGGCCGAATCAAGAGAGAAAAGAGCAATGCTCGCCAGTCGGGGTCTCCTTCCGGGATGAGCTGGATTGCACTATGCACTATGATAGGGAACGACCAAAGTTGACTGAAGGGTGATAAGATTGAACCCTTGGGCAGACCTCCACCTTCTCTTTGATCCCGTTTCACGCGGTAAATCCCGAGGTGGATGACAATAAAGTACAGACGATCGACCATCCCTTGATGAATCATTGTAGTATCTCTGATCATAGATGGTCATTGCAGTACGTGCAAGCTGAAAGAGTCACGTCAAGGCTGATACCGCTTTGAGCAGAGATGTCTGGTAACGGAGCTGAATGGATGAAGCAGCCCTCGACCTCCAAGGTAGGGATACCTAAAGCCGAAGCGACCTCGTCATGGCTCCGGAACTTATCTCCAGCCAACCTCGCTGCCCTCCTCATCGTTTACATCTCCCTCATACACTTCCTGGGTCTCTATGTCTTCACCAAAGGCTTCCTCCTCAGTCGTCTGTCCATTCCTCTTGCGTCAGCACCATACACTACGGAAAATCCTTCACCCTTACCACTGACCCACTCGAAAGCCGTCATCCTGATCATTGACGCCCTTCGCACCGATTTTATCTCGCCTCATCACCCAGTACCTCCGTCTCCATACCACCATGGCATCCTCACACTCCCGGCCGAACTCACGGTCGCTCATCCGGCTCACTCGCTCATCTTCAATGCATTCTCTGACCCGCCTACGACGACGATGCAGAGAATCAAGGGAATCACCACCGGTTCCCTGCCAACCTTCGTTGACGCCGGCGCAAACTTCGCTTCGACGGCTATCGAGGAGGATTCGCTCATCTCCCAGCTCGTCGCGGCAAACAAGACCCTTGCATTCATGGGAGACGATACCTGGGCGAATCTGTACCCTACCTCTTTCAACCTCTCACATCCGTATGACTCGTTCAACGTTGAAGACTTGCATAGCGTCGACAACGGGGTCATTGAGCACCTGATCCCGTATTTGAAATCGTCAAACTCGTCGAAATGGGACGTCTTGATCGGTCACTTCCTCGGAGTGGATCATGTTGGTCACCGCGTAGGCCCCGAGCGAGAAACGATGCGAGTCAAGCTCAAGCAGATGGACGATGTTTTGCGCGACGTCGTGGAGCTTCTTGACGAGGACAGGCTGCTGGTGGTCATGGGGGATCATGGAATGGATAGCAAGGGCAACCACGGAGGTGACTCGGATCTGGAGACCGCTGCGGCTATGTGGCTGTACTCAAAAGGCGCTCCAATTAGCGTCGAGACTGTCGCAGATATCCGTCTGCGCGAATCATGGCCGACCTACGCCTTCCATGGATCAAAACAGGCGATCCGGCATGTTAACCAAATCGACCTTGTCCCGACCGTCTCGCTTTTGCTCGGCATACCCATCCCGTTCAACAACCTCGGCTCCGTCATACCCGAGTGCTTCGCGAGCGATATGGCTCGATTGGAGACAGCAACCAAGGCCAATGCGCAGCAAATCATGCGCTACATCTCGGAGTATGGCGATACGTCGATTGAGACGGGGCTGCAGACGATGTGGCAGGCAGCGCAAGAGGCATCCGAGGTGGTGAAGAGGGTAGAGCCTGACGCGCATGAAAACTTGAACGGTCCGTCCAAACCTGCACCTGGGGGAAGGGCGATTCTCAACACTGCAGATGGCGATCACAATCCCGAAGGAAAGGTCGTACCCCTTGGAGCCGAGTTGCTTTCAATCAAGGCCAATAGGGAGTTTACTCTTGCGGCTCTCGAGCAGCTGCGCGCACTGTGGGCTCAATTTTCCGTTCCGCTCATCGTCGCCGGACTCGTCATTCTCGGTCTCAGCATTCCCGCTCTCACTGCGCTGTACATTGGCGTGCGGAACAACGGTACGAACTGGGACGTCTTCGTACGACTCGCACTCGAGACTGCTGCCATCGGGGGCTTGGGTATTGGCGGCGGGTTCGGCGCTCTCGCTGGCTTATATAAGAAAGACCTCGTCCTGGCCCTTCAAGTGGCGGTTGTGTCGGCTGCCACAATATCGGAAATCGTTTTGATCCTACCTCTCTTCGTGAAGCCAGGCTTCTCAAAACCCGGTACTTGGCAGATCCAGCGCTCCATTGGCCCTTTCATCCTCTTCGTCCACGCTATCTCCTTCGCGTCGAACTCCTTCATCATGTGGGAGGATCGCGTCGTTCTCTTCCTCCTCAACACCATCCCCGTCGTCCACCTCATCAAGGCGATGACTGCTCCGACCGCTGCCATGCGACTTCGTATCATCGGTCTATCGTTCGGTCTCATGGCCATCATCCGCCTCGTTGGAGCGGTCACCATCTGCCGGGAAGAGCAGCAGCCATACTGCCGCGTTACGTTCTTCGAGGCATCTTCGCCGACAGCCCCAAAATGGGCATTGATCAGTATATTCCTGGTCGGCCTTCAGCTCCCTCGGCTCGTTGCCTTCACGCTCAATCTGTCAAGGTCTCTTGCAGGGCCGGCACCATTCTTCCTTGGCACTGCATGGCGGTCGGTCCTAACTATGAACGCCATCTACTGGATCCTCGAATGGGTCGAAGCGTGGGACGGTCTACAGCCCGATCGCATCCCGCTGGGAAAGCTCATCAAGCTCTGGCTTGCCCGTGCTTCAGTCGGGGCTATGCTCGGCGCACTGCCATATCTCTGGGCGACGGGTCCGCTCTGCATCGAGGTAACGCGGAAAACGGAGCAGACCGGACACCACAAGGCCGTCACGGTATATGGTTTCGCCAATGCCTTCGGCTCGACATACCTCTTGTTCCTCCTCATTCCATTCGCTTTCACCCACCTCGTCAGTCAACCCATGGGCCAGCTCACGCTCTCCGCCGAGCTTGTTGCTCTCCTCATCTACCTCGAGTCGACCGACACACGACGCGATGCGATCCTCATGGCCCGATCTTTCGCTGCCTCCTCCAATCACGGGTCTTTCGAGCCTTCCCAAACAACCGCGCTGGTCCGACCCAGCTTCACCGATGTCATGCCGCTTGCACTCATGGGCTTTCTCGGCTTCTTTGCGACCGGTCATCAAGCGGTTCTCACCTCGATTCAATGGAAGGCTGCCTTCGTAGGCTTTGAAGTCGTCACATACCCCTTCTCCCCTATCCTAGTCATCATCAATACATGGGGGCCATTCGCCCTCTCCGCTCTCGCCGTCCCCCTCCTGGCGATATGGAACGTCTCTCCTGTCCTACAATCGACAGTGCCTGTTCTCGGACACACCCTGCAGCTTTCCCTCGCCTTCATCGTGTATCATTCCGCCATTACTTTCGCCTCGGCGTTCTTTGCGGCCTGGCTGAGACGCCATCTGATGGTGTGGAAGGTGTTTGCGCCGCGCTTTATGCTCGCGGGGTGTACGCTGCTAGTGATCGATTTGTCGATACTGTTGGCGATGACTGTTGGACTCAGAATAACGAGCTGGAAGGTATGGCGGACATTCAAGAGTGCTAGCAGATGATGATGCATAACCAATGCATGTATGTGAGACGCTTCCATCGAATGCAATGCTTGCCGTCTTGGGGTCGTATAGCTCATGCCAGTCTCTCTTCGCTTCTGCCCTCGCCCACACCAAGGTGTCGGTTCGCTCTCAGCTTGTTATTCAGCTGAGTACCGGCGCTCAATCGTTTCCGCCTGTATCAACATTCCTGCCCCCTACGCCCGGCCACATGCGATCGTCTACAAACAGCAGTCTGGCTCGAAAAAGAACGTTCCGACCGACTGAGAAATGCTCCGATCAAATACGCGAAAGCCTGACCCACACCTTTGCAAGTCTTTTTCCTCATGCCGGGGGAAATCGTCAGTGATCTCGGGGGCAGAGGGGGATGCTCGGGGTCGATAGGGTTGTGAAAGATGGCTTTAATCTCGATGACGAGGGAGCAGACGATATTGTCGATACCGTGGACACGCTTCGTCGCTCTGAGGGCGAGGTCGACGATTTTGATCCCGGCTGAGGTGGAAGTTAAGGGGGTGGGAGGCAGAACGGGCCGACGAGGTCGACTAGAGCGGTGGACGGCGGCTGGATTGGGGACGATGGCTGGATTGGGGACAGCTGCGGGGAGAGAGGGAAGCAGGGGGAAAGAAGGAAAGGGGGGAGGGGGGGGGGGGGGGGGGGGGGGGGGCGCGCCCAATAAGAAGCAGAGGGAGAAGCATGAGCGAGGGAGTAGACCTCCGTGAAAACGTACGGTGACGGGACCGGGATAACCACCTCGACTCGATCCCGAGCCTTTTCTGTCTCCTGTGGTGCTTTTGCCCTTGCCTCACTCCCCTTCAGTGATCGGCGGATACCAAGAATACTCTGTGAACCTTTCTCCAGTACCATCCCTCTCCTCCTCTATCCCCCCCTTCCTTTGTCCCAAATCCCGTGGGCGCGGGGTCCCCATGCTTTCCAGTTGCCCCTCCCCTCCTCTCCCTCCTCCTACTCTTCCGGTCCCGCTCCTCTCCCTAGGTTCCCCCTCGTCACGCCCCTTCCTCCTCCCTACTCGTGATCCTGCCGCCCCCCGCCCCCCCTCCCCCCCCCCCTTCCCCCCCTCTCTCTCCCCCCTGCCCCTCTCCACCCCTTCTTCCATCCTCTTCCGCTTCGTGTCCTGAGAGGAAGGACTGGCGAGCTCAGCGCAGGGACATGGGACGATAAAAAGGATGTTTTAGAGGGCGAGCGCATGAACACGAACAACCAATGCATACTCCAAACGAGTCCAATGCTCTAACACTACAGTATCATCTAGCTCGATGCTTCTTCTGCGATTGCTTCTTCTTGTTCTTGTCACTCGCCTCTCCACCTGGTGTATCGGAGGTACTGGTTCTATTGGGCAGCATGGCCGTCGTCTCGTCAAGCTCTCGAATTGGACTCTTCCCGCTCGATCCAGGGCGCTCCGAGATCCGCCTAACGAGGCCTTTGATCGAGCTCAACCGCTTGCGACGCTTATCCTTGTCCTTCCCATCAGAAGGCGTGAGTTCCGTCACGTCGTCGGTGGACGCTCCGGAGCCGAGCTCGCTGAGGTTGGACTGAGTGGATTGTGATGTCTTCCTGCGGGGCATCGAGGGAAAGGGGACCGCGGCTTTCTGATTGGATGGTGTCGCGATGGCTGGCTCTGTAGAGGTTGCCTTGCTAGACGCGGGGACGGACGTCTCGCCAGATGGTACAAAAAATTCGATGGGCGGAGCGGGATTTGACACGGTGAGGGATGGTTCAGGGACGGTGGGTGATGTCTGACTCGGTATCGATGGGCATTCGGAGGTTGAGGGCTCAGCATGACTGTCCTCCTCCTTCTCCCCAGCATTCGCTTCAGTGGCAGGATGATCCCCAGACTTCGCCATCGCATCCTGTGTAGGTTCGGCCTCAACAGCATCATCGTGTGTCGATACGAACTCTAGGTGAGTGGACGGAGTTGGACCCGCCTCGTCGACCTTGTAGACGGGTGCCTCATCCGTCGAATCAGGCTGCTCCTTAGCTTCGATCTTCTCATCCGCCTTCTTCTCCATCTCTTGCTCCTGAAGCGCAGACTCGCCGCCACCGCCGTCATTACCGAATGATCCGGAGCTGTCGTCCTCGATCACGAGTGTCTTGATCACGTCCCCAGAGTCGACAGCCTCCGCCTGGGCTACCATTTCCACCTCAGTGAAGATCTGCTTCTTCCACATGGTGGCGAAGCTCCCGTTGAGATCCAGAAGCTCCTTGTAGGCGCCATTCTCGATGACCTGGCCGTCCTTCATGACAACGATTTGGTCGGAATTGATGATGGTTGATAGCCGATGTGCGATAGAAAGGCTGCTTCGACCCTTTGCCTGCGGATCTCTTCAACTTGAAATTCAGATGTTAAAAGGGAGCTTACAAGATCGGATAGAGCCCTCTGAATTTCCCTCTCTGTTTCCGTGTCGAGAGCACTGGTGGCCTCGTCGAGGACCTTGGCGGCATCAGCTTGTCTCATTGAGGATACTGGCCAGAGACGCTCCGGATCATGAGCCCGAAAGCTGCCAATGTTTTCGCCGTTGGCAAGAAGCATATGAAGCGACTCACGAGAATAGCTGGAGACTTGAGGAACATCCTCGCCAGACTGACTCTTTGCTTCTCCCCACCACTCAACCTGATACCTCTCTCACCGACTACCGTCGAGTAACCATCAGAGAAGCTCAAGATCCTGTCATGCAACCGGCCCGCTTCCGCCGCCGCGATAATCTCCTCATCGGAAGCGCCCTGCTTGCCATATGCGATGTTGGCACCGATCGTGTCGTTCCACAATACACTGTCCTGGGGCACGATACCGATGGCTTGGCGTAAGCTGACCTGAGTGACCTCGGAGATGTCCTGACCATCAATGTAGATGTGTCCGGAAGTGATATCGTAGAAACGGTAGAGCAGTCGGAGGATAGTCGATTTGCCTGAGCCAGACTCGCCGACGAGTGCCATTGATCGACCTTTATCGATCTTAAAGCTTACTCCTTTCAAGGCATCGACTCTGTCGTCGTAGGAAAAGGTGACATTGTCAAACTCGATGATGCCATCGCTGATGACGAGATCACGAGCACCGGGCTTGTCATTGACCTCGGTAGCCTGATTAAGAAGGGTGAACATTTTCTCCGCGTCCGTGGTGTTTTGGTTGAGCTGGCGATATAGGAAACCGAGTCGGTCGAGTGGACCGGACAGCTGCTGGAAGTATTGGATGAAGACTACGAACTCGGCAGCATCTGCTTTACCATGGAGTGAGCGGTATGCGATGATGAGGGAGCCGGCCATGAGGCCGGAAGCGAGTAGGGCATTTTGTATGAGGAAGAGCAACTGCCAGCTCCTGGTCAATTTCGCCTCCGTCTCTTGGTATGATGCAATGGCCTCGCGGAATCGGACCACTTCTCGAGCCTCGGCGGTGAAGTACTTGACGCTCTCCCAGTTTGTGAGCACGTCGGAAACGATTCCGCGTTGCTTGACGTCCTTGTCCATGAGGAGACGACGGACAGCGAGGCGCTGCTGTGTCATGGTCACGGCGAAGGCAACGTAGAGGCCCATAATGAGGAAGGTGATGAATGCAAGCAGGCCGCCGTACAGGTAGAAGAAGACACCGAAGCCGATGATGATGTCGAAGACAGTCGGGATAGCCGTGAACAGCATTGTCTCGAAGAGATTATTGATGGCCGAGCCTCGGTCAATGATCTTCAGCACCTCGCCAGTGTTACGTTTGGTGTGATAAGCGAGGGAGAGATTGAGCAGATGGTTAAAGCAAAAAATCTGCATCTCCCGATCCGTGTACTGCGACACGCCGATCCATAGCCGCTCTCTGGTGAAGGAGAGTATTCCGCCGTTGGTGATAGAGAGACGCAAAAGGGTCCAGGTGATAAAAGGTGGCCAAGGCGAAGAGCCTTTCTCACCATTTTGATTGGAGGCGAGGGCCCGGACGATCCGGCCGAGGAACACCGGCACCAGCGGTTTGATGACTCGCTCTGCAGCGATCATGCCCATCACCACAGTAACGAAGAGCTGAAGCTTCCGGCTCGTCGATGGCCAGAGGTATGGCGAGAGCTTCTTGAGTCGCGCCCAGATTTCCTTGAGCGGCAGAGGTTTATCTTCTTTCCTGACCTCACCGAGGTTCTTGGGAATCGTGATGGAAGGCTTCTTCTGGGCGGGCGTGTTCACACCTGTCGGATTGGCTGTACTGGTAGCGGGACCGGCTTTGACGTATCCGTTCTCCTCGTCATTGGGGAAGGTACCGTATGCTTCACGACCGCTGACAGCGGAAGGACCCCCATTCTGGTCGGTGAGGAGGCCAGTCGTCTCGTCAGCGGGTCGATACCGGATGATCGGGGAAAGGACCATGACCAGAAGAACAGGCTCGATGAGGAGTCGCAATGCTGAAGGTGGCTGGGGAAGAATGGTGAACAGCTTTCCGGAGCCGTCTGGTATCGTCAGTGTTCCGTCGCCGTTGAGAGGAGGACTCACACGTATGCAACTCCCGCAAAACCAGGAGCACCAGATTCGGGATCTCGCACGCCAAACCAAGCATACTCAGAACCACCATCCCCTTCTCTCCCCAGGTCGCCCTCCATTCGCAAATGATGGCCGCAAGCGCCCATACCAAGAACCCTCCTACCCCATACACCAGTCCACTCGCCAGACCCAGTCCCTCGAGATGTCCAGAATGATCTCGTCCATTCGCGGTCAACAGGTCAGCTACGAGGATGGCGGTATCGGCAAAGGCAGTGACGGCGAGTAGCGATAAGAGGGTGAGGATGAATGCTCGGCGAGGAGTGACGGTGCGGATGGTCACGGGTCGGATGCCGGGGAGCTCGGTTGGAGGTTTGGGTGGCGGACGAAGGAGAGTGAGGACGGGCAGTGAGAGGACAAAGGGTGTGAGGAGATGGAGGTAGGTGAGAGCTGAGTCGGTCATGGCGGAAGAAATCGAAAATCGTTCCCACGATATGCGATTATGCGTTCGAGATGTCTGAAAGGTTTCGATGAATGGAGACGAAACGGAGGCGAGGTCGAGCGGGAAAACTGAAACACCCTTTGGTTGGGGACTATCCCTAGGCCGGTTCAGTAGACTCGTCTGATAATCATTCTTTCTCCAGAGAACCCGAGGTGTAGCCTTGAAATCTCTGACCGATGTACCATTTAAAGTCGTGAAACGTAAGGAAAGTCAGACAGGCCGAAATCCACAGTAACTCGACGCGGGTTCCGGAAAAGCAATTCTTGCTCTTGACGACAAACGGAACAAATCTGTGGAGGAGGCCATAGTGCATGAACAGACAATAGGCTATGTACAAGGCGCCCGCCACCTTTCCAAATCATCATTAGATCAGCCTTAACCCTCCGCTCCCGTTTACGATCCCCACCCCCGCCTCGAGACAGCGGAAAGCAAATTGACAGCAGAACTCTACATTGACGAGACGTGCGATAGGGTATTTAACTAACGTTTCTTGAGCCCTTCGACCAATCCGATGACGAGACCGAGAATGAGGAGGATGAGCACTGCGGAAGATCAGGGAGAGCACAGAGTGAGACAAAGACCAGACTTGCCGATGATCCAGAAGCAAATCCACTTCTTCCTCCTCGCCGCCCTTGCGGATTTGACCGCTTTTTCCGTCTGCTGCAGCCTTTTTTGGATAAGCCCTCGGCTCCACACAAATAAAAAAGCACTCACCCTCCCTTGACGTCCTGGTCAACGCCCTGCGTCTGCTGCTCCACATTGGCAATCGTCTCATCTTGCTGCTCCACAAGCATCGACATCTCCGAGAACATTTGGGCAAGCTCGGTGAGAGTCCGCTCGATCTTCTGAATCTCGGCATGTCGTTCCTGAACCTCACGATAGGCCCCGCGCGCTGCGCCGTACCGATTCGAATTGAGCAGCTATTCCTGATGAGCATTCGATGGAAAATGGGTCGTTTACCCACCGCCTGCGAGAAGACCTGCGGGTTGTCGCTCTCCGTCACCTGCCTGACCTCTTCCTCGGTAGCCTGAGGGTTGACGATCCGGTACTGCCTCTCGACTCTGTCCTTGACCTTCTTCCTGAACTCCTTTTCCACCACCTGATGCTCCTGAAGCAGCGTCGTGAAGCGGGTCTTGACCGCTTGAGACTGGTTATTCATCGCCTTGTCGCCCTTTGCAAGCTTGAACAGCCGCTTGATCTGGTTCTTGCATTGCTCGCGAGTCGTTCGAGCCTGCTCATTGAGCTGATCTGCATATGCTGCGGCTTGCGGGTCGGTCGAGGTCTGAGCAAATCAGCGTCGAGTTTCTCGATGACTACACCCGCTCACCAAGCTCTGCTGATGAGCAGTGCGCACCGCTTGAATCTCCTCCTGTAGGGTACTGAGAGCCGAATTGGTCGCACTCAACTCCCCCCAGAAATCGTGACCAGTAGCTCCAGCGCCAGCCCCGTTCGAGCGATTGGCATACTGATCTTGCTGACCATATTGTTGCTGGGCGTAAGGGTTACCAGCGTTGGCGCCATAACCTTGAGGTGCTGCACCGCCTTGTGGTCCTGCATACTGGCTCACATTTGGAGCATTCTGAGCGGCATACGAGTTGTAGTTGCCGGGACCGGGTGCAGCCGCGACATTTTGCTGAGCATAGGGGTTCGGACCACGGGTCTGAGCAGCGACAGCGTTCGAGGGGGGAGGATAAGCCGGCTGAGCGGCCTGGGCAGGGGCAGGGGCATCACTGCGGAGTGTCAGGATGTCTAGTATGAGCTGATCCAGACATACCCATATGTGCGATTCTATATATCGATATTCTGTCAGCGGATGACTGGCGGACAGTAACGCAGCCTGGAGAGGAAAAGATGGAGGACAATGTACCACGTCATTCAAGCGGTTCCGGGCCATGTTGAAGTATCACGAATGCTCGAACGCGGGCGGGTAGTGAAAATTTTACGAGCGAGTATCGAGCCAGTCGATACACCAGCTGCGATAGATACCGGGAGAGGATAGGCGGTGCAGAACAGGGAATCGAGGGATGATCAAAGCGGTCACCGAATCCTTGGCGCCTCGTCGTCCGATGGCGGTACGAGGTATGGGTCTGCACTCGATGAAACGAAAAGCCACCTCGAATACGATGTTGCCTCAAAGGATGAGAAAATGTAAGGAGAGATTCCGCGGATTATCTGTGAATGTCAGAGAGTAATTTGATGAAGTGCTCGCGAGGGGTAAGGGCGAGCGAAGAGCAGGGGTTGGTGAGCGGAGTTATGCGGTGTCTTCTCTGTGGCTTGTTTCCCCTCTTTTGCGTCGTTCATGCTCTTGTAGTCTTCTCATCGTTCCTCTCGCATTCAGAGGTCCGTTCTTTGCTTCATTGGCTCTACTTCTGCATTCCGGCTTCGGCATCATGCCCACCGTCATGATCGATCTTCGATTACTTCATCCCTCATTCATTCCTCAACTCTACGCCTTGCTGCAGAACCCCCGTTTGTCCTCAACAACGACGGACACATTGCAGACCGTCAGACTGGCGCCGAACGCAGGGAACCCCTCCCCTCCGAGCAGGCCGCACATGCCTCAGCGATCACTCAACCCATCGACACCGCTACTCTAGGCGACACCATCCTCGAGCGTGTGATGACCGCACTCGCCCCCTATCTCACCGCCATCACCGACCTTACAGCGACGGCGAACCGCGGGGGCTTCAATCAAGGTGAGCCCGCCTCCAACAATTCCCCTCCCTCCAACTTCCCGCCCTGCCGCCCTGTCAACAAACCTGTCTGAAGCTCGTCTGGCATTCGACCATATTCCGGCCCTCACAATCGAGGCCATTTCCGAGAACCGCTTCGACATCAAGGACCTCTGGAAGCTCGACCCGCTTCGAATCGCCGAGCTATCCATTCCGGCTCGCGGCAGCTTCCTCTCCCAGCTCGAACACGAGATGAATGATACTGAGGAACACCGCCGCTCTCGAGCCAGAGCGCGGTACACCGAAGTCGCTCAGATCCTCTCGTGGCTGGTGTACGCACAGCTGCGCGACCTTCTCACCCCAGAATCGCGCATCGGGTGGCATCGGGGGTGGAAAGCAGTCGACAATTGCGTCGAATTCCGAAGTATTTGCAGAGCTCTGTCCAGAACTCGCTCGTGTACTTTGATCCTCGTCTGTGGTGATAGCTTTGGGCAATCCGAAACGACGGGCGACGGAAGCAACGTATCGGTCCACCATGGCTTCTGCTGAATCGGTCGTCTTGGAGGGTAAGTGACCAGGTATTTTTGTTACTCGGTCTCTGACCACGGTAATCATATCGAATCCTCCATTATCCCCCATTTCGTCCATTGACGGGATCTCGAAAGGCAGCTCGGGTAAAGGCAGTGTCTTTAGGTACCCATGAGGACTGCGACGAGAGAGAGACCCTAGTCCTTGCGCATGTCTCACAGGAGGATACGTACTTGAGAGCGTCCTCCTTCATGCCTGTCCACCAATGACCTCGCTTCAGGATGTCATACGTTTTCAGAATTCCTCCGTGTCCGCCCATTGGTGAGTCATGGCGCTCCAGATGATCCTAGAGGGGACGAGCGGACGTCTTCATAGCCTGGGATGATCATGCGGTGGTGTAATCCTTGTCTTGACCAGGATAGCTGTCACGATCGTGAATTGAAGCTCGGATAATATCGGTGCTTATCTCCGGCATTGTACTCTGAAACGGGGTGCAACCTTGTTCATTGTACTACGAAACGATATCACTGTCAGTATTCCAACGCCTATTGTCCCTGCTCGCCTCTATTGTCCTCGCTACGCTTCCCCTCGCCGACGACGAAACACCATTGAACTCGAAACGAGAAGGACCGAAGATAGGCCTGGAAGACGACGTATAAGAGGGATGGACATGAGAGTCGGGGAGAACCAGCGATTCGAGATTAAAGCAAAAAGTCACTATAGTTACCTAGCCTACTCATAGCCTCTGCATCTCTAGCCCACGCTACTCGACCGGCACTTAACTCGGCTACACCCACGCGTGTCCTCGAGTTATTCCAGCTAAGTGCGACCACGGTAGCCCAACTTTGCCGAAGCTCAGACGACCGCCGCCGATTCTAGGAGCTGAGCGTCGGGCCTATTTGCTGGTCGACGTAGCACCGTGACATCCAACATATCTTGTGACAAGTGGAGGGGGTCGACTGGGATTTGCTACCAATGAGACAGGTGACATGCAGTGTCTCTGGCTTGTCCCAAGAGTGCCAAGACTGTGACACAACAAGGTGTGGAGTGGGACTGGGGGGACTGGGACTGGAGATGCGGTGTTACACACCAGGGATTGACAAATGACTCCCCATTGACCCTGTGATCCTCGATCGGAATTCAAGGTGCTAATTCAAGTGCAAGCCACCGTCAACTGCCTTTTATAACCCTGTCGTCCTCGACCGGAAGTCAAACTGCTGAATCAAGTGCAATGCAACACAGTGACAACTGCCTTTCAGTTGCGAAGAGAGTGTAAAAAATCTGACCAACCAGTATATATTCTTTGTTTTGCTTGTGGACTTCCAAGCTGTTGGTCGAATCGCATTCGTGCTCCCGTCCTCGCCTTTTACTAGAACGTGCCGTGTTATTCGGCCGCCAGACAGCGTTCAATTTCTTTCCTCACCTTTTATGGTGACTTAAATAACTTTTTTACTTTCTGGAAGTACATCAATCGGTTTTGACGCGCAGTTGCTGGTTCCTTCGCTTCTGTATGTCCTCCCGGTCGCAAGCCATTGCGGGTTCGCAGACTGAGAACACCAAGGCGACGAAGGTGCAAACCTGTACTATGGCTATTGTAATATGGCTGTGAGGAATCATACGGTGGTAACAAGGTGCGAACGCACGTTGACGTTGGCATATCTGATCAATCACACCAGTGTTGCTCCTCGATTCCGCCACCCCTTCCAGGATGTCATCAATCCTCGCCTCCTCCTCGAGCCTCTTGGGACCGCTCGCTCCAATCAACAAATACGTCCTCGCCCACGCGCAGCCGTTTACTTCCATCAACTGGCTCTATCTCCTCCTCCCCATGATCCCGCTCTTCGTGCAGTGCTATCTCATCGGATTCGAGGGGACGAGGAGTTGGAGGATCGCCATGGCAGTCGTGGGGCTGATGATGATGACGAGCGCGATCACGAGCTACCGTTTCTTCAGTGGGTGAATTTGATCTCGCATGTTCCACTACACTGTCAGCGATATGTAGCTCCGTCTTACAACTTTTTCAATCACGGACTTGGAATCACCTATCTCCACCTCGGCTTCCAGTATGTCGAGTTCGCCCTCCTCGAGCGACCGGTTATCGACCCGTACATTACTAAAGCACGGAGCAGAATCATCAGTGCTCTTGATCTGTCCATCAACTCACGTATAGTGGGGCTTGGTCCCGTTGGGCTGGGCGGACCGACCTCACATGCCAAGCAGAGTGCATCGACAGCGGGAGCCGATGGCGCGGACGGAGGGGTCAATATCGGTGGGAAGGAATCTCCCGACAAACATGAACGCTGGCTTCCGTATGTCGACACAGGTCGTTCGAGATTCCAAGCTTGTCTCCGTCACGTCATTCACTCCTACGTCCACTTCGTCGTCTTCGACACCCTCATGCACCTGGCCCGTTACTACGGCTCCGGCACTCTCAATCAGCCTGATGGTTACCCCGACGCTTTGGATGCCCTGATGACGATCAAGTCCTTCGTCCTGCTCCCCCGGACGTACCCCATACGCCTTCCCAACTCGATCGTGGAGATCGCCTGTGAATTGAGCTTGGCGGCGGGTGTATGGCAAAGTTTATCGTGGGGATATCACCTTATCGCGTTTCTCTTGGTCGGGAGTGGGTTCTGGGAGACGGAGAGCTGGGAGGTGGACCTCTTTGATGCGCCGTGGAAGGCAGATAGCTTGATGGATCTTTGGGGGAAGAGGTGGCACCAGGTGGGTGTAGGCTCTATCTTATCGAGGGAAGCTGACTCCATTCCCGTTGCAGCTATTTCGTGTGAGCAACATGCACAGCCGCCTTGATCATCCTGACCCACGCAGCACCACTTCGTCGTCCTCTCCACCCTCACTCTCAGCCTCCTGTACCAGCCCCGCAACTCACCTCTCCTCCTCCCCCTGATCTTCTTCCTCTCCGGCTGTCTCCACGTCCTCGGTACATTCACCATGTCTCCCGTACCCGAACCCACTCCAATAGCCCTATTCTTCTTCCTTTCCGGCGTTGGTGCCGCCCTCGAGGTCGCCTTTAAGCGGATGACCGGACGTAAGGTCTCTGGCTGGGCAGGGCGGCTCTGGACGTGGTCGTTCATGCTTCTTACCGCGAGGATGGCGGCGAGATCGTGGTTCGATGCGGGGGCCGCTGGGAATCAGACTACCCCGTCGACGGGACCGGGTGCGCTGGGCGAGCCTATTGCTGGGTGGATCATCAGGTGGGTTGTCGACGAGGCTTGAGGGTTTCCGGGACATGGAGAATGCGGCGAAGACGTAACGACTGTACTTGACATACTCATGCGTGATCGACTCGTGCATATCAGAACACGGTTCATTTCACGCGCGACTGACTTCGCATTCCATGCCATTTTTCCCATTCCTCGTCTCTTTCAAACCCATTTTCCCTCGACATAATTTTTGCTCTTCTCACCTTTGACCTTGCCTTCTTGCCTTTCAGCTCAACTTGACTTCTTGCCCCGCTTGACTCGGCTGTTATTTTCTTCAGCTTGTCATCAATCATGTCCGGAGCTGGGTGAGATTAAAACCGCAAAGCTCTTGTTCAAGATGAAGTGAAGCTGACCCCTTGTCTGGCTGCGAGATTCTGTGAATGAAGTAGCCACCCCAGAATCGCCCTCCTTCCTTGAATCCTCCTACGACACCCTTCTTTTCCACCCGCGCGAATCCCCTTGATCCCATCCAGCCTAATGCTCCTCGAGCGGCTACCGCGCCGCCGATCAATTCTACGCCCCGCCTGAAAGGGCTGATAGGACCTGGTGCCAAGCAGGGCAATAGGATACCGAGGCCACCGATACTTGACGGCGCGTCCGAGCCTGCGCCGAAGGCCTCAACGCGTCATACCGGAGCTTTATGAGGCGAGCTGGGAGAATAGGACGTGGCGGGCGGGTGCATGGGATGACGGACTTGAGCGGGATGAGAGTGGGGTGAGTGCAAAGCATCTGTAGTATTGAATCGGCATCTTCTGTACATCCTGTACTGTGGCCAGCTCGAATGGTTCCTCTCTGGTATCCGTGTGTACCTTGGGGTGTCGGTGGAAGGGAGATTCCAGAGGAAGGGAGATTCCAGAGGCCAGGTACGCTGGGCGTCGATTGCCACGAGAAACTAGGAATTACACGCAAATTGATTGCTGATACGTAGATTGTGCAGAAGTTCCCAAGCGTCCTGCATTCGAAGCCGAAGTGGACATCGGCCAGCTTACTCGCGAAGATGCCGAAAGTGGATGATGCGGCCGAGCCGTCGAAAAGGAAGCGACGTACCGAAACAAAGGCCGACTACGGCAGCGAGCTTTTGCCCGATATGCGCGGTTGGCCAGCATACATCCTGGGCAAAATGAGGCGGAGAAATAAGCAGTGTGTGGTGAGGATTGCATGGTTCTTAGCTGAGAAGCATTTTCTTAGCCCTGGACCGCCGATGATAGGCGCAAGTGTTATTGTTGCGCAAGACCGATGGCATCACTGACTTCGGACCTACATAGCAATCACGCTCCATTATATTTTTGTATGCGGCATACTTATCTCTTCCAAATCCGAGTCCGCGTCCCGCCGACCTCAAGGAGGAATGGATGTGGCACAGCACCAATCCCGTGTCACCGAGGAATGTGGCCCTGAACTTTGGGCCCTTGCGCTACGGCATCGAGTACTCTGAGTGAGTCCTCAAGTGACAGAAACCATAGGCGCTAAGGCTGACTGTTCCGACCCTCCTCGCCCTCATCCATGTCCTACACATTTCCCCGTATCTAATCCAACACCTCATCCGTCTCCTCTCACATCTCCCGTACCTACTCCGACACCTCATCCGTCTCCTACGCATCTCCAGTACCTACTGCAACACTTTCATCCGTCTCCTCTAGCACCTCCCTTACCTGCTCCAACACCTCATCCGTCTTCTCTCACATCTTTCTCCCGTACCTACTCCAACACCTCATCCGTCATCTCTCTCATCTCCCGTAAGTACTCCAACACCCTCATCCGTCTCATTTCACGTCTTTCCGTACCTCCTCGCCATGTCCTCGCCCATCACTAATTCACAACTTTCCGTACCGGCCTTTCCGAAACAGGCGTGACCAGGCTCTCCATCGTGCATGCGTGCAAGTCCTGGTCGATCTATACGGGCCGGAGCGTTTATTGCGTCGCATGATCAAAAGCGCCAATATGAGGAGTCATTTCCATACGAGTTGCCATGTTGGGTGCTTAGCCCGACGTGCTCTATGTCAGGCTAGGCCTCCGGGTATCATTGGTGAGTCTGATTGTGGATTCTGCAGCTACTGATGGGCTATAGCGGAGGGGGAGGACATATACGTTCGGATAGAGGACGTGCTACTGCGCCGAGTGCCTTTCGTTTCGCACGGGAATAACCGTAGGTACCGGGGCTTTACTCCAGCCGAAGTGCAGTACTGGCTATACGGAGATTATGACTTGACCGTCAGGTCTGTGCAATTTGTGATCATATGGCGCTCATACTAATCTGTCAATCTCAGCCTCCAGCTCGTAAATGCCTGTTGGCGGTGTCACACGGTACAGAGCACCATCATAGAGGTCGGGCCGCAGAAGATTGAAGCAGCTGCAATCGCCACTGTTGATGTGAGTGTAGAGCCCCTGATGGGAAGAAAGCGGCGGCTGAGTCGTGCTACACAGGGCTGGGACGGGGGTTCTATGCGTAGGTCCGAAGCGGTTTTATTCAGTCCAGCTGACGCGATAGCAGCCAAAGACTTTCAATCAGTCCGGCTCATCAGCATAGTCGAGCAACAGCACGCCCATCTTGGGAATTCGTCATCTCTATCTCGCCCAGATCTTCAAAAGGCGCTGCAGAGCACCTTTCAGCTTGATGTAGGGTAAGTCTTGTCTTGATCTGGCGCATGAGATCGCGCCGGGTCGGACCATCTTACTACAGCTGCAGAGGCATTCAACTGGGCTACGGGAACAGGTGGCACAAGCTTATACTTCCACTTTTGAGACGTGTCAAGGTCTAGATGGCGTCGCTGACAAGCTGCACAGGGATTCGGGGTGGGGTCTAGGCCGAGCAGTAGCGTGGGCAGGCGGCTCATGGAAGCGGACGAGTGCCGAGACTTGATGCGTTTGGTCCAGTGACGCCTTTATGGCGGGCGTCTCGAGCTTTTGCAGGCAAAGGCAAAAGAGCGTCGCGGTTTGGTGAGTACAGCATGACCCATAGTGCATCGAGCTGAGCCCTGTAGTTGTCCGTCAAAGAGGAGCAGCTCCTGCATTCTCATCGCCAGGCAGCTGGAAATGGGGACAAGTCTCTGCTGGTGAGTTGGTGCCATGCTACTTCATCACTTTTGATGCTATTACATGCTGAGCGATTCATCTCATTCAGAACGACGTACGGCAGAAGGCCATCAACAAGATAGAGCAAAGGACCGCAGCTTACTCTACCTTTACTGCACCCGACGAAGAAGTGGCATTCGCGATGCGGTCTCTCGCTTCAGAGCGTAAGCCGCCAAACCGATCATCCCTGGCGATTTTTGACGGAGCCCAATAGCTCGGAACGCTCCACGTCAGCGAGTCTCAGCCGACCGACAGTCCCGCGGCAATCCTGATTTCCGATACCCTTAAGCGACTTGGGAAAGGTAAGGACCGCATCTGTCGGTAATTCTCTCCGAATAGAACTTGCATGCAGAATACATCCTATGTCCATGCTGGTGGCATCTACGTTCTAACATCTCAAATCGGTCTTGACTTTACTCGGCGGGTCTAATTTCGTCAGCTCGACCTCACCCCGGGTCTCGAGGCTCACCAACGAAACTGATCGACATAAATTTCAACACCTCGTCAATCAGGATCACCGGCGCCGAGATCGACAACACCGCCATCCATTCATTCCAGTTCAATGGTGTGATCTGGAACAGTCCTCTGAAGAATGGTACGTAGAGGATCATGAAGTGTAGCGCCATGCTGAGCGCTATCGACGCGACGAGGTATGGGTTGGTCCATATGGGGAGGACGAGGAGGGATTCGTTCTCGGAGAGGGAGTTGCACGCGTTGAACATCTCGATGACGACGAGGATGGAGAGGGACATGGTTGTGGCGGTTTTGGATGGGGTAGAGGAGAAGATCGAGCAGTCGATCTCGGGGAAGGAGGTGGAGCATTGGTGGAAGTGGGTCTGCGCGGAGGTCAGCATCAAGCTGATTCAGGAAGGCTAGTAACGTACGAGTTGATGGAAGCTGATTTGTGGTCCGCCAGAGTAAAACATGAACCACCAAGCATAGCCAAAGACGGTAGCGCAACCGACGTAGGTCCCAACGATCATGTACCGGAAGAACAGCCATTTGCCAACGAGCGGCTCCTTGGCCGACCTAGGAGGCGTCTTCATGATTTGGTGATCAGGCGGATTGAAGCCGAGCGCGGTTGCGGGGAGACCATCGGTGATCAGGTTTACCCAGAGGAGTTGAACGGGTATCAATGCCTCTGGCATGCCGAGGAGCACGGTGAGAAAGATGGAAACGACCTCACCGATATTTGACGAGATTAGGTATCGGATGAATTGCTTGGTATTGTTGTAAATCGCTCGGCCCTCCTCGACCGCTTTCTCAATTGTAGCGAAATTGTCGGTCGCCAAAACCATATCTGCCGCAAGCTTCGCGACGTCGGTCCCTGAACCCATCGCAATCCCGATATCCGCCTTTTTCAAGGCCGGAGCATCGTTGACACCGTCACCAGTCATCGCTACGACGAGGTCGAGACCCTGTAGAAGATCGACAAGCTGGCTCTTATGCGTGGGTTCCGTCCGGCTGAAGAGACTGGCCCTCTGGACCGCTGCGACCTTCTCCTCGTGGCTCAGCGCGTCCAGCTCCCTCCCAGTATAGCTCTTTCCCGTGAGATCTTCATCCCGCGCAAACACTCCGATATCTCGACAGATGGTCTCAGCTGTGTTCTTGTTGTCCCCGGTGATGACGATTGTCCTGATTCCGGCAGATCGACATTTGGCAATGGCGTCTCGTACCTCAGGCCGAGGGGGATCGAGCATTCCCACGAGTCCCACGAACGTCATATCCTGCTCGAACTTGACATAATCTTCGGATCGATCCGTCTTGTAGTGCGAGACGTCTCCGTCAGACTCTTCCACGTAGGCCAGCGCGAGGGTTCGTAAGCCCTTGCGGCCATAATCAAGCTGGATGTCGGCCAGCTTGTCACGCAGTGCGGAGCTGAACTCTCGCACGCCTGACGGGATGAGCACTTTCGAGCACCGCTCGATGACCGATTCGGGCGCGCCCTTGACGAGAAGGGCGACGCTGCTACCGGATTTGGCGAGGACAGACATCGATTTGCGGTCACGGCCAAACTCGAAGGTAAGGAGTCGCTTTATCCGGCCATCGTAATGATCATTCACCGCGGTAGCTCGATCCCGAGGAGCGAGAGCATTCAGGGTAGTATTGAAGGAGTCGGAATCGGAAGCGAGCTTTTCAACAAGAACCTTGAGAGCGGCTTCGGTCGGCTCTCCGACGTTGACGTACGCGTTCGACTCCTGCGGTCTGATCAGTGGGAGCCAGGCGATGGATCCTAACGTACTGGGTTGAAAGCAATCTTTGCATCATTGCAGATCGCGCAGATCTCGACCAGCTTATTCACTGAGCCCGTCCGCACCGAGATTTTCTCCGCATGCTTTCCATCGAGTGTGGTGATGTCTCCGATGGGAGCGAAGGTCGTTCCTCCGACCCGGTGTTCCGCGAATGACGAGGAGTCCGCTACTGTCAGGAATCGGGCCACGCTCATCTGGTTTGTCGTCAGGGTACCTGGTAGCAGCTCGTCATCAGTAAGATATCTGGGCAATTCAGCAGGTGCTCACCAGTCTTGTCGGAGCAGATGACATTTGTGCATCCCAGCGTTTCGACACTTGGCAGATTCCGGACGATCGCTCCCCTCTTTGCCATCTTCTTCGTCCCGAGCGCCAAGCAGGCAGTGATGACCGCTGCCAAACCCTCAGGTATCGCCGCCACCGCTAGTGCTACAGCGATCTTGAGGTAGTACACCGCTCCTTTGAGCCACCCGTGATGGCTTGGATCGGAGAAATGACGAATATTGACGAGCCAGACGAGAATGCAGATGACGGAGATGACCTTGGCAAGCTGCTCGCCAAAATCGTCAAGCTTCCGCTTCAAGGGCGTCTTTTCGTCCTCCTCATCGTCCTTTGAGATGGACGAGTGAATCGCACCGAGAGCCGTCCGTGAGCCTGTCAGAACGACAATCGCTCGTGCCGCACCGTTGACGACGGTGGTTCCGGAGAAGAGCATGTCTGTCATGTCCTGCTTGACAGCCCCTTCGTCCTTGACCACTCCTTCGGACTTGCCCACACTCATCGATTCGCCGGTGAGCATGGCTTGGTCGACGCGGAAGGAGGAGGATGAGAAGGACAGGATTCGACAGTCAGCGGGAATACGGTCCCCGACGTGGACAGAGATGATGTCGCCGGGAACGAGCGCTGAGGCTGGGATACGGGACAAGCGGCCTGACCGGAATACAAGGGCTTCATCTGGCGAATATTCTCGCAACGCCTGCAAGCTGTCAGCTCGATCTCCAACGGGGCAAGCGTCAGGCTCACATCTATAGCCTTCTCCGCGTTCGTCTCCTGCACCACGCCAACGGTCGCATTGGCGATGAGGATGAGGAGGATGACCAAAGGCTCAACGAAGGCAGTCATCCATGACCCGCCAGGCTCGGCGGAATCCTCAAACAAGGCGAGGACAAAGGAGACGACAGCGGAACCGAGGAGGATGAGGACGAGCTGATCTTTGAATTGAGCGAGGATGAGGGTCAAGAGTGAGTTCGAGCCAGCCTCGGGAAGGGCTACAGACCGTCAGCGAGACTCACCTTCAAGAGCCGCTGTAGAGCCTAGACTACTGTACCAACTGGGTGAATGCTATGAATCACTCACAGTTCTCCCCATAGAGCTCCCTATTCCGTCTGACCTGCTCCTCGCTCAGCCCCCTCCCCAGTTCCGTCCCGTAGTGGCCTAACGCATCCTCCGGAGTGAACGTCCATGCATTTGTCAGCATCGCTGAACGTGGCGAGGCTGATGATGAGATGAGCTAGTGAGGCTCGGGTCTAGTGTGAGTTGGGAGTGTCAGAACGTGATGAAGCGAAATATGCCGTGTATCTTCTAATCCGGATGCAGTTGTATTGCGAAGAAGATCTTGAGGGATTGATGCGATTCTTGTTTGCAGTCATTGTCAAGAGAAGGAGCGAAATAATTGCACCTCCACGTAGCCAAACGCGAGACCCAGGCACAGTTTGACACGTGGCGGCAACGGGCTATGTGACGGGGATTAGACCCGGATTTCCTATAAGTTATGCCGGTGCTAACCATTGCACGAAGGTGAGACATCCCAGAGAGCGCTATATTCAACAGAAGCGTCGGAAGTCGCTGTCCCCTCGGCTTCCAAGGTTCTCCAATTTCCATGTCCGTTCTCTATCATTGCCCCCACCTCGAGCATCCCCCTCCGCCTCTACCACCTTCCTTTCCATCGTCGTCCAGCTCATTCTCGCCACTTGACTCCCTCTACTTTTGTGAGGAGTGCGACGCGATACGATGTGATCATTGTGTAGCTGTCGAGATTGCGAGCTATTTCTGCCCGAGCTGTCTCTTCGATGTACCCTCGGCAAACGTAAGGGCGGATAAGAATAGGTGAGAATCTCAGGTGGGATTCGCATACATGTGCGGTATCTGAACTTGCTGTGCTTTGCCAGATGCGCTCGATCATGCTTCTCATGCCCTCAATGCTCCTCGAGCCTCGCTGTCCAAGCTACCGAGACCCTGCCGAAGGATGCAGCTTCTTCAAGTCAGCTCAATAGCGGACCAACTTACGTACTCGTTTGCGCGGGCTGTAAATGGAGTAGTAACGAGGTCGGCTGGGAGTTCGAAAGGCCCACTGGTATAGCTCGTAAGTGGATCCTCCCCGAAATAAAAGCGACCTCATGGATGCTCATCTGTGCTGATCATAATGATCTGCCAGTGCAGCTCTCGAAGATCGACACCCAACCCGAATCAGTCCAATCCGAATTTGACGCCCTGAAAGACCACCTCGGCTCCTACGTGTCCAGCTCCAAACCCCCAACTGTACCTCGCTCCAGTCGTAGACCCACACGGCACATCTCTCATCTCACTCAGATGGCAGCGAAGGCTCTGCACCGAGACGTACCGGGTATGGCGAGATTGAAGGGAAAAGTGATGATGGAGAAAGAAAAGGTTGAGTGGGATGAGCTGGGGGAATATCAGGCGAAAGGGAGCTGGAGGAGTGCGGGACTGGAGGACGGGATGGAGGATGTGGAGATGATGGGAAACATGCATACGAGCGGTGCCGGCGGGTTTGCCGGGCTGGAACGGCGCTGGGAACGGAGCTGGGATGGCGATAGGGGGTCGAAGTAAGTGACTGACTGTTTCTTCGCCTTCAGGGAGATCTACATAACTCCTCGGAGCTAGCAAGCCCTCGATTGTGAGATATGCTGACTCTGCTACGCAGATTCATGCTACCTCAGCGAATACCCCTCCAGATGAAGCTCACCAAGCGATGTCCTCACCCAAATTGCCGGCACCTCCTCATCCAGCCTGATACGAAGACGACCCGATTCAAGATCAAGACGGTCGCCCTAAACTACATCCCGATCATTGAAGTCGGTCGGCGGCGGCGGCGGATCGCGAGTGGAGATCTCGGCCAGCCGAAAACAGCTGAGGAGGTCGAGCAGCGAAGAAGGGAGAGACGGCGGACACGACCAGGTGGAAAGGATGAGGACGAGGACATGGGAAAGATTATAAGGGGTGGAGTGAATGTGAGTCTTGATTCTGAACCGTGATGAGGATGTCTCAACCCGCTCTGCTAAGGGTATCGTTGTCATTCCTTAGTACACCTTCCAGCTTGCTTTTGCCAATCCTCTCTACATCCCGATTCAAATCCGCCTCACCCAGCCTCATCCACCGAGAAATGCACCACCTCTCAACCACCATCTCCACATTCCGACGCAGCACTTTGTTGTTGCAGCACTGAAAGACGCTTGGGCGTACGATGTAGAAGAAGGAGAGGATGACCCGATGCTCGGCCTTGAGGGTTCCGAAGGGGCTAGCGAGGATGGGAGCAGATCCAGAGCGAGCATACTAGGCACAGGAGGTCTGAGGGAGAAGAAGAGAAGGGAAGCAGGCGTCGAGAAGAGGGGGAATGTCAGTAAAGTTCTGGTTGAGGTGGAGATGCTGCCGGATGCCAGTGGGCCTGTCGAGGTAAGTCGGCCTTTGCAGATATGTCGCAACGACTGACAAGCTTCTCGCATAGTTCGATCTTGAGGTTCGGTATACCTATCGCGTTGATGAATCACCCTCAACTCCGGAGAAAGTGGCAGGAGAACAGGGGAGCGGGAGAGAGGCGAAATCTACCAGGGAGGAGTTCAAGACGTTCACCTTCTGGATCCGACTTCAGCTTGGCGAGGGCGAGGCAGGACTGGAGCGAGATGCATAGACTGTCTGCGCCCTTTTCTTTCAAATGTATGAATGATCCCTCTTCAAAAGGGACATGTCTTGGACCAATCTTGGGCAAAAGCTGGAGGAAGATTTCGGGATCCCAGGTAGTATGCCACGCGATGAGGGCCGGAGCCGACGGAAAGCCAGTGAACCTTGCTTGGGCCTGATTTGTCTGCATTGCCATGTCTGCAACAGCTTGAAGGCCGCGTCAATGTTGAGGATTTTCCGATAGGTCTCTCCGTCACCTCTCATGACGAACACGCTGGTAGTATTCGCAACTGTGTCTGGGGAACCTCTCCCAATTTTCACGAGCTCCAATCAGATCCCTACCTCTCGCTTTGGCCTTGGCCATGGCGGCGCCCCGGAATGTCATCCCTCGTTCACCCGCCGGTCTCTTGGCTGGACCCAACGGTGCACAGGAAGATCTTATGACCCGCTCAGCCAGTGGTGAGTCACCGAAACCTTGGTCGAAATCGCTTCAATCGGTAATCATCTGTGAACAACCTGACTTTAACCAGGTCATTCCAGCGGAACGGGCTCCCCTCGAAAACGGCCAGGTCCTCCTAGACGTAGATCCACAGATGCTTCCGGCAGCCTTGATTACTACTGGTCTTCCTACGCCGGAAAGGATCCCAACGCCGGCAGGGGACACGACTCGTCATCCTCTTCCCTCGCTATCTCCCCTTCGCCAAGCGCGAGAGGTCTAGCGCCTTCACCTACCCCTCTCGCACTTCAGAAAAGCCGGTCACACTCGAGCATAGGAGACGTTGCGAGAGAGCAGGCTTCACCACCCCGCCTCCGGCAGAACCCCTCCGACGACTCCGTTCATTCCGACTATGATCCTGGACCTTCGAATCGCAGGATCCACGTCGTTGCATACCCCTCCGGCTCGGTCCCAGGTGCGGCTGAAGAGAAGATCGTGGAGAGTCCCGGAGGATGGTCGGAATCGAGCCACTATTCCAACTCCGAGAGCGCTCCTTCACGAATCCATGGCGCACGCATTGACTCGGTCAATACGGGCAGCAGTTCATACTCGCCATTGGACTACCGGAACATGTATGGGAGTCAGTTCGGGGAGGCTAGGCGAGGATTACTGGAGCCTTCGACTGGGGACTACGAGCCGGACAGGATAGAGCGCCGCAATGGCGTCACATCTGGCGGTACCTATCGAGGAGAGAATCCGGATGATCCCGACGATCCCGTAAATCGTACGCCCATGGCCCCGGTGAAGAACGTAATGGACCTCCAATTCCCCATGTCCCAATATCCTCGACAAGTCGTCTCACCAGCTCAGTCCGACCGATCTGCAAAGCAGATCACACCCACTCGTGCCGGATTCTCCAGAAATGGAAGTGCAAATCCCTCTCCTCGCGGTTATACACCAGAGAGCGGCAGAATCGCTCTCATTGCTCCGCCAGATTTATCTCAGCGGGCACTCGATGCCCTGGAGAAGGAGGCGGAAGTAGCACCAGGGTCAGACCGGATGGATGTCAGGGCAGTAGGGCGGGATGAGGAGACACAGAGTTCACCCGCTTCGAATGGCGACTTTGGGGGCCTCAAACGGGAGGAGGAGGATGAGGACACTCTGAAAGGACGGAATAGGCGGACGCTACCTGCTACGACGTCAAGCTCCAGCGGGGCTATCGTCGAAGCGGCTTTGCCACCGAGGCGGGAAGAGATGCTGTCACCGGAAATATATGGCAGGCAGACGCCGTCGAGCAAAGGGTCTGATGAGAATAGTGGAAGCCCCAGTCCCGCAAGGAGTGCAGAACCACCGCCTAGAAGCAATCTGCGAGTACAGTAGGTAACGACAGCTGAACTGGATGTAGTCCTGACAATGATCAGACATCCGCTTCCCCCACCCGAATCTCAAGCGTATCTTTCCATGACTCCCCGCACGGATTCTCCGCCTTCGCAACACGACTCCCTCCCTAGAATCATCAATACCGCCTATTCGCCCGAGCCCTCGCCGATACGACTGACCACTGCGCCACGACGGCCGGACCGGTCACCAGAGCGCACACCGTCCTTTTCCGGCTCAGCAACGCTCAATGACCTCACCGAGATGCTGGGAGGAGCCATCGACGCCATCGGTCTCATCGACTCACGCGACACCCCACCGCCGACTGTTATCGAGCCCAAGAGAGACAAGCCGGACCTCCGCCTTGGACCCCTGGCACCGGCTGCAGAGGTGATGCATGACGGACCGATCACTCCGTCGTCTTTGCCTGTAAGGAATATGTCCCTCGAGGGTCCTTCAGCCTCAAGACCGCCTCCAATCCGGACCCTCAGCTCCTCGCAGAACGACTGTCTCACTAAGTTTGGATCTCCTACCTTGGTGAAATCCCCGCAAAGAAAGTCTGCGACGCTCGTCAACGTAGCTTCGCGTCCTTGGCCTGCTTCGATGCTATATGGCCACATCAAGACTATGAAGAACCCTGGCGATCGTGCGAAGGGGTATGCGAGGAGTATCAACGATCTGGCTAAAGCGGAGACGGGGTTGAGGGAGTGGTGTGCTGCGTCAGGTATGCTCTTCTTTGCTATGACCCGCATTAGCTCATGCCACGCAGCATCCCAAGTTCACCGACCGGTCGGTCGCGCTCCCTCGAAGATGTCCAACGTCCCGTCCCACGGAGTCCGCTCCCAGAGCTTTCTTTTTCAAACATCCCAAGCTTCTCTCACCATCCCCGGCCCGTCCACCCACAGGCGACAGGTATCGGCTAGCTCCGAGTTCCCGATGCGCGCGGACTCGTATACCGCTCGCGAGATATCCCAGCGAGTCATCGATCCGGCAGACCAGCCAACATCACTCCCTCCCAATCTGCCCTACCCGCAACTCCAACAGCGGTTCCAGTCTGGCATGAAGCAGAGTCAGTCGATGCAATCAGTCGCGAGCGGCGCTTCGAAGAAGGGAGGGTTCTTCTCGCATATGGGAAGGAGAGGGGGGAAGAAGGAAAGTGTCTCCCTTGGACCGCCTGGACCGGCAGCGAAGAAGGATGTGAGAGGCTTGGCGATCTCTGAACCGCGATCGACTTCTCCACACGGTAGCATAGACTCGAATGGACTCGCCGCTCCTCGGGTGCAGCCCTCCATCTCCGCTCCAATGGGTCCTAGAGGACCGAGAATGGGCTCATACACCCCGCCGCCTTCGGCTAATCTCGATCGGTCGAGCACCGAGATGGTGAGCGGACGAGCGAGTCTTGATACGGGACTTTCGCGGATGAAGACGTCAACTCCCCAAGACAGAGCATCGCTGGATGGCGCAAGGATGGGAAAGTCTTCGATGCCGGCGACGAGTTCGCCTTTGACCACGCCGAACGAGGAGGATGTGAGAGGGATGGCGGATATTTTACCCCAGGTGGAAAGAGGAGTTTTGAGGGCGTACTTGGGGAGGTATGGGGAGCAGATGCAGGCCATCGGGTGCGTGCGCTTGACTGAGGGCGCCCTCGATGTCAACCGAGATTCCGTGCTGATAAGGCGCAGGGCCTACTTGGAGGACGAGAACACCGGCAGAGTCATGCGGGTATGACCATACGCCGAAATTGGAAAGGATAAATTTGGACCCAGCGTTAAGGACATTCACGTCGTATGTCAGCGCTCATGCATAGCGAATCGCATCATGCATCATGATGAGAATTGCGCTACCAGGTACTGGCTGACCGACGTTGGGCTGAGCGGCGCTCCCAGATCGGTCATAATGAAGTCAATCAGGTCCGGTGTCGTAACATCCACCATGGGATTCAGATCCTCCATCTCCTTCGTCATCTCCATCCCCCCCGGACTCGGTGCCGGCTGGTTGAACAAATCCTGTACAGCCCCCGGTCCAGTCAACGCACCCGCTTTCCCACTTTGCGGAGGCATTGTGGAGAGGAAGGATAATGGAGGATCTGAGGATCCGGAGCTGGCTAGACGGGGGATAGGTAAGTCGGTTTGGGAGAGCGGGAAATGTCGGAGGAACTTGTAGGATTCGGCGAGGGCGTAGAAGGGTTTCTGCATGGCTTTGGCAACGAGGGCGACTTGGTACGTCCCAATCGAAGAGACGAGGCCCTGTTCAGCGTCAGTGGCATATCAGGGGAAAGGGGAAGTAAAAGGCTCACCCCACTTTCTACGACCGCTTCGGAACCGACGAGCACCATGTCTACGCGCTCCATGACATACGCAACGGCGGAGTCTAGGACGACCGTACATGGTATCCCAGCGGCAGTCAGGATCTGATGTGTCCGCAATCTGCCACACTCTCAGCATTGTTACCTCGATACAGACGAAAGAAAGGAATCCACCCCATGCAAGAAGGCCGGGCTTCCGTAACATAGACCTTGACTCGCTTATGCTGCTCATGAGCTCGAAGTATAGTCTGCACCACCGTCCTCGAATAGTCATGTGTCAACACCTAGCCCCGCCCATCAGCCGTGTTGAAGGGGGACAGCAGATGGGAAGCGCACGGTACAGTCGTCCCGCAGAAAGTCGACAGCCAGAGCTGCGATCTTCTCCCGGCATTGCGGGGCGGTGATGGCGCAAAACGACCGGCCTTGAGAGATGAGGGATCGTTTGTATGCCGGGAATTCCTGTCTGCCCATCAACTCTGGCTCCTCTGCCTCAAACCTTTCCTTGTCGTATGGAAGAAGAAAAGGGGAAGAATCCACCTGTCCGCCTCCGGATAGAGCAAAGAAGCGCTCCCACAACTGACATCCCGCCCGTACGCCCAGACTCGGCTGGGTGTCCACCAGGAGCTGTCGAGCTAGGGTGAGCTCGGTAGCTAGACCGGTGACGGTCGAGGCGGTCGAGGTCTCCATCAGCTCGACGAGGGCGAGGATGGCTGCTATCGGGTGTGGGGCCTGAAAGACACCCGGAAGCATCAGAGCAAGGAAAGCTGAGAAGGAGAGTAGGATTATCGTCTACCTCTTGATCCTCTAGAGCCCTTTGGTAAGCTGCAATCACGTCAAAGCCCCTGGGTGAGGAGGTCGAGGCGTGGGCTGAGGTCCGGCGGGGAAGGGAAAAAGCCCCGGGTGCGATGCCGTATGTGGGGAGGGATGCTGCGACCGCCATTTTGTGATGCGCTGCAAGGGCTTTCTGTAGAATTGAAAATATGGCAATCTTCAACAAAATCCAAGGATCACCCATGCGGTGGAGGTGGGTCCTCTCTGTTGGTCGACCTTTGATAAGAATCTCGGATGAACGCTTTGAAGAGCCGCAAATTCCTGATCCTAGTAAACGCTCGTCATGTCAAGGGCTCAAACGCTGATTCGGCCGCCGTCGCCACGATCGGGCATCATCGCCAGATCGTCATTCAACCCCCGGCCAAGACCATCGATCGCAACGAGATCGCCCCGACCGCCGACTCGATCGTTCCCGACAAATCCCACCCAAAAGAGACCAAGCTCATCCTCCAGCTCTTCCAAGACCTCGAGGATCTTTGGCGGCGTAGCAGGCATCGGTCTCATAATCGCCATCTACGGCCTGTACCTCTCCCTCATCCCCTTCCCGAATCTCAGCTGAATCATCTCAAACAGAGCACAACACATGGTCCCCACGAGTATCTGGCCCGAGCCAGTCCGAACACCGTTGAAGGCGGCGATCAAAGCGAAGAACCGAGGCGATATCGAGCAATCCCAGCTTTACTACCGACAAGCTATCGATGCAGCGCTGAGATTAACCAATACATCATTCGCTCCGGACCCCCTGCTGAAGGTGTCCGGGATTTACATCGCGCTCTCTGGGTTACTCGAATCCTCGAACCAGCCTGTCAAGGCGTACGAGGCTCTTCGCGAGTCTTTGGAGCTGTTCGGTCCTGACCCGCTCGATGCCAATCCAGATATCCGGATATCAGGACGTTGGGCAGGGGGATCGAAGTTGGCGGAGAGCGACCATATCCGAGCTATAGGACTGTACCAGAAACTGGGACGACTCGCACTTCAGATCGCCACGTCCTCCACCGTCCGACCTTATCCTGCTACGTCTCAGCCAGACGGCCCGAAGACTTGGGATGAATCGGCTGAGCAGTACCTGTCTGGCGCTTTGACGGCGATGCTCCGATTAGGTCTTTCCAACCGTCCTGCGAGCTCTCCACAACAAGTCGTCGTCGGGCGGGACATCGACCTTCCCGAGTCTCCCTTGGATGATGAGAGCGGAAGGGTGGATAAGCGAGGATTGGGAGTCACCATGGAATCCCTCGCGGAGGTGTACGCTCGGAAGGGGCAGTACGATCTAGCCGGTCAACTCCTGCTGCAAGCTATGTCCATCCTGTTACCGCCGCAGGCTACGGAGACGCCATCAGTCTCAGATCGATGTCAAGGTCTGTCTCCCAAAACCTCTTCTTGATCCTACTGACGCCTGATCAGCCGCTTTGGTAGGCAATACAGGTCCTTGGCACCGTTGAGAACTGACAGGAACAGCTCATGACCACCATCTCCTCCTACGTCCTCCACGCCAATTCGCCACAAGCGATCAAGACCTCCCGATCGTGGTCACTCCGCTCCCTCCAGATCGCAGAACAAGCGCCCAAAGACGGGGGTGGACCCTCGTCTGATGATCCGGCGATGGTGGTTTGCGGAAGAGCGAGGAGCATGGCATCATACAATCTTGGCATACTGGCTGAAGTAGGTTACGTTCTCGGCAACGTCGGATAAGCGTGCTGATCGGGGTAGATCGAGTCGGACTTGCCTGAAGCCACGAAGCAGTTTCAAGCGGGGCTGGATAGCGCGAAGGAGGTGGGGTTTAAGCAGGGTCAGAGGGAAGCATCGGATGCGATTCGGCGGATACGGGGTCTCGAACGCACAGGACCAGCCGGTATATCGAGCAATGCATGATGAAAGGGGTGGAGCCTAAAGTCGGTCCCATTTGTGGTGAGAGATTGTATCCTGGCTGACGCACAAGACGGACAAAAGAAAGAGGATCTGAGGAGCGCGAGCTGGACGAGAGTCGTGCGTGGCACGAGAGTGGAAGGTGTCCCTCGGATCACCACTCCGACCCCCAGGACGCGAGTGCCATGGGATGCGAGTGCCGTGCAGTGCGTCATGATCATCCTATAGAATGCTAAAGGGGAATCAACCAATGCCGGATATTCATATATTCAGTCGTCATCATGACCTCTCCAATACCCCAACGTCAAACCCATTCATCTTCCTCCTCGCTGCCGGGTAGATGGATGTGCTCTCCCTCAATGTCGCGATAAGGCGATCGCAGATGTCCCGCGAGTAGCCCAGTTGTTCCACCTGTCCGCCTGGCTTGAAGCCCGGTAACCCTTCACTGTTCTGATTCAGCTCGTCTGGACAGAAGCGAGGATTTGGGTATTTACCCTTGGTCAATATCGAGGGGATCCAATACTTTATACATGACCTTCGCGACCCGCAAAGTCCTGCTCATCGGACCAGTTGAGCCTGCTCCGATGGACCGAGTGTGATTGACAGTCGACGCCGAGCCACGACGGTCCATAAAAGATGCTCCGAGTGGCGAAGGCATGGGTGAGGAAGAAGCTTTACGGTAGGAGATGCGGAGAGATGGGCTGAACAGCCAAAGCTATGGACGATTAGCTTTGATCGGCGAGAGAGATGCATGCACTTACCAGAAGGCGCCTTGCATTGGTCCCTTCCTCAGCCACTACGAAACGGAATGAAGCGTGTTCTCGGCATAGCTCAAGCATCTCGGAGACGATGAAGACAGCGAAAGGGTATCGTATCGGTCTGAAAATATAATTAGCTCTGACAGGGGATACTGACCGCAGCTCACTCGACAGTCTCACCCTCCTTATCTTCCCGCAGTAGAGCGATGGCCCATTTCGAGAATCGCACCGTTCCCTTTCCAGGCCGGTCGTCATCGGATCGCTGCTTCCCCAAGATCTCCCCACAAGAGCACGACACCACCTGCCAGTGGTCCGACTAAAGAGATCAGCAAGGTCATCCATCGAAAAAACATGTAGTCTCAGAAGTAGTCTCCGATCAGATGTCTCGCTGATACGAAGATTTGTTTTATCCAGGACAAGATCACCTCAATGTGGGGCCGTTGTATCAGCCATAAGAGGCATGCCTCCCGTCCAGTGCCTCTGCCCAGGCTTGACTATCGGGTACGAGCGAAACTTGCAAGAGTTTCGCCCGCATCGACGCCGAGCTCAAGGCTTCGGTCACGGAACCGCCAGTTGGAGAATGACGATGACCTTCTTGTAGCCCGATGAAACCGAAAGACGAGGATGATAAACTCACTGTTATGTCCGCAGCGTGAAGATTATGCTTCTTCGTCTGTCCGCCGTCAACGAGGAGGTAACTCCCACCGACCAGGACGGTCCCCTTCGTTGGCCAGAAGCCGTCCTTTGTTTGCCGAGCGATTCTCGCGGTGAACGTCGGATCCGCATGACATATCCAAACCTCCATCATCTCGGGCCAGTGCTCCGAAGGCAGATCTTTGAAGACCGTACTCGACGACAAGTCGGCGATCTCCCGCTCGCATGTGGCACAGCAAAGCGCTTTCGGGCGGAGTTCCCTCATGTCGGTAGCGGTGAGTATGACGGTATTGAAGGATGACATATTATCCGACGTGGACGACTGCCAGTCAAAGAGTTTCGCTTCGAGATGAAGATCTTGATTTGCAAAGGATTTCGATTGGCCGGGAAGAACCGGGCTTGGCAGGGGGATGCGCAGAGACAACGTGGCATCCTGCTTGGACGAAACGATGGCCTCACGAACGTCATCACCAGCGCTACGAGCCCTAGGCGTTTCAAGCTGAAAAGTATCCTTCGACGATATGCCGGACCCGTGAAGCATAATTTGCACCACCTTGAGGTGTTCTTGATGCTCGGCGACATATGCCATGTGAGTCAAGTCTGGTAGGCTGTCATCAGCTTTCATCGTCGAAGGGCGGGAATACCTACCGGAGTCGGCAGTAGCCTTTAGCCCTAAGCCCAAGCTGCTCCGCCGCACCATCCCCGCAATCTTCTTCAGCGCAGTTGGCGACCTGTCGTCTGCTGTGACCGAGCTACTACCGTTTCGTGAAGAGTTTTCTGAGCACCCTCTGCCGGACAAGAAGTCCTGTACCGTGACGAGCTCGAATGGGTCTTCTTTGGAGTCGGTGTTGGCTCTAGGTGTAGGGGGAAGCGAATCTTGCGAGGTGAGCCGGCCGGAGGAGGATGCCGACATGATGTTATTGATGAAGCTTTCACGTCGCTGCGCGAGTTTATCATCGACGGGAACTGGGAAGTCTTGCCCATCGAGTCTGCCGGCACCACTCCGCGCCATGACGTGAGCGATGAATGCTTGTTGCTTCACAGCACGTAAGTATAGAGACAAGTAGGAGAAGTACCTGCTTACTTTTTGCCGCGGTGTCATTTCGTCCGGAGCCATTGCATCTTGACTCTCCAGCCGCCCGTCCCCCGACTGTCCAACGAGATCGCGAAGGAAGTGATCTCGCTGCAAACCGTCAGGCCGCCGTCGCGCCCTGTGATAAAGGATACCCACATCTCGAAGATCTCGAGCTCGTGCCACCTCCGCATCGACAACTCTCACAGTCGAGTCCTGATTTCTCATCCGACTGAACTCCGTCTGATCAAACAAGCTCCTCATGAATTTCTCTCGCTGGGTTCTGTTAGCTCTGAAAATCGTGGCCTCATGGTAGGCTTACTCGTACAGCACTGTTCTCTCGCCCGCCTTCGAGAACCGCCTCTTCCTCATCATCCCACATCCGCCTCTTGCCGTGCGCTCGTTCTATCCTATCCCAAATCTCCTCCAACTCCCTCAATTTGTCCCTCTCGATCTCCCACCCTTCTCTCACGCTCGTCCGGAGCTCGACCCGCTGATCGAGCATCTGCGGAGTGACGGCATACAAGCGTTCTATAGCTACTGTCACCGCGTCGAGTTCGCGAATCATCTTTTCTCGAGACGCAGGTGGTGAAGTGACTTGGGAAGATCGAGGAGGTTTGTCAAGCTTCTCCTTCTTGTGATTGAGAGGGCAGGATGGACTGGAAGAAGGATGGTCATGGTATCCTGGTAGAGACATGTGGTCGGCGCCGTCATCGTCATGCTCGACCTGCGAGTAGCTCGGTGGGAGGGCGTCGACCCCATTTGCCAGATCGTCTGATGAGGCGAAGGGATCGTAGGTGTTCTCGTCCCCCTTCATCCCATTCTGTTCATGCGTTTCATTCTGCTCTCCACGAGCTCGGACAAGCTGCAGCACGGCATGGCTGAGAGAATCGACTCTCGCCCAAGCCAACTCCTCTCGGACGACGTTGATCGCCGGATGCAGCTCTTCAGGGGATGGTCTCGTCATATCTGAAGACGAGCGGCGCGATTGGGCGGCAGACTGAAGGTCGGAAAGATGTTGTGTAAGAGCGGCGTATGATGTGTGTATATCGACGGTAGAGGAGGAGGATGCTGTTGGGGGAAGGGACTCGATAGGAGGTCGAGGTGTTGGTGGTCGGAAAGTCTCAAGCTCGTAGCACACCTCCAGCAGCTCGGTCAACGCGGATGCGAGCTGCTGTCCTCCTCCCATCAGGAGACCTCCCTGACCTAACGTTTCCTCGTCTTCGGGCAGGAGAGCCGATAATGCCTGAACACACGAATCTTGGATGGCGGAAATATTGGTGTAGACGGTTCGCCGTTGTTCGGGAGTCGGAGAATCGGTGGGTCGAAGCAGGTCAACGGGAAAGGGGGTGGGGGGAGATGGTAGGTCGTGATTGTCATTCACGAGTGGATTGAATTCCGTTACATATCCGTTCGAGATTGGCCGTGGTTGCAGGGCTTCCATTACTTCGTTGTCACTGCGGTGGTGTTTTATGTTCCGAGCTCAAGCGATGCAGTTGACAGCGATGAAGCGGATCAATCGAGCCAACGCCTTCCATCTTCATCTAGGCGAAAGGCAGTTGGGATGATGTACGATTGGCCATGCAGATGTTGACGAGATGTCGAAAGGAGAATCAGAAAGGACGCGGACAGAAAAGGTCTCTGCGTTGGATTGGTGCCTGAAGCTTGAGCTTTTTCAGATAAAAGTATAGCATCCGTCAAAGCCCCCGAACCGCTATGATTCCAGTATAGTGAAAGGTCATTCAGACGCTCGGATATACGCCCATCCGCATATATCGATATTCTTATGTTCCCGTTGAAGCAACCTTACCAATCTTGCTGTAATCTGCTGTAAATCTCGTCAAGCTCAGTGGTTACGCACCCACTATCGACGCACAATGGCCGAACAACAACAGGTCCTTCGGCGAACGGTATTCCAGGAGCTTGGGAGAGTCATTCCACGACTGAACGAAAGACCTGGCATCGAGCTCGAGTCAATTCTGAAGTGTCACGCAATGCAAATCCAAGCTAAAATGAGCAGCAAGGAATGTGGGAAGAAGGGGGGATCGGGTGAGAAGACCAGCATCTATGCCATCAGGACTACTTGTTTGAGCCGTCAAATACTTTGATGAGCATCACGAGGTTTTGTCTGAAGTATGCCGGGAAATGTACGACGAATCAGGAAATTGTCCCAAAACTCTGCCGAAGCGGTCGTCCGTTCCGAGCTTCTGCATAGGTGACAAGATCTAGGTCTTCTCCGGAGTAAATACAAACCGCATCCCATAAGCGTCCTCCCCATCCGCGTCTATGCCCCGTGTTAGCCGCTGCGCATTCCCGAGATCAGTGACCCACAGTAAGCCTTCTCCATCCCATGCACCTCGAATCCCAACGTATCCCTATACAGCGAGATCGCCGCCCTATTCGATTTCCGGACATGCAATGTGATCTGCGCGGCGTTGTAGTGTGCTACCATCGCTTCCTCTATGCCTGGTCAGTGTACGACCGCTCCGAGGTCTAGGGGTATGACCTACGTGCTTGCTTCATGAGCTTGTTTGCCAGCCCCAGTCGTCGGTATGGTCGAAGCACAGATATGGAAGTGACATGACCCGACGGCTCGTCGCTCGGTTCCTCGTCCCTGCCTATCATCAACGGTGTCCCAATCAGTGAGAGTTTCCGAAACCCACATCTTCGCTAGGATATATCCCACGATCCGTCCTCGTGGATCAACAGCGACGTACGACAGCTCAGGCCAAGTGAGGGCGTGATACAGATCTTGGCCGACGATCAGCGCAGGACGACGAGATGAAGCTGGGCGGACAATATTTGAAAGTGTAGTTCTCGGGTAGGTTCAGGAGGTTTGCATTCTGCATCCCGAGAAGGTCGTCCACCTGGCCTCAGCTCGACAACATTGTCATCGACTTACGATGGCCTGGCGGATATCCATGATGGATGAGGGGATGCAATATTAAGGAACAGATGTAGTCCTCGAACGGGAGAGAGGGATCTAGTCGTCCGAACTTGTCCGAAAGCACGCCGCTATCACTGGCTGGTTCGATGTCCAATCGCAACGAGAGATCTGGTTGTGGGAACTGTCCCGGAGCGATGAGATCGTTGAGGAGACTTGGGGAGTTGTGAATGCAGTAAGGGGACGAAAAGTGGTTCAAATAGAGGGCGAATTTGGGTGGCACTCCTCGGTGGAGGCAAAACATTGGCTCCCTGACGCCTATTTTAGCCGTCTCCTGATCGTTGTATAATGTAATGATCTCTGTATCTGTGCAATTGTTCCTACAAAAGGCCTATCCTGATATACAAGCCCTCATATGCCCGATCTGTGCCCCTTAAAAGATGAAAACTCAGGCGTCCCCTCTTCTCTCCATCCCGGCCGCGATACCGTTTCCCGAGTAATGGTTGATTCAGTCCCCTCCGTCCCCGTAGCACTTGTCCAACCCGTTCCCTCCTGCCACTCTCCCTCACCGTCTCTGCTCCCAATCGTCCGCGCACTCCCCACCGTCACGATAGGCGCCAAGTCAATTAAATAAGGTGTGATGCCGAGTTTGATAGACGACTCGGTCTCTCTATCCCGTCGTACATCCAGGTCGACCGCACCAGACCGAGAAGCAAGTGTTGTTTGTAGATCGATCTCGACCCCCGTCTGCCACTTGGTGAGCGCTCGGATGGGTCCGGAATAGTGATTGTCGCCTAATTCACCGTCGGCACCGCTGGACGAACGAAGATGAGTACTAACCGTAGCATTTCCAAGTTACGAAGCAGATGACAGCTGTCCCAGTAAGGACTACTGGGCTCCAGCTGAGGGTCGCTGCCAGTGATGTGAGCATTCAACCCAAGTAAATTCTCAGGGATGACGCACCTGCGGTTACTGGCCGCGAACCAGGTAATGTCTGAACGATGATGACCAAGACTCCAAAGAGCACGCCGATTGTGCCGACCGGTTTACTACATCCCGCTTCAGCTTTACCCAGGACAAGAACCACTCGCTCACCTCCATCGGCGCAGTGACCAAGATGTGCGTCCCTCAAGCTGCAAATCCTTTCCAGACCAAAGATACAGGGTGACCGGCACAATCTTCCGAGTCAATCAGCATGCATGAAAGAATCGACCCAAAACACTCACATATCCGACATAGGACAAAGTGCTCGAGGTCACCGCCAAGACAGAATATAGCGTCCCCTGACCGCTGATCAACAAGCACGCAAACGGCATGCATATGATCACCACCGCCCAATTCGCGATGATCGGCTGTTTCTCGGAATTGGTCCATCGAATGGTCTCGGAGAAAGGGAGCGCGTTGTCACGGGCTAGGGCAAAGACGAAACGGGACGATGCTTGGAGCTGGGCCATGACTTGCAGGAGGAGGGCGAAGATGAGGAGGCAGCAGATGGTGATAGCGCCGCCGAGCGAGATGGCGTTTTCGAGGATGTAGCCCTGGTCATGGTTATGTCTGGCTCAGAAAATCGAGTCCGACTTACGACGGGGAAATTGTGGGTGGCTATTACCGCGGCGTCGGCGGGATTGATCGAGAGGAGCAGTAAAACGATAGACTTTACTCATCTCAGCATGTGGCTGGGCCAGATGGGAAGCGCTCACGATGTAGCCGAGGACATAGGTAAGGGCCATAGCAGCAGTCATGGCATTCGGGACATTTCGTGATGGCTTTTGCGTTTCCTCGGCCATGCTAGAGCGCGGCTTTAGCGAGACACGTCGATATGATCTTTGGGTACTCACTGAGCGGAAGCGTCCTATGGAAGTGAACGACGGCTGATCAGACGCAACTCCTCGATGGACTTAGTTGGACTCACAACGCCACTGGCGATTGTCGTATATTGCCACCCAAGAAGGTAGACGTAGGGTTTTGACGACCATCCTGTGTCGTTGTAGAAACGACTCGATATTGACAGTCCACCAGGCCTGGCAGTGCGACATAAGCCGAATATACATCTGAAATGCTTGTGGGAAGCTCACTTCGTAGCGCCAGTAGCGACCAGGGTGATGCACAAAACGAGCCATACGCAGAAGCCGTACGCGCCGGATACAAGCCAGAAGCGATGGCTTCGCCCTCGAGCTGTAGATCCGGCAAATCCGCAGAGTAATAGTGTGGCCTGGAGGCGATCAATTCCGCCCATTTGAGGGGAGGGGGAAACGTACAAGGAAGAACAGGACAAGATGCCAAGATTGTCTCTGATATTCGAACGATAACGACATCGTCCCGGCAGTAATGTTGCAGATCTCCCAAATCACAAGGATAACCTAAGCCACCCTCAGCATCAGGGACTCCTCTATATGCATCCGAAGCGACTCACGCTAGCGGCATGACCTCCCAAAACGACTCCCCCCATCAACCAACCCCATCCCCGCTCTCCGCCTACACCACCACGAGCGCACTTCCATGCCCAGGACGCCATCGCTCCGGACACGGGATAGGCTGAGGCGAGCTCGGACAGAGTGAGGGTGAGGAAGAGGGAGAAGATCCCGGATAAGGGCCACGCGACGAGCTGTACATCCATGTCAGTGATAGTATGAGTGCCCAGAAGGCAAATGCCGCACAATCATCGCTGGTCCACCATAGCTGTATACTCCTGACACAGCGTATATCGTGCCCTGCCCCCCTCGATCAGCTACGAGACCCCGGAATCTGGTGAAACGGCTCACCTGGAGACACCCAATATTGAGCCAGCTGATCGACAAACTCGACCAAAACGTATAATCTCTCCCCAACACCGCATCATACCCCAACTGCTGTAACCGCTGCGCATCCACATCCTCCTGCTTGAACCCTCCTCCTCTCGACCCCCTCGACGTCGAAGCCTCAAGGTCCGATGCGTTGTCTCCCAGCTTTACGGCGTCAATCGCGATGGAGGGTGGCGCGGACTCTAAAGTCGGTGTGGTCAGGTCGGTGGTGGCGCTTGTATATTTGTTGGAGGAGCGGAAGGAGAGTGGAGGAGCGGGGACAGGGCGGGTGGAGAATGGTATAGACTGAGTATCGAAGGATGTCGACGAGGGCGTTGGTAGGAGATAAGAGGATGCGTGCGAGGAAAATGTGGATGGAACACGAGACGATAAGCCGGGATGAGTGGATGTGGAGGTCGGTGTGAGAGAAGGTCGAAGCGAGACATCCCCCCCGCCATCATCGTGTATCATCATCTCCTTAGTGCTCGACCCATCATCGCTATCCCGGGCAGAGGCATCCGGGGAGAAGTAGGTATTGTTGGGTGTAGGCGCATCAGAGATGAGGATGCTCGCGGTGGAAGTAGAGGCGAGCGAGTTGGGCCCAGGAAGTAGAGGGGGCCGTTGTCTGCCCGGACTAGTGGGTTCCACCATTCCTCTTGGCAACACCTAGGTGAAGCGGTACTACCGAGCCATCGGAACGGCGTCGGTTATATCGTGTTTTGATGACGAGTTCGATTTCTGGGAATCAGCGCGGAGCGGAACAGGGAAAGTTCGCAATGATAGTGGTTCGAGAGGTATCGTTATCACCGCGGAGCCAGAGGGAGGTGGGACAGCTAAACGGAGAGATCCCAATGGCGAGAATCTTACCGTAAAGGGAAAAATCGAGATCCGATCATTGCCGGCTGTTGGATTGTGTTGATGGATTTGCTTCCGTTACCAAACTGTTTGATATGGCAAGGAAACGCTGAGGTATGCCCGGCGAAGCCGAGATGGGGTTTTGCGATACGCTTTTTCCGTGCATATGATTTCGACCTTGTAGGCGGAGATCAGTACTTCAACGCGAGGCGAGAGTCAGCAGATCCGGCTATCCACATGATGGTGATATCCAATCCGTTCAGATAGCATACCCCAGGCTCATCCACGAGACCCGGTTCTCTCCATCCTAGTCTAGATTGTAGAGCTCCCCACCCAAAGTCCATGCAGCACCAAGCTCTAATCTCGCATCGGACTCGTCATCCGATTCCCCATGACACCCATCACCTCGTCCCCTCTCACCCAATCTCTCAGACCATGAGCCAGTCCTACCGAGCTCGTCGGCTGGGGTTCCGCAAAGGTCAGAGTTGACTGTCGGACAGGGCCCCGCTCTTTGCTCCGAGGAAGTGAGGCGGGCTGAGTTGCTGACGGTGCTGACGGTGGTGGCGCTTGAGGTGGAGGATCCGGTGCCGATGGTTGTCGGGTAGTCGAGGGGGCAATGGGCGTTAGAGGTTCCTGTTCACTGGCTGGCGGTCGAGCATCAACCTCCATCGCCTCGGTCTCTGGTTCTTCGAGCTGCATAGGCCGCTCTGGCGCGGACTCTGCCGTGACATTCTCGCCTGCCGAGTTGTCCGTACTTCGGCGCGTACTCCGTCCCCGATCGACTTTCGTCTCCACTCTCGCCTCCATCACTTGGACGATTTCCGCCGCATCCGCTTCTCGCCCCTCCCAATACCCCAGCAAGCGGTCACCGTACCGCTGCATCTCCTGGGAAGGTATGACGAGCCGAAAGTCGTTGAGCAGGAGAAACTGAAGTTCGAGTTGATTCAGCTCGTGGGGTGGCAGACCGCCGACTTTGGCGTAGCGCGAGTTGGTGTAGAAAACATCTGTTTTCTCCAGTCAGCTCGGACCAGCGTTTGGAGGGAGTGTGCAGGGCTTACCGGAGAAGAATTTGCTAGCGACGGTGACGCCAGCGATGACCAGTCGATGGACGTTATAGCTGTCTATAGCGAAACCCCTGCCTAGACCACCTCTTGCACCCGTCGCGATCCCTCCCACGCCCTGAGCCGTTCCCAGGCGCGACATGCGGTCGAAGTACACCAGTAAGGCGAGGAAGACCTCGTTGGTCGTCGGGCAGTATTTGAGTATACGCAAGAGGTACGCCTCGATGGATATTGACGGGACGTGGCGGGCGTGAAAGGAAAGCAAGGAGGAAGGATGAGCGAGTGAAGTGCGGGAGGCGGTGAAGAGTGGGTGCTCGGGATCGGTCATTTCGAGTATCGGAGGTGGGGGATGGGAGTCGGTGTTGAATAGGGCTGTAGTAGGCGATGGATGGGGATGGGAACCCTGTCTCGAGGCTGATCTTGACCCAGAACTCCCATCATCGTGCAGATGCTCCTCTCCATCGTCTTCGACCTCGGGCCGAAGCTGATCATTCGCCGTCGCGATCTGCTGCAACAAGCTCGCCAGGAGGCGGAGTAAGGTGGGAGTTGGATACGTGGTGAGGTCGAGATGCGGTGTAGATGGGCGCGATGGCGTCGGTTGGCGAGAGGAGAGGGCTTCGTCAGGGGATGTGGGGCGGTCTTGATTATGTTCGGTGGACGAACGCCTCACACGGCTCGGTCCAGCTTCCATCTCCTTGTCCGAAGATGTCGGTTGCCGTCGCAGTGACGATGGCTCGCCTCGTGTCCGAACGGTGGACATGGTGTTGGATGGTGTGGAGCCGGATGGGACACCGACAGACGCTTCATCGTCGTCTCCCATACGGCATGAGGTGATGGTGCTCCAGGATCACCGGGAACTCTGGCAGGTGCTGTTGACGTTTCTGGGGAGTCAGCACAGGCGGTCCGAGGAGATCTGACTTTGATATGGGAAGTCCGCTGATGGACAGGCGATGGAAAAAGTGACTGATTGACCTTTGACAGACTGCGATGAACCTGTTTACTGATTCCGGTCGAAACGAGATGGCCGTTTTGTGTGTGAATTGCACACACACGTGCACTTCCACCGTCGTAGCGGGATTCATCATTATTTACTGGGTGGCGACACCTATTGGCGTGGATTCAGCTGCATGCATGGCGCTGTATGACCTCCAGAATGCCATGCTTTGGTCGAGAGCTCTCCATGCATGTGACTATCGGTTACTTCTCACTCGCCAGACGACAAACATATTCCCTTTCGGCATCTCCTTCCTGCAATCCTCCACGAATCCCCACTGTTCCGCCACGTCCGTGATCGACCTGATCGTCCGCAGACCCAAGCTCGCATGCGTAGCCTTTATGTACGTCTTGTCGAACTGCTCAGCGTCAGGCGGTCCTACCGTTGCTCTGTAGAGACTCGATAGAAGGCGGAGAGACCAGCTGACCTCCTCGTCCGCCGATGATCTGTACGAGCCACCGTCATCTTTAAATGCTCCGTACGCGACGATCCAGCCGTCCTCTGGATCGAGTAGAGCTCGTCCTCCTTCGGTAAGAGGAGAGAGGTTCCGGAAGATGTGTGCGGGGAGCTCGGGCGGACAGCAATGGATCAGATTCACTGCGCTACTTGAGCTGCAGGAGAGGCTGACTTAAATGTTTGGCTCACGCATGATAGTACCGCTGAACTTCCTCGCCCCTGCCTCATGGGCTATTTCGTCACGTAAAGCATCCCAATCTTGCCCGTGACCGATATCCAGCTGTCTCGGTGGACTGAGGTTTGCGAGCCCCTCCCACTCGTTGGCGAGTCCACCATTTACCGTACTAGCAGCGCCGTCTTCAGCTTCCCTTGCTTTCACTCGGGTGCCAGGTTGCATCACGACATGGTTGATATCGAGAAGCTGACTGACCTAATCTCCTTCTCATCCCGGGCCGTACCCCACCACTCCCAATCCTCCCACTCCTTTGCGAAGACCGCAATATGCTCATAAGGGTATGACGCGAGCTCAAGGATACGTGGTCGACTACTAGCAGAGACCACGGGCGTTGATGATGATGCCGGGATGTCGGATAGGAGGGGAGTGAGGGCTTGGATAATGGGTTCGACGTTGCGTGCTGCTGAGCCTGATGGCATGCGCTGTCAACCTACATTTGATCACGTCAGGGAAGGGGTGGACCTAGCTGAGAGATGATGGAGGGGTATGACATCCCCTAAGGGACTACGGGAAAAGGGCTCAGATCGACCTGACGAGGTTGATGATTTACTCTCGGTTGAAGATGGTAAGCCCAGCGACAAGTACTTTTTTGGAAACGGCTTCATAATTTCAGGAGAAAGCTCTCCCTCTCCCTCTCGCTTGAATGCGTTCCCCACAATACCTCTCCTTATCCACCGTAGCATGCGCCACATGTCCACTACCAACAAACAGACTCTTCGTCACCCTCCAACCCTTCCTCTTAGCCTCCCTCAGTGATTCTCCCACTTTACCAGCGGATCCTCCTTGCTATAGATATAATGACGCCATCCGCCCGTCTGGAACATGGTACTGTCGTCCAATCCCTTGCGGATCTTGATCATCATATCGTCTTTGATTAAAATGGCGTTCTTGACTTTCATGATCACCGCGGCGATGAATAAGAGAGTTGTGGCGAGCAGGCGGAGGGGAAGGAAGTTCCCTGGCCCGGGCTACCTACCAAACGAATGGAAGGATCGGCTGAGAAAGGCTATGCTGGACTTGCAGATCCGACGGATGGACAGAAAGCTACGAGAACGTCTGGAGTTCCCAGCTCAGGACGCCGCCACTCCGTCAGGATATTTCTACCGTAAGTCTCCCGCACAGTGGACGCCAAAGGTGCAATTGATGGCCCGAACCGGATGAGTACTAAACCACTACACGCTATTCCGATGGGGCAAGCGAGATTCGCCAGATTGCGGCTATTGCGGGTGCGATACTACAAGATGATGAACACATCTTCGTCCACTGTCCGCGCTTCGACGACTTCCGGAACGAGGCCATTGCCAAGGCGTTACGCCGGAGGATGGAGGATGAACCTGCCGCGGAAAAGCGGGCTGCTTGGGAACGATACGTTCCCGCAGTAATCGCCTATCCCGATGACGACGGCGTGCTGACAAATTATTGGATAGGACAGGTCACTGCCTCCACTTAAGGTGACCGACACCCGCTACGCTCACAACATGGTCCTTACACTTGCCGCTCTATTTGGAGCACGTACACGCGCAATCACATCGATCAGATGTACACTGCAACACACGAGCCGGAAGCAGAGGTAGAAATGTTGGGACCGGATGAAGGGATAGGGATACAGGGACAGGGCTGGCCATGACGAGAGAGACCATTGGTGGGGCGTGGGCGTAGCATGACGAGAAAGGTCTAAGGCTGGGTTCGAGGACGGCTAACCTTGGCCGCAGCTGGAGACGACCGGTTTTATCGGGATCCGGCGGTCGTAGAACCCCCTATGAATGTCTTGGGTGTTTAATGCAATGGTTAGCACGCCTATAGGAAATCCAGGTCCAACCCCGGGATATAGCTTTGATAGCGTAATGTTGTGCCTGAAACTTAACTTTATTCCGATTCGTTAAGGCGATGAATCTCCGAGATGAGGAGTCTCAGAACCAGGGCGTACAAACTCTTCAACACCTTTCCCAATCGTTCTCTTCTTACAACTAATATAGGATATCTTCTGTCTGGACTGAAAATCGACGCGTCGAACCCGCAGACACGTGATACCTAACAATATTATGCAGGCTATGCATCCTCACGAATCAGGACAATGCTGGCTTAAGTCACCCGCCAAGCCTACTGTGCAATATACTTTTCTCTCGCACGACGGTGACTCGCCGCACTATGGTCGTATCGAGTGATAGCTATGTTTTGGTCAGCTTGGCTCCATTGCTGAAAACACCTCTCACTTCGGCGGGACCTCCGCCGGCCTCTCCTCCTCCTCTTCCGGATCCGGTACACTCCCCATATCCGTATGCTGATAAACCCCGCTCGTCCTCCTATCGTCCATCAACGGCGGACTCCCGCTCAACTCCTCTGCCCTCCCACCCGATCCACCAGACTCCGCATACTGATGTGATAGTCGGAGTCTTTGCGTCTCCATCTGAGCTTCCCTCTGCTTCGCAGCCGCTACTGGACTACCGTGACCTTGGCTCGAGGTGGACTGCGGTGGACCACCTTCGTTCGCGTACTCCCGAGCGCCGTAAGCGGCAGCTCCTGCTCCTGCTCCAGCAGGGGCGACTCCATAGCCTCCATCCCCACCCTGAGCATACGGGTACGACCCTCCTGGCCCCATGTAGTCCCGCGCATCGGGCATCCGCATCGGAGCGCGGGCGTGAGGGTCATACGGTGCTTGAGCCTGGGCATGTTGTTGCGGGTTTTGACCATACAGGAATGGATCGACACGGGGCGAGGTGGGGGACGTGCCGACTCCGCCGACCGCGGGGACTGCTGGGGTAAGGAGGTCAAGTGGGTCATTGGTCGAATGCCGGTTTCCGGGATCGAACTGGAAGAAACCTCAGTTGTCTGATCCAAGACTAATCTAGAAGATGACTCACCGTCTTCTCGTCAAACGCGGCATCCCTATCACGGCGCCTTCGGATGCAGAAGAACCACAGCAGTGCCGCGAGGATGATGAGGCCGCCTACACCGCCGACGACACCACCGACAATCGCTCCTACATCTACAGCCGCGTCAGCCGTGTCGAATCTGGGAGCAGGTTGCAAGCTGCTAGATTTCGAGGAGGCAGACTCACTGGTACTGGACTTGTGCTTCGAACCGCTCTTGTCCGTGGCGGTCGAGACGGCAGTGCTGGTAGTCCGCGATACACCCTGGGAGTCGGTGACGGTTGTGACGCTGCAAGGCATCAGCATGGCCAAACTCGCCTGAGTATCTCGTGGGTGACTCACACAAAGCTGGTGGAGAGGCTAGTACTAGTCGTCGAAGGAGAGGCCGCAGCAGCCCCACTGGAACTCGAAGATGACGACGAGGAGCTACTCGACAAACTCGCCGACGCGCTAGAACTGCTACTCGATAAACTGGCACTGCTCGCACTTGCACTCGCACTCGACGAAATCGACGCAGATGCTGAGCTGGACGAGGCTGATGCTGAGGCGGAGATCGACTGGGATGCTGACAGCGAAGTCGAGCTAGAAGACGTGGTCGATGCCGAGGAGGATGGAGGGGGTGACGATACTGAGGAAGTGGTTGTAATGATGGAGGTTGTGGAGATTGTTGTGGGAGTCTGGCTGACTGTCGTAGGTTGCACGGTCGTTAGGGTGGTGGTGCGGGTCGTAGATGATCCTGCTGTGAGGGTGGGAGGAATCGGTGTTAGAGGCAGACATGTTGAGTCAGCGATGGCCGGATGGACAGACGGAAGAGCGTTGGGTAAAGGGGGAGAGGAGTTGAAGGATACAGATAAGAAAGGCGGACTGAGGATCAACTCCAAAGGATGGGGGAAAGAACACTACCATGCGTGAGACCAGCTTGACCCCAGGAATCGCACTAGTGTGGAATATCCCTGAGAAGCATGAGGGAGTCGAGAGAAGTGCTCACCTGCTCCTGTGGCTTCCATTGTGTCAAGTACCACTTTATTCCGTAGATAGGTCGGGGCGATGATATGCCGATCCACTGGAACTTGTTGATGGCGAGGATGATGCTAGATCGCGGTTGGATGGGTCAGGTACGGGAAGATGCGGATACAGGGAAGATGCGGATACACAGGGTCGCCCTCGAAGTCGGATCGGAATCGATAGTAAAGCAAATCAACTTGTTATCGGGTGTCGATGGAATCTCAGGCGAGGTAAGGGCAGTGACGCCACCATGAAAGATCAGATCGGTTGGATGAAATGAGGAAGCGAGGTGGATTGTCGGTCGAATGTTTGCAGTCTCAAAATAGGCTAACGGCGTCAGTGCCCGGCTTGGTCGGATTTCCGGTCTACTGCTCCGATTGAGCTCGGCAAACCGGGAAGATCCCGGTTTAGAAGAGCATCGATGACTGCCTACGTCAATCCCCTGTAATTCCGAGTGAGGTTACGATCAAGATGATGTGAGACATGCTATGGACCGACAGATGCAGACAAATCGATGGGATGCTGGGATGTCTATTTACCCTCGATCGTATGGGAGTCCCTCATCTGCGCCTCTTCTCCGCTGTTCATCCCTGCCCATATCGCCCGCGAAGACGGGTTGAGCGCGCTTCGTTCCTCCGGGACCAGTAGGTGGTCGGAACGGAGCGCCAGCGTGAGGTCCTGCCAAGATGAAGGGAGCATTTGGCACTCCCGGGCGCACACCTGGACTGGCGAGTGCAAAAGACCGTTGAGGAATTCCGTTACGAGGACCACCAGGAATTGGTCTCGATTGAATAGGAGGCCGCAGAGGTTGAGATTGAAGCGGGTATGATGGATTGTATGGCCGATTATTGAATGAAGATGGACCAGATGGGAAACCGTTGGACTGGTGAGGTCCAGGGCCTGGAGGGTAATTGCCGAACGGCCCAGGCGGAGGGCGATTCATTGAGCTGCCGTACGATGGGCCATTGTATGGCTGGGGATTGCCCCATCCGCCGGGCTGACTAGGTGGTGGTCTGTATGGCGGATACTTGGGTCGATTGTGTTGCACCTGAGAGACTGGTGGGGCCGGCTCGTGTCGTCGGCGTCCGCTGTTGAACTCGTGTGAAGGATCCAGGGGGATCAGGTTCCTGACATCATAGTGAGCGCGTCTCAATCATGCGTCGGCAACACCCACTCCTTGACAACTGCAGGCATCGGCGAGATCCAGAACCACGGATGATCAAGGGCTTCGTCGGCAGTGATCCTCTTTCTCGGGTCTAGGGTCAGGAGCTTCGCCATAAGCTCCGCGCCAGGTCGGTCCATTTTGCCGCGACTGCCAGGACACTCAGCTCACCTATGGAGGGCAGAACGACCAAAAGACTCACTTCCACTTCTGAGACATCTCGAGAATGGATACCTCTTGCGGCGTCTTGTCCCAAGGATGACCCTTGGCTTCAGGAAACCCAGGCAGCGAATCCCACCCTGGAAGGGTGTCCGAGTTGAGCGGTCCGCACTGGGAGAAGATCTTGTACAGTTGATCACGGTCGCTCTCGCCCATAAAGATCGGGTCCTTGTTGTACATCTCGCCCAAGACACAGCTATTGAGACTCAGGATCTGCTTGGGGATGAAGATAGGTGACATACCCTAGACTCCACATGTCAACCGCTGGACCATAGCGTGTATCCCCTAACAGCAGCTCCGGGGCTCGATACCACCTTGTGACAACCATGTTCGTGTACTCGTTGATCATGTGAGGGGCCATCGGATCGTCGTGCGTCCAGGCTCGTGCGAGGCCAAAGTCTGCAATCATGACGACGCCAGACCGGTCAATGAGTATATTGGCCGTCTTGATATCGCGATGCACAAAGTTGTTCTGCGTAGACCTCAGCAAAGCGGAATTGAGGCCAGTCTCGTACAAACCGTATGGATATACGCCATTCCCTCCAGCATCTGCTTCATCAACAGCTTGACTAGAGAGTGTCCAGGCTTGAAGTCGTCGTTCCCGAGTAGACCGCAGAGATCGTGGTCCGCATAGGGAAAGATCATGAAGATCTCTTGTCGGCCGCTGCGGTCACCGGTGGACTCTGGCGCAAGTGGTCAACATTGCCTATCCTGATGGCTTGGATGAACGAACTTGGCTGGACGACCATGTCTAGAATGGGCACGACGTTTCTGTGGTCAAGGCTCTTTAGGATCTTGATCTCGCGGATCGTCGTCATAGATACCTATGACAGTCAGGCGAGACCGCCAGGAGAAGTTACCACGTACCCCGTCGCGGACGTTATGCGTAATGAGCTTCTTCAGCGCAATCGCTCGTCTCGACGCAATCTCGACTCCCTTCGTCACGACCCTGTCGAACACTTTAGCTGAGATCCCGGTATGCTGCGACCTCACTCACCCGAAGGTCCCCTCACCCAGCTTCAGCCCTACATCATATGCTGCAAGCGTCGTGGTCCCCTTGAACTCTTTATGTAGCTTCTGCAGCTCCTGCTCGGCAGTGGGACGACGATGGCTCTTCGGTGCATGCTCCAGATGCGACGTTTCCACGTTACCGATTGCGGTGGTCGGACGGGTCGAAGGGTTGAGCATATTACGATTCGGTGCATCCGGGACGGGTATACCCTGATCGGTCCGAGAATCGGCGGTTCGATCATCATTTCTCGAACGAGACTTGGTCGCTTCCAATGTCCGGTTGACGGGCTTGTCAGCGGCCATCGTCTTGTCCCCGTTGATACCGCTGGGATGTTGTACGTCGGACATCGAGGTATCATAAGGCGTTTGCACATCCAGATCGCCTGGAGGCAGAGGTGGTGTTGGCGGTCGCGGAGGAGGTGTACTGAACGGAGGCGGCGGCGGTGTGGAAGGTCGTGGAGGGGGATTTGGAGGCGCAGAAATCGCAGCCGGGTAGTCTAAGCCATGACTCTTGGTGTACCGTTTCAGCTTGATCGACTTGTAATCTTTGACGCGTTTCTCCGGTGAGAAGGAGTTTGGAGGGATGTCGGGACTAGGCGGTCGTTCCCCTTCCTCGGGACTACGCGGACGCTCCGCTGGTACGGGACTTTCCGGTCGTTCCCCTTCTTCCACTGGCTTCTCCTGCTGCTTCTCTGCTTCAGAGGCTTCGATCTCTCCATCCTCAATGAGTGTGGTACTTCGTCGCCTAGGTGTGTGATGATGATGATGACGATGGCCGCTTCTAGGCGATCTAGGAGAGGATTTGCCGTGTCCGTTTCTACGCCTGTCATGGTCCATCCCTTGCCGACGATCCTCGCCGTCCCGGTCTTGTCTCATGTTCCGCCTGTCCTCCCGCCGATGCTCCTCCGCCGGTCTCCTGGGATCGCTGTCATACCGGTCCTCGTTTCGACGGACATCCTTGATCACCGGGCCTCGACCTTCATACCGCTCTTCCCTTTCCCGGCGATATTCCCCCCAGTCATCATCATACCGTGAAGGACTGCGCGGTCGAGGCCGATACTCATCACGCCGTAATGGGGGCAGCTCCTCATACTCGTCATATCTCCTAGAGCGCGATCCATAAATATCTGTCTCGTAAGATCTCCCATGATTCCGCTCCCTTGATCTCGGACGAATGTTCGCCGGCTTCTTCGGAGAGATGCTTTTCGGACTGTATGAGGAGACTGGGTTCGGGGGCCGAGACGTGAAGGCAACCTGTGATCGGGAGACAGATTCTGGTGAAGGATTGAGGGGATTCGTCCACTTTGGTCGAGCTGGTAGTTTCGCTCGCTCGTCGATGACCTCTCCGTCTTCTGGCTCATGATGCGATCGATGAGAGCTCGAGTGGCTGGGTCGTGACATGACTGAGGAAGATGGACGGGGTAGACAATCTCGACTCAATGGCTGGGGAGGTGACCATGCTGAGATTTTAAGTATTGATCGAAAGGAGTGGTATTACACACACCGGTATCGTTGAAAGACCGCTAGACCTCATCAGAGCCGGTCTAGGGAGGTAGCGGAACCGGACGAGCTACCTTCCTCACAAGCTGACAGACAAAACACGAGATGGGTATCTCGACCAAAAGGGCGTTCTGAATTACGTTAGAAAAACGTGGGGGAGGCAAAGCGGCGGCCAAAAAGAGTCGGTACTGGCAAGCCTAACGGAAGTGGCGGCTGTGGGAGGTGCTAATAGCTGATCCAGAGAGCTACGGCAAGAAATGTTCGCCTTGGTTGAGAAGCGATGTGAGAGGACAGGTGAAATCCAGACGTCGATGGAGTGCTGCCGGACATTGCATGTCTTCTCTTTGTCCTTCATCCTTCCATCCGGAAGACCTCTTCTCCTGCCGTCCACCATCCGGGCCCACTTTCGCTTCCCGTCGCACCTTCCACCAGACTCTCTTGCATCCCGTCCGTCATCTTTCTCACTTTAGCGATTACGACATGATTTAGAGAGCGGTTGAACCTACCTTCCACCACCTCCTTGTGTTCTCATCCTCCCCAATCGCTGCCATGTCTTTCTCATAGTCCTCGGGCGGACCGATATACCGCATATGAGCTATCAACAGGCTGAGAGGGGCGATGTAATGGATCGAATAGTCTGGTCGGACTCAACTCTTGGGGTTGGAAGGCGGACGAGGACGGAATTGACCGACGATTTGGGCTCTTCGCAAAGCCGCGAGCACCTCAGGCCATACGTCGGCGTGCACCTTTTCAACGACCCTCAGCATGAGACTATCGGGCGCAGGACCCACAGACCTTCTTGTACTCGTGAAGAGCTTCCGGCTTCACCTTGATCACCTGGCAGATCCGCTTCCCTTCGTCTGTGCGGGGTAGTACCAGCCGTGGAAGGTTGCCTGTCGACATGATGATTTTTCTGCCGAGGAAGGAGTGGACCGTTATTTGTGTCCAAGAACAAGGAGTTCTCAAACGCTTATGGGTACAGGGATTCAAGTGATCAGTTAGTTAGATCGCAGATTTGATCCTCACCGTGCCAGAGAAGATTTCCTCAGGTTGGTGCCTTACACAGGGAAACATCGCGACATCCTACTTCGTACTGTTCCCGACCATGACAGATTCGCACCTCTCCTGATTTGTCCTGCTACCTACGACAGCATCATGTCGCAGGACCAACACTCTCGGCTCGTCGTGGTACATTCCCTCTTCGACCAGTCTGACCTCGGCTCATGTGATCCAGTTCGGAACGGTCGCATTCTACATGGTCGTGGCGATAAGCATGACCCTGCTCAACAAACGTTAGTTATCTACCCTCCCTCTTCTTGAGGCTGATTCCTCGGCAGTCGTGCTCAGCTCCACTCCGCTACCGGTATTCCTGCTGCTGTGCCAATCCGCAGTCGCGGTGGTACTGTTGGGCATAGAAAATCAGATTGGACCGCTGAAAACTCCGAAGTAAGATTGTCCTCGTGATGCGCACCTTCGTGACCTGGACTTCTCCAAAAGTAGATTCGAGAAGCAGACTGCGATAGGCCTCCTTCCTCTTGTCGGCGTGAACATCGTGGGTCTCATGTGAGTTGCTCTGTCCAGATCTCGAAATCGGCTGAGGTCGACTTTCACAGTTTCAACAACTATTGCCTTCAATACGTGGGCTAAATATCCTCTAGAATCTTGTCCTGACCATACCGACCCAGGTCGACGCTTCCTTCCACCAAGTCGCTCGGGGTCTGGTGCTCCCCTTCACCATCCTCGTCACCATCCTATTCCTTCACGTCAGTCTGTCCATCACGCAAAGTCGTCACGAGTCACCGCTTAAGCCGCTCAGCAATGGCCCTCTCCTCTTTCCCTCGTGGCCGCACTCATCGTCACATTCGGCTTCTTCTCCGGTGTCCTCTTTGACCCCAACCACGCTTCCTCTCGCGCCTCAGCCGCTGTCGCAACGTCTAGCTCTGCGACATTGGGTATCGTGTTTGGAGCTATGTCGAGTGTCTCGTCAGCGTGCCATGCGGTTCTCATTAAGCGTGGTCTTGTACCTGAGCCCTTCTTCGTCCGACCCGTCTCACTGATGTGCGTATAGGCTGTGGTCCAGAACTCGCCGATCGCTTTGGCATATTACAATAATATCTTGTCAACGATCGCGCTGGTTCCGATGGTTTGTTTGACCGGCGAACTGCCTGGAGCTCTGCGCCTCCTGCAGGGAGCCGAAGCCTCGACATTCTATTGGGGCGCAGGCATTACCGTGCGTCATGCTGCTTCACCTTTTGACTCCCGCTAAAGAAGGGATGCAGGGTGTATTCGGCTTTCTGATCAGCCTCGCATCCTTCCTCTCCATCAAAGTCACCTCGCCCGTCACACACAGTATGTCTCCCCTCATATCGCCGTCTGATCCGGCACTGACCCCTTGAATGATAGTGATCTCCTCGGCGGCGCGAGGCGTCCTCCAAACCATGCTTGCAGTCTACATCTTTGGCGATATCATGTCCCAGTGAGTCTTAGTAGTCCACCGACATGAGAGAATCTTCGTCTGACGATCTCTTGAAGGGGAAGGGTCATCTCGATCTTCCTGATCATCGCTGGATCGGTGCTTTACGTTTACGCGAAGAGCGGAGGCGACAAGAAGCCTGCTGCTGTGCCGGTGGACCCAAAGGCGCTCGAGAGGGGGTTGGGCGATGTGGTGTTTGACGAGAATGAGGAGAAGAGACGGGATTTGGAATAGATCTTTCTGTGACATAGGGATTCGTGTATCGGACTTTGATGGGACTTTTGTGCATTTGGTGGCTCGAGCGCTCTTGCCAGCAAGATGTTCGCGATTTGCGTATGGTGCCCGGGAAATGACGAGAAATCAGGGGATTGAAGTCTCTTCAGATGTTAGCTCCGAAACTCGGTGCAGCAAAAGAGAGGTAACAAAGTCCAAGAATGCAAGAATGATTATCCATCAAGGTATACAACATCAATGCTGGATATACGCAAGGTCTTCACGCAAGACTACCCAGACACCTTCTGACGCAAGGCCCGCTCAAGCGCTCGACGCCTGCAACCTAGGCTTCTTCGCCTCGCTCTCGATCCCCGTGGTCCCGACCTGCGCCGCCGGTACGGGACTTGCAGAGCCCATCTCCCCTTCAAGCTTCCGCTTCACCCCGTGGCCCGAGACCGGCGGCACTCCATTCGATCTGATCACACCCTTCTTGATCGGCAGTGGAGGTATCACACCCGTTGCCCATATCCGCTCAGCCACTCTCAGATCGATATCGACGCCGACCACACGGATGTACTTGAGCAAGGCGGAAGCGTTCGGTCCGACAATGTTGACGTCGCCTTTTGCGTTTGCGACTTCCGCGATCATGCCGATGACTTTGGTGAGGGTCGTCACAGGAGGAGCTGCGCCGGGTTGTGTCTTGGCAGGAGCAGCCCTGGGTCCTGGAGTAGGGTTAAAGACAGACTGGCCATTCGGTGCTGACGGCTTCGAAGGTTGAAGAGCTTTAGGTGGGGGATTGGGCGAAGTACCGTTATCTGGACGAAGGGCGTTATTAGACTTCGGAACTGTCCTTGCAGGTAGCGCGGAGACGAGAGGCTTGACCGTTACAGCGGTAGATGCCTGGGCGGCCTTTGCGAGCTGCTGCTTGTTCTTGTTGATCACCCAAGCTGACAGAACGTCAACCGCGCCAGCCGCACCCAGCAACGTGAGCTTATCGGTGATGTCGTTGGTGAGATGCCCAAATGTCTGCTGCTCAAGGACGAGAGTGGTCCCGTCACAAACAAACGGAAGGATGTTACCGCTAGCGTCTGATGTCGAGATGACGCTGTTCGCGCGCATGGCTGGCGTGATCGGCTGAATGACCACGATGATTCTCGCCTTGGGCAGAAGGACGCCGTTGGCATTCGCGGAAACGATTTGAGGTGCAGTCGAAACAGGTGGTGCCGTCAGTCGGGGGGCGGCCCGCGCAGGAACTGCCATTTGACGTTGCGGAGGCGGGGGCTTCGTGGGCATCTGAGACCCGGTCGGACGCTCCCCAGCTCGTTGTCGCTGTTCCCGCCTCTGCTGGACATCTTTCGCCTTGTCACCCGATTTCGCCGTATCACGCCGCTGTTTCTCCTCAAACGCCGGTCCTTCCTCTGGATCGATTATCCAGACTGACCCCTTGGACTCGGGATCATCTTCGGGTATTCGCGGGACTTTCAGGAAAGCCTTGTTCAGCGAGAGGTTATGCCGAATCGAATTCTGCCAGCCCACATCTACGTTGAACCGGAACCATTCCCACTCGCCTGCGACCCAGTTGCAGACTTCACCAAGCGTTCCCCGACCGCGCGGTAGGTTGACGAGAGCTTTGTGAATGATCGAGGCGAACGTCCCGGTAGGTTTGATTGCCGGCGGACCTATGAATGGGTTGCCATCGAGGCCAATCGCTGGACCAGGTGGAGGACGAGGTCCGGCGCCGGATGGAGGAATCGGGACGTCTACGACAAGGTGACCGGGTCGATCTAGAGTCTCGACGAGCTCCGTGAGAAAGAACGGCTTTTGTGGCTCGGCCGACCCGGTGGGCGATGGTGACACGATCGAGCGGGCTTGGGCGGAAAGTTGAATAACGGGATGGGAAGGCAGTGACCCTATTCTTGGGTCTTGTCGTGTGACCTGAGCAGGGAGTGCTCGAGTGACCTGGCCCTGCGCTTGCGGAATGGCCTGTGGATTTGCAGCCGAAATCCTGCCGGTCGGGGGTGCGGACTGTTTAGTCACCTGCTGCGGTTTCGGTGCTACCGAAGGAGAAGGTACGATCTCCATTGCGGCTGCTAACGTCGCCGCGACTGCTTGCGTCTGCACCGAAGCTGCAGCAGCTTCCGCCTTTGTCGCAGTCGATTTCGTCGCTTTCTTCGACCCTTTCTTCCGAATAGGCTTTTCGCTCTCGGCGGTCGACGTGTCTTCTACCGCTTTCTCCCTCTTCAGCATGGACTTCCGGTCTCCGTTCGGCGTGGGGGCGTAATGATCCTCATTGATCGGCTCGTCGACCGGCTTGCCTCCCTTTCTCCTTCTCACCGTCGTGCTCGTCCGTGCGGTTTTTCGTTTCACACCGCTTCTACCGCCCTTCCCGGGCGGCTCCTCATTGACTTCCGCCTTTACGTCCGCAGTCCTCCTTGCTGCCGCCTGTCGTCTGTTGTTCGCCTTGCCCCCGGTTCCGGGCGTCTCCTCCTGCACCGCCTCCTCCGCTTCTTCTTCATCATCCTCACCCTCATCATCCTCGGACAAAGATGACAGCTCGGATTCCTCGTTGAGTGTGGTCGACCGCGACTCATCCTCTTCATCTGCTCCATCCCCACACTCCTCCTCAGAGCTATCGCCCCAAAAATCCTCGTCACTCCCCTCTTCCGAATCCCAATCATGTACCCATATCTCCTCATGGACTGCCTCAATCCCCAAACCATGCCCGTCTGCTGCTGCGAATGCGCTGAAAACCTGCGGGACTTGCCCAGCCATAGTCGTCGGTCCGGGTCCTGGTTCACCATAGAATTCCTGATACCCAACCTTTGTCGGTGGAAGGCTGTAGGGATATGGGAGGTCCTCGAGGGCGTTCTCCGCATCATGCGGGGTGCCGTCCAGGGCGTAGTGAGTGTAGGTGGGCGAAGACATGCGGGACGGTGGTAGGATGAAGGAGAAGATGCGAGTTGCGATCTGAACCCGAGAGCTGAGGCGGGATCAGTATTGCCAGAATATATCAAGTGGGCGTTACCCCTGGTAAAGCGGAACGACTGATCCGCGGACATAGTACCGGTCATCTACCCAAGCGCCGTTCCGTCCGTATATCTCCAAGCAGAAACGACCTAGATCAGAGCGGTACTCGATCCTGGCATGATTACGTGACACCGATTTGAGGGGGCCGAGGTCGACGTCGACGTGGTCGAGGTCAGCGGAGGGCTTTGAGGGAGGTGGTGGGGGGACACCCAAATCTTGGAGATCTGCTGAGCTGGAACGAGCATCCACCTCTGGCTGAACCTCGGGAGCTCCACGTCCAACAAGCTCTAGCTCCGGCTTGGCATCATCCTCCTCGGGAGCTGGTTGAGCTCCTTCTCGAATCAAAGATTCCTCTTTGACGCGCGACGGTGGACTTTCCATAATCGGACCGACTCCTTGGAGCGGTACAGTATAATCCTGCTCGACAGACGGTGTCCTAACAACCACACTCCGAAAGCCTTGATCTGTGGGACGTGGAGATGTCGGGGAATGCGGGCTGGAGAGTGACGAGTTGGATTGAGGTCGTTGCTGTGCGGTAGAAGGTAGATTAGGCTGAGGTGAAGCCGCAGGGGATGGTGTCGAGTTCAAGCTCTCGAGTGGTGGGATGGGAGGGACAGAGGGCGAGGTTATTCCCGGGGGAGGCACCGGCACTGCTCGCTCCTACAACTCATCATCAGCCTCATCCTGATGTGACTCGGGTGCGGCTCAACTCACGCAATTCCGCCCAATAATCACTGCCAGTGTCCTCACATAGTAGGAGAAGCCGGTTACATCATCGCCGAATTGAAGCTTGTAGTATGCCGGCTTTGGCTCGGTCTTGCTCCGGTCGACGGGTAGCGCTGCGAGAGAGGGGATGGGTGGGTACCATGGGCCGCCCTGAGCTGGGGCGGAGCCAGACATCGGAGGGTACGGTGGGAGCGTTGAACTCACGTGCGTCGAGCCAGGACGAGCGGAAGTCTGGGCTTGCTATTCGCCTCGCGTCCAAGAAGTAAGGATGAGCTCTCCAGAGTGGTTGATGGTCTGAAGGCGTTGGGTCGCGTCGGAGAGATTGAATTGGTCAAGGAGGGCAAAAAAGCAACAACATAAGGCAAGTTTGTGGCTGCCGCCCGGAAAATTTACTGCTATCAGGCGACACGTGGCGACTCCCTGGATTCCAGGCATCGAGTTATGAATACGGTGGATGAGGACACGGATGGTGTGCAATGTCACATATCATAAGCGGGGTTATGGACAAGCGAGGACCTTGTAGGGAGTAATATACATGAGGGGAGGGCAATGTCCGTTGGAGGAGCTGAATTCATACTGAAAGGGCTAGCCTCAACGCCGTGGATCCGCCGCGGCCGCAATCCTACTTCTCTTGAAGCCGAAGTCCCTCAGAAGCGGTTCGAGCCATTCGGTTTTCACCATGCCGAGCTGGACAAACTTGCCATTCTTCTTGGTGTACCGAATCATCGCAGCGGAAGAAGGGTGAAGCATTTCGGCATAGTCGACTGTGCCGACGGCGGCACGAGCTGCGAGGTAGTCCGCGAGGTTGATATGGGCTTTCTCTTTGAGGATGGCTCGTGCTTGCCTTAGCGATTGGGGGAGAGGCGGAAGGCGAGGGCCAGGGGTAGAGGCCCGGGACGATGTGAGTGACCTATTCCCAGAAGGAGGAGAGCCGGAATTATCACCGCGGGAACGAGGAAGGTCTGGTAGATCGTCGTCGCCGTCCATCTGCACGAGGCCGAGCTGAAGGCGCTCAGCAGGTGCCCAAGAGAGCGGTCTGAGGTACTCACTTCAACGCAGAGCGCCTGCCAAAAACCCAGCTTGTTCGCCTTATCCGACATGAAAGCAGCGGAACTGGACAGAAAGCTGCTATCATCAGAACTCATTTCTATCAATTTGCCCACCCCGCTCACCTGTCTATCGATGTCTTCGCATCCTCCGAGCTCATCACACTTCCCTCTATCTTCCTCCTCCCTGCCGACGACCTTGGCGTTCCCATCACACTTTCTTCACCACCTCCAAGCGCGGACATGCCCTCCACTTCGTCCTCTTCATCCTCGTCCAGCTCCTCATCCAGGAATCGTGATGCGCCATCTTCTGAGTACTCGTCGTCGCCGCCCGAGCTGATGACAGGGGGCGCCGAAGATCCAGCTTCTTCTCCGATGGTCAATTGGTCGCGCACTGCCGCTTTGTCCAGCCTCGAACGATTCTTCTTCCCGCCTCGGCGCGTCTTCCTGTACGTCCCCACTGGTTCACTCTCGTCTGATGAGCTGGGAACCGACAAGTAGGTGGACAATTTGAATTGCTGCTGTGGTGCTTTGTTGCCAGTTTTGTTAGGCGCAATCGCTTGCTTGTCGATTAACGCTCCGGATGGGGACGCTTGGGGTTTGAAATTCTGTGGGACTTTGTCACCACTGGCCGACAGAGTCGCGGTCGGTCGCTTGGCGACCACTACCTCTGAAGATCTGTTCGCTTCGAGCGCTCGTTGCCTCGCCCTCCTTGCCGCGGATTTCGACGGTCCCGACCGTTCCGACGGCGTCCGACGGCCATCATCGCTCGTGGATTGGCGCGAGTCCGACGCCGAAGAGGCCGAGACGAGTGACAATGAGCTCCGCTGTGATGGGTTCCGACGGGAGATGACCTCGTAACTCTCGTCCGTGGGGTTGAGCGATGACCTGCCGCGCGTTGATGCGACGGCTGCGGACGAATGACGGGATGAGCTTGATAGGGCGAGAGCGTCGAAGGATGAGAACAAGGAGGACTCGTCTGAAGTCGGAGAGAGGGGAGCAGGGTTTCGCATAGCTGACGAGATGGTGAAGGAAGGAGGATTGATAGGTTGTCAACAAGGTTGGGACTGATGCCTACCGCAGCTCAGCAGCCCTCCACACGATTGTCGAATGTGAAGATATGCGCAGAGGGACCATTGGACTCGGAAATCGAATGTCTGGGCTCACGAATGTTGATCAAGATGGAAGGGAGACAGAGATCCAGTGATTGTGAAGCGCGTAAAGCCACCCCCAGTGGAAGGTTTGGCCTGAATTTCCAGTAGGCGCGTCAGAAAGAGAGCGTTCCTTTCCTTAGGCTCCAAGTTACTATCAGTCATGGGACTCAGCCTTCTCTTCGCTCGCATCGCCTTGAATCGGGACGCTGAGGGTATCGCCAGCCATCCTGCCGGCCACATCATCGCAGTGACATCAGACGATGTCGTCACGCTCTACGACCACGACTGGACGCACTTGAGGGCTTTGCCAGGACGAGCGGGATCCGCCACTTTAGTGGCTTTTAATCCTTCTGGCTCATACTTGGTTGCAGATTTCCGACCGCCGCGAACGATGGATAGACGTGTCAGTAATGGATATACGCGAGTTTGGGAGGTCGAAACCTTGCACGGCGGCCAACTTGGCGAAGGGTCGATTGACGACGATCTGGCTAGGGCGATGAAGCATACGACCGAACATGCTGGTAGACAGCTCCATGACGACATGGCATCGGCGTCTGTGGAGGTTGACGCGGTCCGGACGATTCTCCAAGAGGGCATCTCGAGAGCTTTAGCGGCAGCGCTGCTGAAGCGAGACGTGCTCTCAGGGCGACTCGTCATGGCAGTCTTCCGAACTTCGGGAGCGACCGATTTACCGTCGACGGGAATCAGTATTTGTCACCGCTGGTCGAAATGAGGTACACGTCATCGATATCGCGACCAAGCAGGTGCAACACCTACTGTCACATCCGACAACGAATCGACCTGGAGCACAATGCCCGAACTATGAAGCTATCATGTGGATTGGACAAAGTCCAGATGGAAGATTCTTCGGAACGACCAGCTGGGGTCGTACGGCAATCCTATGGGATGCACGAACGAGCGAGGAGTGTTCACCTTGAGAGGTGCCGAAGGCCAGTAATTGGGCAGGCGTATTCGGTAGAAACAGCGACTGGTTCGCAGTTGGGAGTGGCAATGATAAAGATACACGTGTGGAGCACCACGGACGGCAGCAAGCAGCAAGCTCGCGACCCTCGAAGGATTCAGCGGCTGGGTTCGAATTATCGCAATCTCGGCCCGGCGGCTCTAGACTGGTCGCTGACAGCGACGGTGGTGTTTTCCAAAATTCGACACCAGGAACTGGCGACGGACGCGGCGCTACCAAGCCGAGACTTTACGCGACGAGCCCATCCGCATAGGTGGAGAATGGAGAACTTTCCACCATCACATGCCTCATCGGATCGGGGAAATCGGCAACGTACATTATGTCTCCGGTGACACGAAGATCGCTTTCAAGGTGTCCGACGAGATGATCTGTGTCTTAGGAGAGGACGATCAGGAAGAGATGCGTATCATTCCCGTCAACGGGACGGCGAGCCATGGGGGTGAGTACGTCGGGAGTGAGGACTTTGTGGTCTCGTCGGACCAGACACAGGTTTGGTCCGCTGACCGCGATCAGTCGATCAGTTTGTGGAATCTGGCGTGAAGATCCGGAAAGTTGTTATTGTTGTATTGACAAGCTTGTCTCGTCAAATGGAGAAGGCTGGACGGATTGGCCTTGTTTTTTCTTGTTGTTGACCTCGGGTGCAATCAGGAGGAACGGGTCGTATCGTATAGTAGGGGACGACGATGATGAATGACCATGTCAGGCTGATGAGGAGTGTCCTATCATATCGGGGTATAAACCTCTAAAAATCCTCGACCACAGTCAAGCACAATCCTGGGGCTACAAGCATACCAGACATAAAGGATTGCCGAATGGCGGGCTGTCCCATGTGGGGTCCTATGCTCGGCTGGCTCCGATATACAGAGTTCCCTCAAAGGATCACCTCGCTCTGATCCTGGAGCTGTACGCACGGGGTTATTAAAACCGAGCATTCCAATGAGTGTCAAAATCGTCGCAGTGCGCAGAAATTGGCATCGAACTCAGAATGAGCGGATGAGTAGGTGAGACGATATTGACGGTCTGTCGATGGACATGAGTCCTAGACGCCGACCACCACATCGACGGGCTATTGATGGACACCAGTCAAGGACGACCAGCTGCATTCACCTTGGAAAAAAGTATGCCATCTCGACGCTTAGGATGACTGTCCTTCCTTCCCGAAAAGACTGCTCAACCACCTAGCCTCCTCTTCCATCTCCTCCCGGCTCCTCGGTCTCCGTTCCTCGTCAGGCGGAACATCCAAACTCCTAGTCTCACACGATTTGTCTCGGAAGTCCTCGGCTAGTCGTTGTTCCGCCTTCTCGAGAGCGGGGTGCACCCGGTCGTTCACCCCATCAAAATCGGTCGTTCGGCGAGGCATGATATGCACATGCACATGAGGGACCGATTGACCGGCTACTGCACCGTCCTACGGGCGTCAAAAGAAGTTTAATGGGTCGGATATGGACCAACCTGGAGAGAGATGGTCAGAGCAGACGCCTTATACGCCGATTCGAGGACCTTGCCGACGTGCTGCACGGCGAGGAACAGGTCGGATACCTCTTCATGACGGAGCTCTGCGAGACGAGGAACGACTCGGCGGGGGACGATCAGGACATCTAGCCATTCAGGTGGTCAGTACGAGGGCACGAAGCAAGGTCAGGGCATACGACCGGGCAAGAGAGGTTTGAGGTTGACGATCCCGAAGGAGAGGGCGGTCTTGTAGAATACTGTTCTGGTGAGATGGCGTCAGTCTTGGAGGCTGACATGCAAATGCGAAGAGACCTTGATGGGTGACATCGAATGATGCGAAGCGATAGGTCGCTGCGCTCATGCTGGCCTCGTTGAAGTGATGCAGGGATTTGGACACGAGTGGGGAAATTGCAGCTGTCAGACAATTGAGCCTAAGCCATTTGACTCGATAGCTAGACTCGATAGCGTCGTACGTCGGAGGAATTTGGTGAGTGATGGGTGAGCAGACGATCACCTCTTCCGGACAACGAAATATGGGAAATCGGCTCAAAGAAAAGAATGAAGCAATCAAAGCTGGTGGTGATGACCGGAAGATCACAGATTGCTTTCACCGATTTCCAATTTGATCCTACCGTCTCTACATTCCCGACATGCGGCCACAGGCATTCCACCTGCTCATACTGTCAGTTGTCCTGTACCCAGTCACTTTGCCTCAACCCCGTTGACCATCCGCTCAGCGCCCTAGTCTCGGTCGTCATCGCCTTTGACCTCCGAGGACAAATCCTCTTCGATTCCACCCTACCAAGTAACACCTTTTCCCCTTCCCTCCCTTCACTCGCTCAGCATCGTTTAAGACTCGACCTTCCTCTCTCCGACCAGCAAGATCTCGCTCGACCACTCGGCACGCACAGCTTTCATCCGTAAAGACGGGAGCTTCGAGCTGTACGTCCCTCCCACTATCTTTCCTCATCCGGTTTAACGTAGTCCAGAGCGAACGTCCAAGATGGCCAACACATCCTCGAACCCCTCGTTCCGGGATACTCCTTCAATCCCGTCCGTCACCCCTCACTTTTCACAACCCTACTAACTCCCGTAGAACTTCTTAACCATATCGTCCTCCGAGATCCACGTACAAGGCTATCACCCCGCCCGCCAACCGCTTTCCACGTCCATACCCTCCCTCCAACACCCACTCCAGCTGCGGGCAGCGGCGAAGGAAGATTACTTCACGCTCGCGCCGGGGATGAATATCCTGGGATTGCTCAAGAGCCCGATGGTACTGATGATGGTGTTCTCGGGTGGGATGATGTTTCTGGTTCCCAAGCTCGTGGTGAGTCAATTTTCTGCGACGGAGTTGGAGTCGGGACTAGGAGCTGATGTGAGGGTGTGCGCAGGCCAACGTGGATATCGATCCGGAGATGGCCAAAGAGGTGGCGGAGACGAGGAAGAGGATGCAGGGGATGCAGAACATGGATTTCATGGGGTCGTACGTGCACCTCTCGCCTCGTTAAGTGCATCTGTGCTGATGTATGTCGCCAGTATCTCAAACATGCTGGCTGGAGGATCCGAGGCGGACCCGGCGCCAGCTTTGAGTGGCGCTTCGGTGAACTTGACCCCCTCGAAGGCAGGAGGTGGACAGGGCAATGGAGCGAAGCGGCGCAAAGGGCGATGAGAAACCAGATCGTTCATATCGTCATGTATCGTACAAGCGCCTAAAGTTATTGCCTCTGTGATCCTCCATCGAACTCTCACCCGCCATTGACGCCTACATTTGTCGCCTTGTCACCTTCCCCTTGATCGTTTACCTCGACCTCGAGACCTTCACCCGCCTGCTCATCCACTTCCATCAAATCCGCTTCTGAAGTCGATATTTCCGAGCCTGACATGGAGTCGTCCGAGATCGAGAAAGACGACTCGATCCCTAGATTGTAGTCGCTGAAAGGGGATGACGAATCGGAAGCAATCGCTGACTCGCCACTCGACTCCGAGAAGAGCGAGTTGGCGAGCGTGAAGTCGGTCGGCGGTTTAACACTGGCGAGCCCGTGGATGGTCGGCGGGGTTACATCGCCGGGCGAAGCCGTCTGAGACATCATCGACTCGTCGGCGGTGCTCGGCCACGAGTAAGATTCAGGCGGTGTCAGGATGTCTTCGACGAGAGCTTCTCCGGAAGCGCAGATGGCGGTGCCTTCCGAGCCGTCGGCAGAAGGCATGACGAGATCGCTGGTATTCTCTTGCTGCGTGGCCCATGGTGGGATGCTGGGTCGTATGCGAGGAGTCTCGAACGGAGCTTTTAAGGCGCTCCAAGCGAGCGTAGCTTGATCTGGCGGGTCGCTTCGGATCGACGCATCGTTTGGCCCCGACTCGGAACTCGAGCTCCACTCCTCGGCCTCCGATATCAAGCTCGCATCGAGACCCGGGCTAGACGGGATCCGCGAATCCCGCTCGAAAATGTCGTACCAGGTCGCCTGCCCATCCAGAGTCTCGCCCAGAATCGCCCGCACGTCCGCTTCGGACCGGTCTTTGAAGACAATGAGGAGATTGACAGGATTCTTGTCGTTATTGTAGACCACCTCGCCTTGGGTTTCCGGCCCTACAAACTCGGCATTACTGATCACACCCAGACTCTCCAGCTTGGCAATCAACGGAATGACGCGAGTGCTGGCGTAGGTGCTGAAAGCTTCCGTCAGGGACACCACGCCTCCCGTAAGGTTGGCGAAGCCGGTGCGGCCAAGCTCGACGTCCCTGAACGAGATGAGGTCCGTCGACATGAGTAGCGCCTCGTCGGAAGGACGCAGGTCAATGGATAGGGTAGTGGTACGACTGGGGGTGGTGATATGCTCGGGACAAGGGGGCAAGTGGATAGCGAAGTCGGCGGAGCGGCCCGGGATGGGGAAGTAGTGACTGAGGTCGAGAAGGTGAGAATGCGGAATGCAGTATTTGTCAACATTCTCAAGCGAGTAGGAGGATGTTGAGGAGAAGGAGCCGGTCGACCTGGACAGCCAGCTGAGCTCGCTGAGTCCCCGACGACAAGCTCGTCTCCTATCCCTTCGAAGAGTACGCCTTGGCTTGAAAGAAGCGTGATATGACGCTCGGGGTAGGAAAGCACCCATGTTGTCGTCCTGAAGGAGGTCGGAAAAGGCGCGGAGGACGATCGAAGTGTTCGCTTGAGTTGCCGAGAGGAGGGGTTGTGCGACGATCGTGCCAGTGGTCGCGAAGGTTCGAGCATTGCCGAGACCGATATTGGCGAGCCTCGAGGCACCGCGGTACTCGAAGGCACCAGCGGGTCGGAAGGGATTCATCCTGAATTTCTGGCTAGCTCGACCAAGAGGAGTAACGTGTAGCCGACTGGCGGACGATGTGAAGCTGCGGGAGCTGATTCGGATCGGCTGCAGAGAGTGTGATTGGTTTGCCGAAGTTGAAAGCGAAAAGTATGTCTCGTGAAGTGCCAACTGGAGTGCGAGTCGAGCGCGATGTATACGAGAAGCCTTGTTAGTTGCGACGGTCGCTCGAGGATGAACGTATCGAGCGGCGTGTACGACCTTGCGGAGCAAGGTGGTCACGTTGGTCGCTGTGAATAGCGGGGCCATGGTGAGTGAGATTTATCCTTGGTCAATGATGTGATGAGTGAGACATCCTCATGGTGATGAGGAGGTGAGGTGAAGTGGAGTAGATCGTGAAGGATATAGGAGACATCAAGTAATAATGACGCACAGACCCAGCCGGAGGAACGCGCGTTAGTCGGCAGAACCGTTCTGCCGTTTATCTCGGGTGCGATCGGCAACCTGAAACGCTCCGAAAGAGGGAGGAAGTCGGAAAATCAAATCAACTAATCTGCCAATCGATCTGTCATGTCACGGTTCAGACTCGGGGTAAGTCTCACGGAGATCACTCGAAGCGTAGTTCGAAATCAGCAGTCTCTCGTGTCCAGCTCCGTTCGGCAAAGTTGTCGACAAGCTCGAAAGTACGCATCTTCAACCGCTTGGGCCATAAAACCGGTCGACCTCGCGTTCGATATCGTCCAGCCGCCTTCAAACCAGGCGACGGATCAGAGTCTTGTCATCTGCCATGGTCTCTTGTAAGTACTTCGCATCTGATCCGCTCTCATACTTTTAAAAAGTTCCGGAACATGTTTTAGCTGATGTGATTTTGAAAGTGGGTCAAAACAGAACTGGCGGTCCCTAGCGAAATCTTTCGCTCAGCGATTAGGGATGCCAGTATATACCCTGGTAAGTCCTCAGAGACTCCATCACGAGCTGATCACCTCAAGGACCTCCGAAATCATGGTCACTCCCCCCATGCAGAGCCCCACACATACGAGGCCATGGCGACTGATCTATCGGCATTCTTCAAGTCGCAAAAGCTCTCGAGCGGGATCAACCTCTTGGGACATAGCATGTGGGTCTGCTATCACCCTTACTACACCTCGGAAGCTGATGGGATGATCTAGGGGAGGCAAGGCGGTGATGGCGTTCGCGTTGAACGAAGAGATAAATCGCCCATTGAGATCACTGACCAGCGTGGATATGTCGCCAGCGATTGGAACGATTTCGCAAGAGTGAGTCAATCCTCAGGGCGTATGCGTTACTACAGATACCTGATCCTACGCGTTACGAGGGGTGCTGATGTTATTCCTGGCAGTTTTCAAGCGTATACGCATGGCATGCTCGACATTGAGGAAGCAAAGGTCAAGACGAAGGCTGAGGCAGACAAGATTTTGCAAAAGGTGGAGCCGGTGGGTGACTCCCTTCCCTATGCAATCCTCCCCTTCAATATGAGATGATGCTGAGCAGTGCCTTGAAGAGTCTCTCGACTCGCCAATTTCTCCTGACAAATATCAAAAGCTCCGCCGGTCCCGACAATCACTTGACCTTCCGGATGCCCGTTCACCTACTCTCCGAATCCATAATCTCAATCGGCCACTTTCCTTACACTCCTCCTCCACCTATGTCTCCTCAATCTCCTCAATGGACCGGACCGACCCTCTTCCTGAAGGGGGAACATTCGCGATATCTAAATCGACATAATATTCCGGTTGCAAAGGCTTTCTTCCCGAACATGAGATTGGAAGTTCTCGAAACGGGACACTGGGTACATGCGGAGAAGCCAGCGGAGACCGTGGGATTGGTGGAAACATTTATACAGGAGGTCGGGAATGAGGATCATGCAAACCCATAGACCGATGCTCCTACACAATGTATCCCAAAGGAGCCAAGATATTCATAGGGGGTTCTACGACGCCGGAATCCGAAAATTCCGGTCGTCTCAGGCTGCGGCTAGGGTTAGCCGTCCTCGAACCCACCCCTAGACCTTTCTCGTGTTGTCACGCCCACGACTGTCCCTCAGCGGCCTTCCATCATGTCTGGCCACGTCCTGTCCCCATATCCCTACCCCTTCATCCTGTTCCAACATTTCTACTTCTGCTTGCGGCTCACGTGTGGCAGTTGCCATGTGCATCTGATCGGTGTCATCGCGCGTGTATGTGCTCCAGAACGGGCAAGGGTAAGTGCCATGTTGTGCGCGTAGCGGTTGTCGGTCACAGTGAGGGGAGGTGGTGTAGTGACCTGTCCCATCCAATACTTCGTCAGCACACCGTTGTCATCGGGATAAGCGACGTATAGTTCCCATGCAGCCCGCTTTTCCGCTGCATAATCGTCCGGTTCGGGCCATCAGTACTCGGCGACCGCTCTTTTTTGGGGTTCACCGAATGCCAGTTTGACTTTGTGTCGCCGCATTGAACACCCTACTGTCGGTTGCGCAATACGGTCAGAGTCTGTCAGAATGCCTGTAGCAGCGATTTCAACCTCTGTCCCCACCGTCAAACTCAACGACGGGACATCGATCCCTCGTATCGGCTTCGGTACAGGTGAGCACATCTTCTACCCACCATATTCCCAGCCGCCTTCCTCGGGGGGACGTCCTTGTAGTCTGATGTGACTCTTCAGGAACCGCGCATTTCGGCCGCGAATGCACCCAACATATCCTGACAGCCCTGGAATCGGGGTACACCTATCTCGACGGCGCCCAGCAGTATAACAACGCCCGGTCTATTGGTGATGCGCTAAAACAAAGCGGGGCAAAGCGGGAAGACCTCTACATCCTTACCAAATGTGAGTCTCGAGATGGGGCTAGCTCATCGGCAGATGGACGGGATGGGGTGGATAGCAATCCGCGGAAGACGCTGACGGAGCTAATGAAGGAGGTAGGTTTGGCGCTGTCTGCTCTGGGAAATCGAGCTGACAATGAATCACAGATGGGCGTGGGATTACGTAGACATGTGTGAGTGTCTATTGTTAAAGCACAAGGAGCTGATAGCAAGTAGACCTCGTGCACAACCCTTTCGTAAAGCTCATTTTGCATCAGCCAGTCTAGCGCTGATACGGAGTCGTAGCATGCCTCGCCTCTATCTCTCCCTGAGAACTGGAAGATCATGGAGTCGCTTCTGAAAGAGGGGCTCACCAAGTCGATTGGAGTTAGCAATCACCGCGAGGAGGATCTTTTGGAGATGAAGGACCAATGGACGGTTCCTCCTGCTGTGAATCAAGTTCGTCACCCCTAGCAAATGCCTCACATCGCAATAAAGACGCCCTCATAGTTCGAGTACAATCCCTACGTGTACCACGCGGCCAACGTCCAACGCCTCGTCAAGCTCTGTCACGAGCACAATATCATCATCCAATGCTACGGCCCTCTCAACCCTCTTTTCCGATCTACCGGCGGACCGGTCGACGCTTTGGTCGAGAAGATTGCGAAGGAGAAATCGGCTACGGCAAGTCAGGTATTGATCGCTTGGGCAGCACAACATAGCGGGGGAATGATTGTGACGTGAGCATGCCAATTCAGCATATGAACATCAGCTGACAGGTGTGCGGATAGGACTTCGAAAAATGCGGAGCGGCAGAAGGAGCAGCTTGATGCGTTGAGGCATATGTCCCCGCTGTCGCAGTCTCAGGTGAACGAGATTGCTGAAGCAGGCAAGGGGAGATTCTATCGACATTTCCAGAGCAAGGTTTGGGATAAAGCAAAGCCATGAGCTACAAGCGAAATCAGCCAATGAAGTATTATGACGTGTCACAAGACGACGGAGGGTGATAACGTCATTTTAAGCTTCCGGGACTGAACCGCCCTGCTATAAATAATCATCATAATCATCTCACCCCAATACCCACGCGCCCCAAGATTCCCTACCGCGCTTCCTCTCTCTATTCCCATCCCCAGCATCGGCTACTCTTCCAAATCGACCAGATGCGATGATACGGCGGTACTCAGATGGTTCACACGATCCGCGGGAATTGGACGACAGCCGTAGTCTCGAGAAAGGCTCACGGTTAAAGGATGATGGAAATTCAGCTGGCCCATACAGGATGAGGCGACTGGATGCAGGAAAGGTGCTGGGACGTCCAGAGGAGGAAAATGCTGGTCGAGACGAGTGCACAGCATGTCGAAGGCGACGTCGGAGACGATCCCTGGAGAACCTCCTCGGGACTGCGGACGACCGGAAGCCTTCGATACCATCACCAGGACGATCCCCTCGGAAACCTGGAGCGCTACAGCTGCATCCCCTCACTCTCTCTGCGCTCTCGATTGTCTTCTTTCCAACCACATATGCCGCGCCTCCGCCAAATCGCCCAATGGCTCCTCTCAAGCCTCCCACCTTCCATCCTTACCCTACGACCCAGGCCCGGCACCCACGACGAAGCTCGCATCCCATATCGTCAATCACCAGCAGTTCGGGCACCACCGCGACATCCGTCTCAGTTGTAGACGAGACTGCTATGCCCTACGTTCTGACACAAGTCGGGGATGGCACTTGGTCAAAGATTGATAATGCCTGGTATCTTTATGGCCGACAAGCAGGGGTGAGTGGAATCTGAGCAGGTACATGCCCATCTGACACATCATCAGGTGCCCGACAAAGTGCTTGCCGATGGATCTGATCCTACAGCATCTCCCATTGCTACTGCGACCGCGTCTTCGTCCACAGCTTCTTGGGCCATCGAGGCTGCTCTACCTGCAGGGTGAGTTGCGAATGAGTTCACAATGACCTTGCTAATGGGATATCCATACAGATGGGGCCAGACTTCTAATCGGACCAGCTTCTACAAGGTCCCGCTCATCGTGGTAGCATCGGTCATCCTTGCCGTCGGCATCAGCATCGGTATCATTTTGTGCCCTTCTCCTCTTCCGCTTTTGACACAACTGACGAGACGTAGTATTGTGTTTTCTCGGCGAAAAGCCAATCGCAAGCAGAAACGACGAGCAGAGCGACTGCGACGGAAAGCACTCGCTGCAGCTGGACTGAGTGAAGACAACGTCAAGGGCTCGGCAGCGGAAACGGCTTTCAAGGAGAAACTTGCGGGACTGGAACAACAACACGTAGCGAGACGAGGCAAAGAGGACCGGTCCTCGTTCGTTAAGGTCAAGGTTCGGAAATGGCATAGAGGCCTGAGAAGACGAAAAGGCAAACCCAAAGATGAAGAGCCGGAGATCGAGGTGATCGAGGAAGACGAGTCGGCGGCAACGGTCAACGAGGTCATCACTCCGACTCTGAGAAGACGGTCGACTGAGTCTATGATTTTGGCCGGGACGAGGGGTTCACCTCGACTAATGGATGAGCTCCCCTTGTCTCCGACCGGCGAAGTGGTGGTCAACCGTGAGGAAGCGATAGGCGAGGGACCTCATCTGGCGCGCTCTACAACCTATTTCCCTCCAGCATATCGACCAGCTTCTGTCCGAAGCTATCGCATATCCGATCCTCACGCTGGAACCGGACCTTCCAGATCAGCGGGGACCAGTGCCATCGCGGCTCCGGCTTTGGACGCCTTGCCGACGGCAGAGGAGAAGACCCGTGCTTCTGGATACTATCCGGCTCCTGCGACTCATGATATCGAGGTTGCCCTCGCCGTAGCTTCGAGGAGTGATGGCAAAGGGCGAGCCTCAGTGCCTAACATCGACGAGGAGGACGAGGAAAGAGCGAGAATGCGGCATATCGCGACGGATGACAAGCGGATTCTCGAGCAGCTTCGTCTCGGCGCTTCAGCGCCTTTGATGTCACCCGTCGGCGAATACTCTACCGCGGACGGTCCTTCCGCGCCGGATGTCGAGGTGGACGAGCAGGGTTTCGAGCGGCCAACTGAGGATATCTTTGACCTGCCCGAGCTCTTCAGGCCGCCTCCTCAGTCATTCGACGTCGAGTCGATGGGCGATATTCTGCCCGCACCTCCCCGCATGGTCCCACACCGCTCCTTCCGCATGTCCGTCGACATCGACTCTTCGGCTGAGCCTGAGCCTTTCGATGAGTTGCATCTTGTCCCTTCTGCACCTCCGATCACCGGTATAGCAGACGCCCCTTCTGCGCCTCCGATGATGGATGACGACGACGCGCCTGCTCCTTCTGCGCCACCTCTAGCTCTCGAAAAGAAGGACGAAGACAGCAATCCGGAAGGAATGAGCTCGTGCGACCATATCTCGAGGAGTCGCAGTCCCGTTCAAGGCAACTCAGCCGAAGTCAGCTCGCCGAACAGCGCTGTCACCGGTGGCGGAGCCTTTTCAGCACTAGCTCAGACGACTTTGGGTCAACCGGTATTCTCGCCGAGGTATGCGCCTTGACGAGCATGTATTCTGCTGCTTGGTCTCGCCATGTATACAACGAATTCCGGAATGCATGCACAGGGATAGTGTATCCTCTTGACGCACACCACAAATGATGTTGAGATTCGAGCACCTATAGTGAAGATGCAAGACGACCATATACATGTATGGTGTATGTATGAATGTCCGAGGTGGGGAAGCTGCCTACTAGGCCTGCTAGCTAGCTGGATAGGCGAGTCAGATCATACGCCTTCAACACTCCTCTTAAACTGCTCGCCGTCGAGCGAGATCTCTCCCCTGAACGAAGTGACTGCGCCGCCGGCTCTGTGCTGAGCACCGCCGGGTCCATGCACGATCTGCGTGATCGTTGCCTCGCCGACGCCGTCTCCGTCTCCGTCAACTCTCCCATTCTCCTCGGTTCTGAGACCTGAAGATGAAGGATAGGCCGATGGAGAGGTGGTGCGGATCTGGACATAGGGAAGGACGCCTTGATAAACAATGTCGAGCTTGATCTTGCCTTTCCGCATCGTGCGCTCTGGCAAGTTGATTGTCCATCCGTCTCTCTGCAGTCTGCCGGCCGATAGGATGTTGTATTGTGCGGCGGAAATGTAATGGACATCCCTGAGGAGAACGGATTGGCCGGTAGCGAGGCCAACTTGGAGATCTCCCTTCTCGCTTGACTGAACCTCTGCCTCGGTGTGCGGTAAGCTGAAGCGTAGCGGCGCATCCAGCTTGACTACGTCGTTCTCGAGGAGACTGCGGTCTGAAGTAATGTGAGGGGTTGAGCCGGTGTCAAGGAGGAAGTCACCGGTATTACTCTTGCTAGAGGGAACGTCGGCAGAGATGTGTCCAAGGAATGCTTGAGACGCCGAGACATAGCAGTAGCCTTCGACGTTGTTGATTGACCCATTGCCGCCGCGGTTATTCTTCTTTTCCATCAAGTACGCTATAGCCTCTCTTATCTCGTCCCAAGAGGGCTCACCAGCTGCCTTTCTCCTGCAGGTTTGGACGATGTGGTTGCGGAGGTTGCAATGGGAGCAACGGACTCTGTTGCCGTTGTTGTCGCTTTCGCCATCGCTGCCGCTACTACTGCTGCTGATGCTTCGCCTTGGTTGCGGCCACCCTTCGCTTTGGAGCGTGACTTGGTATGGCCCTTTGATGTGTGTCGTTTGGAAAGATGGGAAAGCTGGCCGTTGGCCGCGTGTCGCTTGGAGCTGCTTGAGACTCGCGCTCATGCTCCAGACCGCGACGATCTGCAAGGGATTTGAAGATACGGACAAGCTCCGTCCAAACTTGGCGTTGTTCAGGAAGTACCGCCCATTGGATCTTCAGCGACTCGAGGTCGTCGCCAAGGGACATGAGGAACCGCTCGGACTTCTCCCAATCGTCGATGCGTACGCCTGAAATGATAGCCTCGGCGCTGAGATTTGAATACTGCTCGTAGTGCTCGAGCATCTTCTCCCTGGAGAGTTTGAGTGGGAGTCGTAGGAGGGAGGAGAGGTCGGCGCGGCGAGGGGTGGTGTCGACCTTGTGGGTGGCAGAGATGAGTCTGTACATGCTGTCTGCCGACCACATGTACTTTAGCATCGGGCTGCTCGTCGCCTGCGACCTCCCCCGCAGGGCGTGCTGCTGCCGGATCCGGAAGGGTTCCGTCTCCCTTCCTTCAAGCACTCGGTGTGCGCCTTTCTCAAGCAGATAGGCCATGATCGCCCTCCGCCAATTGGTGAAGGACTCGGTACCTTGAAGAGTAGGAACTGTCTTGGAGAAAGAGGAGAGTGAGGCCATGACGTGATATGAAGGATTTTGATGGGAGTTGAACGACGTTGATGGGGACGTCTAGAGTGACGAGGAGGGATTGTCGGGAGTATGTATTGAACGTGAGGTGTAGGTGAGGTCGGTAGCCGTCACTCTACGGAGTCTTGTTGCGATCGGATCGGTGACTTGATTTGGGTTGATCTCGGGCCGTCGCTACCGATCGAGTCGTTGCCGTCGTCGTGGCTCGCAATGTCTGGCAAAGGTTATGGACTTTGTAGCAGACACACAGAACAGTGGAGACTCCGACTGTTAATCTGTTGAGATTCGAGCACCCTTTAGTGAAGATGCAAGACGTTTTATATACAAGTATGGTGTATGTTGGGGAATCTGCCAACTAGGCCTGCTAGCTAGCTGGATAGGCGAGCAAGATTATACGTAATAAATGATGGTTGCTTACGTCATCTCCCGACCTGCCTGATTCCAGGCATACAAGCGTCTCCTATTCCTACCATCTTCACCTAATTTCTGTCCTGTGAAATATGTTGTAGCGGTGGTCCACCAGCTGTCGAAGACCGTCGTCCCATGACATGAGGACACGAGGACGTCGACGGAGTGTCAATATTATCGTTCGGCAGTATGGCCACCGTCTTCAGCAACTCCCAGTCCTCCGCCGGGTCGACCAACAGCCTGATAATCTCTACCGTCCGCAAGCGACCTCGCAGTGCGCCGCCTTTCTCGACATCCACTTTGTCGGATAAGATGAAGTTCGACCGAGAAGTTGACAAGGGGAAGCGGAAGCAGGGTCCCGCTCCATTCCCGCTGAGTGACCCCCTCCCTGCGGATGCGACTAGCGAGGATGACAGGCGGGACGCGGAGGTGGCCAGGCAGCAGGGAGAGGAGACGCGATTCGTTCGAGGTCGAAGGGCTGAGAAGCATCTGGAGAGGATGAGGGACAAGGGGAAGGATGCGAAGGTCATGAGGGAGACAAGTCGTCAGGATGACGAGAGGGGTTCGAAACGACGAGAAGAGAAAGCGGTGCTTTTATCTAAGGCTACCATCGACGAATCGATCGGCACACCTTTCCCACTACCCCGACCTTCTAGCAGCTGTAGCGTCGAGATCAGTCCGGTTCCTACACGAAAGCGACCTACATTGGCGGACCGGAATGGCTTGGGAGAGACCAAAAAGCCTTCGAAGGGTGCTGCTATCATACCCCGAGCGGACAGCGAAAAGGTCAAGCCCAAGCTTGCCATCAAAAAGCGGCCACCGACACTCAGCAGGATTGTCGATCCCGATATCTGGGCATCCATTCATGATTCTCCGGACCCGCTCGAACTGCCCGGACCTTCGACGATGGTCAAGCGTCCACCACAACGCCAACCTTTCCCCCTTGCTGGCTTAGGGAGCTTCGACTCCATGCCTCGACCGCTCCAGCATAGTCCGGAACAGTCCTCGCTCAGCCGCTATGTCTCACGTGATCTGTCCGTCTTCGGATCGTCACCTAGTAGCAAGTCGAAGGAAAAGAAGCGGAAGAAGGGGTCTCGACGGGATGCAGAGCAACGGCAAGTCCGGCGGACGAGTAGCGACTTCAAGCTCGGCGATGGCTACTCAGAGACTGCTTCAGAAGATGCGGAGGATCTCACTCCGAGCGCGAAGCGGAGAAATACTCTACGGATCGTCTCGCCGGACCTCGAGGAAGACATCGCTCCGGTGACGGTCTCACGCCAGGGGGAAGGTTATGCATTTTTCGACGCCTTGAGTCAGATGGATGACGATATGAAAGACGGCATGTGGGGGTCGTCCGATGTCGAATTGGAGATAGGTGCTTCTTCCAGGTGAGTGCGACTACGTGATGCTACTCAAGAGCTTATACCGGGGTACAGCGTCTTCGCGCTCTCTTCGCAGGCGAAGTTGCGCGCAGAAATCGGAAGGGAAGCCTTGATGGAAGACGACGATGACGCTGAGAACGAGGACGAGCTGACGAAGGTAGACAGACTATACCTAGGTGAGTCGCTCCTCTGCTCCCTGAGTCGTATGGCTAAGAGTATTACAGAGCCGTACTTCGATACCTCCGAAGTCTGCCCCGTGAGCGGATCGATCGATTCGTTCATATTACCAGCTGACGAGCCTTCATAGTACTGCTCTGGACGAATGCCCATCAGACAGAGCCGACACCTCCTCGCTCTCGCTTCTCGTCTTCGCGCGATACATGTTCCCGAAGGCGATGATCTTCACTGGAAGCATTCTACCGAGTTTTGCTCGCTCCACGAGGCGGAAACGACCGTCATTCCCCTGGGAATACGGGACGGTTACCCAGAAACGATCGACTTTCCAGCATTGCAGGAGCGTCTCATACACGGCTGGATAGGCGAAGAATTGGATGGCGTGGTGAAAGATCCACGAAGATCGCCTCTTTTCGGACTTACGGTCCGAGATATCACGATAATGGGCAAGACGAGGTGGGTAAGCATGAGTCATCAGTCAAGCGAGAGGATGGTCAATCGTATGATGCCTGGCTAGTATGTCCTCCCGGAACTCCTGCCCTGCCCGGCCGTTGATCATCCTCAGCTACGGCCATTTAGGGCGCGCCATCCTCCTTCGCCACTTCCAGAACCTCTTGAAATGGGGCTTTCTTCCTACACTGACCGTCAACCACGGCTCTTCCTCATCGATCTTTCCGCTCTCGACGAATGACTTTATCTGTCATGTTCTGGTACCCGAAGCTGCGATATTGCTCATCATGGAAGACAAGGGACACTCAACCGAGCAAGTCGCAAACTCGCCCGAGCGGGTCGCGGCTCGAGCTGAGGCTTGCCGGGCGAGGAAGAAGAGCGTGGAATGTGGCCGATGGAGGTTCCGCGCTGATGGTGACGAAGCCGAGGCGATACTCAACAAGCTTGAGAGGCAAGAGTCAAAGACGAGGCGGTTGTACCAACGACTTCGTGGACCGGCTTTACCGACTGTTCTGAAGGTCGAAGAAAGGGCGACTAGATCGCAGCCGGTCGTCGTTTCAGAGGATGAGACTACAGAATCGGGCATCACCGGCTACAAAAGCAAGAAGAGCACGAGAAAGCATCACCGGATCACCACACCAGAGACGGGCACCAAGCCCCCCTAAGCAGCGACATCGCTTCGCCACCTTCCCCGCCTCAGAGCAATACCTCTCGCAAAGCACAAAGCGGCGCGACGTCGCAAGTGCGTAAAAAAGCACCCCACCCCCTTCAGCCCAATTCGAGCTCTAGATACGACGATTATGTTTTGTTCGATGAGCACCTTCTCGAAGCCGCTGAGCGGACCGACCGACTGGCAAAAGCATACCAGACGAGGTCTGAGACCGCTACAGCTGTCCGCTCACCGGTGAAGTGCGCTTAAGGGCTCGGTCTGCTACCCTTCACTTCTATTTCTTTCTCATTCCTCTACGTCGCCTTTTATCAACTCATTTGTGTCATACCATCAAAGCCATTCAGACAGGCTTCCATTGCCTCTCTACTGCATCTCAATCGTCCAATTTAGCATTGCTCATATACCACATCCCATCATATGCATAGAACCGTCCATGTGATTCGACAGGTCCCAACCGGTGCATTCTGCGGGATCCTGCATCGCCACGGGTCAATCCATTCCATCGGGACCGTCTCGGCATTGCTTCACTTGTTCCCGTGACATGCGATAATAGATTCTGCTTTGACCTCGCTAGTGGTATTGCTCTGGATAGCATACCAGGTCCTTGAACTTCGCAGTGAGACTCCATGTCTGCCAATAATTGCCTCATCACGCCAAATCGGATCCGCTCGGATTCCCGTCCCAAATCTTGTCCGCGTTTGCGCGTAGCCGAGAGCGCGTGGTTTCCTCAAGCATTCCTTCACAAAGACACCGCTCATCACGCATGGCATCTTGTAGCTCGGTCTGAAGGCAGGAGAGCACGGTGGTGGTCGAGTGTTCAGTTCAGTCAACATTGTATCCACGATCTCGGTTGTAGAACCGGAAAATTCTCAACATGCGACTCTGCATACCCTCCTCGTCCCTCACCTCTCGACTCCTTCCCCTTTCTACACGATGCATCCGCCGCACTCTCATCGCCCAACCCGCCCCTCGCCTCGTCACACCCCGACCCCTTCTCACCGACATCCGCTCCACATCCGACGAGTCCAGAGCCAACATCGCCTACATGCAGGGAATGATCGCGGAGATGGACGAGCTACGGACCAAGGCGAGGGAGGGAGGTGGAAAGGAGGTGTTGGAGAGATGGAAGAGTCGAGGGAAGGGCAAGATGGGGGCTCGAGAGCGGTGCGTGGATGAGAGATCCTGGGAGCTGATGGGAGCAGGGTGAATGCGCTGATGGATCCGGCGAGCCCCTTTCTGGAGCTCTCGGCCATGGCCGGACATGAGGTGTATCCGGATCCTCTGCCTGGAGCAGGTCTCGTAACGGGCATTGGTGGGCTCTTGCGCGAAGATGATCGTTCGGCGCTGACAGGATACAGGTATGGTCGCTGGACGGAAATGCATGATCGTGGCCAATGATCCGACGGTAAAAGGCGGGGCTTACTATCCTCTGACGGTGAGCAGCTCCTACCTTCCGGATCTGAGCTGATTAACAACAGGTCAAGAAGCATTTGAGAGCTCAGGAGATCGCACTGGAGAATAGACTGCCTTGCATCTACCTCGGTGAGTTCCAGGTAACAGAAGCGAGCTTTGGACGGAGATCTGATCAAAGCGCAGTGGAGTCGGGAGGGGCGGCGTTACCGTTCCAAGCAGAGGTATTTCCGGACCATGTGAGACCCCTCTCCAAGGAGACTGGAGACGGAAACTGACAGTAAAAGGATCACTTCGGACGGATCTTCTACAACATGGCCCGGATGTCGGGTCTTGGGATACCCCAGATCAGTGTAGTGCACGGTATCAGCGTGGCGGGTGGGGCGTGAGTGGGCGGTCAGACTAGACTTTTGCGAGAAAAGCTGTTGTTCGCTCAGGTATATGCCAGCGATGTCAGATGTGGTCATTATCGTCAAAGTGCGCCAGCTACCGCTCTCAAATATGCGAAGCTGACGATATCGGTAGAACCAAGGCCGGATCTTCCTGGCAGGCCCACCTTTAGTGAAAGCTGCGACAGGCGAAATCGTCGACGAGGAGACTCTAGGTGGGTCTTTATGTCCCTCCGACGGAACCGTCTAATCTCATTGCTCAGGCGGCGGAGAGATGCACACGTCCGTTTCGGGAGTCGCGGACCACCTCGCGACTTCTGATGCGCATGCCATCCGCCTGGCACGAGAAGCGATCCTCGACCTCGGTGAAGCTTCACCCCGAATAGCTGTGATTCATGTGCCATCTTCTGCAAGAACACGGCTGATCCATCACCACCCAGCAGCAAGCCCGCTCCTTCCCGTTGATTCGCCTTCCTCTGTACCCCTCCGCAGACCTAGACGCAATAGTTCCCGCAGATCCGCGGCAGACGTACGACATGCGTGAGGTTATCGCTCGTATAGCCGATGGCAGCGAGTTCCGCGAGTTCAAGCAGGAGTACGGAAAGACTGTCATCACTGTATGTCGTCGCCGAGATCTCGGGACAGCCCTGACGGAAGATGAAGGGCTTCGCTGAGATTCACGGCTACACGTGAGCCATTCTCCTTGCGAGACAGAATGAGAAGCTAATCGACGTTTAGCGTCGGTATCGTCGCCAACGCTGGCGTCCTTCTGTCACCCTCCGCCTTGAAAGCCACCCATTTCATCCAGCTATGCTCGCAACGTGGCATTCCCCTCGTCTTCCTCGTTAACGTATCCGGCTACATGGTGGGCGAGAAAGCAGAACGAGGAGGTATTGCAAAGGACGGCGCGAAGATGGTTCGTGCGGTGGCGAGGGCGAAAGTGCCGAAGTTCACGATCGTTGTTGGCGGGAGCTACGGCGCTGGGAACTACGGCATGTGCGGACGAGCATACTCCCCTCGCTTCCTCTTCATGTGGCCCAACGCCAAGATCTGCGTCATGGGTCCCGATCAGCTCTCCTCGGTGATGCAGACGGTTTCGGGAAAACGGACTCCAGCGGCGACAAGTGGGGAAGATCGATGGAAGGAGTTGCGAGAGAGGATCGAGGGACAGAGTTCGGCTCTTTACTCGACTGCACGGATATGGGTGCGTCTAGATGACCGATCGACGGTGGTGAAGCTGTGAAGCTGATCTTGTCGCCTGCGTAGGACGACGGGATCATCGCGCCGTCTGATACGAGGGACGTGATCGGTTTGGGACTGGAGCTGGCTGCAGATGAGAGGGCTTCACGGGAGGCGGCGTCACCTGGCGGAAGAGGGGAGATCGGAGCAGAGGGAGATGCAGGCGGATGGGGTGTTTTCAGGATGTAGCGTTGAGAAGATGCACGTCTCATACCCATTGTAGTCGTGACCGAGATCAAGTCCGCATAGCCCATATCGAAATACAACCAAATAAGCCCGATTCGCATCCATGATGCTATCTTCCCGCCTTCGGGCCAATCACCTCCATACGTGATATGCCCAACTCCACTCCACCCCATTCCCGCACCACTTCCTGACTCTCCTCGACCTCCCGATCGGTCGGCCAAGTCTGTCCGGGCATCCGGATGATAGTAACGATATCGACATTCTCACCGGATAGCTCGTCCATCGTCTCTGGCTGATCGGCTACGAATCGAGCTGGCGGAGGAAGGAGGGAGGAGGCGCGATAGGCGAGATGGTTCGGGAAGAATGGGAGGATCGATTGCGGGACGGGCTCTTGGACGTTGACTTGTACTGGTGGCGGTATGACGGCCAACGGGAACTACTTCTCCTTCAGCTTGAGTCTGACATGAAAGCGATGGGAACTTACCAATTCCTCATCATCTGGTAAATGCGAGACATTCCGCACGGGCTGGACCTCCGCCTCCCGCGCTTCTTCTGGCAACCTCGTCTTCCCTTCCACCTCCCACCAATCAGGATCCTCACTCCCATCCGCCCTCGCCCATGTCATCTGTCTATCCCGCATCGGCACATAACCAGGTACGCCTGGAACCAATACTCCCAGCCGTGCGGCCTCTTTGACAATCTGGTTGCGGCGATGTCGGGCGCGCATGAGACTTAGGAAGGAGATCAGGCCGAAAGCGCAGAGTAGACCTATCAGGATGTAGAAAAGCTGTTCACGTCAACACCGTCCGAGCATATGTTATCCAGAATGGTAGGGTTGCCAACGTACATTCTTGTAAAATGTCCCAGGACTCCCGCTGGAGTTGGTTGATGCGGATGCGGAGGAAGCAGCGGCGGAGGAGACAGAGGTGGAGGAGGCGAGATCGGTCGAGGTGGAAGTGGGTGTTCCGGTTGTCGACATATTGACCGAGAGGTTTGGCTGGTATCCGGAACAGGGGTCGGTCAACTCGAACAGTCGCGAACCTCGTCTTTCGTCGGCACTGTCCTGCACCCAAAGAGCGATGTTCACTGTCGGAAGGAGATTGGGGTGGGCGATCGGTGTCTTGACGAGAGTAGAGGGGAGGAAAGTGAAGAATAGATTGATGAGGCGAAGAGCGGAAGTGTTTTTTTTTTTTTTTCTTTCAAGAGCGCAAGGGGCAAGTATTTGTTTGACGTTGAAGGGCTTGCACTAGCCAGATATTGACTGGGATCATTTGGTGTGGGTGAAAAAGTGATGGGAAGAGTCGCAAGGATCGTACCACCCCCTCGCCGGGATTTCCCTCCTTTTTGCCGAGGGGTGAGAGGGTGGATTTGTTAAGGAAAAAAAAGAAGAAATGACGCGGGGCTTCATTGGGGTCTCCAAAACGAAACCTAGTCACCGTTTGAAATCGGAGCACTATGAGCTCAAAGTCTCCACTCCAGCTCCTCTTCCTCGGTACAGGCACCTCCACCGGTCTCCCTTTGACCCCATGCCTCACCCTCTCTCAACCCTATCCCGAGCAATTCACCTCTCACGTCCCCCTCCCAGCCCCATCAACCGAGAAAGCCGCCTGGAACCCCGACGGTCCCTGGCCAAACAACATTCCCTGCGCGTGCTGTCGGAGCGCCGCCAACCCCGACGTACCCGAAGGATGGAAGAATAAGCGGGGGAATACTGGTGTGGTGGCGCGTAAGAAGGGTACAGATGGGAAATGGAGGAATCTGGTTGTGGATGTGGGCAAGACGTTTACGGAGCAAGCGAGACGGTTCTTCCCTCGCTGGGGAGTTCAGACCATCGATGCGGTCTTACTCACCCATGGACGTGAGTCACCCAACCGGCGACAGGGGACGTCGAGCTGATATTGATAGATGCGGACGCGTACTTTGGCCTGGACGATCTGAGAGAATGGTGTATCCGCCAACATACCCAGATCCCCATCTACCTAGACCAGCCGACCTTCGATATTGTCGCCGCCAGCTTCCCATACCTCGTCGACGAGACCAAAGCCTCCGGCGGCGGTGACGTGTGAGTTCCGCCGTTCTCCCAGTGACCACACCTGACAATCGCAGGCCAACATTAACATGGCACATCATCGACCAAGATGCCGCATTCGAGGTATGTGGGATCGATGTCCAGGTCCTGCCAGTCCACCATGGTGTATATTTCACACGCCCAACAGACACACCCTCGAGTAGTCGGTCGGCCACTCCTACGGTCAAAGCGAGGCTCGAACCGGAACCTCTGATATGTCTGGGATTCATGTTTGACGAGTCCATCGTATACATGTCGGACGTCAGTGAGATCCCGGAGCGGACATGGGATCGATTATTACGGCGCGAATCCCGGTCAAAATCGAAGACTCCTGCCTCGGATGCCAGTTCACGATCGCGAACCGTCGTCAACGGCTCCTCAACCCTCTCCATATCCACACGCGCCTCCTCCTCCACCACCACCTCGTCCACATCAGCCCCCGCATCTCCCAGCGTCCCGGCTCACCTCCCCATCCTAATCATCGACGCCCTCTGGCCCCTCCGCTCGCACCCCTCGCATGTCTCCCTGATCCAGGCCCTCACCCCCGTCCTCCGCCTCCGTCCCTCCATGACATACCTCATAGGTTCCACCCACCCGACCACGCACTACATGTGGGAGGAGATCTGTTTGTCGTTCCGAGAGCTCGATGGACGTCGGGAACATCCTGATGGGGAGGTGGCGAGGGGTCTGGTCAAGCGGTTTTGGGAGAGTCCGGAGAATCAGAGAGGAGTTGGACAGAGTGTCAAGGAGATGGGAGCGAGGATAGAACCGGCTTGGGATGGGTTGGTGGTCGAAGTCGGAGATGGATTGGGGGAGGCCGGATGGAGGGAGGTGGGTGGGCCTAGGGGAATGGCTGGGGGTTGGGGGACATAGAAGTGCATGTCTGCCTAGGACAACTCATTGCATGGATGTATGTTGCGGCAGAACTTGCCAACGGGTTTGCGTGACATTCTCCCCTCCTCACAATCCGAATAGTCTCACTGCCGGTGTTCCCGTCAGAGTTCGATGCGATATCCTCAAGCACGCAGAGCATCTCGCAAAATCTCCGCCATTTCCGCCTTATGCCACGCTCCGACACCCGTAGCGACCGTCGCCCCGCTCTTCCTTCCCGCATACCGAATCGATCCATCCCTACCAAGCCCCCGAAGCACTGCCTCCAATCGCGGTTGGACATAACTCCATGAACCCTGGTTCTTCGGTTCCTCCTGCGCCCATACCATCTCTGCATCACCATATTTCCATAGTGCCCCGGCTAGCTCGTGTCTTGGGAAGGGTGACAGTTCCTCGATTCTTACCAGTGCTATCTGAGACAAACCTTGCGCTGACTTGGTAAGGTGCTCTAGCAGGGTGTAGTAATGCTTTCCGCTGCAAAGGATGACCGTCTTTGCCGAAACATCATTGTGCTCCGACTTGAGGATGGCCTGAAAGCGCGTACCTGTCGCCATAGCTGCAAGCGGTGAAGCGGCGGCCTGTATGGGTATCAGACTAGTTCCAGATCCGATACCACGCGAAACTGACCGGCGAGCGAAGCAACCCCTTGGCTGAGGCGATGATCAGTGGCTTCCGGTAGTTTCGCTTCATCTGACGCCGCAGAAGGTGGTAGATCTGAGCAGGAGTTGAGGGGTTTGCGACGATCAGGTTGACGTCTTTGGTAGCTGGACTGCTTGATTCATCGTCCGACAACTTGATTCAGGACCATCAGTATAGCTGTCTTCGGCCAGGAACGACATGCCTGGAGGAATCGCTCGATCTTGCATGACGAATGCTCTGGGCCGGCACCATCGAACCCGTGCGGCAGCATCATGACGAGGGCGCTCTGCTTGAGCCACTTGGCTGTGAGAACTCAGCGTCCATTCCTCATACCGGTAGCCAGCCTTACCTTGTGCTCCTACGACAAAGGTGTCGCTCATGCTCTGAGCGCCATTCATGAAGTCGCCAAACTGCTTTTAGTGATGAGCACGGCATTATTCTCACCTGAGCTTCCCAGATAGGTAGTAGCTTGGGGCTTGCCCAGCTCATACCGGTTTCGAAGCCTATCTCCATCAGCCCTCTAAAGTTATTATACACGAGCACGTACCAAGTACTGCCATCTCGCTCAGTGAGCCTGGCAGCGCGGATCAGCTGTAGACACCGCCTAATCAAGCACTCGCCGCACTGTTGGCGAGCTCTAATCTTCCCTTTGACGAATCGATCGCCTCGTTGAGCGGTACCAAGCACGACTCATCCACCTGGTCCACGAACATCGCGTGTCTATGCCCTTGTCAGCATTTCCGTGGCCTCAGCAGGCATAGCAATCCTTTGAGAGAAGGTCCCTCGACCGACGTCCTGCCCAGATATCCGAATATCATATCCCTCCTGCATAAGCGTGCCAAATGCCATGGCTTCAGCGGTGGCGAAATCGACCTTGGTATCGAGCGAATTCAAGCGAGAAGAGATGTGCCTCTTCAGTCGCGGATGCACATTCTCCACGGTATCAGCGATTTTACTACGGACTTTGCCATCAATTATAAGAGAACCGATTAGCCACTCACAAAGCCATCCGCCAGTGTAACGCTAGCTTTAGCAACCTCGATAAGTTGATTGACCTCGAGACCGGTGTCGGGATCATGCTGAGCCTCTGCACTAGCTGGCCAAACCATGCTGCTCCAGTTGCCCTCAAGCATTTCGGATTTCGGCTTGTACGCCTCGACATCGGCTAGGTTTGTGTCCAGGGCGGACGCATAGGCTGCTCGCATCTCGGTCGCCGTCTTCGTGTCAATGATAGCTTCTTCCTGCGACAGGCCTCAGTACTGCAAAAAGTGTTCGATTCACCTTCAGCCGGTCCTCATACAGTGCTGGGACGGATTTGCGGGATCGGATCTGGTCGTACATCTTGGCTGCAAACGGGTCAATCATCACTCAATTGGCAGTTCTCGAACTTGCGTTGAGTGTATGCCGGTTCATCTAGCTGTGTGAGACAGACGTCAGCCAGCGTCCTTCGAGCGTCCGAGCTGTACTTTCCTCGTTGTGACCCCATCGCCGGTAGCAGATCAAATCGATTATCACGTCTTTCCGGAACATTTGCCGGTAACGGAAAGCCACATCGACCGCCCGGGCAACGGCTCCAATACCGTGAGACTTATTCGGATGTCGATAAGCTAGAGTGATTTACCTTCCGGATAGTCACCATTGACGTGCAGGATCGGACAACCGATCATCTTGCCTGATAAGCGAGTAAGCAAGATTGCAGCTTAGAGCAGCGGCACATACCGATATCCGAAGAATAGATGCTAGATCGCGCCAAGCTCGCTGGCGTGGTATATCCGATACTAAAACCGGTCAATGCCGTCTCGTGGATAACGGATGCCTTACTTGTTGCTGAAAAGCCATCAGCCGGAACAGTCACCCACAGCAGACTACGTACTTTACTATGATATGCACAGTTCCGCCACTTCCATAATGCGGCAACCCGCTCAACCCCAAGCTTTCCGCCACGACCCCCTGTCCAGCGAATGCCGCATCGCCATGCAGCTGGACGCAGAGGACCCTGTCTCCTAGTTGACAGTCTTGAGGGCTCGAGCGGAGGAGTGACATCTGCTTGGCCCGAGTCACCCCGAGCGCAACGGGATTAACCGCCTTACTCGAAAATCAGTACTCAAGACCGGTCCCTTGAGGGCTACTCACCTCGAGATGACTCGGATTCGGCAACAGCTCGACCTTCACGCCGCCGCTTTCGTACTCGATTTGTTGAGTGGCTGAGAGATGACTGATCACATCCCCCGTCGCTCCTGGCGCTGTTTCCGGATCGAATTCGGGCTGACCTCTGATCTTTGCGAAAAGTGCTGTCGGTGAGTAGGCTAGTAGGGCCGGGTCACACAAGAGAGAGAGTCGACCACGATGAGGTAGAGACAAGACTATGGAAGAAACTCCAGCTACGAGGAATATCAGCGATGTGGTTCTGAATATGGTGGGACCCACCTTGTACGCTAAGCTCGAATACGGTGTCGAGTGCAGGTAACATCCCTTCTGCTCCTTCGCAGCCTGATGAGCTCTGGGTCAGCGAGTAGCTTGTAGACTAAGCAATTGTTGCTCACCATACCGCTTGAGATTCGGGAATTTCTTCCCCAGGAACCGATCAAACTCCTCACTCCTCGCCAGAAGCTCCCACATTCGCCGCTTCCTCTCATCCGGCATCGGCGAGGGGAAGCTCGATGCACCCGTTTCGAGATGATGCGAGAACCATCTGGTGTATCTCAGCATGTCTCCACCCATTCCGTGATACAGAAATCCACATACAATCGCTCATTCTTGTCTGGGGAGTGCATGTACTCGTATCCGATCTTATCCACATATACGCCCATCAAGTGTTCGGTGATATGCTTGAGCTGCATGGTGGCATCCGACCCCTCGCCTGTTTCGGTTCGAGGCGGCGCGGCCGTCTCTGAAGGGGAAGAGGGGGATGGACGACGCAGCGGGATGTGAAGAATGCCCTGAAGGAGGTAGGTGGTACAATCGTTGATACCATAGCGCTGGGGATTGAGCGCGCCGACCGGGCTAAGGGATTCGATGAGTTGGATGCGAGCGGAGCAGCTCACTCTCGGTCCATGAGGTCAAGCGGGTCGATCTGTATCGCCGTCAGCAGACTATCACAGGTGAATCAAGGATGCGCACTTGAGCTGCTCTGTGTCCATGGCGCCGGACAGACTCGACGTATCGTAACAAAGGTGCATTGGCATTCCTATATCCTTCAGCTCGAGACACTCTCGGCATGTTCTTACCGGTTAACAAGCTCCTCTTTGGTATCTGAGAGAAGTATCAGCAGATATTGACCTCGGTCAGCAGAATTCTCTTACAGTCTGGAAGGGTATATCGTTGCGGAACGCGATATCCGAAACTAGCATCGTCGTGGTAGGTCCGGACCGCTGTTCTGGCTGTCGTAAGGCATTTGCGGGAGTTGGACGCGATGGTCCGACGAATCGGGGTGGCGAAGGACGTCATGGGAAGGAGAACAAACTAATCGTACACCATCAACCGTCAACCGGTCTATCTACACATATCGCAGTATAGACAAGGTGGACGAAGGGATGTTCATCCGAAAGCGAGATGAAACCGGTTAGGACTCGCCAAGTTCTGGCCGGCCGGAACGTGTGTTTCATGCTGCTTTATAGCTACAGATCACGATAGTTTTCCATTGACGAGGAAGCTTATGCAACGGGTTGTCATCAACGTGTTCATCTCGTATGAGACATCACTCTCAGAGTGTCCACCAAGGTCATCCTCTACCTCCATACGGATATCAAAAGCCAGAAGACCCATTCAACGGGTTTAGCGGAGACGGAGAGATGGGGACAGAAGCTTTGTGGGTTTTCGTAAACTGCTAGCGGAACGAAAGGTATGGCAAGCTCGGGTCGAAGTGGTATAATCCAGCTCAGCGAAGGGAGTGAGATTGATCAGTCGCAGTAAGGGAGGTAAGTGTACGCAAGGGTCTGAACCATATCATCAGCGGGGTTTTCTAAGATTCATAGAAGGGAACGCACGTCGTACAGTGTCTGATTGTACTCGGGGTAGGCGAACACTTTGGTGTCGACGCAGAGGACCTCGCCGACGTAGATGTTGGAGCAGTCGGCGTTGATCTGGGGGTTGTTGGAGTAAAGCGTCGAGTTCTGCATCCCGTACATCTCTTCGACCCAGGCGCAGGTGCTAGGAGGTCATCAGCGTTCGCTCGAATGCCCAGTACCGCCTCGACACCCATAGCAATCTGGGTCCTCCAGGCTGAAATCGCCCAGCAAGCCAAGGGAATAGACGTACTCGTTCGCCACGACGGTGTACACCTTTGTGCAGTCCTCGCCGGTAAATCCCAGGCAAACGTTTTGGTTCGGCGATAGATTATCGCAGTTCTCATCGATGGTCGCCTCGTTCACGAGCGCGAGCTGGAAGGTGGAGACGCCGTATTGGCGGGCTGCATGACGTGTAAGTGACAACAAGGGATCGACAGTAGTGCCGCGTAAGGGAGCATTTGGCTCACAGATCGAATCGCAGGAGTCTCCTGCTTTGACTGTAGCGTTCCGAGTGCACCCGTCAATGGCCATAATAGCTGTGTCCGCGGATCCATTTGCCATTTGCGGGGTTGGATGATGTGGAGAGGCACACATGGACAGGGTCGGAGCGGGGGCAAGGGAGGGTGGTAACGAGGATGTCTGATCAGCCCTGTCCCAAGATTGCTTGCATGATGGAGGCACCAGAGAGGAAAGGGAGAGCAGCAATCACGATAGCACCAAACATCTTGTCGAGGACGGGGGTTGAGCAAAGGAAGTCGCGCTTTGTTTTGACGTTGATTTCTTTTCCGATCGCCTTACGTGATCGATTCTTTGTCGGATGTTTGCTGTACTGAACGAGCGTGAGTTGAACCAATGTCGAGGTGTCGAGAAGCAATGAGAGAATTAGACGAATGGACGACGACAAAGTGTTTTGATGGATGGCGATGTCGTCCCGGGCCCCAAAAGGTTTCAAGGGGTTCAAAGGGACACACCAAACAATGTGGCGGGAGCAAAAATGATATGGTCCGAGAGTTGGCCAAAGCGTCGGTCTGTGGCGTCGATTGTTTATTTCGTTTCGCCAAGCTTGGCAGCCGCATTCAATCGCAACATGAGACTAGTGCGACACGGACGCATGGTGACGCAAAGCTACGAACTCGTTCGGTGGCAGACATCGCGCTTAGATGGAGCGACAGCAATCGTCATTCTGTTTCACATGATTGCCATATAGAATTCCGTCGTATAGTCTCCGTACTGAAGTCGAGCTGAGAATAGGCATGCGGCGCATCCTCAAAAACAGGAGATCCGCGCTAGAGGCTGTCAAGCGCGTTACAGCTCACTCAAGCCAAAACAGGTCCGCTCAAATCCTTCATTGGCGATAACGGGTCCCTCGGGCTCATGTTCCTCGACGTAGCTTACGCAATCTGCCAGACCATAAGCTTCGGATCGCTTCTCGCTTGCCTACTCACAATCACCACATCGTCATCCTCGTCAGTCACTATCCTCCTCCCTGACCTTTCTCATTCTCATCTCCTCAAATGCGCTTGCCAATCTCTCCTCCGTCAAGCCATGCGCGTTATCCTCCCCAGCCTGGCTCTCATGTTTGAAGCGGCATTTCTCCCCAAGATCGCGTCTTCCTGTCCTAGTCCAGTGATGGCAGAGCTTATTCTCCTTCATCTGATACGCCGGGTTTAGGATGTGCGCAAAGTGGCAAGCGTCGCCAAGGCTGCACCGACCGACTTGGAAGTGTCGGCAAGGACGCGTCCGCCATGGTCGCGGATGGTCGACAAGTGGGACAGACGTAGGCACAACAAGGATGTGTAAGAAAGTGCAAGCCTCGCCGGTCGAGCAACCCGCGGCGGAGTTGAAGAATTTGCAAGGCTGAGTCCTTGCGGTGTAAGCTGGTCTTGGCTGCTTTGACTTGAATGTTGTATGCTTAGTTTGGTTTGCGGTGTCGGACTCGCTGGCAGAGGGCGTCGGCTTAGGTGGTATTTCATGCAGACTATTTAAGTCAACCTCTACAACGACACTGATATTAGCTTACTAGGTACAAATCTCGCCATGGGGGCAGTTGCCTTCGGCGAACATTTTGCATGGCCGAGCTGGGGAATGGCATCAGGCATGCCATTTGACCAAGCGACAACTCATTTCTGTAATAAGTCTTCGGTGTTCTTCGTCTCGCATCCCGATACACCGCCTTGACCTCTGCGGATCTGAGCGAGTGCTTCATCGCAACATCCTGAACCGCCCATCCCGCTGGTGTCCAAATGACTCCGAGACCGCCAGGGATGACAGGGAGCGTTGATTCATACCCGGATCCCGGCATCGGCATAGGCAACATTGGCATACCCCACGGATACGATGGAGCGTACAGTGGTGGCGGGAACTCACTGGGCGACGGGAAAGGAGGTGGTACCTCAAATTCGGTAGTAGAGTATTCCGGGTTCGTGAACTCCGCTGCGGCTTGTGCCGCGTCCTCGCTCTTCTGACGCCGGACAGCGGGGTACCATGGAGTTGCTGGGTCGGACTCGGTGCCAAAGAGCGAGAATGCGGACTGAGGTGGAGCGAGGTGTAACACTGAAGCTGGGGTATCGGGGTGGACGTTTCTTGTGATGGAGACCTTCTTCAACGAAATGGGAGGCCATTTCGTCCATGCTGACACCTTCCTCGGTTCGGTGAGCTTCGGTACGGCGACCGTTACCGGTGGCCTTTCGGTATTCATCACGCGAGGTGAGAGCATCGTCTCTTGATTCTGTTCGTCCTTACGGTCGATCTTGAGCGATGGCTGAAGCGAAGCTGGAGGGCCTTTCGACCTCGCTGATGCCTTTGGCGGCTCGACAGATGTTGATACGCTTTCAGGCTCCTGAGCGATCTCCACCTGTAAAGTCTCTGGTGAGTCGGAAACGAGCTCGCCCTTTTCGTCAACGACGAGCGGGACCTGCAGGAATGGCGGAGCAAAGGCGGAGAGGCGACGTTTCTGCTTCTCCAGCACCTCCTCGTCCCATTTCACAAAGGGCAGGAGATCCGTCTTCGGCAGGGATTTGGCCCATGCGGAGAGATTGCTGGTGGAAGCGCTTTTCCTGTGTTTTAAAGAGCGACTCGGGGCGCCTTGAGGCTGTACTTCATTTCTCTCGTCTCCTTCCTCGATCTCCGTCATTGATGATTTCGCTTCAATCGACTCCGGCTTCTTATCCTCACTGCAGACGTCATAAGCTTTCACCTTCTTCTGATCATCCTGTAGGTACTGGATGAACGAGCAGTAGTCTCCGTATGGGCAATGTCCGTCAGCAAAGTCCTTGCATGGTACGGCTACTTTCATCAGCATCTCAGCGAGGCTGAGCCAAAGACGTACTCTTATAATTTGCTTTGCCCTTCCCGGCCGGTCCCTTCCCACCTCCGCTCATGTAGAAGGCCGTCCCGACCACCTCTGCCCCCTTCACATCGGCAACGACGACTGTCTCTCCGGGCGCAACAGCAGTCAAGTTGATGGCTTCCGGGGCTAGCACCTTCGCACGCTTGGCCGCTTGAGCTTGCGCAAACGTCCCCATTGTCAGGTCGGGGGATTTGGTGGGAGAGCGCATCTGGTAATTCGGGGTATCCGTGCTGCTCTTAGCGGCGAGTGTCTCCAGATTGTGAACAAATCGACATGGCCGAGAGGTGCAGGTCAGACCCGGAGTATGGTAGTATCGGCATAGGATGACTATACCGTATCAGCTTAGTATATCTGGTCAACACCGGCCACTCACTCTTTTTCCTCTTGCTCAAGTCGCCTCCTGCCTTAGTCTTCAATGGGCCCAACAGAGAGCCCCCTTCAGTCTCGGAATCTGTCATACTGTTCGTGTCTGACTCCGCCGTTACTGCCCCGGCTTTGAGCGGCACCGAGTTCCCAAGCCCGAGGTTAATCGGCATCTCCCCGTTCTCCTCCGCCTTGACTGGCCCGACCTTCAGCGGCACTGAGCTCCCGAGTCCGGGGCTAACGGGTACCTCCACGAGCAACTCCTCCTTTCCTTCCTTGACGAGCGCTATCGACAGGCCCCTCTGCCTTGTCACCTTAGTCACGATCTGTGCGCTACTGAGAGCTGGGCTGACCCATCCTGATCCAGCGCCTGTGTGAATCCCGGCCGACCAGATCGAGGTCGCTATGGCAGGCGCCTCTGAGATCGAATGTCGGGTGCCTCTAGCTTGAGTGGGTACGACGGCGGAAAGTGAGGGCACGCCTGCTGAGCCGAGACTCCAGCTAGGGCTCGGCGCGGTGCGCGTGAAGGGCAAGATCGCGGAGGAAGGCCCTCGGTGGTATCCTTTGTCAGAGAGCGAGAGTGCCTTTGGGGGATATCTCTGGATCCTCGTCTCGCTGTCCAGGGATACCGGGAGAGCCGAACCAATTGCATCTTCTTCGATTACCTCCTGACGCTGAGGGATGCGATAGAGCCGGAGAGCTTCATCCTGACAATCAAGCTCGTCGACTTGCGCCGAGAAGCTAACGCTTCGTCCGTGGCCCTTCGCCGACTTTGGCGGAGCATCTTCCTTGCTCGGTGACGAGGGAGTGATGGAGAATGATCTAGCGCGGTGAGACGAGAAGGAAGGTCGAGTGGGGAGCGTGATGCGGACAACGGGTGATGAGGGATCAGGGGTTCGAGGTTGAGCGGGCGTGCTTATCGCGGAAGTGGACGAGGAAGACATCCTAATCTGATGTGGTCTCAGCATTTTCTGTCGTGAGATGAACAATACATGAGAGAAGGAGTGCTCACTGCTTCTCAACTCAGAGGATGCCAGAGAATGCCGAAAGATGTTCAGATCAACCGGATACACAAGTCCTCAAGGTCAGGAACGATCGCGGCTGTAACTGCGACTGAAATGGGGAGAAGATGGGAGTATGCCGATCCACCTGTCTATGTATACTCCTCGAGGCGATCGACATCACACCAGGTCAGACTGGTCAGCGGAGAAGCGGGATCCCGACCTGAGCACAACTCCGGAATGGTCAACATGAAACGACGAACTGTACTCAGCCTTTTATGTGCAATTCGTATGCATATTGCGCATGTAATGATCACTCCGTCGGGGCCTGATCCATGCCGTAGCCGGCTGGAGCGATTCCATTTGGAACAAAGAGAATGTAGATAGAGGCGAGGTGAAGAAGAATAGGCAACACGGAACGGGTAATCCGGCGTCGAGGGGCTCTTTTGTTCTGGCATCTTTTAATTCCTTCTTCAAAGCGGTGTCGTTTCGGCAGATCTTTCTGGATGTCATTCACAGAATTGCATACGTCGCGTATAGGACTAGGTTCGGTCTGATAAGGGACGAACGTCAGAAACGATAGTACCCGTCACGGAAGGCCGAGTCTAGAACGGAAGCACAGAAAGAATGAAGCAGATACCGAATTCAGGAATCATTGTCCTCGACGCCAGAAAATGAAGGATCTGAAGGAGAATGAACAGTACCTTCCGCCAGGGGAGCGAAGCGGACCTCCGCGTAGTGTCGATCGTCCTCGTTTTGGGCTACAGAAGCGAAGCAATCGATCTTGTATAGAGCTGCCGCCATCCACCAGAGTGGCTCTTCTCGAAACGGGACCCAACTTTGGCGGACGAGCACCTTTCGCCTTCCTTAGTAACCCAAACCTTGAGCCAACTCTGATCAATAATTTATGATCAGCCATGGCGCGACGTATGATTTGGTTGCTCACCGTAGGACCAATCTCTGATCAGGTAATCGGACAGCGCATATGCAGAGATTGGGGATCGATATCATGAGGCAATCCGCGGATCCAAATCATCTTATCGTGAACCCGCGTCCACCTTGTCTCCTGTCCTGTCTGTCCCGGAAGCTGTGTGCGACGCAACGGATAACCTTGATAATCTTGCTTCAAGATGTACTTGTAGCCTTCGCGGAGCGACTGTCTCGGCGGTGTGGCGGGTTGTAGGCAGTCGTCACCCCAGTCGTCGGGGTACTCGACCTGGAACGTAACCTCCCAACCGCCATTATCCTCCTAACCGACTGCCCTCCAACGCCCTTCACCAAGTGAGTCCGAATCGATATCCTCATCTCCGTCAAGGTGAGCCTCCTTAGAAGACGCGCCCTTCTGCTGTATCCTTTGTTGGGGTAGCCGGGGGGGTTCGCATGATAAACAGAGGATTTGTTAGTGACCAGAGATGAGACAGGGACTGCCAAGCGGCTCGGAGTTTTCGGCTGACGGGAACATTGGAGACTGCTCGTACGAAACCGGAATCGACGGAGATGACGGCAAAGGAACTCGATGCGGATTCGGTGGTGGCGAATGAGCGGATGATAGCACGCCACGATATATGCTGCGAATCGGATCCCAAAGGGGTGTGCGAGACGGCGTATCGAGGCCTTACAACGGGGATTGAGTCCAGCTCGTGAGAAGGGTGGCAAAGCTCACCCGAGAAATAGGAGAATCTGAGCCAGACGGAGAAGCCGACTTGTCCTGGTCGCTATGGGAACTCATCTATCATCTGCTCAGTACACTTCCCATAAATACAGGTCGAATGCTCACGAGCAATTTTCATGAAACTATAAATAATCGTTCTGGAAAATCAGAGACTTGACGGAACACAGTATCAGTACGAGCTTCGTGCGGAGTACGGTATGTATAAGTCAAACTGATAGAAGGTGTACTCACTCTTCAGCAGATAACAGAGTACGAAGAAACCAGAGATTGCAGAGAAGAGAAAAGATGAATGAGTCAACTCCCTGACCCCAAGTCTCGGGGGCGGGGTTCCGTTGGTAAAGTGGCGTTTCTCTAAAAGTGGCGCTTTGTAAGCTTTCCCGGTCAAGGCCGTCCGAGCTCGAAGGAGGGGGACATCTTCTGATCAGGCGGAATGACGACATCGCTTGCGAGTTCGGATGCCGCTCTGACGAAGCGGATGTCATTGCCTAATAGTCTTCCTTCACTTGACAATCCGATTCGTCTCAGCTGACTGCGACCTAGAAGCAGAGACAACGCCTGCGAAATGGGTAGGGACTGGACAGTCGTGAAGATCATCACCGTTCGGTGAAAACCGTGCCTGTGCCTGAGAAGACATGCCGAAACGTGGCGTGCGGAATCGCCCGATCACAGTGCATGAAGTCGGCGGAGTGAATCGACCCGCTCCGATCACGGTAGCAATCGCTCACGAGATACGCTTTCGATCTGCAGGTCGGATTGTGGAGCGTCCATGCTATGGTTGTCGTCGGTGAATGGCGAATCGAGGGGAGTCCTCGGCGCCAAGTTAGCGGCGACTGATGGTTTGACAAGCGATCGAAGGCCATCTATCGCGCCAAGGATGTCGGACACCGCGTGTTCGACTCCGGACAGTCTTTGGCTGAGACGAACTTGGGATGCGCTATCGCTGGGACGCGGCGACGACGATCTCTGCTGGGATATATTGGAAGCGCCGCGGACATGGCGCGGAGGAATGGGGTATGGCTGGCTGCCGACTGGGGTGGGTGTGAACGGGGATTGGTCGAGAGTGGGTTGCGCATCCTCGACTGTGGGCTGGGTCTGCTGAGTCAAGGCTTCGCCGGAAGGCCCAGCCGCCTGTGGAGCAGAAGCACCGAGTCTGGCTCTCAGCGCCGTCAGTAACCCTCCGATGGGGTTGGTCGACCTTGCCGTCTGCTTTCCCTTCGCCAAAGCTCGGGTCTGACGGACCCGCGCCCCCTCGCTGATGGCGGCTTCCTTCTCCGTCTGCTGAATGATGCTCGAGCACGGGTCTGCCTCGTGGACGAATTAGAGTCGGTTGTGGAACGGACCATGTTGGAAAGACAAGAAGGGATGTTGATATGATTGCTAAAGCAGTACGTAGTCGAGTTCGACGATACTCAAACGATGACGTTCTTGTAACGCGGCTGTTTGGTTGATAACTAGGCTGCGCCGCACTCCCACTCAGCTGTGAGCGTATTCCAGGCTCCCCGTTTCTCCAATCGTGACCTGACGTAATGAGACTCGAAGACCGTTTGCGAGCGAGCGATGATCGAGTTGGCGAGATGGGAGGTGGAAGAGCGTTGAGTGACGGCGAGGGGGTCCGCGCATGTTATGTATGCTTGCCTGCATGTCAACATGCCCCAACATCCCTCCCTTCAACGTTACACACGTCAGGGGTGATGGGTGTGTGAGTGGTCCCGACGAAGCCACGAGGATTCCCCATCCTCACCATATTCGGAGCATCACCTTCTTGGCGGAATTGTCGGGGAGAAGCAACCTCTGCCGGCTGACAGAATGAACACCATGTCGGTGTGCATGCTTGGGGTGCAGGGCTGAACATCAGCCTTAACATCCAGTTCCGCCTGCGCAGGGCAGGTACAGCGGCATCGGGAGGTACCGGCATCAGCGCTCGTACAAGGTCACGGTCAGGAATCCGCCTACCGCCAACTTTCTGCGGTGTATGATCTCGGTGTTTTGCCCAATGAGATACATCATCGCCGATGGGATCGAGTGAGTCTCCATCATTGAAGGATGAGCTTGCTTTTTTCATTGTTCGTTCCCCCGATGCGGTCCAAATCCTTGTCAACGAGCTCGTAACCAGACCACCCTTCCTTTGGACAAGTATTGAAATTGCTTCACTAGGTTGGCTTACATGGATGGAAAAATTTATGTCAGGTCAACTGATCGGTGCTCGCCAGAGATCTCTCTCGAAGTCGATGTGTCGGGATCCTGGAAGCCAGACCAGTCAAAGATACTTCGGCCACCTCGTTTCTTTGCGCCAAGGTTTCATGACTTTGATAGGGCCCCAGGTCTCAAAACCCATTTGCGTTGCTCTCAGCTTAGTCCATAACATCACTGGTTTACTGCATCATTTTGCCGACATCAGACACACGCCAGATACCTCGCTTGGCTGGCAACGGCGGATATCTCGATCGATATCGCTCGGCGACCACTACGCATCGGAGCTGGCCCTATTCGTCGTCGGCCGTTGGAGGAGTCGACCGATGGGCTTCTGCGCGCAGAATTTGGATGATGCGCTCAAAGCATGCGACACAGCAGACAAGGAGTACTATATTCACCAGTATAACGAAGCGGATCGCCAGCCTCCGAGCCGTCGGCCACCGTCTTCACACGGCCGGTGAAATCATAGTGGTAGCGTGAGTGTCCCTCACGGTTCTCCCTCGCCCGGTCGAAAGCCTCTGTAGGGCTGCTGATAACCACAGCTGGCCAAGCGAGGATGCTGAGACGGCATGCAGCAAACTCCTCGCGATCCGCGTCGATGTTCCTCTTCGTCAAACTCGGTCGCTGAGGCATCGCAGGAGGGGTTCTGCCGAACCTTGAGCGATAGGCGTAAGCGGCAGGGCGGATTTCGATCCTCTCGAGCAGTGCTTCGATCATGAAGAATGTCTCGCAGCAAGGGCAAGGCGCGCCAACTCATCTGCACGATATGAGCATCGCGCTGTCGGTCGCAAGCAATCTGGAGACCGTTGGCGACATCTGAGGGCCATTGTCTCTCGATGCAGTCCCAAAGGTGAGTGGTAGGCAGAATGCCGTACTATCCAGGCGGATCAACTATGCCCCGAAGAGGGGGCGGGGGGAAGGCAAGAGGACAACATGCTCAGGATTTATCGCGAGAAGCTGTAGCGCTCACAGGCATCGGGTGAGCAGTCTTGTATGCCGGGTGTCAATCTTGATCAAACGGCGATACTTTCAGCCTGTCATCGCGGAGAAGGAGAGGAGGAAGGGGAGACTTGCAGTCTCGCCCCTCAGACAAAGGACGAAGCTGACCTCAAGTCGCGCAGAGGGGTCTTGATATTTGTGTCGTTGGAGCGTCCAGCCCTTCCCCTTGAGGGCTTGGGCGGCTAAGGCAAAGGCCAGCGGTAACCTACCATGCGCATGTTGTTTGACGCTTCCCGGTAGGCGGATGTTGCGCCAGACTCGGCTCCTGTTTCATCGAGCGATCAGGTGGGTGAATGAGAGTGGTCAGAGAATTGACTGCTGCAATAGCTCCTACCCGGAGGGCTTTTCAACCTCTTTAACGCTTCCCGTTCCCGCTTTCTCCCTCTCCCCGTCTCCAAATACCGTTCACAGTCAGCCCACCTCACCCTCTCTCCTCGGTATATCCCCTCGGCTCCCCTCGAACGATGCGTTTCAACAGTTCGTCAACCAAAAGTGCTCTCACTACCGGGTGATTGAGATCCGCCTCCTTGGAGAAACTTCACGGTGCCCCCTCTGTACTATTCCACCAACCATCCGACAACATCCACCAATGTGACCTCTGTGTCACGTCTATGGGTCATGGCGGTAGCTAGGAGCTCCAGCATATATCAACAGGGACACTGAGTCGAATCACCGTCCGCAGCGACACATCCTCCGATAGATTGGCAGCCAGAGGCGCTACTTGGGCATTGTGGCTCATTCAGAGGATGCTGGTGACGGCTGAGCGCGGGCCAGAAGTCGAGGGACTCTGGTGCGTCAGTAGACACCGACGGGCTTGATTGCCTCGGCTGATTGTCGTAGGCGTTCGTGTCCGCAAATCGGGAGACGGAGACTTTGCCAAATGCCATGAACATGGTCATCATGTGAGGCTCTTTCTGATCAGCTGGACTACCTTGGGATCTGACGATCATGTCTCAGTCTCGAGATCGCCCTCAGCCTCTCACGTCGGGCGCCAGCGATAGAGACATCCCCTCCATCGCGATCGAGAGGAGTTGTAAGTGTTTCGACTTGCGCACTGGCGTAAAACTTCGTCGAGCTTCGGGCTAGAAAATGTGAGGACTCCATCATCATCGGTCACAACTGATGTGCAGCTAGTAGCGTGACGGGCGATATATTATGGCGAAGAAGACTCCTAAGGCGCATACAGACAAGGATACAGGCGAACTCTTGGTGGCTGTTGGGACGATAAATGCTACGTCATAGGACAAGCCATGAAAGCAGCATGTCTGCCATCCCAGGCTTAGAGTCGCAATCACAGCTTCGTTCTGCTTACATACAGAATCACTCCCATCGCCCTACATTTGCTTGAGGTGAAACCGGCGCCAAAGGAGATGTACGGCGATTCAACGTTTCGGCAATACGAGGTGTTTTCGAGTCCGCTCACGCAGCGGTAAGCAAAGACTTTCACCCTCGCGTTTGGGAATGAAGAATACTTACTTGAGCGTACGGAGCCGCTACACAACGGGATCGTAGATCCGTACGATGGTTGAATGGGTAAACCGGTGTCGAGCTTACAATCGGAGCTGACCGCCTATCCTAGTTTCCTTGCGAAGTGGATCATATAGTCCGCTCCGCCAAACCGAATCGTGTAAATGAAGCCCCCTGCCAACGCTCCTCTCGTTCGGTCTCTTTGACTGTGGTGGATTTCTTGATTAGTTACCCCAGATTGCATAATGGAAGGCGCACGCGGCGGGTGACAGGTCTTTGCGGGACGGCTATGTTGTAGCTCGTGCTCCCGGGCTGCTGGACGCTGGAAAATTTCGGCTCAGATTGCCAAGTCATAGCTTGTTCACTGGTGCAATCCCTCGGGATACCCATTAAATGATCTCCATCATGGAGAGGAGTCGATCCGATAGTAATTGTAATTGCAGTTTTTTCAAATATCTCATGTCGCTTTCATCTAGCTGGTCCAGGATTTCACATTGTGGTGCACTTCAAACTGTGAGAACCCGCGTTCGAATCGCGGAGGCGACATTGCTTTTTCGAGGCCCGACTATCAGTATCTCAATGCCGTCCTATGTACTAGCTTGGACCTCTTGCCGTTCGTCAGCCTACGACGGTTGCATACTACGGTTTTTGCACTAACTGATCCAACCTCTTTGCTTGGATCTTCCGTCTGATGCCACTTCGAAATATTTTCTTGGGGAGAGCCCTGAAGCATCCCAGAATATCCTCGGACTTGATATCCGAGCCTTTTCAGCCACATCCCCTAAGTAAAGGATGCGTACCAGGATGCACAATCTCCTTTCGTGTAGACACACCAGCCTATGCTTAAGCTGCCAAGCCATACAACGACCTCACGCTCTGTCAAGTCCACCTGTGTCTCGATATACGAGAAAGGCCACCGCCTTTCAGGACTTCGAGAATCAGCTGCACGCCATGCCAGCTGACCTTCCTTCATGATACGGGTCATCCACATAATTGAACATATGAACTAATCATACCTTACGCGATCTCATAATTGTCCTCGCGGACGCTAGATATTGTCGGGGCATCGACTTTGAGAACTATACGAACAAGGCAACCATCAAGTGGGTGCGGAGACGTCGGTGATTCTCCATATCCCCTTCCTCCCGCTTGGAGTTCAGTATACGCTCACATACAAAGTCGCGTTAAGGTGCCCTCTGTTCAGGAAGGAGAAGAGCAGCAAAGGCAGTTTCATGGTCTACAAGAACTTCGTGAGATTCTGTCAACGATTGATCCATCGCATACTGACAGGTCTTCACATGCAGTACAAAACGTCCACTTCAAGAGGTCCAAATGACGGCATCTATCAAGTGAACCTCAACCATTTTATCAGGGTCTGCTGGATGTAGGGAGACACCTGTCGTGTGAGACGGTACCCATTGACCGTCATTGGGATCTCGAGTCGACCTTGCGCTACTGACCACCTTGTGGATCGGATGGAATCATTGGTTTCTCGCTGATGTTCGCAGAGACCTCCGCTTGTCAGGCTCGGTAATGACCCTGACCGTGGATCGTGCACCTGCGGGATATGGAGAGGTGGTATGTGTGGATGGATGTAAGGGGAAAATTTCAGTGAGCCAACAATCAGTCTGCACCTGTAGTGCAAGCAAGAGCGGTAGACGCGCTGATATGCCCTCAGTCTCAGCATTGAGCGTCCCATTTCTCTCCTTCGATGTCTTGTCTACCTACGAAGCCTGGAATCGAGAAGGCCCGACGAGATCAATGCAAATAGTGCTCGGCTTTGTCGAGACGATGACTATGGGTTTGACGCCGCGGCTGATTGTCCACACTGATATACCGCAATGCCAGATCGTCTTTGTCTCGTTTGCGATCCACCGGAGATGAGATGCGCGCCTTCCTCGGAGATCCCGATGGCCGCCTGACCACGGCTCAGTTCCGTCCTTCAGCTGGATTCCGTACACCTCGGACGTCCCAGAACGCAACATCAAGCAACATCTGTCACCAGTGATTACCCGCTCACCGGACGCCAACCATAAATATTGGGTTCGTTTGCCCGTCGAATTACGGGCTGCGAGGCTACCTTGTCTACTTATTCATTTCCTTCCCCGCTGCGCAGCAGGCACCGGAGTCAGCCCCAGGGACCAATCACCGCGATTCGTTGTGCCGCAGGTAAGTTTTGCGTTACTGCTCCACTCAGCTTATACCATGACTTGCGCCAGCTGCCTCCGGATTCGAAAGTGACAGCCGTTTTATCACCAAGAGACTATCCCATGTCCTCCTCGCTCAAGCCGACATGACCATATCGAGCTCCACAGCGGGTGGTCTGTCAGCTGCAGCCTGCCTTTCCGCAATCCATCGCACGATGAAACCAGGAGCGAAGACGACCGATTGCTCCAGTGCTTGGCAGTGAGTCAGGCCCGCTTGCCGCTGGAATCCCCCTTCTAAGTATTTTCTCAGCGTCGAGGTCCGCCCCACCCCTTGATCAAAATATAGATCCTCCGGCGTATGAGGCCGCGAATTTGTTTTCAATCTGGTGAGATGAGACGAAACGAGCGTTGACAAAGCCCATAGATTGCAAGATGCTCTCTGGAACCGTCCGGCTACAAAGAGCGGTGAGGAACGTCCAGCGGTCTGAGGTATGGCCAGGAAATCGTCTGTTCACCATTCTAAGATGTGCTCCATCGGACCCTGATGCGATGAGAGGACCATGATCACGGAGGGCGCAAGGCTGGCAATCATGGTGCCAGCAAAGCCGATGAGTACGAGGCGGGTGTGAGATAAGCTCAACTTACGCATGTTTAGACTGAGACGTCATTGCATCGCCGGTCACGCGTATCAAATCCACGGGGGTGGCGTCATGAACAGGTCCGGTCTGTCTGCTCACGTTGCTCTTCCATCCGTGAGCAACATCTCCACGATCACTAAAACCTAGCGCTTCGTTAGCCAGAGGGCATCGCTTTCATCAACAATGGCGGGACGATCTGACCTGGCTTCGAGCCGAGTCTCCGCTTCTTCTACTCTCGAACCTCGTGATGTAGCTCGGCCCCGCCTGAATCACCCTTCGAAGTCCTAGTCTGCGGCGCCAAGTCCCGTTGTCCCCCACTGTACGAGTCATGGACTTGACGGAGGCGGTAGTCCTCGTGATTGTGGAAATCACCTCGGCATAATTGGCTCGCGGCAAAGGCGGAGACGGTCTGTCAGGCATCGCCCCCTGGAATGTTGTGAAATTCGACAGCATACTACTCCACCTTCGATACGTGTCGACTGACTACCACAGGCAAAGGAGATTTCGAGATGGGAACTACCATGTTTCGGCAACGATCAGATCCAATGAGCTTCTCTTCCGCCCTCAGTACGCCGGCAAAACCAGAGACATCAGCAGCCACAAGGGATTGAGCTCAGGAAGCCTTACTTCACTTCGATCATTCATCAGTAAATGCGATACCTGACTCGTGATGAAAGTGCACACCGCTCCTGCGGAATCACGCTCATTTATGGTCATTGGACTTTTACTTCGGAGCTTGCAGTAAGTGAACGTCTCTTATCTCGTCATCGCCATGATGGTGTCGGCCGTTTCGGTCAGTCCAAGCAGATCGAGATGATCTCTCACAGCGCGAGGAACAAGGGTAAGTCCCTTGCGCTAGCCGCACTGGCTGAAAGCTTCACAAAGAATCGACAGAATACGAAGTGAAGACGTGGAAACTCGCCAAGGCCAGAATGATGATGAAGTGTACCCCTCAGAAGCGACGGCTTGCATGGATTCTGGGCTCGGAAACTGAAGGATAAATGGTTCAAGTTGTCTTGAACGAGCTGATCGTGCTACGAAAATACATCCAATCTCCCTCAAGAATATGAACAGTCTGCTGCTGGTCCATCACTACGAACTGGGTACCCCATACTGGTTCGACTTCTGCTTCACCCGCCGAGCCGACATCCGCTCTTTCCGAGATGAGGTCCTGCTCAAGCCTCCCACTCCATTGTCTTTTGGCTTCGAATTCCGTCGAGCCGCTGTAAAGGCAGCACTCCTTTGATCTGTCCCGCGCAGGTTCACTACAGGATGTCGAAAAGCTTCGGCTCTAGTCCGTCGTCCATTTAAGAACCGTGATGATCAGGTGGATCATTAATCGACTGCAGCGTAGGTTGGGCGGGACCGCAAAATATGCAGCCGAGGCTCCTGGTACAATTATTCGATGTTGCCACCCGACTTCGCGTGGAGATCGTGTGCGTGGATTGCGTGAACATGGATGGTATGCATAGGTATGTCAAGTGTCGTGAGGAGGAGTGAGGGATCTGACGATGCTAGAACGGGAGAAATATCCGCCTTGCGCAGTTGCGAAGTCATATGGGGTGGTGTCTGCTCGTCGAACCCTGAATATCGGAGAGTCAGTCAATCCAAAGTAGGCAGAAGCTCTGGGGGAAATGTGCGTACCGGCTGGACGGCCAGAGCTTCACCAACTGCCAGCAATCTTCGCGGGCCGTCATTTCCATCGTTTCTGCGGCTTCGACCCTGAAGTACAACATCTGTCATCGTGTTTGACGGCATCTTGATTCTCCGATGAAAGGCTTGTTTGGATCGCTCCAGACGACGCCAAGATCTCCGGCTCGCGCTCTTGAAGACCTTCCTGACGTGAGGAGTAGGATGGCGACGATGACTTTGAGGTTTCCAAGGACGGCGGTGAGCTTCAGAGCTATACTAGGTCACACTCACATTCACCCTTCTCTCGCGACAGCGCGAGAAACCTCCTGTGGTCTACGCCGCCGAATTGTCGTCCACAGCCTGTCCTCAGCCGCCCCTTGGTATCGTAACCCAGCCGACTCATAGTCAAGATTCTCGGATACTCCTCTCCGATGCAGATGCGAGCCCCATGAGCGTCTCTAGTCGCTAACAAGGTAGTTCTTCAAGCGGTTCCGAAAGCTTGACTTGGACCCTGAGGACCCGGAGACTAGAGCTCCGAGCCACGCGGGATCATTCGTCGGCGATCAAATCAACTGGCGATCCGGCTGATCAAACGCTGAAACACTCACAAAAATTCGACGCTAAAAGGGACCTCAGGGTAATGATCCGCGCGATGGACAAACAGCAGCGCTGTGCATCCTGCCAATACCACGGAGAGTCAGTCATGTGTGTGCCTCCGCGTTTTCATAGAAGTATAGCTTCGAAGCGCTCGCCGGTGGACTAGAGATTTCTAACTCGTTAGAAACAGCTCGAACAGGTTATGACCCGCGCGGAAACAAGGTACCAAATTCGACCAGCTGGTCCGTGCGAGATTCTGATGGGAATTCAGCACAGCATTTCGCTCCAATCAAAGGACCGCCTCGAACAACAGAGTAGCTGATTCATAAGGTAGACCCTCCCCAACGATTTTTATATTTTCCCCGTCTTTCTCTCTTCTCTCTCTTCGGTACTTCTCCATCTCTTCGTATATTCTGGCTGGGTTTTCGGTATCGCTCGTTGCTTCGTGAGTGCCATGGACTGATTCCCACTCATGATCTGGCCCGACTTGGTTGTTCCTCACCGAGCGGCCTGTGCGGCAGGGTCGTCTGTCTCGCCCATTCCGTCGCACTGCTCAAAGGCAAGCTGATGACGTTTCCGCCTCGCATCAGTGGATCTGTTCGGCCTCTCCGAACCGGTAAGCAGCTTCGCTGCTTGGAATTTTGGCTGATTGAAAGCATAGCCGATCCATCCTGACCCTACTTTTTCTGTTCCGATCGATGTGAGATCATCACCAGAGCTGTTACTGATCCCCGTACTGACTTCTTACAAGATCTGACTTGAATCATGAACGACTTCTCGGGACGTGATAGTTGTAAGTATCGCTTACGCGACATGGAAAATAGTGGTCTGTCCGCACTTCTCAGCTGTATCTGATGATGGGTGACCGAAGCCCGGTGGCTCTGATTCCGATGTGACCGTGAGACAGGGGGATCGAGGTGAGTCTCTCTGAAGCGACAAGGAGCAACATCATCTGATGACTAAAAGACTCAGGGAGTGGTGGAGGATGCGAAGGCGGGCTGGTGGATCATCGCCCCTTGACAGTTCCGGATCTGAATTTGACAATCGTGGCCAATGTGAGTGACTCTTACACGTTATGGACGACCACGATCTGATAGAACACACTCCAGTGACTCCTCCGGCGACTGCGACTCCGACTGTGAGTACCATAGCACGTAGTGTCAGGATGTGCTAACGCAATCGCGGAAATAGCCAACTGCATATGATCATCGTATTCATCCTGAGCGTGCTATGTTGGTCGCTGAGCCCCGTCGTCAACCTAACCCATCGCGACCCGCCGCCACACATCGACAGCTTCCATAGGAGACCGGATCGCGGGTTATCGATCGTCGTGCTCAAAGTCAGCATCGGGTGCGAAACCAGCCAGGCTTCCGACTTCTTCCGGCTCTCTCTGACATAAACGTTTCCGTCTTGTACGATTTCACTACATCCGTCATCATTGGCTTCTATGCGTTCCGCTGTGTCGATAGGAAGGGTACCGGTCAAATGTTCTGGCGCCGCCCCCCACCTACTCATCCCTCGCTCTATGAGATCGATCCCGACGTGACGACCGATTCGGATCAAAACATCTCTCGTACTTGGGGTCAATCAAGGTCGGCGAAAAACAGGCGCAACAAGTTGGAGGATAGGCTACGGGACGAGCACGAGGACGGTAGGGAGAAGCCTGATGCGATCCAGGGCAAGAGGATTAGGGGTGACATGGCGAAGAGACTCTGTGGACCGCAAGATGCGGAGTTCGAGGGCGAGGAGGCACCCGCTGGGTATGTGGCGAGAGTCAAGGTCGGGTCATTCGCTGGCCGTCGCATTCTTTTGGGCATAGACAATGGTGGTCAAGCTTGCTATATCAATCGGAACTTGCGTATGCTCAAGGAGATGCGGCCCAGCATCACGTATCGTTGTATCCTTCAACAACTCGCCTCTCTGTCATACGACTCTGCGAAGCGTACCAATGTGCACATGGGCATACGCGCTATCATGGATGGGACCGGTGTTATCAAGTGGGGGCTTGAAGGGGATGGTAATGATGCTCGAGGTCTACAAACTTGCTGGGTGGTGGGTTCTACAAAGGAGAAGGTGGCAGAGGCAATACATCGGACTACAGTACGTTGTTCAGAACTGCCTCTATGAGTGCTTCCAAAGGCTGACAATGCGACAGCTTGACGGGCCTCGCCTGCTATTTCCCTAAGATCAGCCAGCACGACTGAGGTACGTTACGCCGCAGTTGTGGTACAAAGACGTCCATGTAAGCGGTCCGCTTTCACGTGAAGTCTCATTGACACCTCATCAGTTCGTTCCGCGCCGGCTTGAGCTCAATATCCCGTTGTCAGCATGAAGAGACCCGAGGCGTCCTCAAATGATTCCTGTGATTCCGCATCCTTCCGAGACGGCTTCCAGACCTTCCGTGCTCAGCCTGGGCCGTGCCTCTAGAGAAGCTCAGCTCTGCGCAATCACAAGCTTCTCGAGCCCGATCACTCCAACCGGGAGGTGCGAAACGAGATCGCGTCTGATACGGCTATCAATTACTCTCGCCCTGATGTTATGCCTTCGGCTCCGGCCACAACACTTTCTCGTCCTGATCATATCGCTTCGCCGGCTGTTTCAAGCATTCAAGCTCTTCCTCGAGACTCTGATTTGCCGGCGATTTCTCCAGCTATGCCAACTCGGCTCTCTGACTCTCCGCCTGGTCCTCTCAGTTGGCGTTCGATGACTGTTCCCGCGGTATGGTGGGATGCGGTAGCAAGGGAGAAGGGGTATCACACAATGGTTAGGTGGACTCTAGCAGCGGAGAGTGATGCGCAAAGGTAAGTTCCTCAGGCGCAAGTATGCCATGTGTTTTTCTGATGTCTCCATCAGCCCCTATCCCCGTGTCTTTGGTCTCGGTCTCAATTCCAATCCCCATGACGATCATTACGGTAGGATTATGCTGTATTGGTTCCCGCCTACGCTACCGGATCTTCCGCTCGGCATATTCGTCGGTCCGTTCATACGATTCAGTCCGGTTCAGCCTGGCGACCTCAATATTCGGTCTTTGGCTCATAGAGATGAGGACGATCTTCCAAGATGGCTCAGCAATTCTCTTCGTCCAGGTATGGCTTATTCGGAGCATTTTATCATTTACAAAACCCCCAAGTGCTGAAGGGGAATCCCTTACCATGACTTCCCGGTCATGCTGCTTCGTGATTCGAGACATTTCTTTCATACTATTCCCGACTCCTATACCTTCCTTCGGCAGATAAGTACTATGCGCGTCTCTATGCGCGTCTCTTGTCCCTGGTCTATGTGCCCGCAGTGACCTGTATGTACAATCATCATCCATGCATGTCAATAGCCGGGCAAAACAAGGATCCTCGTTGCGAGTGCTTTCAGCCTAACGAAACGAAGATCCGTCGAGATCTAATTATCAGCCTACAAGAGACACTTCGAAATATGATCATGATGATGGTATGTATATGGTCCGGATATACGGAAGTATGCTAGTCGTGAGTCATGGGATCGTGAATCGTGTATCGCGTATCGTTGTGATGGTGTATTGTAATATCTACTCCTCCCCGCGATGAAATCCCTCCGTTCGCATCGAGATGATCGCTCTCTCCCACGAGTCCTCCCACTTGGGATCGCGGACGATGTATTCTAGGTTGACTCCGTCCATGCTCAGGCCTTCGAGCCACACGGTGATCCCATTGGGCTTCGCTTCTGACGCTGACATTGCTGGTGAGGTCAGGGGGTGTTTGGGAGAGGTCGATCTAGTTCGGTCCGGAGGGTGTCCATTCATCCTGCTTGATCAGCGATCCAAACATCAAAACATGACGAACGGCGACTCACTGCTTCGAAGCGTCCATCTTCCTCATCAGAGCCCTCAACACGTCCATCGCTTTCCTCGCAAACGTCCCCTCGGGCGGGTTGAGGACGTTGTCCAGCAGCTCGATGCCCTCCGCGACTCCCGCTCGCATGGCGAAGTGCTCTGGAGTTGGAGCAGCAGCTGTCGAGATCACTTTCTCGACATGCATGATGAGCGCCAGCGTAGAGGCGGACTCGAATACGGTGATAGGGCTGAACAGGCGATGGGCGATCTTGGCGTCGAGCATCTTGGCTGACCGTTGGACTCTCAGAGAGGATAGACAGACTTGCGCGATGACTTGGCGAATGCCTATGGGAGTGGTCGGGACGAGGTACGTGGTGAGGTGGGTCCGGTGGACGCCGGACCGGTAAGCCAGGAGGGTCGAGTGAAGACGGACACGGTGAGGTGCGAGGTATGGGTGAGTCGAGTCGAAGCGTGTATCCGTAAGCGGAAAGAGGCGGAAATAGCCAGGTAAAGCATCTTGAAATGCGTCTAGACTTGCGTCGAAGCGGAGGAGGAGCTCATGAGGGGTGTTAGCAGGTGAGACGGTGGCGAAGGAATCGAGGATCGGGGTGATGTGTCGAGCGAGGTGGGTATGGATAAAAAGCGCGGTACAGGCGGTCGGGCCAAGCTCCGTCGAGTGGGGTGGGAGGTGCGTCCGGTCGGGTCCAAGCTTGTAGAGATCCGCTTCGGAGCATGGCGAGGGGAGATGGATGCCCTGATGCGCGTCGAGGATAGTATAGGGGCAGGAAGTTTCGCTACTTCAGTTAGCAATGGTCCTCTGCCAACGGCTTTGGTCACATACAAGGAGTGATGCCTGAATTCATTCGATGTCAGTGATCAGTCCGATGAAGCAAGCGAGGACTGACCGATCCGCAACATACAAGGACCACATCACTCTCCTCCTCAATTCCCTCTCACTCAGAGGTATCCCTTCCCACTCCTTGCCCATCCCAAGAGCCTGTGCCACCTTGACCGCCTGCGCTAGCCATCCACTCGCGAGGACCAGTCTATCCCGCCGGATCATGCAGTATCGATACAGCACGAGCTTCAACATGATCAGCATGACCGAGGGCGAGTCGGATTGCTCGGCTATCTGACCTGCGAGAAGGGCGAGGTCGAAGTACCGCTGGTCCAATGGAGTGGGATCAGAACCTGCTGGTGGAAGAGGAGAGATGATTCGAGGCAGTGAACGAGGCTGAGCGATACCAGTCCATGCACCGCCGTTCGCCACGTTCAGTGTGGACGCTAAAAGGAGGTCGCTCGTCTCTTTGGGCAGAATCCGTAGTGCGACTGCGAGGAAGGCGAATGCGTTGGCCAAAGTCGTCGCATCGCCTTCTCGCAGACGAGTGTTTCGGCGCTCGAGCATACCTCGGAAGTCCTCCTGGTACTGCGGCTGGAGGAGAGAGACGCCTTCGGTCAACAAGGGGTCGGTGAAGACGGCATTGAACAGGATCGCCTGAATGTCAGTGGACGGAAGTGAAGCGATCAGTGATTGGAGAGGGGTAGTGTAGGGATCAAGTCTGGCGGGTAGGTGTGACAGGCTGGTGTTCGGTGTAGGTGAAGCATTCTGGAGGGTTGCCGGTAATGAGCTGCGTGGACCGACGTTGTTTCGAGGAAGGAAAGGCTTTGGATGACGGAAAACAGGTGTGGTCGCAGGAGCAGGTGCGAAGGGCTTGTTCTTCTTTTTCGGCGGACCCGATGCTAGCTCGAGCAGCTTTTCATCAGCTGTGTCCTGCTGAGTCGAGCTCACCTCTCCGGAAACATCATCATCCGGCGAAGCATCCCTCTTCTTCTCACTCGGGCCGGGGCTCGAGTCCTTCTCCCGCTCCTCCCCGCTGTCCAGCTCGTCCTGCTCTTGTTCCCGCTCGACATCTACAGGCTCGGTCTTCACCATCTCCGCTTCACTATCGCTATCAAAGCCAGCCGCAATTCTCTCCCTTCTCTCTGTGATCTTCCCCTTCTCATCACATCCCCACAGACTCCTCTCGACCCTCCCCGACATACTGCTCGTCCGCCTCGAACTCCACTCCGGCCCAGCTTTAGCCAGGAGATTCGGTTGAGCCGGCCGGTTAGGAACGGGAAGAACGACGCGATGACCCGGGTCGGTGGCTGAGACGATGGTAACGGTGCTAGCTCGATCGTGGAGCCGGTTCCCGGGGTTATCGGGATTGTTCTGCTCGGTCTCTTCGGAGAAACGACAGATTTGTCCTTTGCGGAGACAGGACGAGCAGGCGGGTCGGATCCGGTCGCACTGAAGTACAAGGAATGTCAGTATGAGATGGCCAGGTGAGATGAAGAAGGAACGAGGAATGTCTCAGAACTCCGAAGGGCCTGAGGAGCTTCCAGGTCCCGGCTCTTTCAGACAAAGCGCTCACCTTGATCTTCCGATGATGACACAGATCACAGCTGCTCTTCCTGCTCTTCGCCCCATTCAGCGCCACCAGTCCCGCAGCCGCCGCAGCAGCACTCATCGACACCGGTGTTGACGGTCCCGCCATCTCGGTCAACGCACGTACTGACACCCTGCTCGACTGCCATGGGCTCTCGTTCGACGAGAAGCTGGAATGTAAGGAGTGCCGCGGGTCATGGTTGCGATCCTCGTCCTGAGCTTGTCGGGGGCTAGCGGAGTGTGATCGTGAGTCGAGATGAGGATGGACGAGGGGGCGTGGGTGATTCGGGGTGAACTTGGGCGTCGACGCTGAGGTAGGCCGTGGTGAAGGCGAATGATGCGACATCGGTGCCGGGGGGGCAAGAGATGGTGAGGCACTCATCTCATTGTGGATGACCGGAACCCATCGACTCGTCTACGTGACGAGATGTGATAGACCCGAGAGTCCTTTGAGACCAGCCCTCGCTTTCGGTGCGGGGATGCGAAATTTTAGGTTGGCCGACTAGCCCCCTCGGACCGGGTGAGTGAACGACCTCCACTTTCGCCGACTCCAGAGAATTACTCTCTTTCCCCCAAGTCTCTCGGATGTGGAAAAGATGTTGGTCAAGGAGTTGACACTGGGACATCGCTTGGACCCCTTTTCCCATCATCCCTTCGAAAGCGGCACGATGTCCGAGCGGCCGAGCGGGGATCCCTCCCAGGCACGCCACGTTCCAATCGGTCTGTCCCTGCACAGCCGCATCAACAGGTTCAAGCCCCAAGCGGCGCAGCACCGTTAGCCCGAAAGTGAGAGACGAGACTTGACCCCCCTCGCGAACTCAAAAAGGATGGGTGCACTACGCCGGCACATCGCTGGAACGAAACGGGATTTCAATATCTTGAATCTAGATGACAAGTTCGTAGGCGAAAAAGCGCTTCAGATTTTTGCGATATATAGATTTTCTGGCGCTTGGACTTTAAGGAAGCTATATCAGGAGGCCCTATCACAATCCGATCCCGCACTGGGTGTTTCTGAGTCCCCCGCTCACAACCGCTCTCCTCCTCAAACCGCTCGCTGTAAGCCTCTACTTGCTCAGCGCGAATCCAACGGCATTGCGACCCAGGTCATATGTAGTGTGCCATTTGCGAAGGAAACTGTCTCCGATGATCCACAGAGGTCCGATAGGTGCGGGGATATCCATTCCAGTGAAGGAAGAGATACAGGATCCGCCGGCGTTGAGCACGTAGTCCTCGGCAGAAAGTGTGTACTGCCTGCCGCCAAAGAAGAACGCCATGTCGGGGAGGGAGGCGACGGCGTTGCAGTCGAGGGTGTAGGCTCCGTTCCAAGACTTGGTTGCGCCGATCCTATAGGTTACCAATCAGCAAGGATCAGATCGACGAAGCAGGGGCTTACTCTTTGTTAAGGATCTCGGCAACATCTGTGGGCATGACGATAAGGCTGGTCCCAGTGTCGATGGCGGCACCAGTGTCCTCCAGCTCGAGCACCTCGTCACCGAACGACACAGACTCAAGCTCGACCTCCCAGTAACCCTTCCTCCTGACCGGCACGTAGCTGATCTTCCCGGTGTATGCATTCTCGTCAATCCCACCGAAGACGGCCTCGCCTCCGTCCTGCTCGGAGTTGCCAAGACGAAAAGAGAAGACGGGCTGGTCGAGAAGGCCCTGAGCGAGCATGCTGTAGAAGGGAGGGACAATGTGATTGACCGAGATGGTGTTATAGCCCATACCGAGGATACCGTCGAACTTGCCGAAAGCGAAGGCGAGACCGGGCTCCTTGGTGGCTTCGGCGAAGTCCTGCTTCTTAATCACGATATCGCCGATGGTCACGGTGTCCTGCGAAACGAAGCCCTCAAGCGAGCCGGACCCGTATCGGATGGCGAACTCGGTGCCGTTGGCCTTGTACGTGGACGAAGCGGTCGAGTCGAACTTGGCATGCAGCTGGGACAGTAAGGACTGCCTAATGCTGGCTCTGAATGACTTACGAAGCAGGCGATGCTAGAGCACCCGGTACCCGGGACCCACAGGTTGGACGATCCGGTGTCGAGGACGACCTTGAACTCCTGAGGTGGGGTCCCGATGGTGATCGGTGCGTAGTACTGCGCGTTCATGTAGTCTACTCCCTTCAGTACGATCCCCCATGATAGTCACAGTTGACTCACCGGATAAAGGAACGCCGTGTGCGCCCTTGAGCATCCTCTTCTCATTCCCGCCCTGGCCGACCATCTGCGCCCAGAAGCTGTTCTTCTCCTCATCGTTGAGCCCCTCATACTCTTGTGTCTGGTGATGGCCTTTCCGACCCAAGCCGCCGAAACCCATCATCGGCTTCTGACCAAACACCTCGCTCTCCTCATGCGCAGGACCAAGGTGCTTGTGACGGAGGAACTCAGCCTCCTGCTCTGGTGAAGGGCGGAGGTGAGATCCATCGGGGAGGAGGGAAGTCTCGGTGAGGGGTAGCTTCTTGAGCTTCATACTAGACACGATCGGATGTTAGCCTGATTGTGTGGGGAGGTAATGGTGTGGCAACGCTGACGCGGCCTTTGCTGGGAAGATCAGACTCACCGGTGCACGCCAGCGTCAACAGAAGCCGTGGCGGCCAAGGCGGCCACGAGTAATCCTGCTGTCCTCATGTTGAATATGTGTTGATGGTTTATGAGATGATAGAGGAGAAGCGATTCAAGGGAGAGGATCCGGTATATTGAACTGAGCGAGTCGCAGTTCGCCGGTGCCGCGTCCGGCAATTCCCTTCAATCAACCGAGAGTGGCAAGTGACTTTCCACCTTCGTTTGTGACGTCAGCTTTTTCGATCGTCCGATAGATTGAGAATGGGTGGCGACTATAGTCTGATATATGAATGATACCTCTACTGAATGCCCAATGCTACAATATGTAAGAGTGGTGTGAATGAGGATGCTATATTATACAGTGGCTCAGAAGTCTGCGTCTGTCCTGAAGACACGCCGGGATAATCGTTCCTCATTGTCGATCTCTTCTCCTCGAGGAAGCTGTGGTGTCCCGGATCGCGAGACGTTGGCTTTTTGATATGATGATACGCGTGACTCGAAGAAGTCTGGGATTATCGTCAGTCATGCCGCCAAAGTCAGATTGGACGTCAAGACATACTGGCTTTCCCTTGGAGCGAGATGAGCTCCATCCAATCGAAGGGATTTTTGGCGAAGAAGATTTTGGGATAGCCTGAATATATTCGTCAGCGTCAGACGATTTCTACAAGGATGCAGCTTACCCAGTGCTGCAACCAGTCGGTCGGCGACAAATTCGATATATTGACACATCAGCTGTCATGATTGATATTGATTAGTTGCATTTCTGTTGTACAGGAGGACTGAGCTCACCCCTGCATTGATACCAATCAAAGCGCAAGGCAGCGCATCGGTCAAGAACTGCTTCTCGATGACGACCGCTTCTGAAACGATGTCGTGGACTTCATCTCTTGTACATCGATGATGCAGGTGGTCGTACAGCTGTTTGGCATGTCGGCATAGACTGAAGGTACTGGAGAGCTTAAACGAGATCACTCACAAGACACGCAAAGTCCTTTTGAAATTTGACAGAGTCAGCGCGATTTTACAGAGGCCAGGGAAAAGCCTCTCGACGGTACTCACCGTATGTGTCCCCTCGTCCCGACTGATCAACTCGTTCGAAAATGTCAATCCCGGCATCAACCCCCTTTTCTTCAACCAGAATATTGCCGCGAAGGATCCAGAGAAGAAGATGCCCTCGACACAGGCGAAGCCTATCAGGCGTGTCCGGAATGGCTAGACGACAGAGATCAGCGCTGTGGACGTGTCGAGATGGGAACGTACGAGTTCCGGTGTGATGTACTTCATCGCCCAATCCGCTTTTTTCTGAATGCAAGGGACTGCTCCCCGTCAACTTCGCTCAGCGAGACATCTTGGAGACTGACTGTTCTCGATCCCTTTGAACAGGAAGTCCTTCTCATCCGTATCTCTCACGTATGTCTCTATCAATAGACTGTATGTTTCTGAGTGAACCTGCTCCATCATCGATTGGAAGGAGTAGAATGCTCGTGCTTCCGCTATTTGAACGTCCATCGAGAACTGAGAGACGATGTTTTCTGCATCTCATCAGAATCCAATGGGAGGGGGAGTAGGCTAGACTGAGGGGGAGTAGGCTAGACTGAGGGGGAGTAGGCTAGACTGACCGCCAACGATGCCGTCCGAAGCTGCGAAGAAGGCTAGTATCCCTGTGCCACTCAGTCAGCGGAATCCCCGAACTGATGAGCTGCTTGAACAGCTGATCCTGAGAAGCCTACTGACGGAGTATAAAGAATCTCTCGTTCTCCGTCAATCGCTCATCCCAGTCGTTTAGATCGTGTCCGAGATCGAGCTCCTCCGCTGTCCAGAAACTTGCCTGTGATGCCTTGTACGCTTGCCATATCTGCAACCGATGAATCAACCATAAGAAATCATGAACAGCCCACAAGGTCGCTGACAACGTACCTCTCGATATCGGATAGGAAAGAGAACGAATCTCGCATTCGATTCCCGCAGTATATCCTCCTCCTCCTCCTCCGGAAACTTTCTGCCCTCCCCGTCTTTCGATATCCGATCTTCGCGTCCAGGCCTCTCCATGTCTGTGAGACCCATTTGATCCTCTAATGAACCACTCGAGTGGTATACTGGTCGATGCTGATCTATCCGAGGCATCTCGCCGACATCGTCGATACTGGTCGCTTGAGACCAGACGGAGGAGGTTGGTGAGGGGGAACGAGTGAGCGATCGGCCGTCAAACGGGGGTCGGAATTGCCGGGCATGAAGTAGGACAGTCATTGCCACCGGTTGCGAGCAAATTAAATGAGATTAGACGGTGTTTGTCTACAGGATTGAGGTCGATAAGAGCTTGCCAGGCCGGAATGGAGAAATAGTACAGCCAGCTTATGAATTCGGTCACTCGGTTGATCGGCAATCACAAGGTTTGAGCTGTCACGTGACCCGTTTCGTACTTTTTTGACAGCTCAACTTTCTTTTGCCATCACTTCTCACCAAGACGGCTGTAGCATTCCTCACGTAGATGAGCCTCATGGATCGATCTTGCCGTCATTGCGGCAGGATATGCTATCGTTCAGCCACGACTCGCACTTGGACTTACCGCTGCTTATCCGCGACCCCTCGCACTCTCGATGACACGACGACAACCAAACTCCCCGCTCGTGACTGGTCGAAATACGCTCCTCCACCTTCCCTCCTTCATAGAGCTGGTCCCTCAACTGCCAGTTGTCGAGAAATGGATGCGCGCGGCCCAAACGATGGAGCTCGTCGCTCAGATGACCCGTTTAGAAACAGGCAATCGGCGTTCGGTCTAGGGGGAGACCGTAGAGCCTCACCCCAGCGTGCGCCCATCTACGCTGGTCCTGAGAGATCAGAGCGGGTTACTGGTTTCGATGGATTGAGTGGTCGTGGTGTACGACGAGATCCTAGACAGAGGGCAGATCAAGGTCGTCCGAGGCCCTCGGGATTTGGACTGAAGAGTCCCATTGAGCAAGAAGAGCGACGGCCTTGGTCAGATCGCCGACAGGGAGATGCTCCGGGGAGAAGACCCGTGACGCGAGATGCGGGATTTTTGCGGCAAAAGAGTCAACCTCAGCAGCTCGAGACGAGCGAAAAACAGCGAGGTGGAGAGGTAGTGACCGAACCCACAAAATTAGTCCCCGACTTGTTAGCCCTTGAGGACGAGGCTCCTGGGTCCGACGAAGTTCGAGGCAAGGACCGGAGTCGGATCTTCAATGTACCGCCACGCCGCGTCGCCGAACGATCTCGTCGTTCGTTTGGGGAGGAACACGAAGAGGCTGCTTTGCCTGCTCGTCGTGACCGTGCTGGATCATATGAGGTCGCACCGGATCGGCGGAAGCGGGAAAAGACGAGGCTTCTCCCCGAGAAGAAGGCGGAGAAGGAGGTCTTCATACCTTCGACGGTGGCGGTGGAACGCTTGGCGGCGATCTTCGATGTCAAGCTTTGTAAGTTTGCCCTCACCTGCCCAATAGCACTGCTGAAACCGCTGGCAGTCAATCTGCAAACTCGAATGAAGCGACTGGACATGTCGGAAGATCAGCGTCGATCAGACTATTGTGCATCACTTTGTGAATTTCAATAGTCTCACTGACGGCATGTAACAGTGCTGAGCGCCGAGGAGGCATGTGACATTGCGCTGGAGTATGGCTTCAATCCGGTCGTCGACGATGAGGCGGCTTTCGATATCTTCCCAGAGTATGTCATGTCCTTCTTATCGGGGAAGTTATTGACCAATTCGGTTGTAGTCCTCTACCACCTGTTGGGCCCGATCAGCCTTTACGACCACCTGTGTGAGTACACCTTAGTGTGTAGCAGACAAAGGCTGACGCATCTTCTATTTAGGGTGACCATCATGGTGAGCGAAAACTCAGTGCCGTATTATGCTTAGCGCTGATGCACTATCCCAGGGTCACGTCGACCATGGCAAAACCACCCTACTCGATTCCCTCCGACACACCGCAGTGGCGGCCGGCGAAGCGGGCGGTATCACTCAGCATATCGGGGCTTTCTCGGTACCCTTGTCCACCCTGCTTCCCTCCGGCTCTGCTGTAAGCGACGGAACGATCACTTTCCTCGACACGCCTGGACACGCTGCATTCACCGCCATGCGCGCAAGAGGAGCGTCTGTCACCGACATTGTGGTCCTCGTCGTTGCTGCAGACGACGGAGTCATGCCACAGACCAAGGAGGTCATTGAATTGGTCAAAAGCGAGGGAGATAAGATCGGACTGGTAGTAGCGATCAACAAGGTCGACAAGCCGGGTGTGGACTTGGTGAGTTCAGCTCGCCATTTGCGATGATGTTGTGCTCATCCCGCGACAGTCGAAGGTCAAAGCTGCTCTGGGCTCGGAAGGCATACATCTCGAGGAAGATGGGGGCGATATCCCTTCGGTCCAAGTGTCCGGTCTCGAGAAACTGGGCCTCGATGATCTGGTAGAGACCCTTTCGACACTCGCCGAACTGCGTGATCTTCGAGCGAGACAGGACGGGAAGGCGGAGGGCTATGTTCTCGAGTCCAACGTAGATCGAGGAAGAGGGTCCATAATCTCATCAACAAATTTTGATCCAGCTGACTTCAGCAGGAATGTGGCTACCGTCCTCGTAACCCGTGGTATCCTTCGAGCTGGCGCGGCCATTGTAGCAGGTAACACGTGGTCCCGTGTGCGCCAGATGCAGGACGATAAAGGCAAATCCGTCCGGCAGGCTCTTCCTGGCTCTCCCGTTTCGATCTCCGGTTGGCGAGAGCTCCCTTCCGCTGGCGATCAGTTACTCGAAGCCGTGAATGGCGAAGACGAAGCTAAGCGTGCGATTACCAACCGTCTTCGCGAAGCCGAACGGAAGAAGCTTCAAGCGGATGCGGAGCAAATCAACGTGAAGCGCCGAGAGGAACGACTTCGTGCCGAAGCGGAAGAGGAGGAGATGAAGTCCGTCCGCGATGCTGGAGGGAACGTCTTCCAAGCCCAAATGAATGTCGCGAGAAAGGCTGCGGAAGAGGAGAGGAGCAAGACTTTCAAGGAGTTGAGGCTGGTCATCAAGGCGGATGTGAGCGGCACGGTCGAGGCGGTCGTGGGTTCGCTCGGGGGAATCGGGAACAAGGAGGCGGGTGTCAAGATCATTCACACTGGCGTCGGGGAGGTCGGCGAGTCGGACGTCTCGCTTGCTCAAGCTGCAGAGGGTGGGTCTACCACAAGATTTCCGAGGTCGGAGCTGACCGTGTACAGCCTCGGTAATTGGCTTCAACGTCCCCTGCTCTCGCTCAGTCCAGAATTCGGCCGCGTCTAATCACGTCGCCCTCCACCTCGAATCCGTCATCTACCGCCTGATCGAGACTGTCCGCGCCAAGACCGCAGCACTCCTTCCACCCAGGGTCGAGTCGCGCATTACCGGTGAAGCCACGGTCATCCAGCTCTTCCCGATCAGCGTGAAGCGCAAGGAGTCGGTCACAGTCGCTGGATGTAGGGCTGCGAATGGTACGTTGAGCCGCAATGAGAAGGTCAGAGTTTTACGAGGACCTGAGCGAGGTACCGTCTACGAAGGTGAGATGGCTCGGATGCAGCGCAAGATTAAAGTGCTGATCGAGATTTAGGGACTATCGACACGCTCAAGCATTTAAAGAAGGACGTCAACGAGATCCGGAAGGGCATGGAGTGCGGCATCTCCTTCCACGGGTTCAACGATGTCAGAGAGGGAGATCTGGTGGTCACTTACACCACGTTCGAGGTGGCGAGGGAGCTGTAGCGTTCGATCTGGACATGGTGATGCCCAGCATACAAATACCCAATGCATCCTTCACTCCCCAGAATTTGGGGACGCGGCATCAGAAGACAAAGTGCTTCTTCGTCAAAGGTAGTGTCGTTGCAGGAGGCGCGTCACATAGCACACCATCCGCCTTGACCTCGTACGTCTCCGGATCGACTGAAACGGCCTATCAGCTGAATATTGACACAAGGTCATAGCTGCTCACCGCTCATCTTTGGCATCGCATTATTGAGCTTCATATCCTTCTTGCCGATCTTGCGCGTATCCTTCACGGCCTCGGCCCTCTTCTTGAGCCCATATTCCTTTATAGTCCCTGCACTCCATCTCAGCTCCCGTCGTTCTACTCAGGCAGCAGGAACAACTCACCATTCTCGATAGACGCCTGGCTGACCCAGACCACCGAGTTCAGCGCTGCAGCAGCAGGTTGAGCACCCCACATCGGTCGACCAAACACTGGCTGCACAGTAGGGACGGAGGCGTTGGCATCGCCCATCTGACGAGACATAGTCAACAGGTGTATATTTTCAGTACAAGGGACTCACCTGAGCCCAAGCGATTACCCCGCCTTTGATGACCATTTCTGGTCTCGCACCGAAAGACTCAGGCTTCCAGAGGACAAGATCTGCAAGGCAACCTTTTGCGACCTGTCCGACGAGATACGACATGCCATGCGTGATAGCGCTATCCAGTAACTTCAGCACTTGGCTTTCCCAGTCTCGATACGGCGACTTACGGATTGATGGTATACTTGGCAATATACCTCTTGACCCTCTCGTTATCCTTACCCTCCTCGTCCCCCTCTTGCGGTCCCCTTACATCTCGCATCTTCGCTGCTGTCCTCCAGGTTCGTGTTATTACCTCTCCGATCCGTCCCATAGCCTGCGAGTCGCTACTGATCATCGAGATCGCGCCTGTGTCTTGCAATACATCCTCTGCGGCAACAGTCTCCGCGCGGATACGAGAATCCGCGAAAGCGATGTCTTCGGGTATGCCTTTATCGAGATGGTGGCAAACCATGAGCATCTTCGCAGGGAAATCAGGTTAGCAGGGAACCGATAGATGTGACAGGCAATTCACGTCGAGGTGCTCGTCCAAAGTGTTGATGGCGTACGGACGGGTAGGATTGGTTGAACTCGGCAGGATATTTTCCCGCTCAACCACAACGATGATGTCAGGAGCGTGTCCACCGCCTGCACCCTCGGTATGATAGCTATGAAAGGTCAGCCTTAGGACGACGAGTACATGTTGGACTCACTTACGTATGGATCGTTCGCCCCTTGATAGCGGCTAGCGTGGTTTCCACGTACCCGCTCTCATTCAGAGTATCCGTATGGATAGTCACCTGCGTCCACATCAGACGATGCCATCAAGAGGAACAAACTTGAAGGACTAACCTGCACATCGTATTGATCCCCCACATTCAAAGCGCGATCAATCGCTTCCGGCGTCGACCCCCAATCCTCATGCAGCTTTAGCCCGCACGCGCCAGCTTCCACGATATCTCTCAACCCCCGTTCTCCCGAGTCATTCCCCTTGCCTGTGAAGCCAAAATTGAGAGGTATGGTATCCGTCGCCGCCATCATTGCTTGCATGTAAAATTTCGAGGGTGTACATGTGGTTGCGTTGGTCCCATCGGCTGGACCGGTGCCACCGCCCAGGAGTGTGGTGATACCAGATGCCAGAGCCTGTCTCCGGTTCAGTGCGGTCTGGATAAAGACTTCGGTATACTCACCTCGGTCCAAAGCTGAGTACAGATATAGTGGACGTGGACATCTAGCGCTCCGGCAGTGAGGATGAGCTTCTCTCCTGCGATAGCCTATATAGCCCGGATGATCAGCCCCGCCAATGCCGCTATGAATAGCTTTGCCTCTGTGGATGATCCCGCGACCATACCCTCAGTCACACCATCCATGATATCGGGATTCCCAGCTTTGCCGATCCCAGCGATCTTGCCGTTTTTCACCCCGATATCTGCCTGGGGACTTCCCATCAATAATCCCATACGAAGCAAGGATAAGACGACCTACCTTGTATATGCCGCTCCAATCGATGACAAGGACGTTCGTAATGACGAGATCAAGGACTTCTGCATCTGTGCGGTCCGATGCTTGGCCTTGACCGTCGCGCAGGACCTTTCCTTAATGCGGTCGAGCTATCAGTCGCAGTTACCAGGGGCTGAAAGCTGCTCACCTCCGCCGAACTTGCACTCATCCCCATACACCGTAAAGTCTTTCTCCACCTCGACCCAAAGCCCCATATCTGCCAGTCTCACCCGATCACCGACGGTCGGGCCAAACATCGAAGCGTACTACATGCTCATAAGCCCGACCCATCCCCCTCGAATGGCTAAACTTGCCACCTCCCTATCCATCTCCGGGACCGTACCCTCTTGCACCGACTCTTGCTTTGTGTGACCGAACCCTCCTTCCTCTACCATCTCCTTCACCGTTCCCTCTCGCTTGATCTCTTCGAACGGACCACTGCCGAGCCCAGATCCTCCATGAAGCAGCTTGCTCCCTCCTACTTGGACCAAGGAAACGGTCTTTCTTTCTCCGGGCTCGAAGCGAACAGCCGTCCCTGCAGCGATGTCGAGATGCGTACCGTAAGAGAGAAGACGATCGAAGACGAGAGCAGGGTTCGTCTCAAGAAAGGGGTAGTGCGAGCCGACCTAGTGACCTCAATGAGCTCGAAGTACATGGAAAATAGATCGAGTGGGATGATGTACCTGGATAGGTCGGTCCCCAGCGTTCTTGACTTCGACGAGCCATCGTCTCCGCTCAATATTGAGTCTGATTTTCTCTTTCCGGCAGATAACTGCGCCTGGGAGGTGGCCTTTGGGCGACTCGAGCAGCGGGAAGAGGTCGGCGGAGGGGATAGGCAGGAAGGAACCGTAAAGAGCGTTGGTCACTACATTGATAAACTCAGCGGAATTGTTCGTCAACGATGCTGGGGACGACTGACGGTCGCCAGAGTCGGACGCTACCGGGTCATGCACGGTCACGAGGAATGTCCCGTCCTGTACATCATATCAGCGTTTGACCACTATCATTACCAGACTAACGGGAAATGTGCCCTCGACCTGGATATCATGGATCGCCTCTGAGACGCCCTCTACACCCGTCAGCTATGGGTTAGTCGCGTATTGAAATCAAAATCACCCATGACATGCCTTCTCCCCAGCATCTTCTTCCCTAGATCCATCAACTCCGCTACGGTATGCCGTCCATCTCGGATGAATTCCTGGAGCTGATTTGCGATGAGAGCGGTAGCCTCAGACCGATTGAGTACCAGTCCCCGAGCGAGTCGGCGTTGGGCGAGACAGCCGAGGGAGAACAGGAGGACTTTGTCCTATCCCATCGAGCATGCTAAGTTTTGGACATATCATTGTGCAAGATGGCCTCACCTGCTCGCGAGGAAGGAGGTGCATGCTCAAGGCCAGGCTAAGAGGCTTTCTCTTGGCGGGACGCGCTTTTGGCCCTGCTTCGCTGCTCTGTTTGATCTCTTACGGGTAGACAAGAGATAAGAGGGACCCGGCATTGACATCTTCCGAGTCAGGCACCGTCTATCACCCATTTGCGGAGACCCCGGACGTCTAGGGTCTGGGAGAGCGGCGGTTGTGGGGGTATGTAAATATAGATGACAAGTGCATGGAACTATGGGAAACATGGAGAAAGGGAAGGTATGAGAGGGAGAGGAGCAGTGGAAGGGGGTAGGGTGTAGAAAGGGGCATGAGGAAACAGCACAATCGGACACGGGGAGGCGAAGGGGAAGCAGGACGAAGGGGAACGGAGTGGATGCAGGAGATAAATCATACGGCATCGGGGCACTCCCAAGCCACAGCTCGCCAGCCTTTATCGCCAATGATGGCACGCTTCCTGCCTTCTGATCGAATCGCTTGGCTGGCACGAGATCTCAAGTAGTGGGAAGATGGCGACCCACTTGACAAGATCGTCGAATGAGAGCCGCACATGGTTCTCGGAACAGTCAACAGACCAGAGTGGAATACACGACGAGGTGCTCATCAGGTCCATGGCCAGCGTTGACCTGTCCGTAGCATTCCGGGTCTAGTATCGAGCTTCGCAATGTCGATCTGTTCGAAGATTATCCTGTCCTTTTCTTTTTCAAGGTGGACTGGTCTGGATTAGCAACCTGAAACAGAAAAACAACAAATTTCGGCCGGGAGAAGCTTATCGTTTTGCCTCCACCTCGCGGTAACATTTGGCGACATCACTTTTGGATTTGTCCTCCTCGACCTCAAATCTCTCGACATGCTGTCATGACCCCAAAGTTGTGGCGAGGGCTTGAGCTACTCAAATTCGCTCGCTCGAACATTCAACTCGCCCCAAGACTTATCCAGAAAACTATTCGAATCCACCATGTTCCCGCAGTGGGTCCCTCAAATTGGGCACAAACACATGCTCGTTTCCTCTCAGATCTCACGCCGACGACGCCGACGAAGATTAAAGGCGGGAGATCGCGAAAGCCACCGATCTCAATCACAACGGACACGACACCGCCGGAAAGGAAGCTTGGGAGACCTCGGAAGTCACCCATACCCATCACCTCAGACACCACACCGCCGAAGAGAGGAAAACCCCGGAAGACACCCATATCAATCACACCAGACACAACACCGCCGAAGAGTCAGGGCGGACGATCGCGAAAGTCCACGACAATTACCACACCTGACATCATCAGCGCGGAGATATCAAACGAGGTCCACCCAGATGTCGTTGAAGCAGATGTCGCTCAAGCCTCATCAATCCCTCCCGCTATCATCCTTCGGCCCTACCAAGAGTCCGCCATAGACGCCTGCTTGTCAGCTATCGCCGCTGGGAAAACACGTATCGGCGTCTCCTCCCCTACAGGTAGTGGCAAGACTACGATGTTCATGAACCTCATCCCTCGCTTCTCAGTGCTCAAATCCAAGACCCGTCGGAAAGATAGCGCTGAGGATGAGAAGGGGAGCGTCCTGATTGTGGTCAGCAGTGTGGAGCTGGCGGCGCAGGCTGAGGGTGCGGCAAAGAGGTTGCTGGGCCCTGATTGGAGTGTCGAGGTGGAGCAGTCGAAGAGATCGGCGAGCGGGATTGCCGACGTGTGCGTATTGAACCGAGTCTTAAAAGCGTGCTCAAGCTGATCCAGGGGAGCAGGACAGTCGCTACTTATCAGACCCTGAACAACATCGACAGGCTGAAGAAGTTGGACCCATCCCGGTTCAAGCTCATCATCGTGGATGAAGCGCACCATGCAGCCGCCCCTTCGCAAGTCCCCCATCCACTATGACTCGCCATGCTGAGGATCCCGTAGCTATCTTCGCTTGCTTCACTACTTCAACGATGAGGTACAACTACCCGCATCCATGGAGCCCGTCACAAAGTCTGTTCAGCTATTCGAGATTGCGAATCTGACTTTGCTTCGTAGAGAGAAGCACGGTAATAGAGTCCCCATCATCGGCTTCAGCGCAACCTTTAGCCGGCCGGATCAGCTCGCGCTCAACATGGTGTTCGAAGAGATTGTCTTCCACCGCGAAATCTCCACGATGCTGGAGGACGGATGGTGCGTCAAGTTTCTTCCTCAATGTTCTGAGCTGATCATGGGGTACACCAGGCTATCACCGGCGAGATCGACAACAGTCCAGGCGGATCTCGAACTGAATACCGTCGCTCTCAACAGCTTCGGCGACTTCAACACCGCTGCTCTCTCACGCCAAGTCAACACCGTCACCGTCAACGACCTCGTCGTCCGCACTTACCTGCACCGTGCAGGTGAACGGCGGTCGACACTCGTCTTTTGCGTCGATCTTGACCATGTCGCCAAGTTGACCCAAACTTTTCGGGATGCGGGGATTGACGCAAGGTCGGTCTCGTCGTTGTCGCAACCACAGCTGAGAAGAGAAACTATTGCTGGCTTCGGAAAAGGGGAGTTCCCGGTACTGGTGAATTGCGAGGTATTGACGGAGGGTACGGATATTCCCGAGGTGCGTTTTGTTAGCCATGAGAAGGTCTAAGCTGAGTTCGCAGATTGATTGCATCATCCTGGCAAGACCCACACGAAGCCGCAACCTGCTCGCACAGATGGTATGCAGAGCCTTCGTCGTACCATCCGAGCTGACCTAGTGTTCTCAAAGGTCGGTCGCGGATTGCGCCTTTCTCCACACACCAGCAAGGAAGATTGCCACATCATTGACGTCGTCGACAGCACGTCTGAGGGCTTGATCGTCTCACCGACGCTTCTGGGCCTGATTCATGACGATCTCGGGATTGAGACGCAAGAGGAAAGGGAAGAAAGGGAGTCAGACCCTGCTGCTGGTCAGCATCTCGTCCCGCTCGGATATTTCTAGCTGAGTTATACCAGTCCAAACATCTATCAACGAGGAGCCTTCTCAGAAGGAAGGAAAGTACAAGGTCACGTACATTGACGAAGACGACCCATTCAAACTCGGCATGCAGTCGAGGAAAGTCTTGGCGCAGCTTTCTAGGAACGTCTGGGTACTTTTCATGTCCCGGTGAATGACTCAGCTGAGGATGAACAGGTGACGTGCGGTAAAAATCGTTACATCCTGGAAATGTTAAGTAAGCTGAATGGATGCTACTCTTTGAAAGCCTGAGCTCGGATCAGACATGGGATATATCGATGTTTCCCCTACCAAAGGCGATCCTTCGACCTTCACGATTACGCACCATTGGGATATCCGACCATGGTTCGCTCCTCACAAGATCTTGACTCAGACGAAAGTTGTCGGTACGGCAGATGATCTCGAGCGGGCGCTCGCCGGTGGAGACAAGTTTGCCGAGAACAAACATGGACGAGGTGTTGCGATGCAGTGAGCTAGCCGTTGCATGATTATCATGGTTCTGACTGGGACATAGACTGTCCCGGTACGCTCCCTGGCGTCGGAGGCCGTGTACCGAGAAACAGCTCGAGATGTTCAGAAAGATGAAGGGCGTCAAACAAGGAGGAGCGCAACAGATCCAGATCATGGGGAAGACCGTCGACTTGAAAGCCCTGACGGCTGGGGAAGCTGCTTCGTACATGTAAGCTTGCTCGTTTTGGCTGGAATGCATGCTGAACCTTGCACGAGGTGTGCGGCCAGGCATGGTGGATTCGTGAGTACCTCGTTCCGGCTTAATGATTTGGTCCTGACAGCGGCGTAGAGACAAAGGAGTATGCAGGAGGATAAGGATGCGAAAAGGGAATCCCGGATGGAGCGTAAGGCTGAGAAGGCGAGGGAGTTGGCGGCGAGGAATTTGCCTCTGCCCGCGGAGGCGTAGGCTTTGAAGTCTGGGAAAGATGAGAAAAGGAGGACGAGAAGGGGAGGGGGGAGCAGAGGTGGATTTGGGGCGGTAGGTCGGTCGGGATCGAGCATATCTGCATACCTATACCTCGCACAGTTATGCACACCTCGTTCGGATGGTAAATGGACCCATACCTTGACAAGCGTGGGAGACCTGCGAGCAGGCTGTATGACCGGAACCGAGAGCCAAATGTCGCTGTCCACTTTCATACCCAACCTTGCCTACGGGATGTCTGTCCCCAGCCATGAAGCTGGCCAGGCCAAGAAGCGAAAGAGGACGGGTAAACAACGGGAAGAGCGGAAGCTAGCTGCTATTCAGGTGAGTTCTCTCGCTCGACGTGGGCTGGATCTGAAACGCTATCCTTTGTATCTGTTTAGGCTAACTTCGAAGCGGGACGATCCACCGACAACCGGGTAGACACCAGGGATGAAGACGCAGACGTGACCGAGCCCATACAGATCGCGCCGGCTCCGCTCCATCCCACCGTCGACCTCGAGAGAGCTGCAAACCGGATCGTAAGGCTTAGCTTGGCATCATGAAGGAAGACTGAAGATAGGAACAGCCGCAAGCGCTGAAGTCGCTTCATCCGGTGTTCAAGCATGCCAAAGTGATCGAGACTCGGCGATTGATCAAGAAGATCAAGCTCCTCAGGTACGCCTTCTTCCCTGGGAGCGTCTGACATCGTTGATTGGGTCCAGGACGAAGCCGGATCAAGCCGCCGAGATAGTCGACCTTGAAACCCAACTCCAGCTCCTCTCCGTAAGCTCGCCCCTTCTTTGTCCTCAGCAGAATCCAATGACGATACTCAGCATCTGACCGTCCATCCCATCATCGAATCGCATATCCTCCTGAAACTCCGTAAACACCCTTCGGTCAAACATCTTCACCTCCCAGACTTCATCATCACCCTCCTCGGCCCATCGTTTGAGCCTACCGCACCATCCTCGATGACGATGACGTTTGCGTTGATTGACAAGGTAGAGAATCGGCTTTGCAGCTCAAAGGCGGTTGCCGAGGCGGTCAGGGCGACTATAGCGTGGGTTATGGGGGAGGAAGGAGCGAAATTGGGGATCAGGCAGATGGGGAAGGGGAACAAGGCGGATTCCGGTATGAGTGGATCGTCGAGAGGAGCTCGCAAGGCCTCGGGGACGAAGCTCAACGATCAAGAAGCGCTAGAGGAGGCGGAAGAAGAAGACGAGGACGAGGATGTTGAGTCGGAGGGTTCGAAAGGGGCCAGACGGAATATTCTCGGCAATCGGAACGCGGATGATGAGGTCAGCGAGGCGGACGAAGCTGCCGACGCAGCGGGCTGGGGATCCGGTTCGATTCTCGGCGATGAGGATGATGAAGAAAGTGGACATAGAGACGGCCTCCCCTCAGCCTCATCTGACGAGGACGAACCCGCCATCCCCCTATCAGTCTCCAAACGGCCCAAGCCACGCCCACCCAGCAGAACCAGATCAAAACCCCTACCCAAATCCTCGACCGGCCTCATCACATCCTCCACCTTTCTCCCGACCCTCTCGACAGGTTTCACATTAGGCGACTCCGACTCCGACCCGGACCTGGACCGAGATCCGGATGGGATCGTCGGTACTCAGAAGGCGGAGAGGAAGAATCGCAGAGGTCAGCGGGCGAGGCAAGCGTTTGTCTTTCCTTCATATCAGAGGAGTGTGGTGCTGACGAGGGGTAGGATCTGGGAGAAGAAGTTTGGGAAGAACGCTAAGCATGTTATCAAGGCTAAGGAGGAGGAGCGGAATGGGCCGGTCGGGAATGGGTGGGGGCTATCGAGGGGGCCAAGAGGCGGTGCTCAGGGGGTAGAACAAGCAGGGGGACGAGAAATGGCTCCTGTGCCGATCGGGGATGGCTTCGCACCGAGGTCAGCGGCCTCTACAGCGAGACAGCCACCTCCGCCGGACACCTCGAAGAAGGGTTTGCACCCATCCTGGGAGGCTGCGAGAATCAAGAGGGCAAGGGAGGGTGCAGCGGCTCCGAAAGCAACGAAGATCGTTTTCGATTGACATTATTCATGTCCAAAATGGATTTTGCACGACAAGATCCAGCACGTGCAAAGTGTCTTGCGGTGTTTTCTATGGCAGATTGGACGGGTATGCGTATCCTGCCGGCGTGACGAAGTTCTCCTTGATCGACCGGGCGGACTACAAGCCTATTAGCCGTCCTCCCAGATCAAAGCTCGTGTAGCGAGCGACTCACGATGAATCGGTAGAAGATACTGATCGATCCAGCTTTATCATTCGTCCCGCTCGCCCGTGCGCCACCGAATGGTTGTTGACCGACTACCGCGCCAGTACATTTATCGTTGATGTAGAAGTTGCCCGCGGCGTGTCGCAACTTGTGCGCAGCGACTCGGAGGGCAGCTCGGTCGGCTCCGAAGATGGCGCCGGTAAGACCGTACTCGGTGGTGCTGTCGATGAGTTCGCAAGTCATCTCGAAGTCGGCGTCTTCGTAGACATATACCTATGAAAGGGTCATCAGCTCAAGGGACACGGTATGAGCTGGTGAGATGTATGACGTACCGAGAGGACAGGCCCGAAGATTTCCGACGTCATGCTTATTGATTTGGGATCCTTGGTGACGATCACCGTCGGTTTCACAAAAAATCCTTTCGAATCGTCCCCTGTCGTCTAATCAGCCGGTACGCTCTTGCCAGATCACCATATTGAGACCTACAGCTACCACCCGCGATCACTTCCCCGCCGTCCTTCTTGGCCTGCTCAACCACCTGTCCAATCCTCTCAAAAGCCGGCCGACCGATCACGGGTCCAACGAAATGCTCGAAATCCGTACAAGGCCCTACGGTGATCTTCTCGGTCTCGGAGATGAGGAGGTCGCGGAAGCCGTTGTTCCACATGGACGAGGGGACGTATGCTCGGGATAGGGCCGAGCATTTCTGGCCTAAGCTCAATGAGCGAGGTGTGAGAGTCCCACGAGAGAAGACTCACCGGAGTACTCGAAAGCAGCACGGATAGCCTGAATTACGCCGGAGTGGATATCGGAGGAAGGGAGATACAAATGGAAGTTCTTCCCGCCTGTGCGATTCCCTCACATCAGGATCTTCTAGTCAGGTACGACGGGCGGAACTAACCAGTCTCGCCCACGATCCTGGGATATCCCCCATAAACATCCAAATTCCCGGCAATCCTCTTCCACAACCCCCTAAAAACCGATGTGCTTCCCGTGAAATGCAGTCCCGCAAACTTCCTATGATCGATACACTGCCCGACGATCTCGGGTGGTGAACCGGGTACGAATTGGATGACGGAAGGGGGCATGCCAGCTTCGAGGAGGATCTTGTGGACGAGGTAGTTGGAGTAGGTCGCCATGGGGGAGGGTTTCCAGATGCATACGTTGCCGACGATTGTTGGCGCGCCGACGAGGTTACCGCCGATCGCTGTCTGATGGGCGTCAGTGTAGGGCGAATTGAGAGAGCGATGAGCGGACGAAGTTGAACGGTGTCACGGCGAGGACGAATCCCTCTAACGGTCGGAACTCCGTCCGGCTGGATCATAATCAGCATAGACACGCTAGTAGGAAGAAAGCCTCACTTCCAGGTGGCCGCCGAATTCCGAGGTGGTTGCTGAGCATACAGATCCTCGACGTACTTGACGCTAAACCGGAAGAAATCGCACAACTACGACGCACCCATCAGCGGCCCTTCCTCTTCTGGCTGAGAAACACACCTCCGCCCCCGCATCGATCTCCGCCTGCCAAGCGTTCTTCCCCTGACCCAACATGGTCGCCGCCATCAACTCATACCTATACTTCCCCGCGATCAGATCCGCAGCTTTCAGGAAGATGGCAGCTCGGTCCGCCCATGGCATCTCCTCCCAATCGGCTTTGGCAGCAAGAGCTCCAGTGATAGCGTCCTCGACCATAGCGGACGTCGCGGCATGGTAGGTACAGAGGTGGTTAGCGTGGTCGTGCGGCATTGGCTGTTTTCGGATGTCGCCGGATTTGACCTGGATTCCCCCAATGTCATCAACGCATGAAGTACGAGATAGCAGTCGTCCGTACGGGCTTGCCGTTGATCATACAGGGGATTTCAATGGGAAACTCCTCCTGCATCTTGGCAAGTGCCGTTTCGAGCCCTTTGCGCTCCGCCGAGCCTGGGGCATAGTTTCTCTGAGGCCAGTCAGTCTGCGTGGCCAGCAACGGTGGGGTTCCGTGCTCAATCGACGGACCATAGGCTCATTGTCGATATTTGGCACCTTGAAGGATGCAAGCTGCGCCATTTTCTTTGAGATTGTCTACTCTTGTTTGGCAGCTCAAGTCGATGAGCTAGGAATCTTTGGTTTTGGAAAGTGTATAGACGAAAAACTCGCTAGACGCCTGGACCGACGAAAACAGAAGCGGCCACCGTTTCCCAGAAAGTGGGCAGTTGTGGCGGCTCCGCAAAGTGGGCACGGGAATGAGATGCTATCCGACTGCTCTACGACTCCGCATTGTCCGTCTTACTCTTTCCAAGGCCTTCCCTACCCACTCCTCCTCGACGCTTCCTCTGACCACGCCTGCTACCAACCCACCTACAAGGGTGTCGCCGGCTCCGGTGGTGCTGATTATCTCGTCCTCGGGTATTCGGATAGCTGGGTAATGTTTGAGTACGAGATATCCCCCATGAGCCGCTGGAAGTCGATGAGATATGGAGTTGGAGCCTTCATGTAGCTCTGAGACCACGGCAAGATGCAGGAGACCCCGATGAGACGCCTTGAGCCATAACGACCCGACGTATGGCAAGCACGCCACCATCTTCTGAACCACTCCTTCTTCTCGCATCCAATCTCGCTCGGACGGATTCGTGAAAGCCTCCACCTTCATTCTCCAGTCCGCAAGAAGATTGAGGGAATTGACGTACTCCCAAGCGATATCGCCGCTCTCGGGGGATGAAGAGTTGAGGGAGGTGTATAGGAGGTCGAGTTCGAGGAGGTTGGGCGAGATGTGGATCAGCGAGCGAGGCGCCGTGATGTGTCGTGGAAGGGTGGCGAGGAGAGCGGGGACAAGACGAGGTAGCTTGGGTATCGACGTTGGGTCACAGAATGCTAGCTCGACGGTCAGCTTCTTGGCGAGACTTGGAGGTGATGATGCCCTACTGGGAATGTTCAGGGTAGTACATGTCTTCAGAATCTCGGTGATGACCTCTGGGACCGGATTGCAGTCAAACACGACCATCCTGGGCCGATGCTTCGTGATCGCCTCACTGATCTACCTCATGGTCAGCTCAAATACTGATCATCCCGAACAAAGCGTACCAAGGCTTCGTTCAAGCTCTCAACGATCTCCATGTCCGCAACACCAGCCACCAGATCCCCATCCTTATCCAGGACCATATTACAGGCCGCAGTGCTAGATCCTCTTCCAGTACTCATAACAAGTCCATCGGTGCGCAGACCTGACCTCTCCATTTCAGTCGTCAAGAGCTTGCCGAATGGGTCTGGTTCCGTCGGTCCAGCCGAGGACACCTCACGCCCGACAAGGGAGACGAGCTGAACGCTATGTTGGGCAAGGAGATTTTGAGCTGATTCGGCGATGTTGCGACCTACTCCGCCGGGAGAAACAAAGATCTCCCCGGGAGTTGTCGATCGTGGGGAAAGCGGAAGGGGAGATGCGGAAGTGATGTCGATGGCGGCCGAACCGAATACCAAGACAGAAGGAGGTGGTAGAGCCTGTCTCGCTTTCACTTCGGAACTAGATGACGATGCATGCGGTGATGAGGACTGTAGCGGGATGATCGAGGGAAAGTGTGTGGAAGACGATGCATGCGGATCTCGTTGCTCGCGCTCGAGCTTGGCCACCTCGCCCGCAACTTGTGCCCCGACATGCGCATTGTTCTCGATCAGCTTGACGTCTAAGGCAGCCGACTTCAGTACACTCCCACAATCCCGCTCTTTGGTACGCCTCACTCAGCTCGAGGGCCGTGCCTCTCGTCAGCTCCCCGACGCGCTTCAACAGCCACGGCGTCACCTCCTTGCCCCGCATATTGATACCTTGCTCTACGCTCTCCAGGACAGCTTGCTCGACGGCTATTTGCACTTCAGCACCTCGTGCTGCGTACTCGGAAGGGATGGGAACAGCGAGAAGGGTGCTGAGAGGGGTTGGGAGCGTGAGAGAGGTGTCTGAGTAATGGTCAGACATCCCGGGCAGAAGTGGCATTCGTACAGATGAGCCGGGCCGCGGTTGTGGCATCTTTGACTGTCCATGGGCTCTAGTCGACGTTAAGACAAATCGTCATGCTGAAGCGCGGGACAGTGCTCGTACCTCTTGACCTGAGCTAGGGGTGTAGAAGGCTGGGAAATCCGGCTTGTCCCCGTACGTAGCGACGCAGACACCCTGGGTCTCCTGTGACCGCCTCTATCAGCACAATCTTCTTGGAAGACGACCAACACGAACCAGAAATTCTAGCGTTCGTGGGATGTCGAGAATGCTCTTCGCGCCGGCACAGATGACCCCCATAGGCTGACCACTGAGCTTCAGCCCGTTGCTTCTACCGCTCAGTGACTCACTGTCCGGCCCAGCTCGATCAAGTCCGCCGAAATGTCCATGCCTATTCTATCAGGTCATCTACTGGCTGTCCCCTACCAGTCTTACCGACGTACTGTTCTCAGCCCCCCGATGCACACCTCCAATCCCGCCGGTCACAAACACCTTGATCCCAACGCTACTAGCCACGAACATCGTGCCCGCAACGGTCGTCCCTCCCATCCTTCTCATCGCCAGCGTCGCAGCGAGATCTCGTCGAGATACCTTCACGGCGCCCTTCCCGGATGTTGGGTCGGCTAGCTGGGTGAGTTGTGCTTCGGTGAGGCCGACATGGACTCTGCCGGACAGTAGGGCTATTGTTGCTGGCACGGCGGAGTGGGAGCGGATGATGGATTCGAGAGATAACGCGGTGGAGATGTTTGTTGGGTGGGGCATACCTGCCCTTCGTCAGGGGTTGGGGGTTATGGAGGAAAGGATGAGGACAGACCATGGGTGATGATGGTGCTTTCGAGCGCGGCGACAGGGCTTTCGGTCTGGAGAGCATGCTCGACCTCTTCCAACAGGATCAAGCGGCCGTTCTGTCATATCTTTAGCTCGGGACCCTTTTGAGGAGTAGCTGAGGACACTCACCCATCTTTCCTTAGCCATCGCTAAGTCCACCAGGGTCCGCCGCAGCGCTGGCGTTCGCCATGACAGCCAAACAGTTGAGCCGACCATACCGAAGCAGCATCACGTCCCCACACATCACTCTTTCTCACGTCACAATAATCCTTGTAGGTACGGCAGAAATACTTCCGTCTGATCGGTGCAACGGCAGCTAGCTATACCCGACGTCGCACCCCTCGTCTTTCACGCACCACGAAGAATCCCATCAAAGCAACCACAAGATCCCGTCCTCGGAAGCTCACTCGTTATGCCGTCATGTCGAGTCACAAACCATACATCTCAACCTCTCAACATCTGTCTCAAGCAGCTCACCGCGTTACACTTCGAGAACGCCGTATGCCCAATCTCTCAGTGCAAGGCATGAGGCTGAAGAACATGCTTCGAGCTAGGTGCAGCCGGGACAGACGATCAAATTCCGTGTGAGCAATCAGTAGTCGATGACATTGAACATTGCTGATAACGTTGGACGCAGCCTGGCAAAGTGTGGTTCACCCTTGAGGTACGCATGTGGTATGAACTCAGGGTACCTAGATGACACCGTTCGTAGGTGGCCCTTGATGACGGGACGAAGACATCGCGATACTCGGTCCTGAAGTCCGCTGCTACTATCGCCATCCTGTCCATAGCCATCGGGGCGGTCGCGGCGACAGCGGGAGCGGCATTACTACCGGAGGCAGCGGCACTGGGCGGTGTGAGTCGGAGCATCAGCTGACCAATGAGGCAGCCTGATGTTGAGATACTCAGGTGGCAGTGGCGTCTACCGCGGGTAGCTTCGTGGCGAAGGGTATGGCTGTGACCAAGACCGCTCTTATCTCGAATTCGGGAACAATCGCAAAGTTGTGTATGTCGCGTCATCCAGTACGGTGAAACACTTGTCTGACTCTTCTCAGCTTCGGTCGCGTTACCTAAAGCCATCGACCGATTATCAGCTGAGATGGGAGGTATTACCGCCCTTCAGCGAGAAGGTCTGCGCCGGCCCTTTGGTCCTGAGGAGTCTTGCTGACACTGCTCCAGTCCTGTCGATTATCGCCTCCCCAACCCTCTCTTCCGACGTGAGACATCGCGCCATGACCCTCCTTCGATCCGTCCACTCCGCCTACACAACCGACAGAGCCGCTCGGACCGTGTCCACCTCATCCTCGACTGCCTCCGCTACTCCCGAGGTCGGAGCGAAATCGCTAGATGCGGAGATCGAGTCAGGCGAGCTGGACGATAAGGTTGAGAACGCACCGGTACGGACCGGCGAGATACTTCGGGTTCATCGGATCTACATGGATCGAAGAAGGGAGTTTGAGGTGAGAGTTGGTAAGGAGGGCAAGATGGAACTTTGGGATGCGAAGGAGGGCAAGATGTGGATTTGAGGGCTATTGAGGGCTATTGATGACATACATGATCTTCACGAGTTACTTTCGCAAAACCGTTCTCCCATGTACAATCACAAGGATCACTGCGCAAGCCGGCTACAGTCTGATGTGTCTGAAGACATCCCCCTCTTATTGTCATCCTCGACCCACATCATTCCTCTTTTATTTCCGGTTTCGCTTCAATCTCCTGCGCAGCTTAGAGCGCTTTCACTATCAGCAGCCAACGTGATGGATGGAGACCGAGATCAGTGGTGTCTACCGTTCAAATCGTCCGGCGTCGCGGCAGCGTCACAGAGACATTGCGCCCCGCGTCGATTTTGAAAGCCAAGCTGAAACATGACCGTCACGGAAGAAGTCGGTGTGAGCATCCGAGCACTTCTTCGGAGCTCGCCAGTCATGAGCAGCCTTGTGCCGGATGACAAAAACATGGATAAATGCATGATCATACTGTCCAAGCCCCTACTGCATATCCAGCTCAGGGCCGGATCAATCGATACGCATCCGCCACTAGGTACAGACTGCCACAAATGACCACCAGCCCCGGTCCCTTTTCGTCCCAATCCGCTGTCGCCCACCGCAGAGCACCTTGTACCGCTTGCGGGCCACTACCATTACCGACCCAAACTTCGCCCGCCTCGCCGACAAGCGATTTCGCAACATCGCGTACCGCTTCCTTATGGACGGGTGATACCCATGGCATTCCTTCCACCGGTGTCGAAAAGTAGACCGCGGCTACCGAGTCGCCAGGCCTCAAGAGCGGAGCCAGTACACTGTCCACCGTCTTGCCCTGCGAACTCGACAGCGAGACGACAAACTTGACCTGTCGTGAGGGCTCGATGACCAGACTATCGATGTATTCACGAAGTCGTCGAGCAGAGTCTTCATTGTGCGAACCGTCGACCAGGATGGGAAACGGCTGCTGAGTATTCGGATCCACCCATTGTACCCAAGAACATCGGCCAGACCATCGTGCGGATGAGACACCCGTCTCCAACGCTAAGTTGCTGATCTGGGCGAGCTTTGGCTGGATGGCAAGAGCCCGTCGATCTTGTCGGAGGACATGAAGGATAGTGAGCGCAAGGGAAACATTGTCGAGTTGGTGAGCGCCTGGCAAGGATAGATTCGTGATGATATGCGGCATTGGCCCTGTATTGAAAGCCGGGTTGATTGGTAAAGGCGTATCGACAAGGGTGGCCGCTGGGATTTCAAATGGCCGGAGAACCATCTTGCCCTTGCCGTTTTGAGAGATTTCGGTCGATGGCTGGACCTCGAGCAGATTCGCACCTCGCTCCGACGAGACTCGCCGAGCCATTGCCAGGGCGTCCGGGTGCGTCTGCGGTGCAACGAACAAGAAGCCACCCGACACGGCGATGTTCGCCTTCTGCTCGGTGATGGCAGCAATGCTGGTGCCTAGGAAAGCGGTGTGATCCAGCCCAATGGATGTCAGTGCTGAAGCGAGCGTCACGTCAGCCGGTATGACATTCGTTGCATCCCCGGCTCCGCCCAGGCCGCATTCAATGATCATGACATCGGGCTGACGCTGATTGATGAGGTGGTAAGCGGCGGCCGTCGCAATCTCGAATGTGGTCGCCCGTAGCTCATGGTAATCCGAAATGGCCTGGATGTGCTGTGTAGCCATGGCATACTCCTCGGGAGTTGGTGGCATCCCGTTAAAGCGGACTGCATCGCGGGGCTCAAGGAGGTGAGGCGAATTATACCGGGCGGTACGGAGGCCTGCAGCCCGCAGACAAGACTCAAGGATGGCCGAGACGGATCCTTTGCCGTTCGTCCCGGCCAAATGAATCGCGGGTACGCGCAAAGGAGGGAGAGCGCTCATGATGGCTCGCATTCGCGCGACTCCGAGATCGATCTTTCCAACACCTGATGCCACTGACAGTGGAGCTGATTGCACGTCGCGGGACTGCGGTTGAGGAGCACTCGCATTTGGTAGAGTGCTGTTCATGGCAGGCGCAACGATGGTGCGGCTCATTCGAGAGGGTTGAGCAATTCCTCGGGATGCAGAGGATTCGGTATGAGCGGGTTGATAGGTATGGTGGATTCGTTGCGGTACGAACGAGGTATCCTGGGAATTGGCGGTGCTGGCTTGCCGTTCATCCATCATGAATGGCATACGGCTGGGCGCAGATAATGGCTGTTGACGCAAATTCTGCTGCTGGTACTGGGCAGCTGGGCAGCCATGTCCGTTGACATTGTGTTGGAGGGGCATTTCATCAGACAAAAACGGCCGGTTGACTGGCAGCGGATAGAGGCGATCCGGTGGAGGCTGTCCGAACTGGCGATTCTCGGAATCGCAGACTACGACTCGAGAGGGATTCCTGTCTGTTCGAGTGAGATTTGGTGTCGCATTAAGCATGGCATCGACAGCGAGGCGATTTGAGCGTTGCGACGGAACAAGGGTAGTGGGCTGTCGGTAATGGCCGTTGGGATATGGCTGATCCCCCTGATGGTCGCCGTTCTTTGAAATGAGCGGAGACGTCACAGAAGGACGTTGAGGAAACGTAACCGGTGCAGAACCGCCCGTCGAGGGGGTCCTCAAGATCTCGCAGGACGAGCTTATCTCCGATGCTTTGCGGATATGAGTGTGAGGTCGAGCTGTCACTCCATCAGCGAAGCGGTCAGGTAGTAAGATTTGAACTCACCATACTCGTTCTCCAACAGCTTCGCCGGCCCGGGCCGGAAGTCGATGCCCGTCCAGTTCACGTAGAACATCCGCCTAAATGTACGAAGATCATCAAGATGAAGGCTGAACGGTAAGAGCCTAAACCCACCCATCCTCCTGTCTCACCTCGACCTGCCGACTGGGCTCCATTACCCTCATCAACGTGACCAACAATACGTCTCCTGACGTTTTGATCTTGATTTGAGAACCCGGGAATAGATTGAGGACTTTGGCGCTGAGCTCCTCCGCCAAACGCCGTCTCTTCAGATCTTTCACTTCCTGAGCGGTCTCAGAAGGCCATCAACGAGCAAGTCGTCTAACTCACGGGGTTATGCGTAGGACAGAGGACCTTCGTCTTCAATGCCCTTCGGGTCTCGGATTGGTACTCGGTTCCGGGCGGAGCACCCTCTAGTATGGGAATCGGTACCGTTTCCGTTTCTTCCCAGACGGTGAAGACGACCTCGGGATTGCTTCTCGCACAAGAGACGTGGAACGCTCGGGGGCATTTCCCCTGAGATTCTTGATAAGCAGTGCAGGGGTTGAGTTGAGTGACGAGACGCACTTTTTCACACTGTATCTTTGCGCCTGTTGACTGAGTCTTCTTGTCGGCACAACATTGACATTTCTGAAGGACAAGTTAGCGGTAAACTTCACTCATAAACATGTAGTTACCAGATTCCATCGGTCTTTTGTGATGCCATTGACGCCCATGACCACCGGGATAGTCTGTTCTCCGACTAACCGATCTTCGATCCAGACCTCAGGGATCGAGTTGACGCACGACAAGTGAGCGAGAACTAAGCCGCCTCGTGATTGCGATCTGGCTACGACGTCTTCCGATGGCTCGAGGACAAGAAGGAGATCGTCGACATCGAGCGAAGGACAGAAGACACAGGGGTAAGACGGGATCTCCTTGACGACTCCGGCCTTCGGCTTGACAGAAAGCGAAATCCTCGGTTTGTCCTGCTTCATTCCCTTGACCAGTACTGACGGCCAGACGTCAATGACATCGGCTTCGAGTGATGACGCCTCGTCGCTCTCGCCATCGGCTATCTCTGTCCACATGCGCTTGCGTGGTGTAACGCCGTCGTGGTCCAACGCGTTCTTCCGACCTTTCGCACCTCGTTCCCGTTGTATGACTCGGACGAGCTCATTCTCCGCTTGAAATTTTCGATCCTGCTCCGCCTTCTCGCTCATGAGCTCGTCGACGTCGATGCGAACGCTGAGTAATGTGAGCATTCTCTCAAAGCAGCTGAGGCAGCGCACCTATGGCTGACGCAATTGCATGCCTTCGCCCGTCTTCCAAGCTCGAGCCAGCTCTCCAAAGCGAAGTTGACGCTCTCAGCGCAATTGAACCCCATATTGAAACCCGCATGGTAGCCTCGCGGATACGTGATGACGAACTCATTCTGCCTCTGTACGAGAGTGTTCACGCGGATGCCATTGTCGGCGAGTTTCGTGGGTGAAATGAGAAACGATTTGTGGCGGAGGAACTGGTCGCACAGCTCCGAGTCCTGCGGAAAGAAGCCTGCGTTTGACGTCAGCGTGTGCTATAGAGCTTCATCGTGCTTGTTCACCTTCCATCTTCGATTCGAACGCCATTGACCTCCCTTGCGGGACGGCATACCAGAATTTGGGCGCCCCGAAATGAATGTAGTTGATCGAGAATAGATCCATCTGAAGGGGGACACCATCATTGTACTGCACTGAATGAGGAGATGAGACACATACATCTTCAACATGCCAGGCGAATGCGGCCCGCCAGAGTCCGAAGTAAAGATAAGGCTCGTTGACGCCGGGAAGTGAGCGATGCAAGCGGTTGAGCAGGTTTGGTAGATGGGCGACGTTCCATGGTGTCTTCTTGTCCTCGAATAAGGAGCCTAGAGGTGATAAGCTTCGTTACGGGGCTCGGCAAGTTGACTCACCTTGCAGGTCAGCACCATACCAGCTCGGTTCCCCCAGCCCGATATTCTTCCAAAACTTCCTCTCGAGCGTCGCGCAGGCCTCGGGCGTGTAGTCGTCCACCTCGGTTCCCTGCGGCAGCCAGTCCCTCGTTGGTTCAAAGCTCTCGTACCATTGTGGGATGGATTCGGGTTGAGGGGTGGTAGCGAGCGGTTCGGATGAGGATTGAGGGGAAGCAGCGGAGGATGGGTCTAGGGCGGGCACCGCTTCCGAGGCATCGGTCATCTCCACGTCACCATTTGTGAGGCCCTCGATAGCAACGCTGCTTTCATCCTTCGCTTGAGATGAGAGTGGAGCGATATCCCCAGCTGTCTCGTCTGCCCTCGTTTCGATGGTCGTGTCCTCCATCTTGACCGCCTCCGATTCCAGCCTCTCTTGCCTCTGCCTGTCGATTTCCCTCTTCTTAGCTCTCTTCGCCTGCCTCTTCGCCTTCCTGGCCTCTTCCTCCGCAGCTCGTTGTGCCCTAGCATGCTCCGAGTCTCGGTCTAAAGTCCGATCCAGGTCCTTCGGGCCGGGACCAGCGAAGTTCCTATGCAGACTCTTGTCGAACCACTGCTGAAGGGTGAGAGGCTTGTTCTTCAGCTTCTCGACGTTCGTCTGCCGGAACTGCCCAGCTCCGCCAATCATGTTCTGCTGGATTGGCTTCTTGATCCGGATGTCGGCGAGGGAGCGTTTGGTAATCGGTGGAACAGAATGAACCCAATCTGCGGGAGGGACGATCTTGGCGATACCGGAGTACTGGCCCCAAAGTACAGTCTTGGTCACGTACCCCTCGAAGTCCTAGGTGGCAGGTGAGATGAAGGCCTGAGCGAGAGGGAGAACTCACCTCAAACTCCTCGAGGGTTGGTCGGAAGATTGGGATACCTCTTGTCGCCAGTAGGTCATCCTCGGGAGACAGCTCGCCATCATTACTCTCGATAGGAGTCAGAGCTCGCCAGGATGATGAGGCCCCGTGATTCGGATTGAGTGGGTAGCTGAGGGAAGTCAGCCTCTGAAGGACTCGAGAAGCTTGAATGCCAAGCGGAAAATGCTCCATCTGGGGATAGATGCCGGCGCAATACAATCTGACACTCACAAACCGGCCGGCTGCAGATATATCGGAGCCCGAACGCTCTCCGAACTGCTTTCCGATATCTCATCTTCCTTCCCTGTCATAGAAGATACTGTCGGCCGACGAGGCCGCGTGCAGGTCGTTACAGGGTTTGATGGAGCGCGAGTGGCGACAAGGATAGGCAAACTATGCTGAGATGGACCGGCGATGACGGTAGGAGGTAAAGGATGGGTAGCGTGGGCCGGAAGCTCCGACTCGATTGTGGCGGGGAGCATGGTATCTTGAGACACCGGAAGGGGTGGAGGAAGAACAGCGGCGGACAATGGCAAGAGGCGGGCGGAAGACTGTACGCTGAAAATGACTAAAGCGAAGCATGCAACATACTCAATGGCAGAAGGAATAGCAATTCGTGGACAAGGGGAAGAGATAATTCAGTGGTTCGGCAACGCGATCCCGACTCACCGAGACTTTTTGAGTGTGGCGCTCTGATCCGAATCAGCTGGAGTGATACCAAGCCGTATACAAATCCTCAACATTGCATCTCGGTGAACTGCATCCCTCATACTCAGCGTCATGTCAGATCTATGATGAAGGGCCGAGGATGACACGCTATCTGACAAGTTTTTTTTTGCAGCGACAAGATTCCCCGTTCAAGGGGAGACATGACACGGAGGCGAGATTTCAGGGCCCCCAAAAAGTTGCGACCGGCGCTCGGCCTCTATCAGCGGAATCCTGCCGGCACCTAATCCCGGACGCTACAGGATTTCAGTCATCAATTCGATGTACAGACTTAGCACACCCGACCCTCGAGCCAGACATGACCACCCATCACCCCCGCCAACATCCCATAATCCTCATCACAGGTCCGTCCCCCCTTCCCCTTCCCCATTCTTACCCATGACTGACAGCGACAGGCACACCCGGCACCGGTAAAACCCTCCACTCGACGCTCCTCTCCCAAAACTCCGAAGATGGACCCAGCCCTCTTGTCCACCTAAACATCGGGGATATAGTCAAAGACAAAGGTTTCCATGAGGGCTGGGACGATGAATGGCAGTCATGGACGATTGATGAGGATCGATTATTGGATTACTTGGAGGAGGTGGTGAATCCGGAAGATGGACCTGTAACACACGGTTGGTCCGTCGCTAGGATGCGGGGAGGAGCTGGACTGAAGTGGGACAGGGTTTATTTTCGATATTCATGATCCGGGATTGTTTGCGGAGAGATGGGTGGATCTGGCTGTGGTCTTGACCTGCGATAACAAAGTGCTGCACGAGCGCCTTACAGCACGGTAGGTCACCCATTGGCCTCAGCTCAAAGGCTAAGTTGAGTAAATGGGTATAGGAATTACCCGCCAAACAAGATCACCGAGAACATCACCGCGGAAATCATGATGACCTGCCTGAACGAGACGCGAGAATCGTACCCTGAGGAGATCGTGGTGGAGCTTAGATCAGATGGGTCAGGCATGGAAGGGGAGGTGGAGGAGAATGTACGGCGGATAGGGGAATGGGTGGAGAAATGGCGGGAAGACCGGTTAGCGGGACGGCATGATGAGGTGGACGGGGATGATTGAGGGGGGATGGATCATATGCATGGGTGAATGGTCATGAAGGGCTTTAATGGTTCTTCTCCCCCGAATCCTGCGTTTCCCCTAGATGATGACCGGCTTGACTTCCGGGGCCTCTCTAGCCATACACCCTGTTGACAGAGTAAGGGGTGGCCGAACTGAAAAAGGGGGACTCACAATCGGAACACGTCATTCTGCACAAAGAACCCTTGTCCCTCGGGCACCAGCTGGCACAAAGCGTCAGTCGTTCCACTACCCCCCAGCAGTGCCCTGCTGTTCGAGGAGAATGACTGACGTGGAACATTTGGCTGTACTGCAATACATTTTGCCCATCATCCACGACCAGTTGACCTGTAACGAGTACCAGTATGGATTGGATGGTCGACGAGGCGGGTTGAGCATCGAGGGTCAGTACGCGATGGGCGACTTTGGCGAAGGGTAGGGTCTTAGCGGTAGGACACAAAGGTGTAGGTTTGAAGGACAAGTAGAGTGAAATGGGAGAGCGAGTGGACGTCAAGCAGCATGGAAGAAGCGATAAAGAGAGCCGAAACAGCAGTCAGTGCAGCTCTAGAATACGTCTCGATAGCATAACTCACCTGAAGCTTCTCCATTATCGCGGTAGTGCCCTGGATCGGCGAATTCTCCCATGTGAGCATCGATACATCCCGCTATTGACCGTAATACTTCCATTAGCATCCAAATGGCTTCACTGCATCAGACTCACGTATAGGTTGGCCAGGCCGGATCGTTCTCCATCGAAGGTATTGTAGTAGTAGTCTGGAGAAGGGGGAACACATGTCAGCGCTCGTTCTCTTAGCTCGAGCTCGACACCCAAGCTGGTTCGGTGAAGGTGATTAGGCTGACCTGTGAATTGCTTGGCGATGGCGTTGATATCAGCCATGATGCTGAAGCCAATAACCGTAAGGAAAGGATGAGCGGTAAAGAAGCAGCTGGAATCACTTTACAACACGTCACTTCTGTGTGCCTATTTGCCAACTGAGGAAAGACCCCGGGCGTTTCCCTACAAAGCGCGTTACAACTGGGGGCCCCACGTCTGGGTCATCGGCCGCACGCACGCGCCGTCTTTGTTCAGCCCAAGTTGCGAGACAACCTATTTCTGGAGTGTTGTCCTTCCTTTCATCATCATCATCATCTCGCTCGATACACTCGTTTCTAAACTGTCGGTCCATCTCTATCACCGCAAATAGTACTTGCTGGAGGCTTTCTGAGAATGATCCCGACTTTCGTCCTTGCCGCTCTGGCTTCCGCCATTGTTATCCGCGCTGTACCATGTGTACAATTCGATACCTCCTGGAACCTCTACACTTTTGGCGGATCCTCAGATGTAATGCTTGGGCAGAAAACAAGTTGGGCATGTAAGTCAGCATCTCGACTCCGACCCTCTATACAGCTTCGATAGCTATGGCGGCAATGTTGGCTGATGGCAATTCCGCAGCACCCTCCCCCAAAACCCTTACCACCACCGGCCGACCTCCTTGGACGGGCAATTCCACCCAATGCATCCTTTCGCAAAATAACAACGCGTTGTACGTCCTTGGCGCTGATGCGTCCGACCTGAGCGTGAGTCTACCTTTTCCCAAATCACTTAACCCGCTGATGGTGATCCCAGAAAATCTACATATACGACTTCGGAGGGAGTTCGTGGTCCACCCAGAGTACCTCCGGCGTCCCATCCAATCTCGGCAATTCCCGTTCCGCTTCCGTTCTCGATCACGACACGAACACCCTCTATACCCTTCCATCCGGGTCCAGCCAATCGCTCTATCAGCTCGATATGAGCTCGGTGAAGGCCGCGGCTAGCGGGAGCAGTCTTGGCTGGGGGGCAGTGGAGAACCCTGCATTCTCGACGGATGGTTATATGCCGACTGCTGCGCAGGCTTCCAACCATATACGTGAGTGGATATTGTCTTGCCGAATCGCTTGATCTGATGAGAGCAGACTACTTTGGCGTTCCCTCCACCGCGGCTGGATCTGCGGACATCTTCGTCGTTCACTGTGAGTACTTTCCGGGACAACTCTCCTGATGATTTCCGGGTGACATCAAGCGCATGTTTGCTGACGAAAGGGCGCAGTCGCCTACTTCCAGCCTACCGCCCAGGCCTACCCCACCCAGAACGGCGGGACCGCTTTCCCCGACACTGCCGGTCAAGCCATCAGCATTCCTAATAATGCGAACAGCGTGAGTTGCCAAGTCAGCGGTGCACGGCCATCTCGCCGGAGCAGCACGCATGTTCACAGCTCGTGCTGATCGATCTCGCCTTAGGTCCCCTTGCAAATGGTCTTCATCCCCTATGACTTCTCCAACTCATACCTCGTGACTCACTGGACCGACCCTGGGAACTACGCAACCACCTCAGACGCCCCTTTCGCTACATCCCTCATCAACACCACCCAGATCCTGCCCCCTCCGACTTCTCACGACACGCAAGCATCGTATGCCGCTTCCGACACCGCGCTCGTCCAGATCGACTCCGCCGGCAACATCTACTATATCACCAACGCTGTCCAGTCGAATTACGACGTCGCGCCTTCTCCACTTTGGACGAAGTCGAGCTACACCCTCGCGGGGACTGGAGGGTCGATAGCACCTCCTAAGTCCACCACAAACTCGACTACCTTGGCGTCTGGCTCATCGACCATCTCCAGCAGCGCGAGTATGACATCCGCGATGTCATCATCTGCATCTGGTGCTGCGGCTGGCGTTACTACGGGGTCTTCCTCGGCCTCGGCTGCTGCTTCGGCGACGACTTCCAAGGCCGCTTCAGGCGCCGGAGCAGGTATGGAAAGAGGCGATTTGTTGGGGCTAGCCCTTGGCTTGGTCGCTTTGACCGGAGCGGTGATACTGTAAAACCCCCAGCTCATTTGACGGACACGGACAGTTTCTGCGCAATTCCGATCTCGCAGTTCAAACACAATATCACGTATCAGTCGCGTAGCTTGCATGTGTCCTTCATTTACGAGTTATGCACGACTATGAATTGATCAACAAATGTGGTCGCCCTCGGCGGAGTCGTGCTTCGGTAAGAAAGTGTATCATACGTCATAGCGTTTCTGCCCAATCCGGAACATCGCCGGTGCATTTCAACCTTCTCTCACGTCATCGAGTATCCAGTCCTCTATCCTTATCCTTCTTTACTTCATTGTTTCCTGTATAGCCGACACTGTCAGGCTATCTCTGTTTGTGCCCTGTTTGGTCCCACCTCGTTCTCCCTACTCCTGATACCCGGACTCTCGCCGATTTCCGCTCAACTCCACCATGCCGCCCAAGAAATCCACCACCTCCCGAACCAAGCAATCCGCCAACTTATCACAAGTACGTCCCACGGTCTACCTTCCAGCTTCCTGTGATGCAAACTCCTCCCGTGCTTCCCCTCTATCCTCTGCCTCACCCGTCTTCCGTTACTTCTCGGATCAGGATTGACGAAACCCAGCCAATCCTATCCTTCCAATCCCGCAAACCTCTCCCCGACCGCGCACTCACCAAATCCCAATCCACCTCCCTCCGACCCTCCGCCTCTGAAACCTCTATCCCCCTCTCCCCATCGGAAGAAGTACACGAGATCGTCCTCGAGAGCACGGATGATGGTGAGAAGAAGGGGAAGAAGGTGAAGGGGAAGAGACAGTTGGATGTGAAGAGTCGGGAGTGGGAAGGGTTGAGACGGATGGTCCGGGATGAGATGGGGGGGATGAAGCCTAGTACGTCAATCAGCTTAGTGTGGGGGTTGGACTGATGGAAGGATAGTTCATGCGGGGGTGGATACGCATGATGATGTCCACCGTGAGTTTCCCATCGTACGCGAAGACGCTTCGTCGTTCTGCTATCGCGTACGCTTTGCTGATATCCTTGTTTCGCCTTCAGACATCCTCCGGATCTTCGACATGACCTCGAGATACGGGCCATGCGTCGGGGTAACCCGTCTGCAAAGATGGGAGCGGGCAAAGAAATGGGGATTGAACCCGCCCGAGGAGGTGCGTCTCGCTTCTGCTTCCCTTCAATCAGCCGGCCGGTGCTGCACGTTACGTCGATGGGAGCTGACGCGAGTTCTTAGATCCATACTATCCTGACGACTGTGCAGGGGGAGGATGATCCGGTCTATCGCGAGAATGTGCTGTATGGATGGCTCGGGTAGTGATGCTGTATCTCTGCCACACGGCCGGCCGGATTGGAACAGTTGCTCGAAACGATATCACGACAATCTATATGTAGCTGTAGAGGGACCGTACGCGGCGTCATAGGGAGGGTCATGCGATGATATGCAGGAATAAAAGATCCGTATGGCATCCCGTTCCTGAACTTTCTAGCTGTAATGATCTCGGAGCCCTAGTCGCCCTCTTCATCCTGTTCCTGAACACCGGAGTCTATATTTCTATCTCTCTCGTCCACTTGACCTTCCCACCTCGAGTATGTGTCCAACACCGCGCCGCAAGTGCGAGCGAAGAGAAGATGCTTGTGACAGTAAGAACGACGTTGATGGGCGTGTACGAGCCATGCGAGGGGCCCTTGTGAGGATATCTGATGCGAGTCAGCTGTTCCTACTTGCCTGTGTCTTGTCTGGACATACCGAGAGGAGTCAAGAAAAGGCTGAAGAGGCCTGACATCGTTACAGCGAGACCTGCTCCAGGTTGTCAGCTGTTTGTACTCCAAAGATCGTCTCGTAAATGTACCGTAGATGGTGCCGAAGGTCTCGAAGCTTCGAGGGAAGAGGTGAAACGGTCAGCGGAGGCGGGGTCAGCGGATGGGGCGTGCACCTAGTCTCACGATCCACCCCAAGACTTGCCGTGTTGTCTCTGCCAAGCCCGTGTCAGCAAGAAGCATCAAGCCACAGAGCAATCGAGACGCACGTTATGGCGGTCCAAAAGAGCGGTCTGAGGACCACCGAGATCGCAATCCCGATTAACTGCGGGGCATCCTCGGCAGTATTGTGAGAAACTCGAAGAGACCGCCTAGATCACGGCCAGGATGAGGACGACAACGAACATCGGTCGGGCGTCGTGGAGGTAGCCTATCGCCGGGATGACTGGAGGGTACCGTAAAGTCTCCGAAATATGGGTTCGAATGACGACTGACTGAGGAGACCGCCAACGGGGACGAGGAAGATGAATGCTGGTTAACACTCCAACAAGTGATTGTCTATGGAAAGAGGGGACATGCCATTCGTGAGCCACTCTGTGAGATTCGTACGATCGGTGTAGTAGAGCGGTGTAGTAGATGAGCTGGGTATTGAGAGTCGCCGTGTACCAGTCGGCGCTAACCTGCAGAAGAGAGTTCAGTACTCAGCACGTCTCAGCGTGGCAATGGGGCATACACCTGAACTATCAGCATGAACCCCATCACCCTGTCCTCATCAGTTCCCATCATTTCGTGCTTGGTTCAAGCAGCTTACCAGAAACAGCTGCTTCTCACTTGCTCCGCTGGTCCATAGCCGACCATGACATCCACAATCCCATGACCCTCTTTCTCCAGTGCAAGCTGATTCTTCACGTCATTGACTTTCGGCTAGACGCCGTCCAAGGCTGGCGAAGGTGACGAGGAAGTGCGACTCGGGGGTTCGTTCGGGTCGTGCTCATGATCTAGGAGCTCGGGTAAAACTCGAGTGTAGGTTGACCGCGGTCCGAGGTCACTTGCTGGATGACGAGTCTTTAGAGAAACGATTAGCTTGCAGTGTAGTGGGCGCGAGGCAGGACATACAGGATCGGAAACACCGCATAGCATGAGAAGAATATCTTGCTGCCGGTGAATTAAGCAGATCAAGCAAGGGAGTTTTACGGAACTCACAGGCTTGGCTTGCCACGGAAGGCAAAGTATGCGACCTTGTAGAATACGAAGGGCAAAGAGATGCTTCCAGAGCGCCAGTGATTGCACTCAGAATGAAGCCGGAATGCTTGGGGAAGGCGTTACTCACTGGTCAATCCGCCAAGTTAAAAGTTTCCTGAGGGACATGTTTATATTTACGGTGAAATTGCGCCATGAACATCGCTGCGGCCCCGAGAGCGAGTAAGGTATACCCACTGACTCGCGTGAGGGGTGCGTCCAGTGGCTATATGCTCAGAACGTACACTATGTAGGTATCGCGACCTGACTGCCATCAGCGAGTCTAGAGATCAGTCAAAGATTGCTGACATCGTGAAAACTGCTAGCAACGGCGAACATGAAGTTCATACGTGTGTGTTGCGCCATGCAATATGTCTCATCCGGAGCGCAGAGGTGTGAGTAGACATGCGAATCGATGAGGATGGGTTTGAGTGCGGCGAAGCCTGAGTTCAGTGTCAGTCGCCGTAGCTCTCTTCCACCTAGCGGAAAGCAATCAGAGAACGCTGAACCTGACCGAACGTTAAACCAGCGATCGTAAGGCTACCAAGAGATGCAGTCATCAGAATCCACTTACTTCAACAGGAGGAGGTGGACTCACCAGAAGAAAACACTGGCGACGACCTGAACAACTCGCCTCGGATTCCTTCGGGGTCCATGCTATATGGTCGACAGCCGATTCTACGAGCAGGATCTGTATCCTTCTATACTACGGTGCCACCAACATACGGGTTTCATGTCCCATTGGGGCCGGAATACAGAAAGTTCTTATCGGCTTTCTCAAACATTAACCGGAGATCCGACGGAAGGTGTAACGGTAAATTCCCTGCGAGCCTATCTTCCCGAGGCTTCGCATTCCCGGTCCATAAGCAGAAGGCAATCCATACCTTTGTTGTATGAATTCTCATGCTTATCGCTGCTGTTGTTCCGGCCGCGCATGATGGATCCGGCGCTATTGCAAACCTCTACTGCGGCCCATGGAGAGGGTCAGAAAGCTAGTTTCGACTCCCTTGCACCGACCAGTCCCGACAACCAACATCAATCAGAGGAAGAGAGTCAAGACGAAGACGCCTCTCATCCGCTCTCTAGCGATGTTTCTAAACGACCCAGACTGAGACTCGCCCACGCTTGTGATCGATGTAAGAAGAGAAAGATCAGATGCGACACTCATCAACCCTGTGCACCGTGTCAAGCGGCCAAGAACGAGTGTACCTTCAAAGCCCCTTCACGGAGGGTGTCGACGAAACCCAAAGGCAGCTTCTCCGGAGAGGAAGCCAGGCCGAATAGCTTCAGCGGCTTCAAACGGCCTCATTCACCTTCGCGACCGAGTTTAGAACCGGTGGAAGGTCAATCTCAGCTCGAAGCGAGACTGGCGGCACTCGAAGCGATGCTAGGCGATGTCCCGCCACAGGTTCATAATGCTTTCCTTGCCTCACTCGACGCACGGCTAGGCAGTGGGACAGGAGTAGGCATTAAGGAGGGGCAAAATGAGGGAGTCGGAGTAGCTTTCGAAGCTTTGTCAAGAGGAAGTGGTTTCGGTGGTCTAGGGAATCTGGAGAACGATTCGAGTTCAAGCTGGACACGACCGTCGAATGGACTCGACGGTTTCGCCACAAGTCAATCGGAGGATATGCTCGGGCCGGATTGGAGCAAGCTCGCTGGTGTCGGATGGCAAGATGGGACGGGGCTAGGGAAGAGGAAGGAAGAAGCGGGTGTGAGTGAGATGGCGAAGAGGATGGAGGGGATGAGCTTCTTCTATGAGGATGAGATCGGTCAGGCTAAATGGCAGGGTGAGTGAGGGCGTGGGGGCTCGTAGGGGCTCGAAATTATGGAAGCTAAAACACATGACAGGCGCTACATCTGGATTTCCCCTCCTGGTCTCCCTCACTGCAGCCAATGCACGATCAGAGCAGGAGATTAACGGGCAGGCTTCTCACACTTCCATCGCACCCTCTGAGTCTCCCTCCACTGGCAACCCCTTCGCTCAATCTCCCTTGAATGTTCCATCGGTAGCAAGCGGCGGCTTGAGAATCGGCGCACGTCATACCTCTTTCAGCTCGAATGCCCGGTCGAGCAGTCCCCAGGGTCTCGGCGGTCCCTCCCAAACCAAGAAGGAACGCTTCTTCCCTGATCGAACGCCTCGTCCGCATCAAACCCTAAATCCCGAAGCGAGCTGGAAGGTGATCACTGGCGTCATCCCACCTGACCTCATGGATACCCTCGTCCGATGCTATCTCTCCACCTCTCATCTGCTCTGGCCGTTCCTCAACGTGCCATCCTTCCTGCAAGATTACGCCAATCCACAACAATGGGGCGAGCCGGGATTTGCATGTTTCATCGTCGCCGTCTGCACCTTATCGTCCCGCCATGTCGATGATCCCCGAGTCCGAGCGAGCCCGCAGGACCCATCGACTGCGGGGAAACAATATTTTGAGCTGTTCAAGCGGCTGCGAGACCTGCCGTCTGCTGAGCGACCCACTTTGTACTCGATTCAGGCGGCGTTTCTAGCCGGGATCTACGCGTTCGGGCTTGGGAACCTGAGCAAGGCATTCGCTCTCCAGGCGGAGAGCATCACCTTGTGCCTCGATGGAGGGCTGCATAGGAGTGTAGATGGGTATGACCACTTTGACGCGGTGGAGAAGGAGTCGCGAAAAGTGAGCGGATTTCCTCCACAAGGGTCCCCGCTGACTTCCGAAACAGCGAACTTTCTGGTCCATATACTCCTGGGACAAGCAGTCGGCCGGTATGCTTGTCCGTGTCTCGCTGAGATTTACAGCTCATACATATTCCAGCTCTTTTTGGCCGTCCGCCCATCATTCACCTTCGCGACTGCGATGTCACCGAGCCTCTCATTGTTGATGATGAGAACCTGACACCGGAAGGCGTAAAAGAACAATTCAACGAGACGCATAGCAGAATATGCGCTTTTGTCGCCGCCATCCGGTTGCACGTGATCCTCGAGGCCAGTCCCTCTAGTCATTGAATTTAGCAATACTAAGACTGTGGCTTCGCTTAGGGTGTCATCGATTCCGCGACTCAACCATCATCATTCCCAACATCCCCATTCCTCGCAAAGGCCGCAGCCATCATCGCCCGTCGATTGCCTCAGAACGAGTCGTTGCGGGACGAAGAAGCCCTGCTCGAGGAGTGGACAAGGATATTGCCAAAGTACTGGCAGTACGACGATGAGACAGCAAAGTCGCGAGACCCGATCCGGATCACCCAAGCAGAAAGGCTTCACTGTGTGCGTAGCTGGATGCGTTCACAAAGCGGCAGAGCTGATGACTTCGTAGTTGGAACACCTCGTCAAGATGCTCATCTACCGGCATCGGTTCTCGGGGTTCGTGGCCATGCCAGCATCGACGGCCGAGGAGAGAGCGAGGCATCTCGATCTGTGTCGAAAGGCGATGCAGTGCGCATTGACCATCATTGCAGATCATGTCCACATTGTGAGTGATCCGCACCAAGTTGCAATTGATGCTAATGCAGCCGATGCAGAGTCAGAGAGGGATGATGACCTATTGTGAGAATCCTGTAGTGATTTGCATAGCTCGACATTGATCTCGCTCAGATGGGGTCCATGTCATTCATCAACTCGCACAAGCCGGCAGGACGCTTGTCGCCGTCAGCTTGAACTGCCGCAGCGTTGACTTCCGACCTCTGATTGCGCCTTCAATCGAAGGTCTCCGTTCCTGTGTTGGCCTCCTTCGGCGCTTCAGCGGGAGGTATCTGTGCGGTTTGCGATCGGCCGACATCATCGACGAGTTCTGCCGCAGTGAGTTTTAGCCGTCTTGTGGGAGCACTGCTGATGCAATATGACAGTCTGCAACATCCCTGTTGACTCTCCTCGTGTACCCGACGGTACAGGTCGTCCCTCCCCCGCCTGGCTCAGACCCGTACGCAAACGCTCCTCTGCGTCGCCAACCGCCTCGCGAGTCAATTCGGCTTCACCAGCGGCCATGCTCGAAGCCTATCAAGGCCAAGACCTCATGTCCGCCCCTCCTGATCTCACTCAACCTTCGCAACCTCGACCGACAGATCTCGAAACCCTCTTCAATACGTCTGAATACTTTGACCCGTCGGCGATGTCTCCGGTTCAGCAGGGGTCAAGTACGATGCCCAGTCTCGACCAGAACATTGGGGAACCATATGCACCGTATGACCGGGTTGAAACTCTCATGTCAAGTACTATGCATGGGACCGGCGAGAGTATGGACGTTTCAAACGGCACCAGCGAGCGGGCGAATAGCTTCGATTACGCGAGCGGAGGTGGATTCGGAGGGGAGATGTTGGCGGGTGCAGGAATGGACAATGTGTCTGATGGGCTCAAAGGGGCGGACGGGCAGCAGGGCTTGTGAGTTTATCGACCGATACGGAAGGGGCTAGGCTGATATGTGACGCAGATCTGCTGCTACGATTCTGTCTCTTCTCGAAGAAGGGAGTTTCGACTATGGTTCAATCTTCACCGACCAGGCGCCTTTACCGATGGACTATGACGATGAGGGAGATGAGGGGACGGAGCAGCTTCAGACATGAGAAAGCAAACGCCGTGGACGATTTGATGCATTTGTTTCACACTGTTCCGAGCAGAGGTACCGAGGCCTTGTGCCACTTTGGAGACGCGATAAGCGTACGACGACCTTCGTCGGTGGGAAGTGATCCAACGTTACTTCTCGTCCGGAACCCGAATTTTTTTTGCACGCTAAAACTTAGGGGTCTCTTCTGAAACTTTTCCAAGGGGGAGATTATGGTATCCTATGATATCATCAGTGACATACTCAGGGACCCCCGTGGGCTACATAATCATGCTTTAATTTACTTAACTACGCTCTTATATTTCCTAGGTACCTCGGGATTTCTAGCGTGTACTGTAAATCTCCGCGGAATGATCAGTAATTGGTAATTTGTGTAGTCTCTCTCATTAGTCTCGCAGACCGAACGATCAACTAGCAATCTCATCCTCATCGTCAACAGCATCAATCAACCCGTTTCCATCATGCAGTCCACTCCCCTCGACTCCGCTCCGGCTTTGTCATCGTCGCCTCCTCAACTTACCGACGCGAACCTCCAGCGCCAGAACGAGAATCACGAGCGTGAATCATGCGCTCCCTCTCACCAGACTGTTTCCCCCATCTTACTTGTGACCGATGGCGGACCAAGCTGAGACAATGTTGTAGATCATGAGACGAACGTTGATCAGAAGAAACGCAGTTATTCGGCTGGGCTGTACAAGTATACAAAGATGCAGTGGGAGGATTGTCGGAATGATATCGAGTGAGTCACTTCTCCCATCTTTATCATTCACCTTGCGTATTCTCCACCTCCTCCTCTCGTCCCCTTCGAATCCCTCATCCGCCTTCCCGTCGTCCTATCCCGCACCATTACCCCTCTTCCGCGCCAGTATTCACCTTGTTCCAGTTATCCCACGAAGCGATCGCTAACGCTCCCGCTCCGGTCCAGACGCCGCTCCTCAGACTCCTCAATCTCCCTCTCCTCATCCGCCCGATCCGACGTATCCCGGCTGGACGAGCACATTGACGTCGCTCGCGGTTTGAGCGCGTCCACTTCGGCAGAGGTTGGCGGCGTCGTCGGGGCTGTACCTGCTTTCCACTGAGCGCGAGGGTGAGGTGTGGCGAGCGATGTAGATGAGGGTAGTGTCGGCGGGTTATCGAGTTTGGGGCGAGCGTAGCAAAGAACATACTGTATTCATACTTGCTTCTAGATGCATATAGCATCGCATACCTCCATCCAGCGCGATAACGTGGCTGGCATCCAGCAGCTTCAAGTCGTGATTTGAGGGCGGATCAGATGCCCAATCGCGTCCGCAGACCCTCACATGGCATAATTTCATCTCGGTATGCTACAATGCTTGGTCATCTGTCTAGGATTGAGCCGCTCTCAGTACCCCATATCACTATAATCAGCTCCGACGCCTTCCTTCTTGCCTCGATCCCCCAACTCCTCAGCCGCCATCATTGCGTCAAAATCATCCATTTTGCCGTTCTTGCCACTGCCTTTCCCACCCGTCACCTCGAGCACGCTCGCTTGCTACATCGGAGAGACTTATCAGCGCAGATCCAGGTATATTCCGCTTGACCTACCTTTTTCAGGTACGCAGGGCTGATTCCCATATGTTTGCTTGCGCTCGATAATTGGTGCTCGAGCCAGCTTGCCATCCGTTGGACACCGTCGATCTGGGAGAGCACGTCTGTGGAGGCGGGATAGGCGCCTTCGTCATGGAAGATCACAATGGGAGAGCCGGATGATGAGGGTGTGGAGAGAGTTGCACGGATACTTTGCGTTGAGATCTGCACGCCAGCCGTGAGCCGGCATCCGCAGCAGAGATGGCACGCGATGGCTCACCATCTCGTTGAGTACCGCCGTGACCTCCTGCGATCCGCCTGCTCCAGTCTTTCCGACCTTGGTAGCCAGATCGCCCATCCTCATCCGCGAGTACATGTCCTTGACCTGGAGGATCCTCCGACGAGTCACAGAGGCAAGTACCTGGCCAAGAAGGCCGGCGTTGCAGTCCTACCGAGAATGATCAGGACATCCGTTTGATTGAAGTCCTCCGCCACTCACTTTAGCAAACTCCGCCTTCCCTTCCGCAACTTTCGCCGCGGCCCAATCCTTCGCCTCGAACGCCTTGGCGAGCTTGGTATACTCCTGCGCGTTCCTTTCCACCATACGAGTGACCGCTCTCGACGTATATTTCGGGAAGTGCAGCAGCTGATTCGCTAGATCAGCTGGGTACGGCAGGAAGTACGGATAAACCCCACCTTCCCGGACACAAGCAGCTCGCAGAGGATCGCACGTTTCGCACATGCTAATTGGACAGCCGAGGCTGTCTGCGTGGGAACGGAGACAGCCTGTAATGTCGAAACGAGTGAGTAACATGAAACCATTTGCTGTAGCATTCTACGCACTCCGCAGAAGAAGTCCGTTGCCTTAGCATAGTCCTTCATGGCGGCGCAAATCAGGCCGGCATGATGGTGAAACGTGATGACATCGAGGTACGAAGGTGCGGCCTATTCCAGTCCCAAGTCAGCAAGCTCGGCTGTCACGATCGAAGCTTACGGTTTGGACATCGGTGAACAGCTCATGAATAACCGGCAAGGCATGATCATATCTCCTCGCCAACAGACAAGCCTAGAAGCAATGTTTGAGCGGGGCCTTCGCCATTCAGAGGCGACTGACCTCGAGTAGCGCGGCATGGACACCGGAGAGCACTCCTTCTCGCGATGACCGGCTGACCAAAGTGTATACAGGCTGAACGGCGAGCTCGGGCTTGATAGAGCATTCGAATCAGCGCGGAACCTCGTGGAGATGGTTCAGTTTGATCCGTACCTTCTTGAAATGCTGTGCGAGGCGAAGTAGACCCCACGCAAGGCTGGCAGCTAAGGTGGCCGGTTTAGTCAACGAGCACTCATACATGATGATGCAGGAATCAATGTACTCCTTGCGCGACACATTTCTAGCTGTTCCTCGTCACCAAGAGCGCAGAGTCTTGAAGCGAAGGCAAGGAGGTCTACCTCATGACCTCGCTGGGTTCGAATTCTATTGAGGCGCGCCGATCTGCAAAGGGGGATCAGATCATCTGCTCTTTTCTGGCCGCAGATTTGAGGCATTGTCTACTCACATGATGAACACCAAAGCCGCTGTCATCCGCTTCACCGTCTCATCATTCAAACCATAAAGATCCTCATCAGGCATCGACAACAGTTTTTCTCCCCTTGCAGCTCTGTCCTTTCCCCTGGTTCCCGTTGGCCCATCATTCTTACCCTCGGAAACTTGCTGAAGAAGGGGGATGAGGCTATCGTAGATAGATCGCAGGTTGCTGCGGCTTTCGATGAGGTCCCGGAGCTCGGCGGTGTTTGTCGGTGCTGGCGGAAGTTTACGGGAGCGAGAAGAGCTTGAGACAGATGGGAATGCAGTATGGGCGAGCCGTGACATGGCTGACAAGGTTTCCCAACTCAAGAGAAGGGTGGTTACGATCAGGGAGAGGAGAACGGTGTCCGACGGGCCACGTGGAGATGTGGAGGTGATGCTTAACAGAGGGGAATAAACAGGTCATTCAAGGCCGGTTATACTTTGAGCCGGAGCGAGCTCCCCCGGAAAGATCGTGGTCCTTGGCTAAATTGAACTCGCCTCCATCTTCTCTGCCGATCTCGAAAACTCATTCTAGACACATCTATACCAACATCACCTTCGATCTTGGATTTGCATCTTCTTCCATCATGTCTGTTCTCTCTACGCCCATCACTGAGATGTGTAAGTCCTCGACTGGTAGCCATGGTGGATCGGGGCTGACCGAACGGTAGTCGGGATCAAGCACCCGATCATGCTCGCGTACGTCATTCTTCTGGCAGTGAGACGCGCGTCTGACAATCTAAAGTGGGATGAACATAGCTGCTGGGCCAGATCTCGCAGCGGCAGTGTCAAATGCAGGTGGTCTGGGAGTCATTGGTGGCCTCGGTTACACGTAAGCCGATTACCAAATACAGCTGGACCGGCATTCTTACCCTCGCCGTACAGTCCGAAGCATCTCCGGGGCATCATTAAGGATCTCAAATCATCCCTTACATCGCCTGATCTTCGTGAGCGTCTCCCTCTCTATGAAATCCCGTCTGACCGAGCGGTATCAGCCTTCGGCGTCGATCTCCTCATCCCGTCTCTTGGTCCGACTGCGCGAAAGACCAATTACGACTACACCAAGGGCCTGCTGAACGACCTCATCTCCGTCATCATCGAGGAGAAGGCAAAGCTCTTCGTATGCGCCGTCGGTGTACCGCCGCCCGATGTAGTGAAACGGCTTCACGACGCAGGCATCCTGTGCATGAATGTGAGGGATCTTCGCCAAATGTTGAGACGTTATGCTCAAGGAGAAGTATAGATGGTCGGCCATCCCAAGCACGTTGAGAAGGCTTTGGCCGTCGGCATGGACCTAATCTGCGCCCAAGTGGGTCCAGCCTATCCCCACGCGCGCCTCGACTGACGTTTCGGCAACCAGGGTGGAGAGGGCGGCGGACACACCGGTCGGACCGCTACGTCGATCCTCATTCCCGCATGTGTCGACATGTGCAAAGGTCGAAAGTCTCCTCTTACCGGCGGACCCGTGAGCCTCATTGAGCTCGGTACAAGCTGCATCTCCTGACTTGCTCCGCTAGGTATACGTCGTCGCTGCCGGTGGTATCTACGACGGTCGTGGACTCGCCGCATCTCTCATGTTTGGCGCCCAAGGTGTCTGGGTCGGAACTCGTTTCGTCGCCTCGACTGAGGCAGCTGCGCCAAAGAAGCACAAGGAGCTGTGAGCGCGTTCCGGTGCCGAATTGAGGTATTAAGTGACAGGATGGATCTCAAGCATCGTCTCCGCGGACCATGGGGACGCCGACACGACGCTCATCTACACCGGTCGACCGCTTCGAGTCCGACAGACCGACTACGTCAAGTCATGGCGAGGTCGTGAGGACGAGATGTGAGCTTGCCAAACCGCCCACTCGCTCTTGACTAAACTTTTGGACAGACGCGAGTTGACCAGCCAAGGCAAGATCCCGCACGAGGTCGAGCTCAACAAACATCCCGAGAAGTCCATGGAAGGTCGTCAGTGGCTCATGGGAGACGTCAGCGCTCTCATCAAGGTGATCATCAAAGCCGGTTTCCGGCGAAACCCGCTGACAGTGTATGTCAGGACGTCAAGCCTGCCAAGCAGATTATCGAGGAGATGGTGGCGGAGGCGAAGAAGCAAATCGACGGTGGAGCGCACATGGTACGCGCCAGGCTTTAAGTACGGAAGTATGCAACTTGTCACTCTTTTGTCGCGACTTCTATGCCTCGTTCCAGAGCAATATCCTGTCGCTCCCGGGATGTTTCCTTCCCTGGTCTTCTCATCCACCTGATGAACCCAATAGCTTTTCCAAGTCTCCTTCTAGGATTGCCTCACGGAACTCTCCCCTTTTTCGTCTGCGGTACTCAAGCCTTCCCTGTTGTCCACTTCGGCGTTCCAGTAATCTCCACAGTCGCTTGTGGTGGCAGCGTTGAGCTCGCGGCTAATCTGCGTTGCCTCGTGCGGAACTATAGCATCTTTCGTCACCAAGGATCAGTCTGCGCAGAAATATAGAGCCAGTACCACAGTGGGGAAAGTTACCGAGATGGTCTGGCAGGAACACACTGGGGTATTGGAACCAAGCAGGAGTAAAAAATCACCAAGTGAGACAGTCATACTACTTGATTACAGGACGTATCTCTTGTCCATTCCATGCCATACAATGCTTCAGATGAGAAATCTGATTGATCCTCATGTCATGCATCCATGTGAGCAGGTGTCACGGATCCTGTCACGGAAGACGGATCGGATCGCGGGGGGGGGGAGGCGCCACAGACTAAGACTGGAACAAGGAGTGTCTCTGACTGTCACGATCGCATATCGAACAACGACGGCAAAACCGCCAACTATCGCCAACTATCGCCGAGAGTCGCACATCACAGGCCGCCCAAAAACGGCAACGCGCGCGTTCGTTCGGCCTCATTGCGTTCCGAACCCCAAGATTGCCGAGATTCACCTTTTGCGCCACTGCAGAGATCGAGACGTGATGTTTGGAAGACGAGACATGGAACACAAAGCTACGGAAGTATATGTACTATAGATCGCTGAGGGATAGCCTCAGCGATTCGAGATTGAAGTCATTGAAGTCATTTCGTAGTATACTCCCTTGTCTTAGTCTTTGCATCGATAGCGCTACCCGACCAGTGCCGACTTCGGCTACGTTCTCATACGTCCCCGACAGTACCTTTGACGCTGGACCCTCTTTGCCTATCAATCGCCACCTTCGGCCACGATCGCCAGTCGTAGGAGTTGGACGTCGGGCCTTATCACTGGTCTGCGTAGCATTGACGTGTCATTCGGTGTGCGTGGTGGATTGTGGCAGTGGCCGACATGACAATAGCACAGCTAGCCTCGTCTTGTAGGAGGTTTCCAGTGGTCCTCGATTGAGTCTCATTGTCCCATTCCACGTCCAAGACGATCTCGTCCTGTTCTCCGATCTCGTCTACGCGGCTACACTCATTTGTCCTCGCTTAGACCCACGTCCCGCCTGTCTTGGCGACTTAGTCGATTCTCGACGTCCTCGTTGAGTACCTTCCTGTCTGTTCGTTGTGCGATCGGGCTACTTGATCGGAGACGGATCGGAGCTTCGTGACAGGTTCCCCTTCCTTTCCTGACATCTCCTT